>Ga0007854_10000796_pt1 | contig 20324 bp, 16 predicted proteins | sample CryBogCBH12Aug08_FD_60382 | JGI IMG/M metagenome (GOLD analysis project Ga0007854, IMG submission 60382) | Freshwater microbial communities from Crystal Bog, Wisconsin, USA - CBH12Aug08 | ecosystem: Environmental > Aquatic > Freshwater > Lake | place: Crystal Bog, Wisconsin, USA | collected... | reverse complement strand
ATCGGCGACCTGGCAAGCGCGGCGCTGGCGCGTCTGCATTAAATTCTCATGGATCCCGACACCGTCGCCAGCAATGCCGCACTGGTTGCACGGTATCTGGATCATGTCCGGTTTGAAAAACGTCTGGCCGAACGCACCTGCATCCTGTATGCACTGGACCTGGAAAAGCTCTCGGACCATGCGGCACAGGTTGGATTGCCACTTACCGCCTTAAACCATGCCCATTTCCGACGCTGGGTGTCGCAGATGCATTCCGGTGGACGCAGTGCGCGGGGCATTGCACTCATTTTGTCCGGTTGGCGCAGCTTTTATGTCTGGTTGGGTCGTCAGGGCCTGATTGACAGCAACCCGGTGCAGGATGTGCGCTCGCCCAAGGCGCCCAAACCGTTGCCCAAGGCGCTCGATGTAGACGACGCCGTGCAGTTTGCCGACTACCACAACGCCAGCGACAACCCCTGGCTGGAGGCGCGCGACGCCGCGATGGTGGAGCTGCTTTACGGCAGTGGCTTGCGGGTGGGCGAGTTGGTGGGGCTCGATGTTTCGGCGGGCAGCGCGGCGCGCGGCTGGATCGATCTGGACGCAGCCGAGGCGCACGTGCTGGGTAAGGGAAGCAAGTGGCGCAGCGTGCCGGTGGGGCGCAGCGCGATGCAGGCCTTGCAGCACTGGTTGGCGGTGCGTGGCCAGACAGTATCGAATCGGGCGGGTCAGGCGGCGCTGTTCTGCGGGCGCAATGGCACGCGCCTGACGGCGCAGTCGGTGTGGCGCCGTCTGCAGCGACGCAGCGCTTTGGCGGGCACGCCGGTGGCGGTCCATCCGCACATGTTGCGACACTCATTTGCCAGTCATGTGCTGCAAAGCAGCAGCGATTTGCGTGCCGTGCAGGAGTTGCTGGGCCATGCCAGCATCGGCACCACGCAGGTTTACACGCGGCTCGATTTTCAGCACCTGGCCAAGGCCTACGACGCGGCGCATCCGCGTGCGCACTTGCCCGAAAAAAGCAAGCGCAAACCCTGAAATGGCATAAAACTGATATGAAAGTAATTCGACTGCGCCCGGGCAAAGAACGCTCGCTGCTGCGTTACCACCCGTGGATATTTGAATCGGCCATCGCCAAAGGCGGGGGCGACTCTGGCGAAACCGTCCGTGTCGAGGCCGATGACGGTCGTTTTCTGGCGTGGGCGGCGTTTAGTCCGACCTCCAGAATTCGGGCCCGGGTCTGGAGCTTCAACCCGTCGCAGCGCGTCGATGCCGACTTTTTTCAGACCGTGGTTGCTCAGGCCGTGGCGGCCCGGTCGCGTTTTGATGTGCGCAGCGACGGTGTGCGATTGATCCACGGCGAATCCGACGGCCTGCCCGGCCTGGTGGTCGACCGTTATGGCGACACGCTGGTAGCGCAGTTTTCGTCGGCGGGTGCCGAGCGCTGGAAGCCCGTGCTGGCCGATGCGCTGCTGCGCGTCACGGGTCTGCAAAAACTCTACGAGCGTTCGGATGTCAGCAGCCGTGGGCTCGAGGGCCTGTCGCCGCAATGTGGCTGGTTGCGCGGGGAGGGCGCGGTTGCGCTGCAAATTCGCGAGCACGAATGGAATCTGGCGCTGAATATTGCCGAGGGCCATAAAACAGGTTTTTATCTGGACCAGCGGGACAGCCGCAAAAAATTTGCCGACTACACCCGGCGCCTGCAATTTGGGCGGGTGCTGAACTGTTATTGCTACACCGGCGGTTTTACCGTGGCTGCGCTGGCTGGCGGTGCCCAAGAGGTCGTGTCGATCGACTCCAGTGCCCCGGCACTGGCACAGGCGGCGGCCAACGTGGCGCTGAATGGTTTTGCGGCCACTCGGGCCGAGTTTGTTGATGCCGACGTCAATGCCAGCCTGCGCCAGGCCATCGAACGGGGCGAGCAGTTTGATGCGATTGTGCTCGACCCGCCCAAACTCGCGCCCACGGTTGCGCACGCCGAGCGGGCTGCGCGCGCCTACAAGGACATCAACCGGCTGGCCTTCAAGCTGCTGTCGCCCGGTGGCGTGCTGTTTACCTTTTCGTGCTCGGGCGGCATCAGCGCGGATTTATTCCACAAAATTGTTGCCTCGGCAGGTTCTGATGCCGGTGTGGACGGTTTTATCAGTGAGCGTCTGGGCGGTGCCCCCGATCACCCGATGACGATTGCCTTTCCGGAAGGCGAATATCTCAAGGGACTTGTGGTCATTCGCCGCCCCGATCCGGCAAGCGGCTTGGACCCGCGCACAATAGACCGCTAAACTTGACGGTTGCTTCTTTTTTGGGTTCTGAACATGTCACTTATTCCCGTCACGATTCTGACCGGCTTTCTGGGAGCTGGAAAAACCACGCTGCTCAAGCGGGTGCTGACCGAGGCCCATGGGCAGAAGATTGCCGTGATCGAGAACGAATTTGGTGAAGAAAACATTGACACCGATATTCTGGTCAGCGACACCAAAGAGCAGATCATCCAGATGAACAACGGCTGTATTTGCTGCACCATTCGCGAGGATTTGCGCGAGACCTTGTGTGATCTGGCCGAAAAAAGGCGCAAAGGCGCGCTCGACTTCGAGCGTGTGGTGATCGAAACCACCGGCCTGGCCGATCCTGGCCCGGTGGCGCAGACCTTTTTCATGGACGATGAGGTGGCCGAGAGTTACCTGCTCGATTCAATTTTGACCGTGGTCGACGCCAAGCACGCTGACGCGCAGTTTGATGAGCGGCAGCAGGCGCGGCGTCAGGTTGGATTTGCCGATCAGATTTTCATCAGCAAGTCTGATCTGGTGGCGCCGCAGGTGCTTGAGGCGCTGCAGCACCGCATCCGGCATATGAATCCGCGGGCGCCCCAGCGCGCCGTGCATTTTGGTGAGGTTGCGCTGAGCGAAGTCTTTGACCTGCATGGCTTCAACCTGAACGCCACGCTCGACATTGACCCCGATTTCCTGAAGGCCGATGACCACGACCATCATGATCACGACCATGATCACCATGACCACGAACATGGTCCGGGATGCGACCATCCATCGCACCATCACGGGCCCCACCATCACCATGACGACGACGTAAAAAGTTTTGTTTTCCGCAGTGAAAGGGCCTTTGATCCGGCTAAGCTTGAAGACTTTCTGGGCGCTATTGTCAACGTCTACGGGCCAAGAATGCTACGCTATAAGGGCGTATTGTTCATGAAGGGCACCGAACGCAAGGTTATTTTTCAGGGCGTGCACCAGCTCATGGGCAGCGATTTGGGGCCAATTTGGGCCCAAGGTGAAGTGCGTTGCAGCAAAATGGTGTTTATTGGCCTTGATTTGCCAAAGGATATTCTTTTGCAGGGTCTGGAACAGTCGCTGGTTTGATGGAACGTGCAAGTCCACCGTCATTTCGCTATGTCATAGTGGCCGGATAGTTTGATTTGAATGGGGATAGGGTGCCAAATGATTGTCTCGATTTTGCAACTTATGGGATTTACGGTGGGTAAGCCTGTACACTCGCGCGCCGAAGAAGGCTCCAGCGGGGCCCAGTCTGACAAGCAAAACCGAGGCCAGGAGGCCATTGAGCAAGCAAGTACGCGTTCCGTCAGGAGATCCGAAGTGAAAGCCCCAGAAAAAAAGAGTAGCAAGACTGCCACCGGCAAGTCAAAGCCCGATGCCAAATCTGCAGCCAAATCTGCAGCCAAGTCAGACGCCAAGTCCGGTGTCAAGTCCGACACCAAGGCGCCCGAAAAGGCTGCGAAGAAAGCTGCTCCTGCCGTGAAGGCTGTTGCAAAGGCCGCTCCTACAGTAACCCCAAAAGCGACAACTAAAGCGACAACTAAACCGACGACAAAAACCGTCGCCAAACCTGCCCCTAAAGTTTCATCCAAACCTGAAACCAAGCCAGCAACCAAACCCGCTTCCAAACCCGCACCCAAAGCAGCGGAAAAAGCCTCGGCCAAGCCGGTTCCTGCTGCAGCGCCTGAACCCGCATCCGCTCCTGTATCTGCCCCCGCAGCGCCTTCATCGCGTCTGCCAGTGCCGCCAGTCTCAGCAGGCGTGGCGCAGGGTTTGCGCGCCGGGCGACCCTCTTCGCGGCTGGCACAACTGACGGTTCCGTCAATGGCGCAATCGGTCGCATCGACCGCCGCCAAAGCCAGCTATAGCCAATCCACTCCCTCTCCTGTGATCGTTCCTGCCTTGCCTTCCTCCATTAAAAAAGACGCCAAACTGGCCAACAACTGGAAAACCAAACCGGTTGCCGAACTGACTGATGCCGAATTGCTGGCAATGTCCGACGACGAATACATGAACGAAGTGCAGCTCGCTGCATTCCGTCTGAAGCTACAGGGCCTTAAATTGGCCATCCTGAACAGTGCAGGTGAAACCACCGAACATCTTCGGGAAGACACTTCGGTGGTACCCGACCCTGCGGATCGTGCCACGATCGAGGAAGAGCACGCGCTGGAGTTGCGTACCCGGGACCGTGAGCGCAAGTTGCTGAAGAAGATTGAGCAGTCGATTGCCCGGATTGATGCCGGCGACTATGGTTATTGCGATGAAACCGGAGAGCCTATTGGTGTCGGGCGTCTGCTGGCCCGGCCAACCGCCACGCTGTCGCTGGAAGCCCAGCAACGGCGCGAATTGAAACAGAAAATGTTTGGTGACTGAGCGCCGTACCTGGTGCCAGGTCGCCAGGGTCCGCAGGATTGCGCAAGCAAAACAATAACTCCATGTCTACCAAAGACGAACGCCCCGGTCTGCTGTCGAAGGTGGCTCTGTTTGTCCGCAATCCAACGCGCGACTGGTCGGAGCTCGACCAGCCGTCGCAGCAGGAAGACACCGGTTACGACAAGCAGGCCTTGCAGGCCATGATCGAGCGCAAGCGGCAAAATGACTTTATTCGCCGCCGAGAGTTTGATCAGTTGCGAAAGTTGCGCAATCGCAACCCAGCCTCAGCTGTGGGAACGGCACGTACCTCCAATTTTCAGAACAGCCTCACCACCGACCAGGATGGCCGGGCAGTTACGCTGAAGAAAATTGATGAGATTGAAGCCCAGATGTCCCGGCAGTGGTGGAAGAACAAGACCGACGCTGCCGACTTCCGCAATGCAGCCGATGGCAGCGCAACCGTGCCCGCCAGCGGCATTGCCGTGCTGCCCTCCGATGCGCAGCGCGCCCGCGCGTTTGATGCAACGCAACCTATTGGTGTCACGCAGCCCCCCAAGGCTGGGACGCCCAGCGACTTTTTGCCCACGCAGATGTCTGATATGGCACGCCTCATGGCCACCACGGCGCGTGACGGTCTGAGAAAGGAGACCGATTTTTCGGTGTCGCGCCTTTTTGTTCACGCGGCCGACGAAATTGCAACGGATCCGGAGCTCGAAGAGGCGGCCATCCGGTTTGCCAACGGCGATGTCAGCGGTGCAGAAAAGAGCCTGCTCGATGCGTTGCGGGGCAAGGACCTTGCGCCGGTTGGTGCGCAGTCATGGGCGTCGGCTCTGCTCGATCTGTATCGCGCCACGAACCGGCGGACAGATTTCAACTCGGCCGCCGAAGAGTTTTATATCCATCTCGACGGTGCACACCCGGTCTGGATCAATCTGGTTCCGGGTTCCACCGACCATGCCCCGCTGCCGCCCGCGGCGCCCTTCGTGTGGCCGTGCCCGGAAGTGCTCAATGCCGCGCACATGCAGCATTTGCAGGGGCTGATGGCCTCCAATGAGATGCCCTGGCACATGGACTGGAGTGCCGTGCGCGAGCTTGCCCCGACGTCAATGACCCTGCTCGACGGCCTGTTTGACAGCCTTTGCAATGAGCCGGTGGAAATTTGCTGTATCGGTCTCCCGATGTTGCAGCAGGCACTGCAGGCGCGTGCGCCCCGGGGCGACCGGACTGTCGATCAGATCTGGTGGAAGATTCGCCTGAATGTGCTGCGTGTGATGGGATTGCAGGACGAGTTTGAGTTGCTGGCGCTGGATTACTGCCTGACGTATGAAATAGCGCCGTTCGAATGGAAAGAGGCCCAGTGCCGGCTGACGCAGTCCGAGCCGGCGAGCATGCAGGACGCGGGCCCCAGCACGTCGCCGATGAGTTTTGGTGACGAAGAAGGCTTGTGTGCGTTGCGCGGAGAAATTCTGGGCGACGCTACAGAGGCGCTTCAGGGATTGCTGGATTTCCAGTCGCCGGGCCAGTTGCTTCTGATCGGTTGCAGCCAGTTGTTGCGGGTGGACTTTGCTGCTGCGGGCAGCATCCTGAACTGGGTTGCGGCGCGCCAACTCGAAGGGCGCCTGATCCAGTTTCACAATGTGCACCGGCTGGTGGCGGCATTCTTCAATGTCATCGGCATCAACGAACACGCCAAGGTTGTGCCGCGACCGCTTTGACTCTGTTCGATCTCGTCTGACCCAGTTTGAATATGGAACAATTTCACGGCACCACCATCATCAGCGTGCGGCGTAAAACGGCCGACGGCGTTCAGGTAGCCATGGGGGGCGACGGGCAGGTGACGCTGGGCACGGTGGTGGTCAAGGCTACTGCGCGCAAGGTGCGCAGGCTGTATGAGGGGCGGGTTCTGGCGGGTTTTGCCGGTGCCACTGCCGATGCCTTCACGTTATTTGAACGTTTCGAGTCGAAGCTGGAAAAGCACCAGGGAAATCTGGTTCGTGCCGCCATTGAGCTGACCCGGGACTGGCGCACCGATCGCGTATTGCGTCGGCTCGAGGCGATGCTGGCGGTTGCCAACCGCGAAGCCTCACTCATCATTACCGGAAACGGCGACGTACTGGAGCCCGAAAACGGCATCGTCACGATCGGCTCCGGAGGCTCTTACGCGCAGGCGGCCGCGCTGGCGCTGTTGGAAAATACCGAGCTCGGCGCTGCCGATATTGTCAAGCGGTCGCTTGAAATTGCCGGCACGCTGTGCATTTACACCAACCAGCAGCACACCATCGAGACGCTGGACTGAGCCGGCTTACAAGAACCATCCATGACGCCCCAGGAAATCGTAGACGAACTCGACCGCCACATTGTTGGCCAGGCCGGCGCCAAGCGCGCGGTCGCCATTGCGCTGCGTAACCGGTGGCGGCGTCAGCAGGTGGACGTGAGCCTGCGTCACGAAATCACGCCCAAGAATATTTTGATGATTGGCCCGACCGGCGTCGGTAAAACCGAAATTGCGCGGCGTCTGGCGCGTCTGGCCGATGCGCCTTTCATCAAGGTGGAAGCCACCAAATTTACCGAAGTGGGCTATGTGGGCAAGGACGTCGACTCCATCATCCGCGACCTTGCCGAAATAGCCGTCAAGCAGACCCGGGAGACGGAAAAGCAGAAGGTGCGTGAGCGTGCGCAGGATGCCGCCGAAGACCGTATTCTCGACATTCTGGTGCCGGTTGCACGTTCCGAATTTGGCTTTTCACCGGCAGCTGGCACGTCCGAAAGCGTGGCGCGCCAGAACTTTCGCAAGAAGCTGCGCGAAGGGCAACTTGACGATCGGGAAATTGAGATTGACGTCACCAGCACGCCGCCCCGGCTGGAAGTGCTGGGCCCCAATGGCATGGAAGAAATGGCCGAGCAGCTGCGCGGCTTGTTTGGTCAGATGGGTCAGGGCAAGCGTGAAACGCGCAGGCTGAAAATCGCAGATGCGCAAAAAGTGCTGACCGACGAGGAAGCCGCCAAGCTCGTCAACGAAGACGCTATTCGCACGCAGGCGATGCATCTGGTGGAGCAGAGCGGAATCGTTTTTATCGACGAAATTGACAAGGTCACTTCCCGCAATGACAGCGGCAGCGCCGAAGTGTCGCGTCAGGGCGTGCAGCGCGACTTGCTGCCGCTGGTGGAAGGCACCACGGTGTCGACCAAATACGGTCTGGTCCGTACCGACCATATTTTGTTCATTGCCTCCGGGGCGTTTCACCTGAGCAAGCCCAGCGACCTGATTCCCGAGTTGCAAGGCCGGTTTCCCATCCGGGTTGAATTGCAGTCGCTCTCGGTTGAGGATTTCGAGGGTATTCTGACCCAGACCCATGCCTCGCTGACGCGCCAGTACCAGGCGCTTCTGGCCACCGAGCAAGTGCATCTGGAGTTTGCGCCCGAGGGCATTACACGTCTGGCCAAAATTGCGTTTGAGGTCAATGAGCGGACTGAAAATATCGGCGCCCGCCGTCTCTCGACTGTTATGGAGCGGTTGCTGGACGAGGTCAGTTTTGACGCTGCCGCTTTGGCCGGGCAGCGGGTTTTGATCGATGCCGCGTACGTCGACGCGCGTCTCGCAGAGCTGAGCAAGAACGAAGATTTGTCGCGTTACATCCTCTGAAATCGAATCTGGCGTATCATCCCGCGAAATTTCATTCAGGGGTCGACATGATGCGTTCCGTTCGTTTTGTGCGTTCACTTGCCCCTGCCGGCTGTTTGATGCTCGGCGCCTTGGGTCTGCTTCAGAGCGCAGTGGCCGGTGGTGATGCTGGCTCTGGTGCGGTCCCTGTTTCAGGTGCGATGGCCGATCCCAAGGCCATGACTTTTTTTATCACCAGCGTGGGTAGCGGCAAAGGAGGCGATCTGGGCGGCCTGGAAGGTGCCGATCAGCATTGCCAGCAACTCGCTGAGTCGGCGGGCTCGCGTGGACACACGTGGCACGCCTATCTGAGCACGCAGGCCAGCAAGCTTGCGGCCACCGATTTTGTCAACGCCCGGGACCGCATTGGCAACGGGCCCTGGCAAAACCGGGAAGGCGTTGTCATAGCCCGATCGGTCGACGAGTTGCATTCCGAGAAAAACAACATCACCAAACTGACCGCGCTGGATGAATTTGGCCGGATGGTGAATGGCCGTACCGAGAAGCCTAACAAGCACGACATGCTCACCGGTTCACGCCCCGACGGAACGGCCTTTCCCGGCGCACCGTTTCCGGACATGACGTGCGGTAACTGGACGCGCTCAACGGAAGACGGTAGCGCTATGCTCGGCCACCACGACCGCGTGGGCCCGGTCAACGCACCGTGGGCGGGTTCGTGGAATTCAACCCACCCGACGCTCGGTTGCAGTCAGGAGCGGGTACGTCCGACCGGCGGCGACGGACTTTTCTACTGTTTCGCCATCGACTGACGGGACCGGGGACAGTCCCCGGATAAGGCCCCATCACCCTGAACGGCGGTGTCGCGAAGCTGAAGGCACAGCTTTGCTGCGCGTGAATGCTTCATAAACCACATTCACTCCCATTCCTAAGTGCTTAATTCTTAAGGATTTTATTTATTAAAGATTTCCAAAGTCGGCGCTAAGTCGTTGATTTCATTGGAAATTTTTCTTCAAACTGGGTTTGCAACGGTTTAATTTGCTGATACAGTGCAAATAAGTGCAATTAAGTGGTGATAAGTGCCATGAAATTGCTATTGTTCAGCCAATTATGCAAATCGGGGTGTGACGCAGTGTTCCAAGGGGCTTCTTCTCTCAGTCTGGATGCGAAAGGGCGGCTCTCAGTGCCGACCCGGCATCGTGACGTGCTGAGTGCAATCGCCGCCGGCCAACTCACGCTCACCAAGCACCCGCACGGTTGCCTGATGCTGTTCCCCCGCCCGGAATGGGAAAAGTTCCGGGAGCGCATTGCCGCCTTGCCAATGTCCGCGCAGTGGTGGAAGCGTATTTTTCTGGGTAATGCGATGGATGTTGAGCTTGATGGCACTGGGCGTATCCTGATTTCGCCAGAACTTCGTGCCGCTGCCGGTATCACCCGCGACACCATGCTGCTCGGTATGGGCAACCACTTTGAGCTGTGGGACAAAGCCACCTACGACGCGCAGGAGGCGCAGGCAATGCAGGGTGAAATGCCCGATGTCTTCAAGGACTTTTCCTTTTAGGTCGTAGCGGTGGAAACAACATGGAACCATGCCACCGTACTGTTGAACGAAGCGGTCGATGCATTGTTCACGGACGGGAGAAACCACTATTCGGGCGCACCCGACGGCAGCTACGTGGACGCCACCTTCGGTCGGGGCGGCCATTCGCGCCTGATTTTGTCGCGCCTGTCGCCGCAGGGCCGGTTGCTGGCATTCGACAAGGATGTGCAGGCGGTGCAAGAGGCGCAAACCATCAAGGACGCCCGGTTTTCCATCCGGCACCAGGGTTTCGGGCATATCAGCGAGTTGCCGCCCGCCAGCGTCAGCGGCCTATTGATGGATCTGGGGGTGAGTTCGCCCCAAATCGACGATCCGGCCAGAGGGTTCAGTTTTCGGTTCGAGGGCCCGCTCGATATGCGTATGGATACGACGCGCGGGGAAAGTGTAGCGCAGTGGCTGGCCACGGCAGAGGTCAATCAAATCACGGAGGTGATACGTGAATATGGTGAAGAACGGTTTGCTGGGTCAATTGCAAAGGCGATTGTTGCTCGCCGACAGGCACGGGGGCCAATTTCAACCACCACCGAGTTGGCCCAACTCGTGGCTGACACGGTCAAAACCCGCGAGTCGGGCCAGAACCCTGCAACGCGCACATTTCAGGCTCTTCGGATTTTCATCAACTCCGAGCTTGAAGAGTTGCAACAGGCGCTAGAAGCGAGTCTGCAGGTGTTGCAACCCGGAGGGCGGCTGGCCGTGATCAGTTTTCACTCGCTGGAAGACCGCATCGTCAAACAGTTCATCGCGCGGCATTCGCGTGAGGAATACGATCGTCGCGCACCGTTCGCGGCCCCCAAAGAAATGCAACTCAGGCCGCTTGAGCGCATCCGGCCGGGCACTGAAGAAGTGCAGCGCAACGCACGTTCGCGCAGTGCCATCATGCGCGTGGCGCAGAGGTTGCCGGCATGACGCGCGTGAATCTTTTCCTGTTGCTGTCGGTCGTGCTCAGTGCGCTTTATCTGGTGCAGGTGCAGTACGACTCTCGGCGTCTGTTTACCGAGCTCGACCGGGCGCAGGCCGAGCAGCGTCGCCTGCAGCAGGATTCCGAGCGGCTTCTGGTTGAAAAGCGGGCGCAGGCGACCCCGGCCCGGGTGGAAAAAATAGCACATGAAAAGCTGCAGATGCGCCAGGCCGGGCCGTCCATCACCACCTACGTCAATTACACCGAGCCGTCGACGGCTTCTGCACAGCCATGAGCCGCAGCGTGCAATACACCTCGAGCCCACTGCTGGCCAGCCCCACCCCGGTCTGGCGGAGCAAGTTTCTGGTGGGCGTGATCGCGCTGTCGTTTTGCGGCCTGGCCGCCCGCGCGGCCTACATTCAGGTGTTTGCCAACGATTTTTTCCAGCGCCAGGGTGAAGTCAGATTTTCCCGCACCATCGAGCTGCCAGCCAACCGGGGGCGCATTCTGGATCGCAACGGCCTCATTCTGGCCTCCAGCGTGCCAGCGCCCAGCATCTGGGCCATTCCCGACGACGTCGACACCACCGCCGACAAAGACAAGCTTCAGCAGTTGGCCCGTTTGCTGGAAATGCCGCTGGCCGAGCTGACCCGAAAGCTGGACGAAGACCGCACCTTTGTCTGGTTGCGACGCCAGGTCGACGCTGATGTGGCGGCCCGCGTGGCGGCGCTTGATATCAAGGGAATCTACCAGCGCAAAGAATACAAGCGCCAGTATCCGGAAGGCGAGGCGGCAGCGCAGGTGGTTGGTTTTACCAACGTGGAAGACCGGGGGCAGGAGGGCATCGAACTGATGTTCAACCAGCAACTGGTGGGGCGTCCCGGGTTGCGCCATGTGATCAAGGACCGGTTGGGCAGGGCGGTGGAAGACATCGGCGAGGTGATACCGCCGGTTGACGGCCGAGACATTCAGCTCAGCATCGATAGCAAGGTTCAGTTTTTTGCCTATCAAAAGCTGCGCGAAGCAGTTATTGGCAATCGGGCCCAAGCGGGTAGCGTGGTGGTGCTCGATGCGCTAAGCGGCGAGGTGCTGGCGCTGGCAAATTACCCGAGCTATACACCCGACCGCCGGCAAAACCTGACCGGCGCACAGCTGCGCAACCGTGCACTCACCGATACCTTTGAGCCAGGTTCGGTGATGAAACCTTTCACCATCGGTCTGGCGCTGGAAACCGGCGTTGTGAAGCCCAGCACCGTCATCGACACCGCGCCCGGTTCGTGGTCGCTCACTGGCGCCACCATCCACGATGCCCATCCGCACGGTGCCCTGACGGTGGAGCAGGTTATTCAGGTTTCGAGCAACGTCGGGACCGCCAAGATTGCCATGCAGATGCCGGCCAGTGCGATGTGGGAAGCGTTCTCGCAGGCCGGTTTTGGCCAGAAGCCACAGGTCGAGTTTCCGGGCGTGGTGTCCGGACGTCTGCGCCCGGCCAGCCGGTGGCGCCCGATTGAACAGGCAACCGCATCGTACGGATATGGCCTGTCGGCCTCGCTGTTCCAGATGGTGCGTTCCTACACCGTGTTTTCACACGACGGCCAGATTATTCCCGCCACGTTGCTCAAAAGCAGCCAGCCAGCCGTCGGCGTCAACGTGTTTTCTCCCCGCACTGCGGGCCAGATCCGCAAGATGCTGCAAATGGCGGCCGGCCCCGGCGGCACTGGCCCAAAGGCGCAAACCCAGGGTTATTCGGTGGGCGGAAAATCCGGCACCGCCTACAAACAGGTCGGCAAGGGCTACGGCACTGATGGCAACCGCAAATACCGCAGCTGGTTTGTCGGAATGGCGCCCATCGATCAGCCGCGCATCATCGTCGGCGTAATGCTCGATGAGCCGAGCGCGGGCAAGTATTTTGGTGGCGATGTAGCGGCGCCGGTGTTCAGCGAAACGGTTCAGCAGACCTTGCGCATGCTCAATGTCCAGCCCGACATGGCGGTGCATCCCAACATAGTGGCTGCAGCTGAAGAGGAGAGCTTCTGATGCTGCAAACACCGCAACAAGCCGCAGCATGGCTGCACAGTCAGATCAAAGGCAGCTTGCGTACCGACAGCCGCGCGTTGTTGCCGGGCGATGGCTTTCTGGCCTGGCCGGGCGCTGCAACCGATGCGCGTGCCTATGTGAAGTCTGCGTTGCAAGCCGGTGCGCTGGCCGCGCTGGTAGAGCATGACGGAATGCAAGCGTTTTCGCTGGACGACCCGCGCGTTGCAAGTTACGCCGGTCTTAAAGCCGCAGCTGGCCCGATTGCAGCCGAATATTTTGGCCATCCCAGCAAGCAGTTGTCGGTGCTGGCCGTTACCGGAACCAACGGCAAGACATCAACCGCCTGGTGGCTGGCACAGGCACTTTCTGCCCTGCCCGGTGCGTTGGCGCAGCCGTGCGGTCTGATTGGCACGCTTGGCGTCGGGCGGCCGCCAGACCATCTGGTGGCCACCGGTCTCACCACGCCCGACCCGGTTCTTTTGCAGCAGGCGTTGCGCGATTTTGTCGACGCCGGGATGCGCGCCTGCGCCATTGAGGCATCGTCCATCGGACTGGAAGAGCAGCGCCTGGCAGGCACCGATATCCGCGTCGCCCTGTTTACCAATTTCACCCAGGACCACCTCGATTACCACGGCGATATGCAGGCCTATTGGGAGTCCAAGCGTCGCCTGTTCGACTGGCCTGGGCTTCAGTCTGCCGTTGTCAATATTGACGACGCACACGGTGAGCGGCTGGCGGCGGAACTGGATTCAAGCTCTCTGGACCTCTGGACCGTCGCCATCGATCAACCCGCGCGCCTGCGTGCCCGGCAGATTGCTTACCACGCAGACGGGCTGCAGTTCGAATTGCAGGAAGGCGACGATTGCCATCTGGTGCAGGTGCCGTTGCTGGGTGCTTTCAATGTGGTCAATCTGCTGGGCGTGGCGGCGGCTATGCGCTGTCTGAACGTGCCGCTGGAGCAGGTTGCGCAGGCGCTGCGGGGCCTGCGCAGCGTGCCGGGTCGTATGGAATGCCTGAGCGCGCCCGCAGCCCCTCTGGTGGCGGTGGACTACGCCCACACGCCCGATGCCCTGGTCTCGGCCCTGCGCGCGCTGCGCCCGGTGGCCCAGCAGCGTGGCGGGCGCCTTTGGTGCGTGTTTGGCTGCGGCGGAGCGCGCGACGTCGGAAAGCGGCCGCTGATGGGAGCGGTGGCAGCCCAACTGGCAGACCGGGTTGTGCTCACCAACGACAACCCGCGCAACGAACGCCCCGAGGACATCATCGCCCAAATTCGCGATGGCATGCCCGCCGATCAACAGCCGTGGGTCGAGTCGGACCGCGCTGAGGCGATTCGTCTGGTAATACACAGCGCGACCCGGGACGACGTCGTTCTGCTGGCCGGAAAAGGCCACGAACTGACGCAGGAAACGGGATCCGTGAAGCTGCCATTTTCGGATCGTGAGCAGGTGTTGCTCGGGTTTGCGGCGCTGGTCATGGCGCCGCTGGAGCGCGTCGTGCCGTGGCTGGCCGGTGCAAAACTGGTGGGCGACGGTGCAACCCCATTTGCCCGTGTGCATACCGACACGCGCAGCATTGCCCCCGGCGACCTGTTCGTGGCACTGCGCGGCGAACGGTTTGACGCCAACACCCTGCTGCACGAAGCCAAGTCGCGCGGCGCAGCGGCAGTTCTGTGCCTGAGCGGTCTGGACGCGCAGCTCTATCCGGCCGACTTGCCCCGAATCGAAGTGGCCGACACCCGGCTGGCGCTGGGACAACTCGCAGCCGGTTGGCGCAGTCAGTTTTCGCTGCCCCTGATTGCAGTCACCGGCAGCAATGGAAAAACCACCGTAACCCAGATGCTGGCCAGCATTCTGGAGGCCCACGCGCCTGCGGGGGCGTCTCTGGCAACCCGGGGCAACCTCAACAACGAAATTGGCGTCCCGCTCACGGTGCTCAGACTCAGGTCGTGGCACCGCATTGCGGTGGTCGAGCTGGGCATGAATCATCCGGGGGAAATTGCAGCGCTGGCAGCTATTGCGAAGCCAACCGTGGCGTTGGTCAACAACGCGCAGCGCGAGCATCTTGAATTCATGCAGACGGTTCGTGCCGTGGCGCAGGAAAACGGCACTGTCATCAGCGCCTTGCCGGCCGACGGTGTGGCCGTATTTCCGGCAGACGACGAATACACCGCACTCTGGGAAGCGCTGGCGTCGCCGCGCAAAACAGCGCGCTTCGGCAGCAATATTCACCAGACTCCAGAGGCGCAGGATGTGGGTTTGGTGTCCGCAAGTTGGGTCGACGGTGCCTGGAATGTGCAGGCCAGTGCGCGGCAGACGGTGTTTTCGCTGCAACTGCACATCGCCGGGCGCCACAACATACGCAACGCGCTGGCCGCAACCCAATGTGCGCTGGCCGCCGGGGTTGGGTTGAGCGCCATTCAAAACGGTCTGCAGGCTTTCCGTCCGGTCACGGGTCGCTCCAACGCCATGTCGTTCAGAAGCGGTGCACGCACCATCACGTTGGTCGACGACACCTACAACGCCAACCCCGACTCGGTGCGCGCGGCCATCGAAGTGCTGCGTGAGTTGCCGGGTCCACGGCTGCTGATATTGGGCGACATGGGCGAAGTAGGCCAGCAGGGGCCGGCCTTTCACGAAGAGGCGGGCAGCCAGGCGCGTCAGGCTGGAATCGAGCACATGTTGTGCATCGGCGAACTGGCAACGCATTGCCTGAAAGGCAATCCCGGCGCCAAGCACTTTGCTTCGGTTGAAACGCTCATCGCGACAGCGCAGCAACGTCTGCCTGATGTGGCCAGCGTGCTGGTTAAAGGATCGCGCTTTATGCGCATGGAGCGCGTGGTAGCGGCCATCAAAACAGCGCTGACAGCGGCTCCAGCACCCGTCTCCCGTGAAGGCGTCGGCAGCATCTCCGCTGAGAGCAAGAGAGAGGGAGAATCCAAATGTTATTGACACTGGCCCAATGGCTACAGTTACAGGCCCCGGAGTTTGGCTTTTTCCGGGTCTTTCAGTACCTTACGTTCCGCGCCGTCATGGCGTCGGTCACTGCGTTGGCGATTGGTCTGGCAGCCGGCCCGTTTGTGATTCGCCGCCTCACGGCGCTGAAAATTGGCCAACCGGTGCGGGGCTATGGCATGCAGTCGCACTTGGCCAAAAGTGGCACGCCCACCATGGGCGGCGTGCTGATTTTGCTGTCGATCGCTATTTCAACGCTGCTGTGGGCCGACTGGAGCAACCGTTTCATCTGGATCGTATTGCTGGTTACGCTGGGCTTTGGTGCTATTGGCTGGGTTGACGACTGGCGCAAGGTGGTGCGCAAGGACCCCGAAGGCATGCGTTCGCGCGAGAAATACTTCTGGCAATCGCTGATTGGCCTGCTGGCGGCGCTGTATCTGGTGTTCAGCATTTCTGAAAGTTCCAACCTCAAGGTGCTGGAACTTTTCTTCAACTGGGTTCGTTCCGGTTTTGACGTCAACCTGCCGCCCAAGGCCGGTCTGCTGTTGCCATTCATGAAAGAAGTGAGCTATCCGCTGGGCGTGCTGGGCTTTGTGGTGCTGACCTATCTGGTCATCGTGGGTTCGAGCAATGCGGTCAATCTGACCGACGGTCTCGACGGCCTGGCCATCATGCCGGTTGTGATGGTGGGGGCTTCGTTGGGCGTATTTGCTTACGTGACGGGCAGCGCTGTGTTTTCCAAATACCTGCTTTTCCCGCACATACCGGGCTCTGGCGAATTGCTGATTTTCTGCTCTGCGATGGCCGGTTCCGGACTCGCGTTTCTGTGGTTCAACACGCACCCGGCGCAGGTGTTCATGGGCGACGTCGGCGCACTGGCGCTGGGCGGTGCACTGGGCACCGTAGCCGTCATCGTGCGCCAGGAAATTGTGCTCTCCATCATGGGCGGCATTTTTGTGGTCGAGGCGCTGTCGGTGATGGTTCAGGTCAGCTTCTTCAAATACACGCGCAAAAAATACGGCACCGGTCGCCGCCTCCTGAAAATGGCGCCGCTGCACCACCATTTTGAAAAGCAGGGATGGAAAGAGACGCAGGTTGTGGTGCGTTTCTGGATCATCACCATGGCACTGTGCCTGATTGGCCTCTCCACTCTCAAGCTGCGCTGACAATGAACCACCTCCTCCACGATCAACACGTTCTGGTGCTCGGGCTTGGCGCCTCGGGGCTTGCCATGGCGCGTTGGTGCGTGCGTCAGGGGGCCCACGTAACGGTTGCCGATACACGTGCTGCGCCACCGCATCTCGCTACGCTGCAGTCGCAATTGCCGCAGGTGCAATTTGTGCAGTCAGACATGGGCGCCTCGCTGGTTGAGGGCACGCCGGTGCGTGCAGTGTTCAAGAGTCCGGGGCTGCGTCCTGCAGAAACCGACGGCGTGATCAGCGCGGCGCTGGCGACCGGTCTGTGGGTGGGCGGCGAGCTCAGTCTGTTTGTGCACGCGCTGGAAGATTTGCGCCAGAGCCAGCAATACGAACCCAAAGTGCTGGCCATTACTGGCACCAATGGCAAGACCACAGTCACCTCGCTGACGGGCCATCTGCTGCGCTGGGCCGGACGGCAATGTGTGGTGGCGGGCAACATTGGTCCGTGCCTGATGGATACGCTGGCGCAGGCGATGGATGAAGGCACCCTGCCCGAATGCTGGGTGCTCGAGCTGTCAAGCTTTCAACTCGATATGGCGAGCGGACTCGAGCCTCTGGCGGCTACCGTGCTCAATGTGACGCAAGATCACCTGGACTGGCACGGCAGCATGGAGGCCTATGCGCATGCCAAGTCGCACGTATTTGGCAGCCGTGGACTGATGGTGCTCAACCGGGAAGATCCCGTCGTAATGGCCATGCGCACGCCACCGGTGCGCCAGAAGTTGCAGCGGCCGGTTGAACGCAGCTACGTCACCTTTGGTTCAGACCTGCCGCAGCGGGCGGGCGACTTTGGCCTCGAAGATGTGCACGGCATGGTCTGGCTGGTGCGCGCGCACGAAGCCGATGAAACCCGCAAGTTGCGCCGCGATGAGGTGGAGGAAATACACCTCCAGCGTCTGATGCCGGCCGACGCCCTGCGCATTCGTGGCCGCCATAACGCAACCAACGCGCTGGCCGCACTCGCCTTGTGTGCCGCGGCAGGCTGTGCCCTGGGCCCGATCCTGTTCGGACTGCGCGAATACCGGGGCGAGCCTCACCGGGTTGAGCCGGTGGCGATTCTCAACGGCGTCGAGTTTTTCGACGACAGCAAGGGAACCAACGTGGGCGCCACAGTGGCCGCCTTGCGCGGTTTGGGCGAAGAGCGTCAGGTGGTTGTGATTTTGGGCGGTGAAGGAAAAGGGCAGGATTTCACACCGCTGGCGGCACCGGTTGCGCGATACGTGCGTGCGGTGGTGCTGATCGGTCGTGACGCCGCGCTCATCCGGCAAGCGCTATCAGAAACCGGTGTCAGTCTGATCGATGCCAGTTCGATGCACGATGCCGTCGAACGCGCCAACCGTGCGGCCCACGCTGGCGATGCCGTGCTGATGTCTCCGGCGTGCGCCAGCTTTGACATGTTCGACAACTACGAGCATCGGGCAAAAGTTTTTATCGATGCGGTAAAAGAACTGGCGCTGGCCGGTGGCATGGACCTGGAGAGTGCCGCATGAGCGCCATTGCCCAGTCACTGATGGGTTGGTTCGGGCGCAAGTCCGACGGCGACGAAAGCGGCCTGCCGGTGCGGCTTGGAGCCCGCGCCGGGGTGTCATCTGCTGGAGTTTCGGGTGGTTCAAGTTCCATGCGGGGCTTCGACCAGCCCTTAATCTGGGTTAGCGTCACGCTGCTGCTGTGGGGCCTGGTGATGGTTTATTCGGCATCCATCGCAATGCCCGACAACCCGCGTTTTGCAAACTATGCGCACAGCCATTTTCTGCTCCGGCACGTGCTCTCCATCGGCGTTGCGTTTGTGGCCGGATTGCTGGCCTTTCAGGTTCCGGTGGAGACCTGGGAAAAGGTGGCCGGTTGGCTGTTTGTTGCCTCGCTGCTGCTGCTGATTGCCGTATTGTTGCCATTCATTGGCAAGGGCGTCAACGGTGCGCGGCGCTGGATTGCGCTGGGCGTGCTGAATTTTCAGCCGTCCGAGCTAGCCAAGTTTGCGATTGTGCTTTACGCCGCCGACTACATGGTACGCAAGATGGAAGTGAAGGAGCGCTTCTTCAGGGCTGTTTTGCCGATGGGACTGGCGGTGGCCGTTATTGGACTGCTGCTGCTCGCCGAGCCCGACATGGGGGCCTTCATGGTGATCGCGGTTGTGGCGATGGGAATTCTGTTTCTGGGCGGCGTCAATGCACGCATGTTTTTTGTGATTGCCACCGCGCTGCTGATTGTCTTCACGTTGATAATCGCTCTCAGCGACTGGCGTCGCGAGCGCATATTTGCCTATCTCAACCCATGGGACGAACGCTATTCGATGGGCAAGGGCTACCAGCTCTCGCATTCATTGATTGCGCTGGGACGTGGCGAAATATTTGGCGTCGGGCTTGGCGGCAGCGTCGAAAAACTGCACTGGCTGCCCGAGGCGCATACCGACTTTTTGCTGGCCGTTATCGGCGAAGAATTCGGTCTGGTGGGTGTGGTTTTCCTGATCGGATTGTTCCTCTGGCTGACGCGGCGCATCATGCACATCGGGCGGCAGGCGATTGCGCTGGACCGCGTTTTTGCGGGCCTGGTTGCTCAGGGCGTGGGCCTGTGGATGGGCTTTCAGTCGTTTATCAACATGGGAGTGAACCTGGGGGCGCTGCCCACCAAGGGGCTGACCTTGCCGTTGATGAGTTACGGCGGCTCGGCCATCCTGCTCAACCTCATTGCTTTGGCCGTGGTGCTGCGCATCGACCATGAAAACCGCATCCTGATGCATGGAGGTCGCCTGTGAAGCAACCTTGCGCACTGATCATGGCGGCGGGCACCGGTGGCCACATATTTCCGGCAATGGCGGTGGCACAGGCACTGCGTGCAGCGGGCTGGCGGGTGCACTGGCTGGGCGCCCCGGACAGCATGGAAAGCCGTCTGGTTCCCCAACAGGGTTTTGCGCTGGAGTTGTTGCGTTTCAAGGGCGTGCGCGGCAAGGGAATCGTCACATGGATGATGGCTCCGCTGCATCTTTTACGCGCTGTCTGGCAGGGAATGGGCGTGGTGGGTCGGGTGCATCCGGACGTTGTGCTCGGCTTTGGTGGCTACATCACGATGCCGGGGGGAATTGCCAGCGTCTTGCGCGGTGTGCCGCTAATTTTGCACGAGCAGAACTCGGTGGCCGGGCTGGCCAACCGGCTGCTGGCCCGCTTTGCGTCGCGCGTGTTGACTGCATTTCCGGGCGTCCTGCCGCGTGCGCAATGGATTGGAAATCCGCTGCGACCCGAATTTTTCAGGCACGCCATGCCAGCCACCCGTTTTGCCGGCCGCAGCGGTCCGTTGCGTCTGCTGGTGGTGGGCGGTAGCCTGGGCGCACAGGCGCTGAATACGCTGGTTCCGCAAGCGCTGGCCCTGATGGAGCCCACCTTGCGACCGGT
>Ga0007854_10000791_pt1 | contig 20371 bp, 18 predicted proteins | sample CryBogCBH12Aug08_FD_60382 | JGI IMG/M metagenome (GOLD analysis project Ga0007854, IMG submission 60382) | Freshwater microbial communities from Crystal Bog, Wisconsin, USA - CBH12Aug08 | ecosystem: Environmental > Aquatic > Freshwater > Lake | place: Crystal Bog, Wisconsin, USA | collected... | reverse complement strand
AGTCTCCAATGGGGTACTCCACCATTGCACTGGCTATGCCTGTCTTCAAGCCGAAGCAATCGGAGAGGTTTGCCGCGACATTGAATTCACCGCCGCTGACGTGAACATCGCAATGAGTGGCCTTCCTGAAGGGAATGATACCAGGATCTATGCGGTGAATGAGGGCGCCGAGGGAGAGGAAGTCCAAGGCTCCTTCCTTGCGAATGTTGAGACTATTACTCATGGATGGATAGGGAATGTCGTGTGGTTTAAAAAAGCTTAAACAGTATAGGTGCTGGAGGCCGTAGTGCCGCCGCGACCCGTCCAGTTTGTGTGGAAGAATTCGCCACGAGGTTTGTCAACGCGCTCGTAGGTGTGCGCGCCGAAGTAATCACGCTGGGCCTGAAGCAGGTTCGCGGGTAAGACCTCATTACGATACTGGTCGAAGAAGGAAAGCGCCGTACTGAAGGCCGGCACCGGTATGCCCTTCTTGGCAGCCGTCGAAACAACGTTGCGCCATCCCTTCTGACTTTTCTTGATCTCACCGCGGAAATAATCATCGAGCAGCAGGTTGGAAAGCTTCGGGTTCTTGTCGTAAGCCTCCTTGATCTTACCCAAAAAGCGGGATCGGATGATGCATCCGCCACGCCACATGAGGGCGATACCGCCATTGTTAAGATTCCAACCGTATTCCTTGGCAGCGGCGCGCATGAGCATGTAGCCCTGTGCGTAGCTGATGATTTTGGAGGCATAGAGAGCACTCTTGATATCTTCGATAAACTGTTTTTTCTTGGCGGGATTGGCAGCAATACTGCCCAAGGAAGGCTTGGGTCCTTTCAACTTGCGGGCAGCCTTCACTCGTTCATCCTTGAGGGCGGAGACGCATCGGGAATAAACCGCTTCGGCCATAAGAGTAATCGGGATACCTAGTTCCTGTGAATTGATGACAGTCCATTTGCCTGTTCCCTTCTGGCCAGCCGTATCGAGGATCTTATCCACCAGCGGCAGACCGTCCTCGTCAGTCTTGGCAAGGATGTCGCGGGTGATCTCTATGAGGTAGCTGTCAAGATCACCCTTGTTCCACTCGGAAAATACATCGTGCATCTCATGGGCGCTCATTCCAAGGCCGTTCTTCATGATGTTGTAAGCCTCGCAGATCAGCTGCATATCCCCATACTCGATACCATTGTGGACCATCTTGACATAATGGCCCGCCCCTCCCTCTCCGACCCAGTCGCAACAGGGTGCCCCACCCTCTACCTTGGCCGAAACGGCTTGGAAGATCTCCTTTACATGCGGCCATGCTGCAGGGCTGCCTCCAGGCATAATACTAGGTCCGCGACGCGCCCCTTCCTCTCCTCCGGAGACGCCGGTACCGATATAAAGCAACCCCTTACTTTCGACATACTTCACACGGCGCGCCGTGTCTTCGAAAAGGGAATTTCCTCCGTCGATGATGATGTCCCCACTTTCAAGATGGGGAATGATCTGCTCAATGAAATCGTCCACGGGCTTACCTGCCTTCACAAGCATCATCACTCGGCGCGGACGCTTGAGCTTAGAAACCATCTCCGCAATGGAATGAGCACCTTGAACCTTGGTCTCTTTTGCCTCATTGGCTAGGAAATGATCCACCTTGTCCGTGGTACGGTTGTAAGCGACGACGGTATAGCCGTGGTCGTTCATATTGAGAATGAGGTTTTGGCCCATGACGGCCAGACCGATGAGCGCGAGATCTCCTGTAGGTTCCATATTTGATATTTGTGGGATTTGGAGGAGCAATCTTAACCCGACATACTGAGCGTTAAAGCAGAAAATCCTTTTCCCTCTATAACTTGCGACTTGGCGCGGGAATTGTTAATTCCAATTGGCGGACAGCATCAGCCAAAACTCACTTCAACGAAAGAACCCCGGTCACCATGAAACTTTTTGTAGTCATGGGGGTGTCGGGGTGCGGGAAAAGTAGCGTTGCTCAAATGCTGGCCCAGATGACCGATGGTCTCTTTATTGATGCCGACGATTATCATACTCCCGAGAGCAGGAAAAAAATGGCTGCAGGGATCCGCCTCGATGACGTTGACCGTTGGAAGTGGCTTGACCTTCTCAATAACGAGCTCAAGTCGCACCAATCTAAACGCCTTCCTGTTTTCCTAGCCTGTTCGGCACTGCGTCGGTCTTACAGAAAGCGTCTTTCCTCAGGATTGCCGAGCCTGACTTTTATTTATCTACACGGGTCGAAGGAATGCATCCTTCGACGCATCCAGGAGCGCCAAAAACACTTCATGCCACCCGTGCTGCTGGACAGCCAGTTTGAGATCTTGGAGGAACCAACTGAGGAGGAGGCAATCGTGGTCTCCGTTGAGTTTCCGCTCCTGTCCATCGTTACCATGATACTGAATCGCATCCAGTCGTTTATCACGGATGAGGCACATGTCCCAACCTCAGACCCCTCGCGAACAGCGGAAGAATGATCCAAGCATAACTGAACTCGTTAGACACGAGCCAAATACCATCTCCTTCGGGAGGCGGGCCACAAATGCCCGCCTCCGTTCCAACGGTCAGGAGACCTTGATCTCGACTTGCTTCGGCTTCGCCGCCTCGCTCTTAGCAACATGTACCGTGAGCACACCGTCGCTAAACTTTGCATCAACCTTGTTGGCATCCACATCGTCGGGCAACCCAAAGCTGCGGACGAAATTTCCGTAAGCACGTTCAACTCGGTGATACTTCTTTCCCTTTGCCTCTTTTTCGAACTTCCGTTCTCCGGAAATTGAAAGGATACCGTTTTCAACGGTCACCTTCACGTCTTCCTTTCTCACTTCGGGCAATTCGGTTTTGATAAGGTATTCCTTGTCGTCCTCCGTAATGTCGACCGGCGGCGCCCACTCGGTCAACGTCGTGAGATCCCTATCCCCGTCCTTGCGGAAAGTGGTTAGCCCCAAGACATTGGATAGACGACTTTGGATTTCCTCAAGATCCCTTGCTGGATTCCATCGGGTGAGTGTTGTGTTCATGTTTCAGGTTGTTGTTGGCGGACTGATTCATGTCAGCCGAGCTCCTTCCGCCATGGGTATTTAAGGAGAGGGCCGAAGGAATGGTGTCATTTCACTCCCAATTAGATTTAAGCAAAGTTTATGCCTCCTCCTTTTCTCTTTCAGACAGTCGTCGAGCCACTCTAAATGCGCCAAAAAGACCCAGTCGCGTGCCATCGTGTCACAATATCTTTCCATCGCTTCATCTTTTATTTCCAGAACCCCGCCTGTTAGGTTGGAAAAATGAACGTTCTCATTCTTGGCTCTAACGGTCGGTTAGGTTCAGCGCTCGCGCGCCGGTGGAAAAATATATCTGAGGTCAATGTACTTCCCCTTGCCCGCGCCCAGATCGACCTGTCCGATCCCAGGCAGGCTGAGGCAGAGCTTGCGGCTCTTGCGTTTGGCAATGGGGATGTCGTGATTAACTGCGCAGCCACCACCGATGTCGATCGCTGCGAACGCGATCCCGAGCTCGCACGCTTGGTCAATACTGATGCTCCAGGGCGCATTGCCCGCCTCTGCGCTTCACGCGGGACGCGCATGGTGCACCTCGGCACTGATTATGTTTTCGATGGCATTCTAGAGCGCCCTTACACTGAAGAGGATAAGCCCCATCCCCTGAGCCACTACGGCGCCACCAAATTGGGAGGAGACTGCGAGGTTCTTGATGCAAGCCCGCTGCATTGTGTCGTGCGCGTCTCTTGGGTCTTCGGACCCGACAAGCCAAGTTTTGTGGACGCCATCGTTCGCCGCGCACTCACATCGCCCGAGGCAGCGGCCGTCCATGACAAGACTTCCTCTCCAAGTTACACTGAGGACTTAAGTCTCTGGCTTGCCGAGTTCCTGAAACTTTCCCTGCGTGGCGGCATCTATCATCTCTGCAACAGCGGCACCTGCTCTTGGCGTGACTACGGGGAGTACGCCCTCATATGTGCCAAAAATTATGGTATCCCAGTACTCACTACGACCGTTGCCCCGCTAACTCTTGGAGACATGAAGGCGTTCATGGCAGTCCGCCCACCCCATACCTCACTCGATACGGGAAAATTCACAAAAGCAACCGGCATCAAACCGCGTCAATGGATGGAGGCAGTTGATGCTTACTTTTCCACATGGAAGGCCTAGTGGCGTGAAGTTCCAATGGTCCGCCGACTTTTTGTCATACGGTGAACAAAAGCCTCCATTTCCAAACACAGGCCCAGGCAATGCTTTGAACTTTACGATCGTGCCTTAGGCCCCTATGCCAGTTATTCATATTTGGAGTACTCCTCAAACAAGGACTGTTTTTCCCCCGGCAAAACAGGCTCGACCACTTGATTCATTTCACCCCTCGCCTCAGTTCAAACGCGAATAAACGATCCCATCAGTGATGCGCCATGTTTTTGTCTCCGGATGCTATGACATCATCCATGCGGGGCATGTCCAATTTTTCCGCGAGGCCAAGGCGCTTGGAGATTTCCTAACAGTTTCCTTCGCTTCGGCCGATGTGCTCTGGGAACACAAACATCGCCGTTCCTCGCTGCCGGATGAGCACAAAAAAGGGGTCTTGGAATCACTCGAAATGGTGGACCAGGTTGTAATCGGCAACGGACAACAGCATGGTCTCGACTTCATTGATGACTTCCGTCGGTTGAGACCCAACGTGCTTGCCGTCACAGCAGATGATCAGTACCGCGACCTGAAGATGGCGCTTTGTGCCGAGGTAGGAGCGGATTACATCGTGCTGCCCAAAACCCCGCCACAGTACGAACCGGTTTCTACATCACAACTTGTGACATGGATTCGCGCCCCAAGGGACGCGCCACTGCGAGTTGATTTTGCTGGAGGATGGCTTGATGTCCCGCGCCACTCCCGTCCGAACGCCTTCATTGTCAATTGCGCCATTCAGCCGAAAGTCTCGCTTCGAGACTGGGGCTATGAGCGCAATGCCGGACTCGGGGGGAGCGGCGCTTGGGCACTGCTAAACGGCCACGAGGGGATTGTTGAAGAACTAAACCTCGGGGTTGGTTGGCAAGATCCGGCCATCATCCGTGAGACCGGCCTTTGTGTCTGGCGCAGCGGACACCGCCCTTCACTTGAGTTCAAAGTCGACGGATCCATGCTCAATGGACTTATGGCCCTGTGGTGGAGCGGGCGTCAGCACAACACGCCGGATGTGGCTGATTGGAAACGTGATTATGATGCAATTGAGGCAGCCGGTCTCATGGCCCGTGAGGCTGTGCATTCCGGAGATCCTGCAATGCTTGGCAAAGCTGCAAATGCCTCCTACGGCATTCAACTTAGCGAGGGAATGGAACCTCTTTCCGAAGCACAGGGTTGCTTGGGCCGCAAATATTGCGGCGGCGGATTTGGCGGATACGCGCTATATCTCTTTGGTAGAATGAGTGAAAGAGATTCCTTTGTGTCTGGAAATAAGACTGCCCGCCCGATCGAGCCGTTCTGCAACTGGCAGTAAGCTCGGACAGCAATCCTGCCCACCGTCAGTGGGATGGCATCATCCCTGCGAGATGGCTTCCGATGATTCCGTCGAGTTCAGTGAGTGAAGAAACGGACGAAAGGCTCGCTCTCAGCGGTCTTGCCGAAGGCATCCCACGAGTGTATGCCATAAGCCGAGCCCTCATCCCTTGCATTGCGGTTTTTTCCACTCCCCGTTCAGCCACTTCCTCGGAACAGTGACGACGGACAAGTTTCCATCGGTCCTCTAATGTCGGGGGCATATAGGCTTTACCCGAGAGAGCAGCAGCCACCTCAGTGAAAATCCACGGATTGGCCATTGCGGCGCGACCGATCATCAGTCCGGACACCCCGCTGCTGAGCCGCCTTAATGCGGTAGCAGCATCGGTGATGTCACCGTTTCCAATTACGGGAATTCGAACGGCGGAGACGACGGAGGCAATAACCTCCCAATTGGCGTTCCCGGAATATCCCTGCGACCGGGTTCTGCCGTGGACGGCCAATCGACGGATCCCGGCTCCTTCCAGCAATCCAGCCGTCTGCACCGCGTTGATGGTCGAATCGTCCCATCCGATGCGTATTTTGGCTGTAACCGGCAGAGGGTCGCAGGCCCTCACCACGGCGACAGCCACCTTTTCAAGCAGCGAACAATCACGCAATAGCGATGATCCGCCGTGACGACATACCACTTTGTTTGCCGGGCATCCAAAATTGATGTCAATGAAGTCGGGATTCACCCAATCGATTACCTGCCTAGCCGCATCGGCCAAACGGTCGGGATCACCTCCGAAGAGTTGCACCCCCATCGGGCGCTCCTGTTCTGTGAACTGTACATAGCCCCGCGTGCGGGCATTACGGTGCATAATACCGTCAGCCGACACAAACTCAGTTGTAAGAAGATCGGCTCCTTTTTCACGGCAGATCCTGCGAAATATCGAGTTGGTCACTCCGGCCATGGGCGCCAGAAAAAGAGGAAGGGAGTCCATCTCCAACCCTACGGGCAAAAGTCAGGCGGCTTCCGCCGATTTACCAGACCCTTCGGCCTCTCCGGTTGCTGGGGATTCAGCAGAAATGGTGAGATCAGCAATCTGGGCCGACACCTCCTCTTGAACAGTCCTCAGATCGGCAAGCGAGAGAGCTGGGTCACTGATGATAAAGACTTCCCCAGTGGATGAATGTTCGTACACCAGCGTCCCCTTGTCGGGCGATTGCTGAGGGCGGAGGATTTTCTTGCGTTCCAGCATCACGGCCAGAACATAACGGGTTTTTGCATAGGAAGGGTTATTGCTTTCAATCAGGCGACGAAGCATTCCCTCCGCATCGTCGCGCGGGAGCGTTTCCGTCGGCTGGGAAGTGGGAGGCTCAAACTTGGAACGCCAGTAGGAGAATACGGGGTCGGCGCCGCCATCTTCCAGTCTTGCATTCCAAGCTCCCTCGCAAAGATCGGTTCTACGAAATACCTCTCCATCCTGAAAAAGCACAGTATAGAAGACCTCCCCTTCGGTAAAGGCGCGCCCAGTGACCCCGCATACTTCGGATCTAGACTTAATGTTCCAGTCTTGCTGCATCGTATAAAAATAGGCGTCCTTTAGAATCCGGGCAACCGGAACTTCGGCAACTCTCGCCCCGTGGCTCGAATCCAGAAAAGATATAGTCCTAGAGAAAGGAATATGATGATCGGCCCCCATGCCGCCATCCAGCCGGGAATGCGATCCCCTTTCCCAAGAGCAATGAAAAGACTGCTCGAGAAAATCAGACCCGCGAAAAGTCCGATGGCCAATCCAATACCTCCCATAATGCCACGGCGACCGTTCACAATGCCCATGGGGCCTGCAATAAAGACAACCACCAAACAGACGCAGGGTAGTGCCCATCGGTAATGCCAGTGGGTGACAAAGGGAGCAAGGCGTGCCTCTGGAAATTCTGCATTGTAGTGAAGGTAGTCGCTCAGATCTGGAAGTCCGAGGAATTCCGAGTTCATTCGGGAGCTGCCAATTTTCCAGGGAGTCTCATGCCAGCCAGAAATTGTGAGATGGGGAGAGGTTTCCGATGAAACCGGGTTTCCCGATTCATCCACGACGACGTGTAACGCTTGGTCCAGCACCCATGTCGCCGACTGGGGAACATAAAAAGCGTGGGGGGTATACCATTTTTCAGTCACCACCCCCGATTCGTTCTGTTGGATAATCTCAACTCTGGATGCCTGGTTTGAATCAACATAAAGTTCCGAAAGGAACCAAATTCGGCGGTCTTCCCGGTTGCGGAAGAGGAGATCTGGAATTCCCGTGAACCGATTTGCTCCAGATTTGATCTCGTCCTTCATCCTGTCTCGTTCAGCTCCCGCTTGGGGGGCGAGTTGATAGTTTAATACTGCCAGCACCGCTGTCATTACCAAGCCGACAAAGATGAGCGGCACAAAAATCCTGAAGAGACTGCTTCCGGCACAGAGCATCGAGATAATTTCATTGCGCCGCGACATCTGGGTAAGCGTGTAGAGAAGAGCAAGGAGCAATCCTACCGGGACACTTAGCACGAGGACACTGGGGATCTGGAGTAGATAGAATCTGGCAATCAGGGCAGGAGTTGCATTGCCAGAGAGAAAATCCGGCAGGTTCACGCTCAGATCCCACACCAGCCAGACGGATATAAAACCGGTGACACAGTAAAAAAAAGGCACCAGAAATTTTTTAAGAAGATATCGGTCAAAAATCGTCATGGGATGTATCCGGCGCAGAAACCCGTTGCAGGAGGCCGGAAAGAAAAGGATTCTGATCATTCCACTCCCCATCCTGCAACCGCAATCACCCTGACCCATGATCTCTATCAATGAGGAATACCCCTCCGGAACTCCAGAGGCACGGGGACAATTTTCCAAGGAGGTCGCCGAGTTCTTCGGCCAGCACGGAAAGCTTGCTGCGATCCGAGGTTTTGAATGGAGACCCGAACAGCAGAGAATGGCGGTAGCAGTCGCAGATGCCCTTGAACAACGGAACCATCTGGTGGTTGAGGCGGGAACAGGTGTCGGGAAGTCTCTGGCCTATCTGCTTCCAGCTGTTCTCCATGCACGCCGCAGCGGCCGCAAGGCGCTCGTTAGCACGCACACGATCAATCTTCAGGAACAGCTTCTCTACAAGGACATTCCTCTGGTCAGGGAGCTGATCGGTGACTTCGATGCGGTTCTGTTGAAGGGACGCCAGAATTATGTCTGCCCCACCAGGCTCATGCGTGCGCTCCGTCACGGAAGCGACCTCTTCACCGCAGAGGAACGTCCCGAACTGGAACGCATCAGGGAGTGGGCTGCCACAACCGCGGAGGGTTCCCTCAGCGATCTCCCCTTTGCTCCACCACAGCAACTTTGGTCACAAATCTGCAGCGAGCAGCACCTTTGCACTCCTAAGACCTGCGGACGGGAGTCTGGCTGTTTCTACCAATCAGCACGCCGCCGCTGCCAATCCGCGCAAGTATTGGTGCTTAATCATCCGCTTTTTTTCACTCTCCTTGGCGATCCCGAGGGCGCAGGACCGGGGTATCTGTTTCCCGATGACTTTGTGATCTTCGACGAGGCCCACACCGTCGAGCAGGTCGCATCGCGTCACCTCGGCTTTTCCCTCTCCCAGTACGGTTTGCGCCAGTCAATCCAGCGACTATACAATCCCCGAACCCGCAAGGGGTTGCTGCAACAGGCACGCCACGCTGATGCGATCTGCAACGTTGCCGCCCTCCTTCCGGAGGTAGATCGCTATTTCGATGCAATTACCGGAGCCTGCAACTTCAGACAGGGAAGGGAATACCGAATTCGTGAGGAGCAGTCCGCTTGTTTGCTTGAAGCTGTTTCAAACAGTCCTTTGGCAGACGGTTTATCGCGCCTCGCCGAATCGGCAGAGGCAGCCGCTACCAAGACACAGGAGGATGGCTTACAGGGTGAGCTTGCCGAAGTGGCTTCCCGTTTAAGATCAGTACGAGCAGGAATCAACGACTTTCTGTCTCAGAGCAACCCTGACCATGTCTACTGGGTCGAGCGTGGGGGCAAGGCCTCCACTTGGAGCAGCCTACATGCCGCTCCGGTTGCCGTCGCATCGTTGCTAGGCCGTTTGCTATTTCGCGAGGGGGGAACGGCCGTTATGACCAGCGCCACTCTTTCTGTCGGATCGTCCGAACTCGACTACTTCCGTGGCAGGGTCGGCGCAATGCAGGTCACATCTCTACAGTTGGGGTCACCTTTTGATTACAGCCGTCAGATGTCCTTGCATCTGGTGAAGAAGATTCCTGAACCACGCAATCCAGGCTATGAGGAGGCTCTTGCCAAATGGATCGGACACTTCACTGAAGTAAGCCGAGCCAGAGCCTTTGTTCTTTTTACAAGCCATCGTACTATGCAGTCGGTGGCTGCAAGAATGGGTGACTTTTTTGAAAAAAAAGGGTGGAGACTGATAGTGCAGGGTGCTGGTCTATCCCGATCAAGGATGCTGGAAACCTTCCGGGAAGAAGGAGAGAGCATTCTCTTCGGCACCGACAGTTTCTGGACTGGAGTCGATCTCCCAGGCGAAGCCCTCTCGAGCGTGATCATTACCCGCCTGCCTTTCGTGACGCCAGATCATCCTCTCACCGAGGCTAAACTCGAGGAGATAGAGTCATCAGGCTGCGACCCTTTCCAGACATACTCGCTCCCCGAAGCAATCCTGAAACTCCGCCAGGGTGTTGGCAGACTGATCCGCAACACCACAGATCGGGGTTCCATCGTGATCCTCGACAGCCGTATTCTCACTCGCTCCTACGGGAAGGCGTTCCTGAATGCATTACCCGAGTGCCCAATCAAGATTTCATAATGACCAGAAGTGACCCCTTAACCCATCAGAAGGGCCGGTTGTTCAATCCAACGTCCCTCTTCCTTGATCAGATCCACCAGACGGTCAACAGCCTCTGATTCGGGTATGTTGAATTTCACCGCCCTCTTCCCGACATAAAGATTCACTTTACCTGGAGCCCCGCCGACATATCCAAAGTCGGCATCGGCCATCTCGCCAGGACCGTTGACAATACAGCCCATAACGGCGATGCGCACCCCCTTAAGATGCGCGGTCGAGGCCTTGATCCGCGCCGTGGTCTCCTGAAGGTTGAATAGGGTGCGCCCGCAGGAAGGACAGGCGACATAATCGGTCTTGAAGATTCGTACACCCGTAGCCTGCAGGATGTTGTAGGCAAGTCTCAGCGACTGACCGGGGGCTTCTTCGGAGCGCAGCAACACCGCATCGCCTATCCCGTCGCAGAGTAGCGAGCCTATTATGGTTGAAGCCTCTAGAAGGTTTGAGAGAAAACTCCCACCTGATTTAGGACTCAGGGTGTCCTTGAGTAGAATTGGATATCGTCCTGCGTCGAGACGACTAGCAAGCAGGCGAAAGGCTGCAATCGGGTCTAGCAAAAGCCCGTCTCTTACAGTCACCAGAATGGGTTCTGGAGCGCAAAATATACGAGAAAAATCCTGCCGGTCGGTCGGATCGACCTCAATAATCGGAAGGTCCTCAAGAATCAACTCCGGTTGGTAATCACCCAATGCTGATCTCTTATGAGCTACGGCATCATCAACCCGGCGAGGCACAACAACCCGGACGGTGTCCGTGCCTCCCATTGCAACCCTTCCTGCGACGCCACTCAGAACGATGGTTTCCGAATCCCGGCGTTGGTATTCGTAGAGTGGCCAGAGCGGGCGGTCTCCAGAATCGGCCACTCGTTTCCCAACCCTGCCGGAAAATTGGCCTACTATGGCAAGTGCCACGGGAATTTCACGTCTGCTGTCCTCGGTTAGAGAGACGCGGATGGTATCACCGATCCCATCCGAGAGAAGTGAGCCGATGCCAACGGCACTCTTGATGCGACCGTCTTCTCCATCGCCAGCTTCGGTTACACCCAGATGGATGGGGTAGTTCCAGTCATCTCCTTCATCGGCAAGCCGAGCCACGAGCAATCGGTAGGCTGCAATCATAACCTTTGGATTGGAGGCCTTCATGGAGAAAAACATCTGGTGAAAATCGAGTTCTCGTGCAATTCGGGCAAACTCTAGGGCGCTCTCGACCATTCCAGACGGCGAATCTCCGAAACGATTTAGTATCCTGTCACTGAGCGATCCATGGTTGGTGCCGATTCTCATCGCCACACCACGTTCCTTGCAGAGCCTCACAAGAGGCGTGAAGCGATCCCTAATTCTTTCGAGTTCTGCTGCATACTCACAATCGCTGTACTCGCGTACTTGGAATTTCTTCGAATCGGCAAAGTTCCCTGGATTAATTCTCACTTTGTCTACCCACTTTGCCGCCTCCATCGCGGCTCCTGGCTTAAAATGGATGTCTGCCACGAGGGGCACACTGCAGCCGCGAGAATTCAAACTGGCACGGATTTCCCTTAGGTTCGCTGCCTCGCCGATAGTGGGAGCGGTGATCCGAACCAGTTCGCAGCCGGCAGACACCAGTCCAAGCACCTCCTGCACACATTTCTCAGTATCCATCGTGTTGCTGGTTATCATCGACTGGACCCGGATCGGGTGGGACCCGCCAAATCCAATCTCTCCAACCATCACCTCGCGGCTAGCACGGCGGGAGAAGGAATATAGATCCGCAGTATACTCGGAGGGAAACCCTGACTTCGTGGCGGGCGCTGCCGCTTTGCTCATGGCTTGGTGGTTGAAGCCGGGGCGGTTGAGCTTGGGGATGAAAATGTCATTGGGGCAGGCCCCTTCTCAGCGGTGACTCCGCCGGTCTTACGACCACCCACTAGGTCACTGACATCGTAGAAGGAAATGTAGAGCATCGCGCCGATCAGAAGCATGGCGAATGCACTCTGAACCATCTCGAGGGTCTTCTGATGGATGGGATGCCCCAGAAACCACTCAATCAATGCGAGAAGAATATGGCCGCCATCAAGCACCGGAAGCGGGAGAAGGTTCATTATTGCGAGATTCACATTGAGCACCACGCTGAACCAGAGAGCCAACTGCCAACCCGTAGGGCTCTGGAAGAGCAGGTAATAAAGCCGCATGATGCCAACTGGTCCGCTGAGTTGTTGCACACCAATCTGGGAATCTCTGGCTGTAATCGCCGAAATTGTTTCCCACATGGTGAGGATACTAGATTTGATTTGTGAGAGCGGATTGGGATGGGCAAGGGTGATGATGCCGCGCTCATCCCACTGGATGCCAATTCTTGCTTCTTTTTGGCCGTCAGGAATGCGGGGCGTGATGACAACATTGAAATCGCTGGAGCCGCGTCTGATGGTAAGCGTAACAGGAGCACCCTTGGTGGCGCCTAGGAGCTCGGCAAGGGTTGCCCCGCTGTAAAGCTTTTCGCCGTTGGCCGCCACTACAAGATCGCCGCTTTTGAGTCCCACTTCTTCAGCGGGACTGTTGGGAATAACTCGTGCGATCTTGGGGGTCATTGCCGGCATGATCTGTATCTGTCGCAGATTCTTTCTTCCCCAGCCGGTAGTCGGTTCAACAAGTGGCTCGACTTCCACCACCATCTCCCTGCCGTCCCGTTCAAATCGGATGGGGATCAAAGGAGCGGAACTGATTGCAACGTTCCACGCGACACTCTCACCCATCCGGCCCATTCCGGTGATGCGGTTCACGAGCTGACCGTTAACTGCCAAGATCTTGTCTCCAGGTCTGAGGCCGGCCTTCGCCGCCGGCCCACCTGCTTGGACATAACCGATCACTTTCGTTGTCTCGGCTTCACTAACCGGACGACCCACAAACCATACAACGCAGGCGAAGAGAAAGGCCAACCCGAGACTTGCGGCAGGTCCCGCAAAGGCGACGATAATTTTGTCTAACGGTCTTGCGGGAGGAAGGTCCTCTCCCTTTTCGTTGGACTCCCCTTCCAGGGCCTCCATGGGGCCGAGTTGGGGAATGGCAACAAACCCTCCTGCAGGAATGCTGCCCAATCTGTATTCCACCCCGTTGATCGTCTTGGACCAGATCGGCTTGCCGAACCAAATCGCGAACTTCTCCACCTTCAGTCCTCTCCAGCGGGCCGCAAGAAAATGACCCAGTTCATGGACAACAATCAGCAGGTTGAAGAGCAGCACCACCTCAAGCAGTATGCCTATGATTTTAAAGGTTCCGAAAAGCATGAGTTGTTAAGTTTGCTCGGACTGGTGGAAAAATCAACCGTTCTGGAGCCTTAGCCAAATACTAAGCAGCCAACCGTTCCGGAATGCCGGTGGGCAGATTCAGAAACCAATGTCCGAAATATTGTCATGAGGGGGACTTTGGTCAAAGATGCACATTCACAATCCACCTACCCATGAAATACCGCTTGCTTCTGGCACTCCTTCTGCTGTCCGCCATCGTTGCTGATGTCCATGCATCCCTCTCTCTCCCGTCGGAATTCTCGGATCACATGATCCTGCAGCGCAGCATGGCTGTTCCCGTCTGGGGAAAGGCGGATCCCGGACAGGAAGTTACGGTGACCTTTGCTGGACAGGCAAAAAAAACGTCTGCCGATGCACAGGGAGCCTGGCGACTCTTTCTGGATCCACTTCAGACGAGTTCAACCCCAGCGGATCTCAGTATCAGCTGTAATGGTTCAAACCTAACTCTCCACGATGTCCTTGTCGGGGAGGTCTGGGTTGCCGGCGGCCAGTCCAACATGGGATTTCCACTTCGTGGAGCCCACAATGCTGCCGAGGTCCTACCCCACTCGGACGATCCGCTACTACGTTTTTTCGCGGTACGTATGACCACTGCGGCCGAACCTCAGGCCAACGTGAACGGCACTTGGAAACTCTCCACACAGGAGACGGCCAAGGATTTCTCGGCGGTAGCCTACTTCTTTGCACTTCAGATTCGATCCAAACAAAACTGCCCGGTTGGCATCATCCAGGCGCCTTGGGGCGGCACACCGATCGAGACGTGGATGAGTCTGGATGGGCTGAAGCAGGAACCCGCCCTGACCAACACTATCGCAAAATGGGACAAGGCAGTTGACCAGTATCATCAGGTGGTGGCCAATCCGAAACTGGAAACCGACTATCAAGCCGATCTGAAACTTTGGAACAAAGAGGTGGCCCCCGCATTCAACGCAGCTACGAAGGCTTGGAATGACGACAAGGCGGCCGGAAAATCGGTCGGCGAAAAACCGAAGCCTTCCCGTCCTGAACCAATCAATCCTGATCCGATGGCCGTTCCAGGACCTTCGCGTAGACCGGGCACCCCTTCCGTCAGTTTCAACGGAATGATCGCCCCTCTGATCCCTTATGGCATTCGCGGTATTATCTGGTACCAGGGTGAGGCGAATGGCGGTGCGGGAATGGAATATCGCTCACTCTTCCCTCGGCTTATCGGAGACTGGCGTTCGCGCTGGGCGACGGGGATGGGTGTTAAACCCGAGCAGATTGCTTTCCTTTTTGTCCAACTCCCGGCCAACGGAAGCGACTCGACTCCTGTTGCCGCGGCGGGATGGCCTTGGCTGCGCGAAGCGCAGCTTATGGCCTTGAAACTTCCGAAGATCGGCATGGCAATCACCCTTGATGTAGGTGATCCGGGAAATGTCCATCCTATTGACAAGCTCGATGTGGGCAATCGGTTGGCCCTTGCCGCCCGTAAGGTCGCCTACGGAGAAAATATTGTCGCTTCTGGCCCCCTCTTCGCCGGCATTTCCCCGGAAGGCAGTTCTGCCCTGAGTATCCGCTTCACCGAGACAGGTGGAGGACTGACGATCGGACAATCTCCTTGGTATGCCAAGGGTGTTGAACCATGGCCGCAAGACAAGTTGATCGGCTTCTTTGTCGCTGGGGAGGACAAGAAGTGGGTGGAGGCCCAAGCACAGATCAAGGGGGATAGCGTCATTGTCTCTAGTCCCAATGTGCCAAAACCGGTGGCGGTGCGTTACGGCTGGGCCAACTCGCCCCGGTGCAACCTGTATAACAAGGAAGGACTGCCAGCATCTCCCTTCCGTTCCGATGATTGGGAAACAACAACCTCCGCCATGCCCTCGACTCGTTCCGCTTCGGAACAATCCACCCAGCTGAAACATTAATCCTCCCTGCCCCGTCAAACTCGCAACAGGTCAGTCCTTCCCCCATCGCCAGCGGGGCTTCTCACCCTTAATCCAGCATACGGAGATGAGGCCAAGCGTGAGAAGTGCGATTGCTGAGAGCAAAATGGGCTCTCCGACATCAAAGCTCAGGCCTTTCGCCATCAGGAATCCAGCCGTGTGGCTGCAGATCGAGTCCGAACCGGATGTCGGATGAGTCTCACAATGGAGCAAGAATGCCGTTGCCAGAATAAGCAACAAATATATCAGAAGGACCACCCAACCCTGCCAGCGGCAAGGAAGTCCCCACCCCCATCCGTACCGCTTTGCTGGAAACCAAAATTTTTTCTCCTCCTCACTCATCTTCAGCGGTTTCCTAGGAACTGTTCCCCTTCAACCATGTGCCGTATCCGATAATCACCGTTGAAAGGATCAGAGTGGCAATGCCAAGGGCTATGAGCAGATGGGTCTTTTTGCTGGATCCCTTCCATTCATGAAAGATCCAGCCCCACATCGTGCTAAAAATGATGATGCTGGCCATGTGGAGTGTCCAACTGGCGAAACTGAACTTGCCCATCTGGGTTTCACCCATCGTGTAGAAGAAGAATTGAAGATACCAGATGATGCCAGCCATTGCGGAGAAAACGTAGTTGCTCAACAGAGGAACCTTAAGATCATCGGTCTGGCTGACTCTCGCAGTTCCTCCATGCTCGCCGCCTCCCGCCCCGCCAAGTGCCGCATGTTCCTGTCGAATCGCGCCACTGAGATACTGGTAGCCTGTGCCATTTCGGAAATGCAGAAACAGACACCAAAAGAAGTTTGTAGTAAATCCACCTAGAAGAACGACCACAAGCTTCGGCAACCCAGTCCAGATGTGATCGGTCCCCGCAAGTAAAGAAGCTTCGCCTATCGGTTTACCCGCCGTGAGAGCAAACGCAAAGCATGCGCTCATTACCCCGGAAAAAGTGGCCACGAGTATGCCTCTCGGAAAGTTGAATTCCTTAATAACAGTGGTCTTTTCGGTCTCGCTCATTTCCCGTTCCTTATTGAGACCAGCGAGGGCGGCCAACCCGATGCCAACAAGGCAGATGAAAACCCCCAAAAGTGTGATCTGCCCAGGATACGTCGAGGCAATCTCAACAATGGTCTGATCAGCTGGAATTGCCGGGATGAAAAGTTTGGCTATCGGCGGCAGCAGCGTCCCAAAGGCCGCGCAATAGCCAAGCGCAATCCCCATTCCAAGGGACATGCCGAGATAGCGCATCGTCAGACCGAATGTCAGTCCACCAAATCCCCAGAGACACCCGAAAAGATAGGTCCAGGCCAAGGTGCCTGAACTCTGGCGCATGATAACTCCATGCAAATCATGAGTCATGAATGAGGCCAGCAGCGTTGGCATGATGATCCAAGAGAAAAATCCGCCGACCAACCAGGCCGTTTCCCAAGCCCACTTTTTGACGAATCGGAAGGGAACATAGAAGCTTCCGGATGCAAAGCCGCCGAGCCAGTGGAAAAAAACGCCAAGGAATGGGTTCATGTGGAGGAGTCGTTAAGTTATTAAAAAAGGCGGTTTGGTCTAGAGGTAAAATGAAACTTTGCCGTGTCCAACCACCATCTTCGCATTTCCTCGCCCTTCTTCTCCGTTTAAGTGATGTTTGGTGGTTTGCTTATGGTTCCCTCGTAATGAAGCACGCCGCCGCACTTTTTTCCCTGCTTTTGGTATTTTCCCCTTTGTCCGTCCAGCGCTCACTGGCGATCTCAGAGAAAAACTATGAACGGGATTATGAATCTCTCGTCCTGCCGTTTCTGAAATCGGGTGATCGCTTCACTTTCCTGAGTGCCGACGGAAAATACTCCCTGAGTGGCATCAAATTCATCCACTCTAACGCAAAAGGGCTTATTCTCGTTGTCAACGGACGCGCGGAATCATGGCTTAAATACGGTGAACTTTTTTATGATCTGCATCACGCGGGCTACAGTATCATTTCCTACGATCATCGCGGTCAGGGACTTTCTCCGCGCCTCATCGATGGCAACCCGGAAATTGGCTATGTAGATCACTTCGAGAACTATGTGAAGGACATGGATTCATTGATGAAGACTCTGACTCCGATTAATCACGGCACCTCCGATCCTAGCGGCCCTTACCTGATCGCGGATTCCCTGGGTGGTGCCATAGCAGTTCGATATCTGGAACTCCACCCTGCGTTCTTTCATGCCGTCGTTCTTACCTCCCCCATGCTTGCCATCAATACCACCCCATATCCATCGGGAGTTGCCCATGCCATGGTTTCTTTCTTTGAGGCAATAGGTTTAGGGAGTTTCTACGCCCCCGGGGAGCATGATTACGACCCTGCGGCAACCTTTGACTCTAACAGGGTAACATCCAGCATAGCGCGTTGGTGGGCGACGCAAGCAACTTGGAGGGAGTATCCCCAAGCCATTCTTGGAGGAGCCTCCAACCGATGGGTGAAACAATCAATGGAAGCAACGGGAAAAATCCGCAGGCAGCTGAGTGCCATCAAGACCAGAATCCTTCTGCTTCAGGCTGGACGGGATCAGCTAGTGCTGAACAAGCCTTTGCAGTTCGCCTCTAAGAGGATGCAAGACTGCCGACTAGTTAATTTTCCTGATTCAAAGCACGAAATCCTCTTTGAGCGCGACACAATCCGAAGCCACGCTCTCCAAGAGATCGTGCGATTCTTCAACGAAAAATAATGTTTGGGAGAAATTGGATTTGCCCATCCAAACAACTATCTAATCCTCCGGTAAAGTAATGTCGTGAAGTCGGGTGTCTGAAGAATCCCCACGCCGGCGTCAAAGTCATCTTCGAAGTGAGGAAAAAACGTGTCGCCGTCAATGGCTCTTGGTATGCGGGTGATATAGAGCTCGGTACAGTAGGGCAGAAGGAGTTTGTAAATTTCTGCCCCTCCGATCACAAACAGATTTGCACTGTCACCCAGTTCCAGCAGCCCCTCAACTGATCGGACGATACGAACGCCCGGCAATTCCGGCATTGCGCGCGAGAGGACTATGTTCTCTCTGCCGGGCAGTGGCTTGCCAATTGATTCGTGGGTCTTGCGCCCCATGACGATGGCATGACCCATGGTGGTTGCCTTGAAGAATTTGAAATCCTCTGGTAGATGCCACGGTATAGCCCCTCCCCTTCCGATGACCCGGTTGTCCGCCATGGCGACAATGGCCTTCATACCGCAATCGGGGCTTTGATGGCCGGATGCGGATCATAGCCTTCAATCGTGAAGTCTTCGAAGCGAAAATTGTCTATACTCTTCACCGCTGGATTGAGAAGCATTCGGGGAAGGGCTCGCGGTTCCCGTGAAAGCTGGAGCCGCGCCTGATCGAGATGATTCGTGTATAAGTGGAGATCGCCAAAGGAATGAATGAACTCCTTAGGCCGCAGGTCGCAGACCTGCGCCATCATCATCGTAAGCAGGGCGTAGGAGGCTATGTTGAATGGAACTCCTAGGAAGAGGTCGGCACTACGCTGGTAGAGCTGGCAGCTAAGTTCTCCTTCGGCAACATAGAACTGGACGAGCGCATGGCACGGAGCCAGGGCCATTTGGTCGATCTCTCCCGGATTCCAAGCGCTGACGATGAGCCTACGGCTGTCAGGGTTTTTCTTAAGATCGGTCACCAATCCCGCTATCTGGTCAACCGAACTTCCGTCAGGCCGTCGCCAGTCCCGCCACTGGGCTCCGTAGACGCGCCCTAGGTCGCCGTTGGCATCGGCCCATTCATCCCAGATGGTAACATCGTGCTGATGGAGATAGCCAACATTGGTGTCGCCCTTGAGGAACCAGAGCAACTCATAAATGATGGAGCGGAGGTGGAGTTTCTTGGTGGTGAGCATGGGAAAGCCTTGCGTAAGGTCGAACCGTTCCTGCGCCCCAAAGACCGAAAGAGTACCTGTGCCAGTCCGGTCCTCTTTTTCCCGACCATTTTCCAAAACATGCCTAAGCAGTCGCAGGTAGGGCTTCATCGCGTACGGCTTGCAACCCTAGGCTTTGTAGACACTTTCTGGATTGAAAAGAGGTTCTTCCTTGGGCGGCAGGTCGTTACCCTGCCTGTCTATCTCAGTGAAGAAGCAGCTTGCAAAGCCTGTGTGGCAGGCACCTCCATGCTGCTCTACCTCAAAGAGCAGGGTGTCACGGTCACAGTCGACGTACCAACGGAGAATCTTCTGGGTATGACCACTCGACTCACCCTTCTTCCAGAGTTTTTTTCGGGACCGGCTCCAGTAGTGCATGTATCCAGATTCGACAGAGTGCAGCAGCGACTCTTCGTTCATCCAAGCCATCATGAGCACGCGACCACCTGACTCGGCGGCTTCCTGCACAATGGCCGGTATCAGCCCCCTGTCGTCATATTTGAGATTTAACTTCATCCGAACATTTCGGAGACGTTACCGTTTCTGCGCAAGAAGATTCGCGATTGCCTGAGACGGAATGATTTCGGAGAATCCTGCCGTGCCAGCATCTTCCATCAGTACATCCCGATTTCGTTACCGCGAGGAAGCTCCGGAATTCATTGCCGTATCGGCTTCGGAACTCCTTGATCGATTGCCCAGAGAATTCCGTGGAGAGGGTGATGCAAACGGGCGAAACATCAGTCTGCCATGCCGTGACCTACTCGTTGGCAATATACCCCGACTTTCACTTGGTCAACTTCGAGACCTCGTACCAGAACTAATCCATCTTCCCGAAGGGACCGACCAAGGGAGGCAAGTCCCGCTTCCTCCGGGGTGGGTAGCCCTGCATTATCATCTTATCACCAAACTTGAGGAACTCCCAGCTGAGAAAATACCGGAACCGCCTACGTCAAGCATTGCCGTCAGTGAAGCAAATCCAACGATAATCGAAA
>Ga0007854_10000786_pt1 | contig 20466 bp, 16 predicted proteins | sample CryBogCBH12Aug08_FD_60382 | JGI IMG/M metagenome (GOLD analysis project Ga0007854, IMG submission 60382) | Freshwater microbial communities from Crystal Bog, Wisconsin, USA - CBH12Aug08 | ecosystem: Environmental > Aquatic > Freshwater > Lake | place: Crystal Bog, Wisconsin, USA | collected... | reverse complement strand
GTTGATCAAATTGGCCGACCGCTTGCACAACATGCGCACGATCTCGGTCATGCCCATGGCGCGTCAGCGCGCCATCGCCCAAGAGACCCTCGACGTGTACGCGCCCCTGGCGCACCGTCTCGGTGTGCAGCAGGTGAAGTGGCAGCTCGAGGACCTCAGCTTCGCCACCTTGCACCCCAAGCGCTACGCCGAGATCGAGCAGATGGTGGCGGCCCGTCAGCCCGAGCGTGAGGCCTACCTCGTCGAGATCATGGCGATCTTGAGCGACAAGCTGCGCAGCTTCGGCATCACCGCGGAGGTACGGGGACGCCCGAAGCACCTCTGGAGCATCTACGAGAAGATGGTGGTGGGCGGCAAGGAGTTCGACGATATCTACGACCTCGTGGGGTTGCGAGTCATCGTCGACGACGACCGCGACTGCTGGGCCGTGCTCGGGGCCATCCACGCCCTGTGGTCGCCGGTGCCCGGACGCTTCAAGGACTACATCAACTCGCCCAAGTTCAACCTCTACCAGTCGCTGCACACCACGGTGATCGGACCCAAGAGCAAGTCGGTCGAGGTCCAGGTGCGCACGCACGAGATGCATCGGCGCGCGGAATTCGGCGTGGCGGCGCACTGGAGCTACAAGGAGGGCGCCTCCAACAACGAGATCCAGTGGATGCAGCGTCTCGCCGACGTCCACGAGGAGGAGAGCGATCCCATCGCCTTCCTCGAAGCCCTCAAGTTGGACCTCGGCCAAGACGAGGTCTACGTCTTCACGCCCAAGGGCCGCGTCGTCGCGCTGGTGGAGGGCGCCACCACTATCGACTTCGCCTACGCGGTGCACACCGAGGTCGGACACCACTGCGTCGGCGCCAAGGTCAACGGCCGCCTGGTACCCCTGGAGACGGTGCTGCATTCGGCCGACGTGGTGGAGATCATCACCTCGAAGAACACCGCCGCCGGCCCCTCACGGGACTGGCTGAACTTCGCCCAGAGTTCGCGCGCCAAGTCCAAGATTCGCCAGTGGTTCCAGCGCGAGCGCCGCGAGGACGCCATCGAGGGGGGCCGCGAGGAGTTGACGCGCGCCCTGCGCCGCGAGGGTCTGCCCATCGCCACCTCCTTGTCCTCGAGCGCGCTCGAGGCGGTCATTTCCTCGCTCAACCTGGAGAACTTCGACGCCCTGTTGATGGCCATCGATTCGCACCAGATCTCGGCCCTGGCGGTCGTGCAGCGCCTCGCGAGGGAACTGCACGGGGGAGAGGCCGAACAGCTGCCCACCACGGTCACCCGGGCGCCGCGCTCCACGCGCAGCACCCGCCGCGGGGCCGGCGTCTACGTCGAGGGGCTCGACGACGTCATGATCCACCTCGCGCGCTGCTGCTCACCGGTGCCCGGCGACGCCATCATGGGCTTCATCACCCAGGGCCGCGGCGTCTCGGTGCACCGTGACGACTGCTCCAACGCGGTTGCCCTGGCGCACCGTCTCGGCGAGCGCATCATCGACGTGGAGTGGGACGGCACGACCCACGGTCAGTACCGCGTCGCCTTGGAGGTGATGGCCTTCGACCGGGCGCGTCTGCTGCTCGACGTCTCGAAGGTGGTCGCCGAGTACCACCTCAACATCATCTCGAGCTCGACGGCGACCTCGGGTTCGCGCATCGTGCGCATGCTCTTCGACGTCGAGCTCGCCGACCCCGGCCATCTCTCCAGCCTGCTCTCAGCCCTCAAGGGCGTCGACGGCGTCTTCGACGCCTTCCGCCAGAACCCGGGACACCACAAGACCTCATGAGCACCTTTCAAGCACCCATCGGCACCCACGACGTGCTGGCACCGCAGTCCGCCCAGTGGGAGGGGCTGGTGGCCACCTTCGCCCAGTACGCGCACCGCTACGGATTCGGTCTGGTCCTGACCCCGATGTTCGAGGAGATCGGGGTCTTCAACCGGGGCTTCGGCGAGCACAGCGAGGTCATGACCAAGGAGATGTACGTCTTCACCGACCGCGGCGATCGCACCTACGCCCTGCGTCCCGAGGGCACGGCGTCGGTGGTGCGGGCCTTCTTGCAGCACCAGCCCACCCTGCCCTTCAAGGCGTGGTACGTCACGCCCGCCTTTCGCTACGAACGGCCCCAGGCCGGCCGCTACCGCCAACACCACCAGCTCGGGGTCGAGGCCCTCGGCAGCGACGATCCGGCCCTCGACGTCGAGGTCATCGCCCTCGCCTGGCGCTTCTACGAGGCCCTCGGCCTCACCCAGGTGCGCCTGCTGATCAACTCCATGGGTCACGCGGAGTGCCGGGGGCGCTACGTCGACGTCCTGCGCGGGCACTTGGACGAGCACCGCGCCCAACTCTGCGACGAGCACCAGGCGACCTGGGCGACCAACCCGCTGCGGGTCCTCGACTGCAAGAAGGCGCCCTGCATCGCGGTCACCGACGACGGGCCCTCGCTGCCGGACTTCTTGTGCGCGGAGTGCTCCGCCCACTTCAGCGCGGTCCGCGAGGGCCTCGACGCGCTCGGCATCTCGTCGGTCCTCGCGCCGCGCCTAGTACGCGGTTTCGACTACTACACGCGCACGACCTTCGAGTTCGTGGCCGACGCCCTCGGTTCGGCGCAGAACGCCATCGGCGGGGGCGGCCGCTACGACGGCCTGAGCGAGCAACTCGGCGGCAAGCCCACCAGCGGCATCGGCTTCGGTTCGGGGATCGAGCGCCTGCTGCTCGCCCGTGAGGCCGAGGGACTGACGAAGAACCTGATCGACCGGACGGTCGACGTCTTCATCGTGGACACGACCGGCGGCGCCGCGGCCACCGAACTGGCCGATCAGTTGCGTCGCGCGGGCCTGGCCGTCGAGCGCGGCTACGACCGGCGCTCGATGAAGGCCCAGATGAAGCTCGCCGACCGCAGCGGGGCCCGCCTCGCCCTGCTGGTGGGACCCCAGGAGCTGGCCGCCGGCGAGATTACGATGAGAGACCTGAGAAGCGACGACCTCGAGCGGGGCCAGCAACGTCTGGGCCGCGAGGGTTTGGTCGCCGTGCTCCTCGAGCACCTGAACAAGTAAAGAGACCATGAGCGAGACCTTCCAAGCCACCAGCATGCGCGACCTCCTCTGCGGGTCGGTGAACGCCACCATGATCGGGCGCCGTCTCACGGTCTGCGGTTGGGTGGCCAAGCGACGTGAGCACGGGGAGCACCTGGCCTTCCTCGACCTGCGGGACCGTTCGGGCGTGGTGCAGGCGGTGGTCGACGGATCGGTCGACGTGCGCAGCGAATACGTGGTGCGCGTGACCGGAACCGTCTCGCGTCGGCCGGAGGGAACCCTCAACGACCGGCTGGCCACCGGCGAGGTGGAGCTGACCGAGTGCGAGGTGGAGGTCCTCTCGGCGGCCGAGCCGCCGCCCTTCCAGATCGATGAGCGATCGGACGTCGACGAGCAGGTGCGGTTGAAGTACCGCTACATCGACGTGCGTCGCGACAAGATGCAGCGCAACCTGCGCCTGCGCGCCGCGGTCAACGCCACGATGCGCGAGGCCATGACCCGTCAGGGCTTCTGCGAGGTCGAGACCCCCTTGCTCTGGGCCCCCACCCCCGAGGGGGCGCGCGAGTTCGTCGTGCCGTCGCGGCTGCACACCGGGGAGTTCTACGTCCTGCCCCAGAGTCCCCAGATCGCCAAGCAGCTCTTGATGGTGGGCGGCTTCGACCGCTACTTCCAGATCGCGCGCTGCCTGCGCGACGAGGACCTGCGCGCCGATCGGCAGTTCGAGTTCACCCAGTTGGACGTGGAGGCGAGCTTCGTCGGCCAGGAGGACATCTTCGCCTTCGTCTCCGAGGCGGTCCTCGACGCCGCCGAGGCGGCCACCGGCCTGCGTCCGGGGCCCATCGGCACCATGACCTGGGCCGAGGCCCTCGACCGCTACGGCACCGACAAGCCCGACCTGCGCTTCGCGATGGCCCTGCAGGACCTGTCGGCGAGCTTCGCGTCGACCGAGGTGAAGGCCTTCGCCGCGGCGACGGTCAAGGCCCTGCGCGTTCCCGGGGGAGCGGAGTTCACCCGTTCGCGCCTCGACCACCTCACCGATCAGGCCAAGGCGCTCGGGGCCAAGGGACTGGCGTGGTTCCGCGTGACCACCGAGGGCCTCGACTCACCGCTCGCGCGCTTCCTCAACGACGACGAGGCCGCCGCCGTGGCGGGCGTCGACGGCGCCCAGGTGGGGGACCTCGTCCTCGTCGTCGCCGACGAGTACGAGAAGGCCTGCAAGGTCCTCGGGGCCCTGCGTCTGGTCATCGGCGCGCCGCCGGTGAGTCAGGGGCCGCACCACTACGTCTGGATCACCGAGTTCCCCCTCTTCGAGGGCGTGGACGAGGACGGTCACCTGGTGTCGGCGCACCACCCCTTCACGATGCCGCACCTCGACGACCTGGACTTGATCGAGACCGATCCGCTCAAGGTGCGCTCGCAGTCCTACGACCTCGTCCTCAACGGATGGGAGCTCGGCAGCGGCTCGGTGCGAATCCACCGTGCGGACATCCAGTCGCGCATCTTCGCCGCGCTCGGCATCTCCGACGAGGAGGCGCAGAGCCGCTTCGGCTTCTTGTTGGGCGCCTTCAAGTACGGCGCTCCGCCCCACGCGGGCTTCGCGGTGGGCATCGACCGCCTGGTGGCCATCTTCGCGGGGGAGGACAACATCCGCGAGGTCATCGCCTTCCCCAAGACCCAGTCGGGCACCGACCTGATGACCGGGGCACCCAAGAACATCACCGAGCGCCAGGTCCGCGACCTGCGCCTGCGCTTCGCGCCGAAGGCCTGACCACGTCACTCTTCGACGACGCCCGGGCCCAGCGCCTCCGCGCCTCGGCGCCGCTCGCCGAACTGCTGCGCCCCCAGAGCCTCGACGAGGTCGTGGGTCAGGACCACCTCGTGGCGGCCGGAGCGGCGCTGCGCCGGATGGTCGAGGCACGTCGCTTGACCTCGATGATCTTCTGGGGACCCGCGGGCACGGGCAAGACCAGTCTCGCGCGCATCGTCGCGACCTCGGCGGGCTATGCCTCCGAGAGCGTCTCGGCGGTGTCGAGCGGGGTCAAGGACGTGCGCGAGGCGCTCGAACGCGCGCGCCAGCGCCTCGGCGAGGGCGGCCAGCCGACGGTGCTCTTCATCGACGAGGTCCACCGATTCAACAAGTCCCAGCAGGACCTCTTGTTGCCGGCGACGGAGTCGGGCGAGATCGTCCTGATCGGCGCGACGACGGAGAATCCCTACTTCGAGGTGAACGCGGCCCTCATGAGTCGCACGACCCTGTGGCACCTCAAGCCCCTGGGGGAGTCCGACCTGCGCGTGTTGCTGCGCCGCGCCCAGGACCTGCGCCGCGCCGTCGTCAGTGACGAGGCGCTCGAGGCGCTGGTGGCGAGCGCCGACGGTGACGCCCGCTCCATGTTGACGACCCTGGACACGGCGCTGGTCCTGGCCCAGAGCGGCTCGGGGGACCTCGTCGAGGTCACGCGCGAGCACGTGTCCCAGGCCCGCGACGGACGACTGGTGCACCAGTCGCGCGACACCCACTACGACCAGGTGTCGGCGCTCATCAAGTCCTTGCGCGGCTCGGACCCCGACGCCGCGCTCTACTACCTCACCGCCCTGATCGAAGCGGGGGAGAGCCCCCGGTTCCTCGCCCGGCGAATGGTCATCCTGGCCTCGGAGGACGTCGGCATCGCCGATTCGAACGCCCTGGTGGTGGCCGAGGCCGCCGCGCGGGCGGTGGAGTTCGTCGGCTTGCCCGAAGCGCGCCTCACCCTGGCCCACTGCGCGATCTACCTGGCCCTCGCCCCCAAGAGCAACACTGTCACCCGCGCCCTGGCGGCGGTCACCCAGGCGGTGCGCGCCGGCGGCGCCGAGGTGCCCGCGCACCTGCGTGACGCCCACTACGCCGGAGCGCGCGAGCAAGGTTTCGGTGACGGCTACCGCTACCCGCACGACGAAGAAGGCGGCTGGGTCGACCAGCGTTACCTGCCCGAAGAACTGGGCGAGCAGCGGTTCTTCGAACCCAGCTCCCACGGCGAGGAGACGGCGCTGGTGCGCCAGTGGCGCCGCCGGCGCGGCGAGACCGGGGACGAGCCAGCGCCCCGGTAGAGTGAAATCCGTGGAAGCCGCCCAACTTCGTTCAATTTTCCTGGACTATTTCGCCCAAAATGGTCACCTGGTCATCCCCTCGGCCAGCCTGATCCCCCACGACCCGAGCCTGCTGTTCACAGTGGCCGGCATGGTGCCCTTCAAGCCCTACTTCCTGCTCGAGGAGACGCCGCCGGGCCCGCGCGCGGTCTCGATCCAGAAGTGCTTCCGGGCCCCGGACATCGACATCATCGGCACCACGCAGCGCCACCTCACCTTCTTCGAGATGATGGGGAACTTCTCCTTCGGCGACTACTTCAAGGAGGGGGCGATCCGCTTCGCCTGGGGCCTGATCACCGAGGGCTTCGGTCTGGACCCCGAGCGGCTCTGGGTCACAGTGCACCACTCCGACGACCAGGCCGAGGAGATCTGGCGCGACCTCATCGGAGTGCGGCCCGAGCGCATCCAACGCCTGGGCGAGGACAACTTCTGGGACATGGGTGAGACTGGGCCCTGCGGCCCCTGTTCGGAGATCTTCTTCGACAAGGGGGAGTCCTTCGGCGCTGACGGGGGCCCCGCCTACGGCGGCGACGACCGCTTCATCGAGTTCTGGAACCTCGTGTTCATGCAGTTCGAGAAGGGACCCGGCGGCTCGCTGGTCGACCTGCCCAAGCAGAACATCGACACCGGGGCCGGCTTCGAGCGGGTGCTCTCGATCCTCAACGGCGTCGAGTCGGTCTTCGCCACCGACCTCTTCACTCCCCTGCTCGAGACCGCCGCGCGCGCCCTCGACACCCCCTACGGCCGCGACGAGCACACCGACGTGGCCATTCGCCGCATCGCCGAGCACGGTCGGGCCATGACCATGCTGGTCTCCGACGGCGTCCTGCCCTCGAACGAGGGGCGCGGCTACGTCCTGCGCCGGATCATCCGGCGCGCCATCTTGGCGGCGCGCCGCTCGGGATCCGACGCCGCGCTCACCTCGGCGCTGGTGGACGCCACCCTCGAGAAGATGGGCGGCGCCTACCCGGTGCTCTTGAAGGATCGCGACCTGATCAAGTCCATCCTGGAGCGCGAGGAGGCGGGCTTCGCTCGCACCCTGCGCACCGGCATGAGCCTGCTCGAGGAGGCTCGTCACGAGGTCGAGTCCACCGGCGCGACCGTCTTCCCCGGCGAGGTGGCCTTTCGCCTGCACGACACGCACGGCTTCCCCATCGAGCTGACCAGCGAGATCGTGGCCGAATCGGGGCTCGGCGTCGACCGCGCGGCCTTCGACACGGCGATGAGCCAGCAGCGAGAGCGCGCCCGGGCGAACTCCAAGGCCCTGCACCTGGCCGACGAGGCCCAGTACCGCGAGCTGATCGAAGCCCACGGCACCACTGAGTTCGTGGGCCGCGACGCCAGCCGCTACAGCGTGGAGACGACGGCGCTGGCCATCTTGGTGGGCGACGACGGCACCAGCGAGCTCTTCCTCGAGTCCACGCCCTTCTACGCCGAATCGGGCGGTCAGGTTGGCGACACCGGCACCTTCGTCACCGAGTCGGGCCGCTTCGAGGTCCTGGACACTCAAAACGTGGCCGGCGGCCTCTTCGCCCACCGCGGTCGACTGGTGGGCGAGGGGCTGCCGGGCCAGGTGGGCATCGCCACCATCGACCCCCAGCGCCGTGAGGCCACCCGCCGCAACCACACCGCCACCCACCTGCTGCACTCGAGCCTGCGCAGCGTCCTGGGCGACCACGTCCGCCAGCAGGGCTCCTACGTCGGGCCCGAGCGTCTGCGCTTCGACTTCTCCCATGGCACGGGCCTGCGGCCCGAGGAGGCGGGCGAGATCCTCGCCCTCGCGAATCGCGACGTGGTGGCCAACGAGGGCGTGGAGACCATCGAGACCACCAAGACCGACGCCGAGAAGATGGGCGCCATCGCCTTCTTCGGCGACAAGTACGGCGACCGCGTGCGCGTGGTGCGAGCGGGCAGCCACTCCCTCGAGTTCTGCGGAGGCACCCACGTCGACCGCCTGGGTGACATCGGACAGATCCAGATCGTCTCGGAGGCCTCGATCGGCGCGAACACGCGGCGCATCGAGGCCGTCAGCGCCATGGGCGCACTGCGGCGCTCCAGCGAGATGGAGGCCACCCTCTCTTCGGTGGCGACCCTGCTCAAGACCTCCCAGGAGGACGTCGTTCCTTCGCTGGAGCGACTCTTCGAACGCCAGCGCGAGATGGAGAAGGAGGTCGCCGCCCTGCGCCAGGCCCAACTCAGCCACTTCGCCGACCAGCTGCACGCGAGCAGCGACGCGACCGTGCTCGTCGCGCGCGTCGACGGCTACCCGGGGGAGCAGTTGCGCACCCTCGCCCAGGACCTCCAACGCCGCGGACGCCGGGCGGTGGTGATCGCCGGCGCCAGCGACGGGAAAGTCTCCTTGGCGGTGGCCAGCGACGACAGCCTCGACGCGCAGGCCACCGTGAAGCGGCTCGCCGCCCTGGTGGGCGGCGGGGGCGGCGGATCCGCGCGGCTCGCCCTGGCGGGCGGGCGCGACCTCGAGGGAATCGACCGCGTCCTCGCCGCGGCCCAGGACCTCTAGCTCGATGGTCCGACTCCTCGGCATCGATCCGGGAACGAAGCGCTGCGGCGTCGCGGTGACCGATTCGTCCGAGACGATGGCCTTTCCGCGTCCGGCGCTCGTCTACGACGACGGCGTGGTGGCTCGGGTGGCGGCCCTGTGCGAGGAGGAGGGGGTGGAGCTGGTGGTGGTCGGCCGCCCGGTGTCGCTGTCGGGCACGACGACTCCGAGCACGGACTTCGCCGACCAGTTCTTCGAGGACTTGAGCCGTTCCCTCGCTCTGCCGGTCGTGCAGCACGACGAGCGCCTGACCACGACGGCGGCCCAGCGCTCCTTGAGCGACGCCGGTCTCAAGGTCAAGGAGCACAAGAGCCGCATCGACTCGGCGGCGGCCGTGGTGATGCTCCAGCACTACGCGGACGTGCGCAATGCTCGATAGTGCGCTGCGGCGCGTCCTCGCCGGTGCCGGTGCGCTGTTCGCCCTCGCGGCGGTGTGGTTCGCGCTGCAGTACTACCCGGTGGGCGGCTCGGGTCGCGAGGTGTTGGTCACGGTGCACCCCGGCGACTCCATGGCGGTGATCTCGGGCGAACTGCACCAGGCCGGCGTACTCGCCTCGCCGCTGGCCTTTCGGGTGCTGAGCGCCCTCGAGGGGGCTCCGCTGGTCACACCGGGGGTCTACGAGATCCGCCAGGGCGCGACCTTCGGGTCGATCCGCTCGACCCTGAGCGACCTGCCCAACGTGCCCCAGGTCAGCGTCACCCCCGGGCTGACGCTGCGCGAGATCGCCGCCACCCTCGCGGGCGACGAGGGCCAGAGCTACGCGACGCAGTTCCTCGCCGCGGCGGGCGCCGCCGCCGCCCGCAGCGCCTACCACCCCGGCGCGAGCCTCGAGGGCCTCATCGGACCGGGTACCTACTTGTTGACCCCGGGACTGAGCCCCGCCCGACTCCTGGCCGAGATGCAGACGAGCTTCGCCGACGAGGCCGGCGCGGCGGGACTGAGCCCGTCGAGCACTCTTCAGGGCCTTAACGCCTACCAGCTGGTGATCGGGGCCTCCATCGTCGAGAAGGAGGGCTACTACGCCAAGAACATGCCCGACGTGGCGCGCGTCATCCTCAACCGACTGGCCCGGCACATGCCGCTGCAGATGGACTCGACCGTCCTCTACGCCCTGGGCCTCGACGGCGGCACCGTCACCCCGGCCATGCTGCGCACTCCCTCGCCCTACAACAGCTACCTGAACCTCGGGCTGACGCCCACACCCATCTGCGTGGTGTCGGCCACGGCGCTGTCGTCGATGCTGCACCCCCCGGCGGGCAGCTGGCTCTACTTCGTGCTGATCGACAAGAGCGGCGACATGGCCTTCGCGGACACCTACGCGCAACAGCTCGCCAATGAGGCCCGCGCGGCCAAGGCCGGCGTCTGATGTTCTGGCGTCTCGGAGTCATCGGATCGCCCATCGAGCACTCCCTCTCGCCGCGACTGCACGAGGCCGGGTTGAGCTTGGCGGGCCTGCAGGGCCGTTCCGAGCGTTACCGGATGGTCGAGTCGGATTCGCCGCGCCTGGCGGCCATGATGGGCGCCGAGGTGGACGCGCTGTCGGTGACGATGCCGATGAAGGCCCCCGCCGCGGCGCTGTGCGACCGACTCGACGATCGATCGCGGGAGCTCGGTGTGGTCAGCTCCCTGCTGTGGCGAGACGGGCTCCTGTGGGGGGCGACCTTCGACGGCGAAGGCCTGTGCGACTACCTCCTCGCGAGCTTCGCCTTCGAAATGGCCCACGCCCACGTGGTCGTCGTGGGCTCGGGCGGCGCCGCGCGCGCCATCGTGGCCGCCCTCGTGTCCGGCGGTGCGCAGTCCGTCTCCGTGCTCGGACGCAACGCGGCGACGGTGGACGAGATCGTGGCCCGTCACTTCAACGTGTACCCCGAGATGCAGCTCTACCGACCGGTGGACCTGATCATCAACACCACGCCGGCACCGGGCCGAGCGGCCGAGTCGGCGGTCATGCAGGGGGTGACCCGCGACAGCGTCGCCGTCGACATCACCTACGATCCGAGGCGTTCGCCCTGGCTGGGGACCTACGAGGAGTTCGGCTGCCACGTCGCCAACGGCCTGGGCATGCTGGCCTACCAGGCGGCGCGTCAGATGAACTGGTGGTGGGGCACCCACATCGACGGGGCGGACCTGCTGGCGGTGATCACGTGAGCGATCCGATGAACGCCCGCTCGATGCCCCTGCACCGCCCCAGCGAGCACATGGACTATTCCCTGGCCGCGGCTCTGATGGCGCTCGGTCTCTTCGGCGCGTTCATGTCCTACAGCGCGACGCGGGTGGCGCTGGCGAACGCCGGGTACAACTCCCACTACTACCTCGAGCGCCAGGGCGTCTTCGTGCTGATCGGCATCGGCGTCATGTTCGCCCTCTCGCGCATCGACTACCGCCGCCTCGAGGTCTTCGCCACCCCGCTCTACATCGGATCCTTCTTCGCCCTGGCGGGAGTCTTCGTCCTCGGTAAGAGCGCCCTCGGGGCGCAGCGCTGGTACAGCTTCGGCCCGCTGCAGATCCAGCCGAGCGAGTTCACGGTCCTGTTCATCATCTTGGCCGTGGCGACCTTCTGCGAGCGCCGCAACCAGGGCCTTCGCATGTACGACGTCACGCGGCTCCTGGTGATGGCGCTGGCGCCGGTCGGTCTCATCTTCCTGCAGCCCGACCTCGGCACGACGATCATCCTGGTCCTGGTGGTCGCGGGCATGATGGTGGTCGCGGGCATCCCCCCGCGCTTCATGGCCTTCTTGACGGTGCTGGGTTCGGTGGGCCTCGTGGCGGCGGTGTACTTGGACCTGTTGAAGAAGTACCAGGTGGAGCGCTTCACGTCCTTCTTGAACCAGAACTCGTCGAACTCGGCCATCTCGGCCCTCCTCTACGAGGTGCACAACGCCAAGGCGGCCATCGGCGCCGGCGGTCTCTGGGGCGCCGGCGCCTTCAACGGCCTCCAGACCATCTTGGGCTTCGTGCCCGAGCAACGCACCGACTTCATCTTCACCGCCATCGGCGAGCAACTGGGTTTCGTCGGGGCGGGATCGGTCGTCGTGCTCCTGGGTTTCATCGGTTGGCGGATGTGGGTGACCGGACGTCGAGCGAAGGACACCATGGGTCGCTTGCTGTGCATCGGGGTGTTCATCTTCTTCGCCTTCAGCTGCTTCGAGAACATCGGGATGACCATGGGCATCATGCCGGTCACGGGCATCCCCCTGCCCCTGCTCAGCTACGGGGGGTCGGCCGCGCTGGTCTTCTACTCGGCCGGGGGCGTGGTGCTCTCGGTGTCGCGGCGACTGGGGAATTGAGGTCACGATGGCGAGCGGGGCGACCACGAACTTTCGGGTGATCCAGGTCCAATCGGTGGACTACGACTTCGCGTCGGCGAGTGCCGTGGTGAACCTGCGCGAGGCTGAGGCCCCGGGACGCTGGCTGCGCCTACCGGTCGCCCTCGCCGACGCCACCGCCCTCTTCCAGGCCCGTGAGGGCCTGGTGGGCCGCCGTCCGACCACCAGCGAGTTGATGGCGACGGTGCTGGCCGAACTGCAGGCCGACATCATCGCGGCGCGGATCGTGGCCCGGGTGGAGGGCGTCTACCTGGGCGAGCTCGACGTCATGAGCGTGCGGGGGAGACGGGTCTTCGACTGCCGGCCCAGCGACGCCATGGTCCTCGCGCTGCGACAGCGAGTGAAGGCTCCACTGCTCTGCGCCGAGGAGCTGCTCGGCGACTAGTCGAAACTGATGGCGACGACCTCGCCACCGCGGCGTTCCTCGTTGTTCTCGTGGCTGATGCGCAGCAGCAGTGCCACGATGAGGTAGTTGGCGAAGAGCGAGGAGCCGCCGTAGGCCATGAAGGGCAGGGTGATCCCGGTGAAGGGGACCAGGCGCAGCACGCCGGCCATGATGAAGAAGGCCTGAAGGCCGATGGTGGCACTGAGCCCGGTGGCGGTGAGGCGCACGAAGTCGCTGTGGGCGCGTTGGGCGATGCGAAACCCTTCGCCGACGAAGACCGCGAAGAGGCTGACGATCAAGACGACACCCACCAGCCCCAACTCCTCGCCCAGGCCCGCGAAGATCATGTCGGAGCTGATCTCGGAGATGTTCCCCGATTGGCCCAGTCCGAACCCCACCCCCGTCACGCCCCCCGCGGCCAGGGAGAACCAGCCGTAGGCGAGCTGCGAGGAGTGGTGGAAGTTGACGGCGGACCAGGGATCGAACCAGTAGCTGACCCGAGCGCGTACCTGGCTGAAGAGCTGGTAGCCCACCGCCGCGCCGGCCGCGAACATGGCGACGCCCAGCGCGACGTAGGTCTTGAGACCCGTGGTCACCCACAGGAGCGAGAAGAACAAGGCGAAGAGCAGCATGGCGAAGCCGATGTCGTTCTCGCCGCCCAGGATCATGAGCGCCACGCCCCAGGCCACGAAGATGGGCACGACGATGCGCGGCGGCACGATCAGGCGACCGCCCAGGCGCTGCGTCGGGGTCGAGAGCAGCTCGCGGTTGGCCGCGAAGTAGGACGCGAAGAAGAAGACCAGGAGGATTTTGGCGATCTCGATGGGCTGGAACGACAGGGGGCCCAGGGCGACCCACAGACGCGCGCCGTTGATGTTCTCGCCGAAATGGGGGATGAGGGGCATCAGCATCAAGACGAAGGCCCCGGTCAAGGTCAGGTAGCGATAGCGGTCGAGGTCGCGGATCGAGCGCACCACCTTCAAGGTGACGATGACGATGACGGCGCTGACCAGGAACCAGAACGACTGCAGTCCCGCGCGCGTCGGATTCCAGCGCGCGATCTCCACGAAGCCGATGCCGTTCAAGAGGGTCGCGATGGGCAAGAGGACCTGCGACGCGAGCGGCGCGTAGCGGCGGATTGCCAGGTGCATGATCAGCGACACCGCCACGATGCCGCCGAGGAAGACGTCGAGACGAGGGGGCAGGTGACCCTTGGTGGCCAGACCCATCAGCACGTAGAAGGCCGCCACCATGACCCAGGCGACGGCCATCAAACCCAACTCCGTGGAACGAGAAGGTGAGCGTTGGGTGACGTCGCGTTGCGTAGAAATCACGGCCGAGCCCCGCTGATGTTTCGCCACGCAGCCACAGTAGTCGTAGCATTGATTCCAACGCCGAACCCAGTAGAAAGTGCCTTCGTGACCCTCGACCTCGCCGCCTTCGGACCCGAACGATTCTCGAGTCGCGAACTGTCGCGACTCGAGTTCGGGGCTCGACTGCTCGACCTGGCCGATGACAAGAGCCTGCCCATCCTCGAGCGATGCAAGTTCATCGCCATCTTCGCCGACATGATCGACGAGTTCTTCCAGGTCCGGGTGGTGAGCCTCGAGGACAAGGTCGCCGCCGGCGTGCAGACGCCCTCGGTGGACGGCGTTCGGCCGCGACAGCAGCTGGCCGACATCCGTGAGCGGGTCCAGTCCCTGGTCGAGCGCCAGGACCGGCTGGTGCTCGACGTCCTCTTGCCGGAACTGGCGAGCGTGGACATCGAGGTCGTCAAGTACGCCGACGTGAACGAGGACGAACGCAACGACCTCATCTCCTACTTCGAAAAGCACGTCTACCCGGTCCTGACGCCGCTCGCCGTCGACCCGGGTCACCCCTTCCCCATGATCTCGAACTTGTCGCTCAACATCGCGGTCACGGTCTCGGACCCCGCGACGGGCGAGGAGCGCAACGCCCGCATCAAGGTGCCCAGCTCGCTGCCGCGCTTTCGCCGCGTGGGCAGCGGTCGGTGGGTGTTGCTCGAGGACCTGATCATGTCCAATCTGTCCCACCTCTTCCCGGGGATGGACGTGGGACGCGCCGACCTCTTCCGCGTCACGCGCAACGCCGACCTCTCGCTGGACGAGGACGAAGCAGACGACCTCTTGGTGGCGCTCGAGGTGGAGCTGCGACGGCGCCGCTTCGGTGAGGCGCTGCGGGTGGAGATCCAAAGCGGCATGGCGCCGGACTTCCTGGAGTTGCTGGTGTCCCAGCTCGACCTCGAGCGATCGAACGTCTACGTCACCGACGCGCCGCTCGGTCTGCACGACTTCTGGAGTCTCTACGCCATCGACCGGCCCGAGCTCAAGGGCGAGGGCTGGTCGCCGCTGACGCCGCCGCGCCTCCTCGACGGTGACCACGTCGGTGACGTCTTCGCCGCGATCCGCGAGGGCGACATCTTGTTGCACCACCCCTACGAGTCCTTCAGCGACTCGGTCGAGATGTTCGTCGACCAGGCGGCGCGCGACCCCGACGTGGTGGCCATCAAGCAGACGCTCTATCGCACCTCGGGCGATTCACCCATCGTGGCGTCGCTCATCCACGCCGCCGAGCAGGGCAAGCAGGTGGTCGCGTTGGTGGAGCTCAAGGCCCGCTTCGACGAGGCGGCCAACATCGAGTGGGCCAAGGCCCTCGAAGACTCCGGCGTCCACGTCGTCTACGGCATCGTGGGCCTCAAGACGCACTGCAAGACCGCCCTCGTCGTGCGCAACGAGGGGGACGTGACCACCCGCTACGTGCACATCGCCTCGGGCAACTACAACTCCAAGACCGCGCGCAACTACGAGGACTTCGGTCTGCTGACCTGCCACCCCGCCATCACGCGCGACGTCGGCGAGCTCTTCAACTTCCTCACTGGCTTCTCGAAGAACGGCAATTACGACAAGATCGTGGTGAGCCCCTTCTTCGTGCGTCAGCGCGTCGTCGAGCTCATCGCCACCCAGCGCGACCGGGGGCCCCGGGGTCGCATCTTGATGAAGACCAACGGGCTCACGGACCCGACGGTCATCGACGCCCTCTACGAGGCCTCGCAGGCCGGGGTCGAGATCCGTCTGGAGGTGCGGACCCTGTGCTGTCTGCGCCCCGGGGTGGCGGGCCTGTCCGAGAACATCACCGTGCACAGCCTGGTGGGCGAGTTCCTCGAGCACTCGCGCGTCTTCCTCTTCGGGCATCCCGACGACGAGGGCTTCGAGGTCTTGATGGGTTCGGCGGACCTGATGGAGCGCAACCTCGACCGCCGCGTCGAGGTGCTGGTGCCGATCGAGGCGCCCGCCCTGCAGCGCGAGCTGCTGGACTCCTTCGAGATCACCTGGCGCGACGATCGCTTCACCTGGGTGCTGGGCACCGACCGGCGCTGGCGGCGCCTGCAGTCGGTGAACAACTACTCGGCGCAGTCGGAGTTCAAGCGTCGGGTGGCGCAGCGCTCTCGGTCGATGAGCCTTCTGCCTTAGCCGGCGTCCGGCGGAACTGGAGCGAGGCGTAGGCGGCGCCGCCGATGGGGATGGGGATCCAGAAGTTCACCAGGCGGTAGGCCAGGACCGCCAGGATGGCTTGGCTGTGGGGCACGCCGAATCCCACCAGGTTGAGGATGAGGACGCCCTCGACCACGCCCAGACCCGCCGGTGTCACGGGGATGGCCGCGAGCACGTTCGCGAGTCCGTAGGCCACCAGGAGGTCGATGGGGGAGACGACGGTGCCGAAGGACCAGATGAAGACCCAGAGGCAGGCCGCGTCGAGGAGCCAGTTGAGGCTGGCCCACAAGAAGGCCGACCACAGCGTCCGCCGCGAGGCGATCAAGAGGTTGATGCGGCTCGCGACCTTGCCCAAGACCTCCGAGACCTTGTCGGGCTTGATCGCGGGCAGGTGCCGTGCGGCGGCGCGCAACCAGGCGTCGGCGTGACGCTGCCCGCGAGTGATCAACAAGACGGTGCCGAAGAAGGCCAGGAGGAGGAACACGCCGGCGAGCGCCGCGAAACCGTAGCCGGGGTTGAAGCCGTTGAGGGGCACCGAGATCACCAGGGCGAACCAGAAGATGATGTTGAGCACGACCGCCGAGCCGGCGCCCTGGGCGGCCAAGCCGAAGGCGCTGGTGTCCTTGGGCACCTCGAGCTCGGAGAAGATGCGGTAGGCCAGCGCCCCTGAGGGCGCCGCCCCGCCGGGCACGACGTGGCCGATGGCCAGGCCCGCCAGGTTCACGCGCAGGATGTTGAAGCGGCTCGGCGCGTGGGGGTAGAGGACGGCCCGGGTCAACTCCACGTAGGCGTAGATGGCGGCCATCTCGAGGACGATGGCCAGGCCCACGAGGAAGGGGTTCAAGAGCGCGAGGAGGTGCAGGGAATGGCGCGCCGAGGCGAACTGTGGCACGACCAGATACTCGAAGACGAAGACCAGGCAACCCAGGCTGAGGATGATGCGGATCTCGCGAGGCATCGTGAAGCGCCGTGTCCGTGAATCAGTCATAAGAATCTCTCGAGGAGTCGCTCACAATCGCCGTGGCCAGGTGCGACGATGGGTCTCAGTCTACGCCACCTCGGTAGAATTTCGGGATGCGACTCCTCGTGGTGCTCCCCACGTACAACGAAGCACTCAACGTGGAGGCGATGTTGCGGGAATTGCGCTCCTGCGCGCCCGAGGCCCACGTCCTGGTCGTCGATGACGCGAGCCCCGACGGCACCGCGGAGGTGGCGCGGCGCGTCGGAGCCGAGCTCGGATGCATCGAAGTCCTGAGTCGCAACGGCAAGGGCGGTCTCGGCGGGGCCTACCGCAGCGGCTTCACCTGGGGTCTCGAGCGCGGCTACGACGCCTTCGTGGAGATCGACTGCGATTTCTCCCACGACCCCCGGGTCCTGCCCGAACTCCTGGAGCGGGCCCAGAGCCACGAGGTGGTCATCGGCTCGCGCTACGTGCCCGGCGGGCAGATCCCGCGCTGGAAGCTCTCGCGCCGTCTCCTGTCGCGCGGCGGCAATCAGTACGCCTCGGTCATGCTGGGGCTCAAGGTCGCCGACTCCACCGGCGGATACCGGGTGTACTCGAAGTCGGCGCTCGAGAAGATCGACTACACCAGCGTGAGCGCCGACGGCTACGGCTTCCAGATCGAGATGACCTATCGGGCGCGACGCGGCGGGGCGAGCATCGTCGAAGTGCCGATCTCCTTCAGCGACCGCCAGCGGGGCGAGTCGAAGATGAGTTCGGGGATCGTCGTCGAAGCGCTCTGGCTGGTCACCAAGTGGGCCGTCGCGCGGCCCTTTCGTCGCCGCTAGATCCGGTCGATCAGCACCGAGCTCATGACGCTGGCGAGCTTGTCGCGCGTCTCCTCGCGTTCGGCGATGGGGTCGGACTCGCTCACGATGCCGGCGCCGGCCCAGGCCTCGAAGTTCGCGCCCTCCACCAAGACGCCGCGGATCCCGATCCAGAATTCGCCGTCGCCGTTCTGATCGATCCAGCCGACCGGCCCGGCGTAGTGTCCGCGGTCGAAGGGCTCGAGGCGCTGCAACAGCTCATAGGCCTCGACGCGGGGCAGACCGCCCACCGCGGCGGTGGGGTGCAGCAGGTCCAACAGGGTGAGGGCGTCGGGCGCCAGCGAGGGATCGGCCTCGTGGCCGTGGATCCACGTTCCCAGGTGCGCCACGGTGCGCAGGGTCACGATCGAGGGGGTCGCGTCGGCACTGATGTCCTCGTAGTAGTGGCCCAGGGTATTGACGATGTCGTCCACCAGGACACCGTGCTCGTGCAGGTTCTTCGCGCTCCCCAGGAGCCAGGCGTGATAGTCCAGCGGGTCGGCGTCGGGTGGGATCGCGATGGTCCCCGCTAGGGGGTGGCAGGTGACGTCGCCCCCGACGCGTCGAACGAGCAGCTCCGGGCTGGCCCCGACGTAGCGCCGCCCGTCCGTCGTCGGCAGGCCGTAGATCGTGCAGGAGGGTTCGCGCCGTCGAAGTCGCGACGCCACCGCCGCCAGGTCGATGGGGTAGGGGACGCTGCCCTGGATGGCCCGCGCCAACACCACCTTGTCGATCTCCTTGCGGCGCAGCAATTCCACAGCCGACGCCACGTGATGCGCGTACTCCTCGGGTGACGGACGGTAGGCGACGCTGGAGGCCATCTGGGGCTCTTGGAGCGAGGGAACCTCGCCCTCGAGCATGCCCCGCCAGTCACCGTCGTCGGCGAAGGTGATCCAGGTGCCCTCGGCGCTCTGGGTGACGAGATAACGGGGAACCTCGAGTCGACTCGGCGCGTCGCGATTGAAGGGCAGCGACCCGAGCGCCACCACCCCGGACCCCTCGGGCCCCTCGTCGCCTTCGAGGCGCAGCTCGGCGAGCTGCGACGCCAGGCTTGCGGTGGCCCCGATCCCGTTCGGCAGTTCCAGGCAGTCCACCGCTCCGCCAAAACCCACCCGCATCACCCCGGGTGAGTCGAGGAGCCAGCCGGAGCGAGCGCCCACGCTGCGCAAGGCGGCGGGATCGAGCGGGCCGATGGCGCGGCGGATGAACATCACCGACCCCGCGTGGCGATGAACTGTTGGGAAAGTCCTCCCATGACCCGTCGATGATTGACGGCCGTGAAGCCCGAGGCGTTCAACATGGCGACGATCTCGCGCGTCGGCGGAAGGTAGGCGGTCGAACGCGGAAGGTAGTGGTAGGCCGCCCGGTCCGAGACCAGCGAACCGATGAAGGGCACGACGCGGCGAAACCAGATGCGAAAGCCCGCTCGCAGGAGTCCCCTTTCGGGCTCCGCCACCTCGAGGAGCGACAGCCGTCCCCCGGGGCGCAGGACGCGGGCCATCTCGTCGAAGGTGGCCGAGAGGTCGGTGAAATTGCGAAGGGCGTAGCCACAGGTGAGTCCGTCGAAGCCGCCGCTGCGAAAGGGGAGGGCCGAGGCATCGGCCTGGACGCGGCGCGGCATCGCGCGCCCGGCGTGCAGCATGCCGTAGCTCAGGTCGGTCGCGATCGCGCGGCACCCCTGGCGCTCGAGTTCTCGCGTGAAGTCCCCGGTGCCCGCGGCCACGTCGAGGACCAGGGAGTCCGCGGGGAGCCTCAGGTCGGCGACCGCGCGCCGACGCCAGCGCGCGTCGAGACCGAAGGTCATCATCTTGTTGACCATCTCGTAGCGCCCGGCGATGGCGTCGAACATCGCGCGCACCGCCCGGGTCTTCTCGTCGCCCGTGGGCAGGGGGGCGTCGATCACGAGGGATACCACCGGTAGACGAGTTCGGCGACGCAGGCGGGCCTGGGGGCGTTGCGTCCCTCGACCGTGACCTCCACTACCAGCTGCCATCCCTGGCCCGCGGGCTCGGCGCTCACGAGACGCGCCCCCGCGCGCAGTTCGGTGTTCACTTTCACCGGCGAGACGAATCGGACGCGGTTGTAGCCGTAGTTGATGCGCGGTCCCGTCGGCATCTGGAGCGACAACGCGTCGTCGAGCAGGCCCGGGATGAGTGAGAGGGTGAGGTTGCCGTGGGCGATGGTGGCGCCGAAGGGCCCCGCCGCCGCGCGCGGGGGGTCGACGTGGATCCATTGATGGTCGCCCGTGACCCCGGCGAAGGCGTCGATCATCTCCTGGGTGACCGTGACGTACCCCGAGTACCCCAGGTGCTGACCGACGAGGCCGACGACATCGTTGAGTGAGTGAATTTCTTGTGACACGAAGACCTCCCCGACAACCTTACCGGGGTGGACCCGTCTCTCCGGCACCCGACCAGGGCCTAAACTCCTCGTCATGAGCGACCACAGCGCCCACGTCGAGCACCACCGTCAGATCTCCGGCGGGTGGATCCGCGCGGGCATCTTCGGCGTCAGCGACGGCCTCGTCACCAACACCTCGTTCATGTTGGGATTCGCCGGCGCATCCCCGGGGCACAACGTGGTGCGAATCGCCGGCGTGGCGGCCCTCATCGCGGGTGGCTTCTCGATGGGCAGTGGCGAGTACCTGTCGATGCGGGCGCAAAAGGAGCTGCTCGAGTACGAGATCGGCGTCGAGCGGAAGTCCCTGCACGACGACCCCGAGCAGGAGCGCCACG
>Ga0007854_10000785_pt1 | contig 20472 bp, 17 predicted proteins | sample CryBogCBH12Aug08_FD_60382 | JGI IMG/M metagenome (GOLD analysis project Ga0007854, IMG submission 60382) | Freshwater microbial communities from Crystal Bog, Wisconsin, USA - CBH12Aug08 | ecosystem: Environmental > Aquatic > Freshwater > Lake | place: Crystal Bog, Wisconsin, USA | collected... | reverse complement strand
GCCATCCTCATGCGCCTAGCTCTCCGCGTCATCATCGACCCGGAAGAGATCGTACCCCAGTCCATCACCGCAGTCTCGGCCGTGGACTTCAGCTATGCTCGCGACCTGGGCTGCACCATCCGCCAGGTAGCGCGCGCCGAGCAGACGGGCGGTCACGTCGCCGCCACCGTCGGCCCCATGCTCGTTGATCGGCACTCGCCTCTCGCCTGGTCGCGCGGAACTGAGAACATGGTTATACTCACCGGCCACTACGGCGGCGATGTAGTCTTCTCCGGCCACGGGGCCGGCGGCCACCCCACGGCAGTCGCCGTCGTCAGTGACCTGCTCGCCCTCGCCCACGACTCACGCCGTGTTGAGATTCCCTCCGTCCCCGCGCGCGTTGGCGTAGAGTTTCAGGTTCCCCACTACATCCGCTTTACCGTCGTTGACCGTCCAGGAATCGTTGCGGCCATCACGGCGGCGCTGGCAAGGGAACAAATTAACATCCGCGCTATCGTGCAAAAGCCCGGTTATCCGCAGAACGCGCTGCCCTTCGTCGTCACCGTCGAGCCCTGCAAATCCTCGGCCCTTCAGCGTGCTCTCGCCGGCATCCGTTCCATGGACTGCCTCATAGAAGAGCCCCTTGACCTGCAGATGCTCGAGTAGCAGTATCCTCTGAGGAAGAGCATTTCAAAGCTGTTGGACAGTTTTTACAGCACTCGCCCAGAACTGCATGAGCCGTTGGCCTGAATCTATCTGCTCTTGACTGGCTGGCCATCTCAGCAAGCTTTTGTGTAAGTCTCATTTCCACATCGTGCCTGAATATGCTTGCCGATAGACAGCCGGCCCGATAACTGAGTTACCGAGGCAGTTTATGGAAATTCCAGAAAAGCTGTTGGAAGTCATGAAGAGGGATGGCGTTGTTGCCATTGCCACCCTGGGGCCCAATGGCCCGCATATGGTGAACACCTGGAACAGCTACCTGCAGGTAGCTGACGATGGCCGACTGTTGATTCCAGCCGGCTACTTTCAACAGACTGAGGCCAACATCGCGTTCAATGACAAGGTCTTGGTCACCTTGGGCAGCAGCAAGGTACAAGGGCTGAATGGTCCGGGTACAGGCTTCCTGATCAAAGGGACAGCCGCCTTCGTCACCGCCGGTCCCGATTTTGATGCTGTCAAGTCAAGGTTCGCCTGGGCCCGTGCAGCCCTGGCAATCACGATCGATTCCGCAACCCAGACGATTTAGGTTCGGTTGGCGCTGGCCCGGTTGATTCGCGGACCACAAGCTCAGGCTTCATTACAATCTCACCTGGGAACTCCTTCTCCCGGTTTGCAATTCGTTCCAGCAGCACCTGCGCTCCGCGTTTGCCCATCTCCGTCAGCGGTTGCCGCACCGTCGTCAGCGAAGGCGTCGAGTAAGCCGCCGACTGAATGTCGTCAAAGCCCACCACAGACACATCTCCCGGCACGCTCAGCCCCGCGTCCTTCAGCGCGCGGATCGCCCCGATCGCAGCAATGTCGTTGAAGCAGAAGATGGCTGTAAAATCGCGCGTCTTCTCAAGCAGCGCCTGCATCGGCTTGTAGCCAATCTCCGGCGTCATCGGATGGTATCCAGTCTTCATTGACCAGCCTGCGGAGTCTATGCGAATCGCTAGCGCAGGGTCCAGCTTCAGGCCAATCTCGCCGGCTACCTGCTCAATCGCCTTCCAGCGGAACTCCGAATCGGGAATAGCGCGCGGCCCGCGCATGAATGCAATCCGCCTGTGCCCCAGTGAGTACAGATGCGTTAGGGCCTGGAGCACCGCTTCGTGATGATCCAGAACAATATTGGTCACATTCTCAGCCGCGCTATGGGCTGAGATGGCCACCACCGGCACCGGCACCGCAATCTGGTCCGCCGCTGTATTCAGTAGCAGAAACCCATCCACCGCCCGCTCCACCAGCATCCGCGGATACTTTTCAATCAGGTCTTTCTTCCAGTCGTGGCATGCCGTGAAGTAGAAGTAGTGCGCCGCCGTCAACTCCTCCACCACGCCGCTCATCACGCGCGTAAAGTACCCTTCGCTCAGGTCCGGAGCCAGCACGCCCACGCTCATTGACTTGCTCTGCCGCAGTGATCGCGCAAAGTAGTTGGGCCGGTAATTCAGCAGCGCGGCAGCTTCCACCACCCGCTTCCGCGTCTCAGGCGGAATCGACTTGGCGGAGGGAGAGTCGTTCAGAACCAGCGAAACCGTAGTTTGCGAAAGCTCCAGATGCTCCGCGAGCATCTTCAGATTGACGTGCCCTGGTGGCGTAGAATTCTTTCCCGTGGCCATGTTGGAGTTCTAACACGTTTTCTCTGGTGGACAAAGTACTTCCCACCTGCGAATACATCGATTTTCTACTTTATCCTCCACCTGCCGGCTGCCCCATCCTTCCTGCGCTCTTTGCAGGAAGGATGGGATAGCAGCACTGCCGAGCAAGCCAAGCCTCCGCACGCCGCAGGGGTGGAACTCGTTACACATCACCGCGCTTGGATCGTATTCGTCCCCGCCTTCAACGGCCATGTCTTTCCGCCATACACAAAGCTCCCCGTCAGCTTGCCCGGCAGGGTCACGGTTGCATCCAGTCCCGCGCCCTTGCGCGCGTAATCCACCGTGATCATCCCATCCGGATGCGGATAGGTCGCCTTCACTGACGGCAGCGTCCCCATGTGAGGAGCAATGCGCACCGTGGCAAACCCAGGGCTTGCCGGCTCGATTCCCGCCACCAGCGTCAGCAGGTCGTAGATCGGATGCGCGGTCCATGCATGAGAGTCCGACCGCGTGTCGCCCGGAACCTCCGGCCAGGTGCTGAAGTGCAGTGGCAGCAGCTTCCGCCACGGGTCAATTGAACTCAGGTAGTCGTTGGCCATGCCCGTGTGTTCTAGCGCCCGCGCCAGGTAGAAGCGGAAATAGTAGCTCGCGCTCAGAACCCCGTCCGGAGTGGTTCCCGGCGCCACCGCCAGCATCTTCCGCAACACATCTTGCCCGTGCTCTTTCGGCGCCACGTCGTAGAGCACGCCCAGAATATTCGCCTGCTGGCTGAAGCCCTTCATCTCCGGCGTATCGGCCAGCAGTCCCCGCTCCGCATTCCAGCACTTGCTGTAGAGGCCGCTCCGCACATGCGCTGCCCGCGTCTTGTAGCCAGTGGCCCGCTGCGGGTCGCCCAACCCCTTCTCCAGCGCCGCCGCGTCTTCCAGCGCCCCCAGATACTCCAGCGTCGTTACGCATGACTCGCCCTTCGCGTCATACGTGGGAATCGTGCCCGACGAAACCCAATCCACAAAGCTCCACCATGGCAATTGCTTCAGCAGTCCATCCGGCTGTTCAAACCCCGCAAACCAGTCCATCACCGTTCGCGTCCCGGCAATCGACGCCTTAGCAGGCTTCGCATCGGGACGGTACATCCAGTAGTCCCGCACCATCCCCACCCACAACAGCGAGAACGTAGGAATCGTCTGCGCCAGCGCGCTCGGATAACGGCTCCGCGTAATTCCATCCGGGAAGCGCGAGTCGTCGAAGGCCTGCAGAGCCTGCTGTGCCAACCGGTCGTCCCCGGCCACCGCATACGAAATCAGCGCCTGAATGCGCGTGTCGCCCACATACTGCAACTGCTCGTAGTAGGGCGTGTCCATATAGGTCTCATGCGCATCCAGCCGCGCCGTCCGCCAACTGATCTCCCATATCTTCTTCAACTCGTCATCGTTGGATTGGAAGGTCGCCTTCTCCGTAAACGGATAGGCCGTAAACTGCGCCTGAAGCGACTCCAACTGCAGCGGCTCGCCGGCCGTCTCCACATCCAGATCCAGATAGCGCCATGTCCGCCACCACAGCGGCTCGAACACCCGATGCGCCCCGCCATCCGGCAGAAAGCTGTCCTTCAACCCGTGAGCCTTGCGATCACCCACTTCGTCACGGTCGCCCTTGTGCATCTCCTTGTCGTAGAGCGCCTCCGAATACGTCAACAGAATCCTGGCACCCTTGCCGCCCGAGACAGTCAGAATCGGATAAGCAGTCGTCAGCGCCTTGCGGTCCAGCAGGATATGTATGTGGCTGCCTGCAGGCACCATCACCGGCACAACAGGGAACCCGCGCACCTCAGGCGCAACTGGGCCCCGGTTTGAAACATCCACGCGAACCTGCTCGCCTGCGCCCGTCGTCGCATACTCCATGTGCGGCAGTCCATCTGGAACAAGACCCCAGAAGTTGTCCCCAGTCGTATCGGCGGAGTGCCCCTTGTTCACGCCCTCATGGATACTGTCCCGCATCGGTGTCGCCACGGCGACCCAACCCGTGCTCGCATCCGTCTCAGACTGCCAGTCCCAGTCATAGAGCGCGGCGTTGATCTCTTCTCCCGGCCCGGAAGCAAAGTAGGTCTTCACATCCACTGACCTGCGATCAAGCGCCTTGTGGCCATCCTCAATCTCCACCTGCCAGCCAGAGGGCGTGCTGATGCCGGTCTCGCCGGTGGCCTCGCTCTCCAGCAAAAATGCCGTCCGGTCGCTCATCTGCGCAATCGGCGCAAAGATGCCCCAGTTCCACACCGTCGCCGTAATCAAGTTCTTGCCCGAATGCAGCATCGGAGCCAGGTCAAACCCTTCATACCGCCAATGGCTCAGGTCGCCGCGTGCGGGCCCATCGCCCACCCGCTTTCCGTTCACATACAGGATGAAGCGGTTGTCCGCGCTCACCCGCACTGGATAGCTCGCCGGAACGCTTGTGAGCGTAACCGCCCGCCGAAAATGCAGCACCAGCGGATCCCGCAGCGGGGCCGTCGGATGCGTCACCCACAAAGCCCGCCAATCGCGGTGCTGCGGATCGGTTTGGGCAAAGCTCTGGTTTTGGGCATGAACGGCAAGGGTGGTCAATGCAATCACAACGAGCGTAACAAGACGGCGCATGGTTTAAGCCTTCCGATTTCCAATCAACCAGCTTAAAGGAAAATCAAAACCATTGGAGGAACTAATCCCGACTTTCTTCTTCCAGACAGAATTCCACCAGAAGCGCCCGCCAATTCCGGTCGGCAGCTTTGCAACCTCCACCAACACTCCCAACCGGCCCAAATATTGGATTTTCCTCATTCTATGCACTTGATTTCGCATACTTGTAACCTGCTGTTCATATTTCCCCGGTAGCCTCTGGAATGTGGACGTAAAACTGCCTGAAATTCATTTATCCCAGGTCCAGCTTCAGCCGGAGCCCGCTTCTCCAGGAGGAGGCTCTCCGGTCGGCTCCGTTCCTGCTGAGGCTTCAGAGATTCGCAGCTTTCTGCTCTCGCGCGGAAACTCGGCCATCGCTGATCGCGGATTCTCCATCTTGATGGTGCTGTGCGCGTTCAGCATCTTCGGCATCGTCATCCTCATTGCCTGGCAGCTCATCCTGCGTTCCCAGTTGGCGTGGGACAAGTTCGGCATGAGCTTCTTCTACCAGGTCTTTACGGACTCGTACACCCAACAAAAGCTCTACTGGGACCCCGTCAACGAGCACTTCAGCGCCTTGCCGTTTGTCTTTGGAACCCTGGTCTCCTCCTTCCTTGCACTCCTTCTCGCCGTCCCGCTCGCTGTCGGACTGGCCATCTTCCTTACTGAAATGTGCCCCCGTGCCCTGCGCGGCCCGCTTGCCTTTCTCACTGAGCTGCTGGCTGCCATTCCCAGCGTCATCTACGGTCTCTGGGCGGTCTTCGTTCTCGTCCCCCTGCTTCGCGAGCATGTCAATCCGCTGCTGATTCGTTCCCTCGGCTGGACCGGGCTCTTCGGGGATGACAACCCCACCGGCCTCGGCTTTGTCGCCGCCGGCGTCATTCTCGCCATCATGATTCTGCCCATCATCTCTTCGCTCACTCGCGAAGTCATGACCGCTGTACCGCACTCTCAGCGCGAAGCGGTGCTGGCCCTCGGCGCAACCCGTTGGGAGATGATTCGCATGGCCGTCCTCCGAAACGCGCGCATCGGCATCGTCGGCGCCATCATCCTCGGGCTCGGCCGCGCCCTCGGAGAAACCATGGCCGTCACCATGGTCATCGGCAACAGCCCTGAGATTCATCATTCGTTGCTGGCCAACGGCAGCACCATGGCCTCGGTCATCGCAAATGAGTACGCTGAGGCCTCCGCTGACATGCACCTCAGCGCCCTTACTGAGATCGGACTCGCCCTCTTCATCGTCACCATCATCGTCAATGCCCTCGCCCAGCTTCTGGTTTGGGCCGTCACGCGGGGCGCTCCCCGCCAGGCGCACTAAAGGAGATCGTGGTGAAAAGCGACCAATTCAAAACCCGCTCCAAGGTGCGCACGATAATCGATCACCTGGTTACCTCCCTGGCAGTTATCGCCACGGCGCTCGTGGTTACGCCACTGGTGGCCATCTTCATCTATCTCGTCTACAAGGGAGCAAGTTCCCTCAACTTGGCCTTCTTCACGCAGGTTCCAAAGCCTGTCGGCGAACCCGGCGGTGGCATGGCCAACGCGATTCTAGGTTCAGGGATCCTGCTCGGTTTGGCCAGTTCCATCGGCGTTCCCATCGGCATCAGCGGCGGCATCTATCTGGCCGAGTTCGGTCGCGGAACCAAGCTGGCCAATGCCGTTCGCTTCACCGCCGACGTGCTCAACGGCGTCCCCTCCATCGTCATGGGCGTGGCCATCTACGCGCTCATCGTCAATCCGCAAAAGCACTACTCGGCATTCTCCGGCGGCGTGGCTCTCGGCATCATGATGATCCCCACCGTCTGCCGCACTACGGAGGAGATGCTCCTCATGGTGCCCCACGCCGTGCGTGAGGCCGCCCTCGGCCTGGGCGTGCCCAACTGGCGCTCGGTCCTCTCCATCACCTTGAAGACCGCCTCGCCGGGCGTTATCACTGGATGCATGCTGGCCTTTGCCCGCGTCGCCGGTGAAACCGCTCCCCTCATCTTCACCGCGTTGGGAAATCAGTTCTGGAGCACCAGCCTCAACCAACCCATCGCCGCTCTGCCCTTGCAGATTTATGTCTATGCCATATCGCCTTATGACGATTGGCACCGCCTCGCCTGGGCAGGCGCTTTGGTCTTAATCATCCTGATTGTGCTTGCCGTTTCGCTGGTTCGCTACGTTACCAGCCGCGGCGTCTTGAAAGGGGCTAGCTAAGTGGGCGTCGGTATCGAGGTCATCAACCTGAATGCGTGGTACGGCACAAATCACACGCTGCAGGATATCAATCTGAACATTCCCGCCAACCATGCCACGGCCCTCATCGGCCCGTCCGGTTGCGGCAAAAGCACCTTCGTGCGTTGCATCAACCGCATGCACGAGACCAACCCCATCGCCCGCGTCAAAGGCACCGTGCGCATCGGAGACCTGGATATCTACGAGGATGCCAAGCCGGTTGAGATTCGCCGCCGCGTCGGCATGGTTTTTCAGCGCCCCAATCCTTTTCCAACCATGTCCATCTATGACAATGTCGCCGCCGGCCTCAAGCTCAACGGCTTTTCCAACCGCCGTGCCCTCGACGAGATCGTTGAAAAATCGCTCAAGAATTCTGCTCTTTGGGACGAAGTAAAAGACGAGCTAAAGAAGAAGTCCGGCGCCAGCCTCTCCGGCGGACAGCAGCAGCGCCTCTGCATTGCGCGCGCGCTTGCCGTGGACCCTGAGGTGCTGTTGATGGACGAGCCCGCCTCCGCGCTCGACCCCGTTTCCACATCCAAGATTGAAGATCTTATCTTTCAGTTGAAGTCGAAGTACACTATTGTGATTGTGACCCACAACATGCAGCAGGCTGCCCGCGTCGCCGAGAAGACCGGCTTCTTCCTCAATGGCCGCATGGTCGAGTTCGACTCCACGCACAAAATCTTCACCAACCCCAGTGACAAACGCACTGAAGACTACATCACGGGCAGGTTCGGATGACACGTATACGCTTTCAGCAAAGCCTTGAAGACCTCAAGGAGAACCTTCTCGTAATGGCCGGCTTGGCAGAGCAGGCGATCCAGCGCGCGATCGAGGCCTACAGGGTCCGCGATCTGTCCATCTGCGACCTCGTTAGCCGCAGTGAGCTCGCCATCAACCGCCTCGAACGCGACATCGATCAGGCCGCTCTTGACCTTCTTGCCATGGAGCAGCCCATGGCCATCGACCTGCGCTTCATCCTCTCGGTCATCAAGATCAACGCCGACCTTGAGCGCGTAGGGGACTCCGCCAAGAGCATCAGCGACCGCGTCCGCCACATGGAGCAGATGGCCGTGGCCGACCTCCCCATCGATATTCCAAGAATGGCCCAGCTCGCTTCAGAAATGGTGCGCAAAAGCCTTCAGTCCTTCATCGAGGCCGATGCTGAACTCGCCCGCATCGTGCTCACCATGGACGATGCCGTAGACGCCATGAACAAGGCCGCCTACAAGTCCCTCACCAAGCTCATGGAGGAGCAAAGCCACCTCGCTCCCCAGGCTCTCAACGCCCTCATGATCTGCCGCGCTCTTGAGCGTGTGGCAGACCACGCCACCAATATTGCTGAAGACGTAATCTTCTGGGTCCAGGGAGCGGATGTCCGCCACCACAAGAGCCTCATCGTAGGAGACAAAGACCCCCACGCCATGGGCTAGCCAATGGCGCAAAATCAACCACGAGTCAAATAGAAAAGCCCCGCATCAAGCGGGGCTTTTCTATTGAAGGTCTACTGTTTACTCAGCGTCCTGATACCCGCACGCCCATGCCATTCAGCTTGGTGCGCGCCCGTGCCGCTTCCGGCGTCTGCGGGTGCCGCTGAATCAGCAGGCGCAGTTCGTGAACGCCCGCATCCCGCTTGTTCATCATCAGCAATGACAGTCCCTTGTGCAGTTGCGCCGCCGCGGCCTTCGGGTTGCCGCTGAAGCCTTCAAGCACGGTGTTGTAAGCAGTCACCGCCTCGGCGTAATTCTGCTGCTGATAAGCAATCTCGCCCAGGTAGAACTGCGCGGTGCCAGCCATGTCGTCCAGCGGGTAATAGTGCACCACGTCCTGGAATTCACCCGCCGCCAGTTGATACCGCGCCGCGTTGTAGTCGCGTACGCCGGCCTGGAAAGTCTCTTGCAGCGGCGGAGCCTGGTTTGCGGCTGCTGGGGCAACTCCGTTGGCCGCGCCAATCGCTGGCAACGGACCACCCGGCGTCCCATTCTGCGGCTGCGCCGTTGCCGGCGTCTGAACATTCTGCAACTGCGCCTGCAAATCCTGCACGGACTTATCCAGCTTTGCGATCCGCGACTTCAGCTCGTCCACGGAGTCGTTCAGCGACTGCACCTGACCGCTCACCGTGTCCATCTTGCCGCCCGACGCATCGTTCTGCGCGTTCAGCTTCTGCTGCAGTCCGTTTACCGCCACCGTCATCTGGTTGGCCTGGTCCGCGGTCTGCTGCGCCAGGTTCTGCAGCACGCCAAAGCGCGTGTCCATGGTCGACTGCAGCCGTTGCACCATGTCCAGCAACTGCTGAACCTGCGTCTGCAACTCGATGATCTCTTTTGATACTGCGTGTGCCGGCATTGGTGCCGAGGTCAGAACCAGGGCAAATACTGCCGCCGCGAGGATACGATTGCGTACTTTGTGTGCTATCTGCATTCTTCACCCATCATAACAAGTGCGTGCGGAGGCCACGCCATCAGGCGAAACCGCCGCACGCATTCTTGCTGCATTCTCAATCTCGCCGCCAGACCCATGTCGGAATTCAAGCCGGTGACCGATTTGAGATTCGGAACTGGTAGAGAGTGTCGCAGGTGCCGCCAAACTGCGGCCCCTGCCCACTACCCCTGCTACCGGTCCAGCGTGAACCCAGCCCGGCGGTTCTGCTGCCAGCACTCTTCCGTCTGTTCGCTGCAAAACGGCTTTTCCTTGCCATAGCTAACTACCCGAATCCGGGTGGTCGCCACGCCTGCGGTAACCAAAGCATTCTTGGCTGCGTCGGCGCGATTCTGTCCAAGCGCCAGGTTGTACTCGTTCGAGCCGCGCTCGTCGCAATAGCCGCCGATCACAACCTTCACTGTCGGATGGCTCACCAGGTAGCTGGCGTCCTTTGCAAGTGTCGTCTGCGCGTCGTTGCGGACATCGTATGTGTCGTAGTCAAAGAAGGCGTCCTGCACATTGGCCTTGAACTCTTCTTCCGCGCTCATCGTGTTGGTCGGCACCACAACAGCTGGCGGTGAATTCACGGTCACGCGCGCTGAGGCGTCGGCTGAGCCGCCCTCGCCCCGGGCCACCAGGTGATATGTGGTCGACGCGGTCGGCATCACGGTCTTCACGCCAGAGGTGGGCACGTCGCCAATGCCTTCAATTGAAACGGATGTGGCATCGGTTGTGCGCCAGGTCAGTTGCACCTGGTCCCCGGCAGAAATCACCGCGGGGGTAGCGGTCAGTTGCGCGGTGGGTGCCACGGCTGCAACGGTGGGTGCCGTCGCTTCGGGCAGTGCTGGCTGTTTCTTCTTACAACCTGAAACAGCAACCAGGGCCACAAGCAAGACAACAGGAACAAGAATGCGATTACGTCGGTTCAATTTGTTACTCCTTCCGGAATTAAAGAGTCTCTTTCGACAGATCCGGTCTTCTCTTTCCTTGTGCGCCGCTCGTCCTTCTGGCAGTGCTGAAAAACCACCAACAGGGCATATCAATTCGCTGGCACGCAAAGGTTCTGGCCGGTATCCTGCCTGAATACGTTGTCGTCAAGGCTGGCTGTTCATCTTCAGTAGAGGCAAAATGCTCAATTGCCAAGCCGCTTAGCTTCCATCTTTTGGCGTCTTCCGCCTCGGGATTTCAGCAACGATAAAATCATAGTGCATGAATCCGGGGATCCGTGCCAACTGTTGTGACCGCCCGCACTTTCCCCCGGTTCATTCGTCACTTACTTCCAGCTCCAGTTGGGCATGTAGTTGTTGCCCGCGTGCGTCAACTGGTGTTGATCGGTCCCATCGGCCAGCATCGTCCAAATCTGTGCGTGCCCGCCAATCGTCCGCTCAAAAACAATGTGCCGCCCATCCGGCGCCCACGACGGAAAGTCGTTGCTGCCCGACTCATGCGTAACCTGAAGCCAGTGCATGCTCGCAATCTCGAATACGTAGATGTCCTGCCCGCCAGGGTCGCCCGGCCCATACTTGCGATTCCAGCTGAACGCCAGCAGTCCACCGTTCGGCGCCCATGAGGGAGAAATAGCATATCCGCCGTCCGTCATGCGCTGGATGCTTGACCCGTCCTGATCCATCACATAAATCTGCGGCAGTCCCGTCCGTCCGCTCACCCACGCCAGTTGCGAGCCCGTGCGCGGATTCCAAACCGGCGACACGTCTGGTCCCCGGAATGAGGTAAGCCGGTGCAGGTCGCCCCCGTTTGCGCTCGCCACCCATATCTCCGGGTCGCCCGACCGTGACGATGAAAATGCAATCTTCGTTCCGTCCGAGGACCAGGCCGGCGATTGGTTGCTGCCTCCCGCCGTTCCTGCGGGAAAGCTCACCGTGCGCCCCAGTTCCAGTGAGAACATCCGAATTGCCCACCCCTCCTTGCCCAGCGAGGCAAACGCAATCCGCGTATTGTCCGGCGAGATGCGTGGCGAAAGGGAAATGCTCCCCAGGTGAGTCACCTGGTGCTGGTTCTGCCCGTCGTAGTCCATCGCCCAGATCTCCTTCGATCCGGTGCGCGAACTCACAAAGTAAATCTTGGTCTCGGCAATTCCGTTGATGCCCCCGCCCAGTCGGTAGATGATCTCATCCGCAAACCGGTGCGCAACCGTCCGCGCCATGTCCTGGCTGGCCACTTCGTTGTACTGTTTGCCCAGTACCTGCGGGCTTGCCGTGCTGCGCGTATCAAACAGCCATCCGTAAACCACCAGCCGCCCATTTGTGGCTGAAATCGCGCCAAAGGCCACCATCGCCGCATTCGCCGGAGCTGCCGACCACTGGCCCAGCACCATCTCCTGCGGTGCGCCCGGCATCGCTTGCGGAGCCAGGCTCTTTGAAACCAGGTCGAAGATGCCCGCGTTCGACAGATCGCTGTAGAGCGTAGCGTCAAACACGGCCTTCAGCGCCGGCGTCTGTGCATCGCCGCCCACCGGTTTAAAGTCCGCTGCAGCCACACGGATGCGTGAATTTCCCAGGTTGGTTCCCGTACGTACCCAATCCTGGGCGCCAACCTCAGGGCTGGCAAAATACGCCAAAGCAAGCAGTAAGAGGGGCAGTGTCCGCAAAATTCCCTTCATGCGATGAGCAATCCTTCCTGTTGAACAAATGACAGGTTGTGCGCACGCCCGCGTCGGGCCTGTAATGCAGGACGCTGAACCTGGCAGAACGTTAGTATTCGCAGTAATATCCAACCTTCAGCGTGCTTGAATTATAAGCCTGAGGTAGCGTTTGAAACCGCTCTACGCGCTGCACGCCGCGCTGGCATGAGCGGTCCAAAGTGGGCGCTCCGCTTGACCGGTCCAACTGCACGTCGCTGATACTTCCGTCGCGATGAATCGTAAACACCAGATAGACGCGCGTGCCCCGAGGCGTGCGCGGATCTACCTCCTGCTTCAGCCAACTCTGCGCCATCCGGCGGTTGATGTCGTCCACATACCAGCCAAACTTGCTGGCAAAATCACCGTCCCCAATTGCCGCCGGTCCGTTCGACGCATTCTGCGGCATCATCTGCCGGGGCATCGACGACCCAGCCTGTTCTCCATAGCGCGCCAGGTTGTCCTTGCTGGGCTGCTGGTGCAGCTGCGTCTTTTGCACGGGCATCTGCTTCGGCTTCTGCTTGCCCAGAATCGGAATCGCCTTCTCGTCCACGGCCTGCTTTTCCTTGGGACTCGGCTCCGCGGGTGCCTGGCTCGGCGTCTCCGTAGCCAGCACATTCTGGTTGATAGGCAAATCCGCGGGCAAGGGAAGGGCATTGCTCACTAGGTTCACCTGCATCGCGCCCCCCACCCCTTTGTTGCCCCACAGATTCGAATGGAAAAGCCCGCTCAGCAGTCCGTAAAACACAAGGAACGCGAGAATTACCCCGTGCAGCACAATCGAACCCGCCGCCGGCCCTGCAATAGGCTCCGGCGTCAGTTCCCGCTCCAGATGCTCGCCGCCCTCCAGAACACTACTCATGCGCTCGCTCGATAATCACTGGGTATTCGGGGTGTCCCAGCTTTTGCTTTTGAGACCTGAAAATCCACAAATCTCAACCTGCGTCCGTTTAATCTCAATTCCCAACCGCCGCCGCGCTCTTCGTATCCAGTGGCTGGGTCACAATCGATACATTCGTTATCCCCGCCTGCTTCACCGCGTCCATCACGTTGGCAAACGCTCCAAACGGCACGCTCTGGTCGGCACGCAAATAAATTACCTGGCTTGCCGGGTCCGTTCCCGCCTGGTGCAGCTTCTGTGCCAGGTCGTGAATGTTGATCGGCGTGTCGCCTAGAAAAATCTCCTGGTTGTGGTTGATCGTCACCACCATCCGCTGCTCGGTAATCTCCTTCACCGTGCGCGTCTTCGGCACCGCCACCTCAATGCCCGATTGCAGCACCGGCGCGGTGATCATAAAGATCACCAGCAGCACCAGCACCACGTCCACCAGCGGCGTAATGTTGATCTCCGCCAGCGAACTGCGGGTCTGCCCGTTGCTACTTGTAAACGCCACGTTCAACCTCCCGCGACAGGTCGGTTCCAGACGCGCGCGGCGGCGGGGGCGGCTGTGCGGCCCGCACCGGAATCTCTTCCAGCGAATTCAGCAGTTCCCGGCTGAAGTCGTCGATTGCCGAGGCAAAAATCCTTATCCGAGCCGAGAGTTGGTTGTAGGCCACCACCGCCGGTACCGCCACAAACAGTCCCGCCGCGGTCGTAATCAGTGCTTCGCTGATGCCCGGCGCCACGGCCCGCAGCGTTGCTGCGCCTGCCGTTCCCAGCCCGTGAAACGCATCCACCACGCCCATCACCGTGCCGAAAAGGCCCACAAACGGGCTCGTAGCCGCAATCGTAGCCAGCCACGTCATGCGCCGTTCTAGGCTGGTAATCGCCTCACTGGCTGCCGTCTGTGCCGTGCGCTCCAGCGGAACCAGGTTGCGCGGCGGGCCTGAGCCACCTGTCTGCCGCTTGTAGGTCTCGTACACATCTTCAAAAACCTGCGCCAGCGGACTCGCAGCGCAGTCGCTTGTCAGCGCCGCTATCTCCTGCAGCCGCGTTGCCTTGCGAAATGCCCGGATAAATCGCTTGCTGTCTTTCGTGGCCTTGCTGAACGTTGAAATCTTGCCCAGGATCACCGTCCACGAGTACAAGCTTGCAAACAGCAGCAGCAGCATCACGCCCACTGCTATTGGGCCAATGTTGCTGATCATCTCTGTCAGCGCGCTGAAGCCCGTGGTCCCCGGCTGAGCTGCCGGGACAGCCCCGCTGTCAGACTGCAATAGGTAGACGAATGCGGCAGTTAGAATCGGAATTTCACCTCAGTGTCAACGGTATCAGACCTCGTGCCACCCTCCCAAGTTATCGATGTGGTCCCCCCGTGTCTGGTCAATTCGATTCTCCAATCCTTTAACCCCGCCATTCATGCTATGCTGCGCTCGGATTCCCGTTGCGGACTGCGCTCTCAAGCTGTCATCCTGATGCACAAGGCCGTCATACTCAGGTAGAAAGGACACTCATCCTCAGCCAGGGCTGCCACAGCGGTCGCTTACCGCATTAAGAAACGCTCCGTGTCCCATCCTTGAGACTTGTTTCTGTCGCATGGGTGATACACCATGGATTACAAACCAGGTTCCGCCGTCCCCGCTTCGGGAGGTTCGCTCCAACATGCTCGTAGAGCTGCGCGCTGAAAATTACGCCGTCATCGATCACGCCATTGCCGCTCTCGGCCCTGGCCTCAATCTCCTTACCGGTGAAACCGGCGCGGGCAAGTCCATCCTCGTGGACGCTCTCGCCCTCCTCATGGGCGGCAAATCCTCCGTCGAGGTCGTTCGCCACGGCGCGGACAAGGCCGTCGTCGCCTGCGTCTTCGAGTCCACCCCCGGCGCTGAAGCCATCCTTGAAGAGAACGGCATTGACTGGGAAGGCACTGACATCATTCTCCGCCGCGAGATCCTCTCCACCGGCAAGGGCCGCGTCTTCGTCAATAACCAGCCCGCCACCGTTGCCGTCCTCAAGCAGCTCGCCCCTGAGCTGGCCCTCGTTCACGCGCAAACTGAGACGCTCTCCAGCTTCGATCAGGCCCAGCAGCGCATTCTCCTTGACCGCTTTGCCGGTCTCTCGCTTGACGCCGTAGCTGAGGCCCATGTCAACTGGCACGCCGCCCTCAACAAGCTCAACGACCTCCTCCAGGGCGAGCAGGACCGCCTCCGCATGGTCGATCTATGGAGCTATCAGCGCAAGGAGATTGAAGCGGCCCACCTCGTCCCCGGAGAAGATGAAGCCCTCGAGACCGAGAAGCGCGTCCTCGCCAACGCTGAAAAGCTCTACGCCGCGGCCATGGGAGCCTTTGACCAGCTCTATGAAGGCGGAGCCTCCGCTGAGGTCGCTCTCCGCGCCGCACTCCGCAACGTTGAGGAACTGGCCCGCTACGACAACCGCTTCACTGAGGCTGCCCAGCAGGTAGCCAGCGCCCGCGCCACGCTCGGGGACGTAGCCTCCACCCTCCGCGACTACGCCGACGGCATCAACGCCTCCCCCGAGCGCCTCGCTGAAATTGAAGACCGCCTCGCCCTCCTTGACCGCCTCAAGCGCAAATACGGCCACACCATCGCCGAGGTCATCGCCTTCGGAGAAGACGTAGCCCTCAAACTCGCTGAGGTCGAAGACCGCGAAGAAATCCTAAAGACCCTTCGTCTCGCCCTCGATGAGGCCGCATCCGGTTATCGCAAAGCCGCCGCTGCCCTCACTGGCGAGCGCAAAGCCGCCGCCGCCAAACTGGCCCGGCTGTCTGAAGCCCAGATCAACTCCCTCGCTATGAAGGTCAAATTTGAGGTCGATGTCCACTCCGCCGCAGACGCCCCCCGGGCCTCAGCCTCTGACAAGCAGGCAAGCTGCAAGCAGACCCTCGTAGCAGGGCACGACTTCAGTCGTGCCGCCAATGCCGCAAAAAGAGAAGGGGCTTCGGCCCCTGAGGGAAGCCCCGTGCCAACCGCCCACTGGACCGCCACCGGCTGGGATCAGGTTGAATATCGCATCTCCACCAACCCCGGCGAGCCTCTCAAGCCACTCACTGAGATTGCTTCAGGCGGCGAAATGTCCCGCGTCATGCTCGCCCTCAAGGTCACCGTCGAAGAAGCCGCCATCAAGCCCAAGACCAAGTCCCCCACTCCGCGTACCCTGGTCTTTGATGAAATTGACATCGGCATCGGAGGCCGCGCCGCAGAGGCCGTCGGCCAAAAGCTCAAGGCCCTCAGCCGCGGCCAGCAGGTCATCTGCGTCACCCATCTCCCCCAGATCGCCGCCTTCGCTGACCAGCATCTCGTCGTTGAAAAGCGTGAGTCAGACGGCCGCACCAAAACCCAGATCCGCCTCCTCGACGACCGCGCCCGCACCCACGAAGTTGCCAGAATGCTCAGCGGCGCCACCGTCACTGAAACCAGCCTCCAGCACGCCGCCCAAATGATCGCCACCAGCAGGTGAGTGCCGAACAATCTGTCATTGCCACTTTCTAAGTGAGGTGGTTGGTCGGTGGTATTCGCACATCACTGTCATTCTCAGCGAGCGTAGCGAGTCGAAAGATCTGCGGTTGCTTTTAGTGCACTCTGGTCCAAACGCCCCGTTCCCCACCCTTGCGAGTTTGTTCCCTCGCATGGGTGGAATAGCATGAGCTTCCTCCTCCGGGGTGCCCTAGGTCTCGCCTTTGAGACTTGGGATTCGCTGATCTCGACCCTTGAAAAATAACCTTGACGGAATATATAACCTTGATGGAATATTGACACATGGCGTACGAGGTCGAGTTCACCGAGGAATTCGAGGAGTGGTGGAACAGCCTTAATGCCGATGAGCAGGAGAGTGTGGACTTTTCTGTCCGGCTTTTGGAAGAGCAGGGAATTCATCTCAAGCGACCTCACGCCGATACGGCCAACCGTGGTTCCAGATTTCCGAATATGCGCGAGTTGCGCTGCCAGCATGAAGGACGACCGTATCGTATTCTTTTTGCCTTCGATCCCAGACGCACTGCGATTCTGCTGATCGGAGGAGACAAGACTGGCAATCCGAGCTGGTATGACGAATACATACCATTGGCCGACAAGATTTATGCAAGACACCTGAAAGAGATCGGCAACTGAACGTTCGTAAAATCGGTTTCCCGCAGGAGGTAAAACAACATGGCTCGTAACTTCAAAGAACTTCGTGCCAAGATGGATCCCGAGCGTCGCGCACGTGTAGAAGAGCGTGTGCAAGAAGCCCTCAAGGCCATGCCTCTTGATGGGCTGAGAGATGCGCGTCAACTCACCCAGACGCAGTTGGCCCAGATACTCAAAGTCTCCCAGGGAGCGGTTTCCAAGGTCGAGCGCCGCACCGACATGTACATCAGCACGCTGCGCAGTTATGTCCGCGCCATCGGCGGGGATTTGCAGATTCGCGCTGTTTTTCCAGAAGGCGATGTGCTGATCGATCAGTTCGAAGACCTGAACCCTTCCAGTAAGACTGGTAAAGGCGCAGCAGCTTAGACCTCAATCAGATCTCAATCGTCCGCATGGGAACACTCATGACCAAAGCAAAAAATGAAAACAACGTCTATGCATAGTTAGGTTGTTTTATACGTAGGTGCCCCAGATCTCGCTTTTGAAACCTGGAAATCGATAAACTCGCAATGGCGAAAATGAGAAACCCCAGGTCCCGAAACTTCAAAACAACATCAAGAGACGATTGATCAACCCGGGGTAAGCGTTCCTGGAGAATTGAGCAGTCCCGCAGGGACGGCGCGAAATCAACTCGAAATGCACCCGATGCAAGACGCTGACAAGTCAAGAAATCAGAAAACGAAACGAACGTCTACTCCCATCCAGGCTTCCCGACGCAGATAAAGTACTCTTGCTAGCGCAACTGATCCCTGGCCTCGCATCACTCCACCACCACCGTTCTGAACCCCAGCCCATACAGCAGCGCCGTCACGCTCGTCCGCGCGTTCTGTCTGGCCTTGTCCAGAATCCCGTCGTCCAGCGCGGCTTGCGCAATCTGCTTCTCTGCCGTTAGACGCACCTCCGACTCCAGGTTCTGATCATTGGCAACCAGCAATCCCGTAGTCCGCGAATACACCCGCGTCCGCCCGTTATCAATCTTCGTCGTCAAAATCTGCGCCGCTGGCAGCCGCACATGCACCGCATCGCCGCTCACCGTCACATCGCCCGCCTTGAACTGCCCCAGATCGATCCCAGCAATCACCTCGCCGTGGGCCACCAGCAGCAGTTTGTCCCCAGCCAGAAAGTCAGGCAGGTAGGCGCTCTGCCGCTCGCCCTCCACAATCTTGTCCAGTGAATACTCCACCGTCTCCAGTCGCGAGAGCTGGCGAATTTTCTCCACCACTGTCGGGGACGACACATCAAAACTCGTCGATCTGCCTGTCACAAACTCCGCCACACGATTCCACAATCCAGTATGTGCAACCCGCGCAAAAATGCTTACCAGCACCAGGCCGAGCACCATGCCCGCGCTCAGCGCGGTCAGAATTACAACCCGGCGTCCCCACCGCTTGTGTCCAGAATGTACCTCGCCTGAATGACTGTTCGCCGTCATGCCATCACTCCCAGTGTTCATCACCCGATCTCCCAATGTACTCCGCCAACCCACCGTCCAAACCTGTGATGAGCCCCACGCGCATAGATTTGCAGTGAATTACCCGCCCGCGGCGCATACTTTTATTGACCGCTTCCAGGAGGCCCCTCCAGGCCGATGCACGGCTCCGTCAACAGCCTTCAACCCGGTCGCGGACAAGGTCTCAGTGCCCAGGCACTCTGGAGAGCGCAATAACCCCTTTATTGTTAGGATTATGCGACTTCATCCCTGTGTTGAGTCTATGAGAATGAGTGATTTGGCTCTCGAATTAGGGGGAGGGGGCGTCAGGCATCCCGGCATCATTGGGCAGTAGCCTACCGAAAGATCGCCATAGCTATTCGGGGTGCCCCAGGTACCGACTTTGGAACCTGCGATTCGTTCTCTACCCGAAGATCGCCATGACAATATGGTTCACCGCAAACGCCGCGCACCACGCCAGCACCAGCATGTAGAGAAACTGCACTGCCGGCCACATCCAGCTATTGGTCTCGCGTCGCACCACCGCCATTGTGGACGTGCACTGCATCGCGAACGCGAAGAAAATCATCAGCGCCAACGCCCCGCCCAGTGTCATGTCGTGATGCAGAGCCGTCTGCAGATGCATCGCCTGCGTACTTGGGTCCGCGCCATAGAGCGTTCCCATCGTACTCACCATCACCTCGCGCGCCAGCACGCTCGACAGCAGGCCAATACCGATCTTCCAGTTGAAGCCCAGCGGTGCAATCGCCGGCTCGATAAAGTGTCCTAACCGCCCGATCAGGCTCTCAGCCAGTTCTGGCGCGGCCATCGTCCCTGCCGCCGTATGGACTATCGGCAAATGCGCCAGCACCCACAAGGCCAGCGTGACGCACAAAATCACCGTGCCCGCCTGCTTCAAAAACACCCGCGCCCGGTCCAGCAGGCGAAGCGCCAGCGAGCGCACAGTCGGCATCCGATACTGGGGCAACTCCAGAATGAAAGGTGCCTCGCTCGACTTCAGAATTGAACTCTTCAGCAGCCATGCGGTAGTCATCGCCGCCACAAAGCCCGCCAGGTAAAGCCCCAGCATCACAATCGTCCGCAGTCCTAGAAACCCGTGCAGATAAACAATGTTCGGAATAAACGCCGCAATCAGCAGCATGTAGACCGGCAGCCGAGCCGAGCAGGTCATAAACGGCGTCACCAGAATCGTCGCCAGCCGGTCGCGCTTGTTCTCAATCGTGCGGGACGCCATGATCGCCGGAACCGCGCAAGCATACGCTGAGAGCAGCGGAATAAACGCCTTCCCGTTCAGCCCGATCGTGCGCATTACCCGGTCTGCAATCAGCGCCGCCCGCGACAGGTAACCGGAGTCTTCCAGAATTCCAATAAAGAGAAACAGCAAAAGAATCTGCGGCAAAAATACCAGCACGGAAGAGATGCCCTTCCAGGCTCCATCCAGCACCAGCGACTGCAACCAGCCCTCCGGTAGCACCGGCCTTACCAGGTCCCCCATGCGCGCAAGAATGTCGCCAAAACCATCCGAGAGCGGCTGCCCCACGGCAAAGACCACCTCGAAAACACCAATCACCACCACCAGAAACAGCAGCGGCCCCCAGACGCGATGCAGCAGCACGTCGTCAATCTTCCGCGTGTTTTCAACGGAGAGCGGAGCCCGGTATCCTGTCTTCCGGCTTACCTGCGCTGCCCACTGGTGCGCGCTCATCGCATTGCCCACCACCGGCAGCGCCAGCGGCTTGGCTGCTGTGCGCTCAGTCTGCTGGTTCAGAAACAGTGAGATCGACTCCAGTCCAGTGCCAT
>Ga0007854_10000784_pt1 | contig 20493 bp, 22 predicted proteins | sample CryBogCBH12Aug08_FD_60382 | JGI IMG/M metagenome (GOLD analysis project Ga0007854, IMG submission 60382) | Freshwater microbial communities from Crystal Bog, Wisconsin, USA - CBH12Aug08 | ecosystem: Environmental > Aquatic > Freshwater > Lake | place: Crystal Bog, Wisconsin, USA | collected... | reverse complement strand
ATTTCTCGTATCAATGAGCTGTCTACGGCCATCGCCGGTGCGGTAGAACAGCAAGGTGCGGCTACGGCAGAGATCGCCCGTAATATTGAAGAGGCCACGACTGGGACCAGGGAGGTGACCAATAATATCGCCAACCTTGCACAGTCCGCGACGGAAACCGGTGAAATGGCCCAACAGGTCTTTCTTTCGGCGAATAGTTTGCTGGATGAAAGCGCAAAGCTGGAAAATGAAGTCCAAACCTTTCTTGACCAGGTAAGACGAGCGTAACCTGACAACCCCAAAATTTTGTCGACGGATAGCGTTTAGCATTTTGGCGGCCGAGGCCGGCAGGTTCGCCGGCCCCACCGGCGCCAGATACGGCGATCACAAGGGGGGCTCAGAAATATTCGGCTCGAATCCGGTCCCGATAGGTCACTAAATTCGGACGCGCCGCAACGGCCTCACAGATTGGCGATTTAAATTCAGGCGTCAGCAAGCCCGCGACAAAGCCAAACATAGATGCATCAGCCCCGCAGGGGGCCTCACCCATCAACCATTTCTGGTTGCCCAATAACACCGATAGCGTCTCGATATCGCGGATCGCCATGCGTTCAATATCGCCTTTGGCATGCCGCCCTAATCCTTGGCAATACAGGTCCTTGCGCACCTTGCGCCTGACGATGGCGCGGATCATCGGACGCAGCGGCGCAGGCGCGCTGTCGAAGAAATGAGCGGGGCCAACGGCGAAGTTAGCATCGTCCATCCAGCGCAAATCGACCATCGCCCAGTACAGATGCTCCTCACACATTTTTTCTACGGCCCAGCTCACGGCTTTTTGCTCCTGCGTCAGGCCGCGGTCAAAATCGAAGCCGTATTTCGCTTCGATATGCAGGCGGATCAGGGTGGAGTCCGCCACGATGACGCCATCGTCCTTGATAAAGGGCAGCTTGCCTTTGGGCGCCTTGCCATAGCCGCCACGGTCCTGGCTATAGGACAGCCCTGCCAACTTCAAGAGCAGCATGGCCTTGGTAACGAACGGGCTCCCGTCCGGCAGGCCAAAAAATGGCCCGAACGTGTAAAGAGTGATCATGCTGCTTCCCGCTTTCGCCATTTTACGATCCTGTCCTGGCCAGAAAAATAGCCAAATTTTCGGACGATGCATGCAGAAAATCAACCGCAGCAGAGGTCGCCTGCCCGCGGGAACCGGCAGAAACCTAGTTCATCCGGCGCAGGAGATAGCTGCCGTCCAAACTGCGAAGAAAAAGCTAGACAGGTACCTAGGTTTTTCCGCACTATCGAGCGTGCCAACAGTTCTAACGATCAGAAACGTCCGTGTCGTGATCTATGCTAATGATCATCCCCCGGCGCATGTTCATTTGATCAGGCGGGACGGCGCGCGAGCGAAGTTTGCGCTGAATTGCCCGCAAGGCCCCGTGATGTTGGTCGAGCAGATCGGGTTTCGCTTGGCGGAAATTGTGGATATCGGCTCTACAATAGCCACGGAGCTAACGGCCGTTTGCGTAAAATGGAGGGCGATCCATGGCTGAATTTCAAACCCCGACACAGGAAGAATATAACGCGATTACCCGTCGGACGGTCACGCGGGTCAAGCACCAGCTACGCGCAGTGGACGCCCGTTACGACCGACGCAACGAGCGCGTCATGATTACCTTGAATAATGGCGCGGTTGTTGGATTTCCTCTTTCATCCTTGCCAGGACTTGAAAGCGCAACCCCTGACGAATTACGTAAGATCGAAGTCGAGGGTGGCGGGTATGGTCTGCACATAGAGAGCCTGGACGCAGACATTTCAATCCCGCAGTTGCTCGCGGACCAATTAGGATCAACCATCATGCGGCGGGCCATCGCCCGAGCAAATGCCTCCAAGGCCAATGGCCAACTAGGCGGTAGGCCGCGAAAGCGCCCGCCGGATTCAGCGACCAAATCACAAGATGGCTTGAGCAGAAAAGCTTAAACCGTCGTAGCGATCACGACCCCGAAATATCAGAGAGAGGGTGTTCCCATGGACCAGCGGCTTGACCTGACAAAAGTTTCTCCCGACGGCTACAAGGCCATGTTGGGCGTGCATGCCTATGTGCAGAACAGCGGCCTTTCGCTTGGGCTGTTGGAATTGGTGAAGATGCGAGCCTCGCAGCTCAACGGCTGTGCCTTCTGCATCGCCATGCATGTCCCGTTGGCACGCAAGCACGGAATCAGCGATGATCAACTGCATCTTCTCGCCGCCTGGCGTGAAGCGCCCATTTACAACCCGAAGGAACGGGCTGCCTTGGCCTGGGCGGAAGCCCTGACCCAGCTTACCGGAGGTGACGTTTCCGACGAAGTCTATGCCGAGATGCGTCGTCAATTTTCGGAAAAGGAGATCGGCGATCTTTCTTTTGCGGTCGCCGAAATCAATGCCTGGAACCGCCTGATGATTTGCACGCGGACCCCGCCGCAGCTTGGCAGCGCGTCGGCGTGAATCCGCCCCGAAAGCTATAATTCAATCACCAAAGCATCGCTTTTTCCATAGGTTGCAAGTTTTTGGCGGCGTCGCGGATCTTCGCCACATAGGGGCGCATATTCGCATCCTGCTTTCCGATATGATTGAGCAGCCAGTCCTTTAGAACGACGCAAAGTTCCTTTTTAGCCCGCGAGACATTCAACCGGGACCCAAGCAGCGTCTCATAGCTTGCCATCTTTATCATGAGTTCCTGATGCGCAGCCTGGTGCTGCACCGCCAATGGGAACCCGACCGATGCCTGTAACGCCTCCTCCCGGGAAAAATGATCGCGCGCATAGGAGGAAAGAGTCTTGAGCGTCCGTTGAAGATGGTCGGTTTCCCCCCCTTCGGCCACCGCCAGGATAAAGTCGTTGATAATGTCCACGAGGTGCGCATGGTCGTCGTCGATGAGGCCGCCATCTATGTCCAAACCGTGGATCAGTTCGCTGCCAATGGTCCGCAAGCCGGGATCACCATCCGCCTTGCCAAGCGGGCTCATCCCGGCGGACATGGCGACGATGTCCGCGCGATTGGCGACCATTTCAATATCGGATTGAAGGATGTGGTCGATAAGCCAACCGCGGAGGAGCTCACCGATCTCGTTGACCACGCCGGTTATTTCATCTGATTTAAGGGCTGCGTGAAAACGGCTCACGACGTTCGCGAGTGCCCGGACCAGGTTCAGATGTTCCTCATGCTGGCGGTCCATGCCGGCGAATCCTATTTTGCGTTGGAGCTGGCTTTCCCGCCAAAAATGCGACCGCGCATAATGCTCAAGATCCGAAAGAATGGCCGTGAGTTCATTCTTGTCGGCCCTGTCTTTCAGTTCCATGAACTGGTTCGTCACGCCAATAATGGTCTTGTGGTCGACATCTATGATGCCGCCATCAATCGTTAATCGGTCATTCCATTTGATTTTTGTCATCGATCTTGCCCCCAAACCGACTCAGACATTCTCTTTTATCCTTTTTGCTGCCTTGCCGTCCAATTGGACTGCATGCCAACTGCCCGCATGGGTACTGCTTAGACAGACCGGGCTTGCGGCCTTTAAACATAAAGCTTGAGCCTTATTTCTTTTTCAGCCGTTAATCGAAGGCAGAGTTCCTTTGAGCGCCAAATTTTGGAATAAAACTGTAAAGAAAGATTAATCCTGCCGATTGATCTCGCATGGCAGAGTCCCCCTTTGTGTCACGATTCTTTGGAATGCCGATGAGCCCCGGTTGGGGAAATTGGCCCAAGGGAAGGGGACGATGCTGGACTTCCGTTTAGAAAGCGCTACCTACCTCAATGCCAGAGCCTTTGTTGAGGGGGAAAGTCGGGAGTCCTCGTTCCAGGCAGAACCGGCATCGCAATCCTGCGGGACAGGAACGGGCAGAGCAAAGTTTTTCGGGTGGCTGATAAGGCAGTGGACAGCTTTTTTGTCTTTACGCAGCGATCCTTCCCGGAAAGCCTTGACGGCATCACGGGCTCTGCCGCCTTACAACTGATCGGACGCGGTCGTTCAATCCTATTTTGTCGTAAATCTCGCTCAATAAAAGGGTCAAGAATGTTCCCCGTTGGCCGCGGATAGGTCGTCATAGCGGTGAGCCTGTTGTGCCTGCCAAGTCTGGGTGTGACGGAAAATCGGCCTTTCGGTTTCCCGCCGTCAGAAAAATTTGAGAAATGAAAGCCAACCAAGTTAAGGATAGGGTGTTAATTAGCATTTCCGTCCCGCGCCCAAAAAGGGTGTGATCTGATCCAGGTCCCTGTCAAGCATCGGGCTCGATCGGGACAGCCGCATTATGCTGGGACTTTACATTGGACGAGGCATTGGTGACCGCCGAAGAGACTTTGCAGACCGTTTTGCCCAGCGAGACCTTGCTCGTACGCGCTTTGCTGGTGGGTGAACGGATTGATACCAAGAATCTTGAACAGGGTTCGGTCTTGGCAACGGCACCGCTTACCATTCGGGCCGGCCGGCAAGGTCGTGCCGTTGTCTTCCGTTATGGCGTGGTGGTGCTGTTCGGCCTGGATCCAATGGAAGAAGACAGCTTCCTTGCCTCGCTGAATAGGTTGGTGGCCGATCCCATTGATCCGCCTGAGGCCGAGGAAACCCAGCTTTTTCTGCAGGCGGGGGGCGAAGACCGGGTCGAGCGCTCCGGAGCGATCTTTCTGGCCGAAGCGAACCCCGAACGCTTGCAATTGGTGGCGGATATTCTTGGAAAAAATGCGGTTCTCGATCATTACGAGCGGCGTGTGGGGGCCGTGTTTGACAGCATCGAGCCCTTGGCCGCGGCCTTGCAGCGCAAGGGAGACTTTCACAGCAAGGGCAAAGGATTGCTGCAACAGATTGGCGGTGTCTTGCTGACCCAGCAGCGCATGGTGGGGCGTGTCGAAGTCTTGGAAAAACCGGAAGTGCTTTGGGAAAGACCGGCCCTCGAGAGGTTTTATCTTCGTCTTGAAGATGAATATGAACTAAGGGAACGCAGCCGGGTTTTAGACCGCAAGCTCGATCTCATCGGCCGCACCAGCGAAACGCTGCTTGAACTTATGCAAAACCACCGCAGCATGCGGGTCGAGTGGTATATCGTTATTCTGATTGTTATCGAAATCTTGGTGTCCCTGGTCGACCTGTTCCTCCGCATCCGAAGCTGAACCGGCTTTGATGCACTTGCCTGTGCATCCTGTTTGTCTCCTCTTATCGGTAAGAAGTCCGCATGAAATATTCATCTATCCTCTTCGCCGCCGCCCTCGTTTTTCTGGCGGCAGGGGCGGCCGCTGCAAAAGTCCCGGCGGGCTTGGACAGGATCGAGCATATTGTCGTCATCTATCTGGAAAATCGAAGCTTCGACAATCTCTACGCGCTGTTTCCCGGAGCAGACGGGCCGTCGGCCAGGACGCGTTGGGCGCCACAGCAGGACCGTACTGGTAAGGTCTACGACCTCTTGCCGCCGGTGCCGGATCAGCGCTTTCCCGCCGCTCTGATCAATGCGCCGTTCCTGATTGACCAATATGTCCCGCAGGACGCCAAGACGCCTGACCTGGTGCACCGTTTTTATCAGAACCAGCTGCAGATCAATGGCGGGCGCAATGACCGGTTCGCCGCCTGGTCTGACGCCGGTGGCCTGGTCATGGGGTTCTACGATGGCCGCACCACAAAGCTATGGGCTTATGCCAAGAAATACACGCTCGCTGACCATTTCTTCCAGGGGGCCTTCGGCGGTTCGTTCCTAAATCATTTTTGGCTGGTCTGCGCCTGCACACCAAAATACGACGATGCGCCCGAGGCGATCCGCGCCAAGCTTGATGACCAGGGCCAATTGATCAGCGACGGCGCCATTACCCCAGACGGCTTTGCGGTGAATACCATCCAGTCGCGCTTCCAACCTCATGCTGCGTCCGTGACTGACGAAGCCCGGCTGCTGCCTCCGGTCGATTTGCCTACGATCGGCGATTCGCTGTCAGATAAGGGTATATCCTGGGCCTGGTATTCCGGGGGCTGGGATGACGCTCTGGCCGGCAAGCCCGCACCCAGCTTTCAGTTCCATCACCAGCCCTTCGCCTATTTTTCCCGATATGGCGACGGTTCCGACGAACGCCGCTTGCATCTCAAAGACGAAGCAGAGCTTTATGCCGCTATCGCAGCAAACAGGCTTCCGGCGGTGAGTTTTTACAAGCCGCTGGGGATTGAGAACCAGCATCCCGGCTATGCCAATATCACCAATGGCGACAACCGTGCCGCCGATCTTATCGACAAGATAATGCAAAGCCGTTCGTGGAAGTCGACCCTGGTGATCGTTACTTATGATGAAAATGGCGGATTTTGGGACCATGTTCCGCCGCCCAAAGGGGATCGCTGGGGACCTGGCACCCGCGTCCCGGCTCTCTTCATTTCACCTTTCGCCAGGAAAGGCTATGTCGACCACACGCCCTATGACACCACCTCGATCCTTAAGCTGATCGAGTTGCGTTTCAAACTGAAGCCGCTTGGTAGCCGGGATGCCCGGGCCAAAGCCCCGCTGGGCGCGCTGATGCTGGAAAGCAAATAGTGCGCGTTAGTCTTTCCGCTAAAGGCCGGTAGGGCTGGCGTCCCCGCCAGCCTCTGCCAAAACGCCGGCGCCACAGTCATGGAACGGCAGGCTTACAGTCATGGTCTTGTAATTCCTCGCCATGCGCCAGGTTACCGAGTGAAAAATCAACCTGGTCGGTCAGCAGAACGAACCCCTCCTGCTCGCCGTTAAACATCGCTCCGGTGACGGCCAATGTTCGGCGCGCCATGGCTTGGCTGTCCAGGGAAAAGCCCTCCGCCAAGAGCCTAAAAGGATTGTTCCCGTCGAGGTCGGTTCCCAGGACGCGCCTTGCCCAATAGGGATGATTGTCCAGCCTGACCTTTAGCGGCGCCCATCGATCACCAATTTCCGCGAGATGGCGGCGAAGGAGGTCATGAATGTCTGCTCTGATGCAGTCGATATGGATATGAAGTTGATTCTGGCTGCGTCCAAATGCTGAATTGATGGTCAGCACAACTTGATCTCGTGATAACGGGCGCTGCAGGCGGTCTGCCACGGATGACTTCGTTTTCCAGGCATAAGCCCAATAATTTGGTGCATCATCTTTCAGCAGTTCCGGGCTTTCAATGCCGCCGAGGCGCTTGGTCGGGATCAGCAGAAACTGAGCGATCCCGACACGGTCTTTGAGGACGGCATATCCCCTTCCCCCGTCTGGATCCAGGTCTGTGCAAGGATCTTTACTGCCATTTTCGAAGTAATGCGCCAAGCATTGATCCTTAACGATTTTCCATAAGGCGTCAGGATCGGAAGCGGCAACCGGGCCAACACCCAGCCCGCTTATGAGTGCGAAGGCCAATAGAACGAGAAGAACGGTTTCAGTTGCAGACGACTTCAAGATCGGATGCTCCAAAATTGACCCCTGACGGATATTGGAAACTATAGGGAGCCATTCAGAGAATTCACCTGGCGTTGGTGCACCAGTGGCTTTTTTGGGTTCCGCACAGCAGCGAGTTCGTCTTCAGCCGGTTTTTACGATGATCCCTTGGCCCCTGATTGTTTTATTAGCGTAAGAAATGTTTCTTCGGAAGTTCACTGGCGGGGACAGGCTGATCCTTCCTAAAATCAGGGCAACCCTACAGGACGTAAAGACGTTGACGACCATGTCAGTTCCCTTGAACGATAACGCGATATTGCTTTGTGAACGCTATTCCGCAATTCGTGATGCCCTGGAGGGGGCGCGCGACTATTGCGTTGTCAGAGATTCCGGGGGCTACGCCGTCCGATTTAATGGCAAAGAAAGACTTCGCACCGATGACCCTTGCCTTGTTTGCAGCTATTTGGCCAATAAGCTTGGCTTAACATTTTCTATCTGCCGGCCTGCCGCCTGATTCCGTTCTTTTTGGAATCAATCTGGAAAATAAAAGCGTCGAGATGGATCAGCAATCGACGAATGCCGCTTTACTTTCGGCTGGTACCGCCTGGTTGCCCAAGCCCAGAGCGCGCTGCATCATCACACTGTCCATCCAGCGCCCGAATTTGAATCCCACGGAAGGCAGAAGGCCTACCTGATGAAACCCACAGGATTCGTGCAATCGAAGCGACGCCACATTGGTGCTGTCAATATAGCCGATCATCTGCAGATAGCCGGCGGCGGCGCAGGACTCAATCAAAGCCGGCAGTAAGGCCCGGCCGATGCCGGCATGCTGAAAATCAGGATGAATGTAAATCGAGTGCTTTAAAGTATAGCGATAAGCCGGACGTTTGCGAAAAGGAACAACATAGGCATAGCCCGCGACCAGCCCATCCAAATCCGCGACAATATGCGGCAGCCTGTGCTTGCTCATATTCTTACGCCGCCGCTTCAGATCACTTTCCTCGAACGGTTCGGGCTGATAATCCCCAAGGTCACCCACCCCGCGATGAATATGGGCGGTATAAATGGCCAGCATCGCCGGGATGTCATCATCACTGGAAGGTCGAAGGCGAATATTCATTGGCAGGGACAAGTCTGGAACCTGGGCGTGGCAGAGCTCGGTCGACGATAATGATCAATCGGGAAGAACTTAGAAGTGACAAAATAATGACAGCGAAAAATGCACCTTACTGCCATCAAATCTTCATTTTCTATTTCCCCAGGGACCATCGTAAATAGCCGAACCATTCGCCGAGGAGGGAAGTTTGGACGACATAGATTTTGCCACCGAACGCGCCGAAGTCTTCAGTGCCACAGCCCTGCAGGCAGTGCTGGCGCGCCTGTCCGGACCGCCGTCATCAGGCGTTTGCCGTTCATGCTATGAAGTGATCGAACCGAAGCGCCGTCAGGTCGCTCCTTTGGCCAAGTTTTGCAGCGACTGCGCCGCCGAAGAGGAGTTTCTTAATCGTCGGACCCTACGGATCGGACAGAGGTAGGACAAGTCTGTCACGCAGCCTTAATTCTGTCACATTTCGGTTATTTGACTCTGGGGTGACAATCGGGGCCAATATCACCAATATTATTGTTGGTATAGGGCCTTGCCCCCGGCAAAGCATCCACCGACAGGGATAGCGGGTGGTTGGATTCCATGGTCAGACGTGCGGTTGTGGTACAGGACATACAGCCCTTTCGAGACCTGATCAGAATGGTCCTGAAATCCCTTGGTGCCAATGAGATCACGCTGGCCACCAACGGCCGAGAGGCGATGGACAGCATCCGTCACAAGGGAGCCGATATCATCGTCATTGATGAAGAAATGGCCGAGTTGGATGGTTTTGAATGTGCACGGCAAATTCGCGGTGGCAGCAACGGCATAGATCCGCAGACCCGGATCATTCTGCTGGCTAAAATGGCTGGCAACAAATTCGAAAATGCCGCCTATGAAGCTGGCGTCGATCATTGCCTGGAACGCCCCTTCACTTTCCAACGGTTACATCAGGGTATCTCCAAGGCGCTGGGTTGCGGCCAATCCTAGAGTGCTTCAGTTTTAAGCTGAAGCACTCTAGGTCCCCTGTGCGAACGAAAAATCTCCGATTTTTCAATGCTCAAGCGCGGGGACGAACCGTAAATAGGCACTCTGTTTTCTGTCTTGGGCTTAGGGTTAGCCAAGGCCCAAAATATTGGACACCAAATAGAGACCGGCAGCAAACAAGCCGGCACCAAGAAAGACACAAACCGGAAGAGTCAGAACCCAAGCCAACAAGAGGCTTCTCAGCGTATCCATCTGAAGTCCGGATTTATTGGCCGCCATGGTTCCGGCGACACCGGAAGACAGGACATGGGTCGTGCTCACCGGTAAACCAAACGCATCGGCGGCCGCTATGGTGGTCATCGCCACCAATTCGGCCGAGGCGCCTTGGGCATAAGTCAGATGCGCCTTGCCGATCTTCTCTCCCACCGTTACCACAATCCGCTTCCAGCCAATCATCGTGCCCAAACCAAGCGCAATGGCCACCGCGGCCTTGACCCAAGTGGGAATAAAGGCGGTCACTGCCTTGGTTTTGCTTTTGAAGCCATCCAGCAGGGGCTTGTCGGCCGACGCGATCGCGCCCGCTTTTCCAAGTTTGTTGATGGATTCGGACAAAAGATAAAGGTCGCTACGCAAGGCCCGACGCCCTTCCGGGGCTATATCGGAAAAATGTTGTTTTCCTTCAAGCGTTAGGGCTACCGACTGGCTCTTGCCAGCCAGAGCGGAAAAGGTGGTGTGATCAAATTTGCCGCTGCGAAGATATTGGGATAATACCGACTGCGCGCCATCGCCTTGACCCGCCTCATCACCCTCGGCCATGCGATGAAAAACCAGGGCGGCCGCTTTGGCATCGGTGGTAATGCCGGCCAGGGCGTTTGGCTGGGCTGCCATATCCAAGGCATAAGTGGCTGGGACGACTCCAATCAGGATCAACATGATCAGGCCCATGCCTTTTTGCCCGTCATTCGAGCCATGCGCGAAGGAAACGCCGGTACAGGTCAAAATCAGCAAACCACGGATCCACAGGGGGGGGCCCTTGTCCTTGTCGGGATCGGTATAAAGCTCTGGCTTTTTAATGAGGGCTTTGGCCAATAAAAGTAACAATGCCGCGCAGGAGAAGCCCACCAGCGGCGATACCAGAAGGGCCATGGCCGTGTCCTGGACCTTTCCCCAATTCACACCCTCGCCAAAGGCCCGATCCGCTGCCAGATAGGAATTCATCAGGCCGACCCCAAGAATGGATCCGATCAGAGTGTGCGAACTGGATGCCGGCAATCCAAGATACCAAGTTCCGAGGTTCCACAGGATGGCCGAGACCAGCAGGGCAAAAACCATGGCAAAGCCGGCGCCAGAACCGACATTGACGATCAATTCCACCGGTAACAGCGCGACGATGCCAAAAGCCACCGCACCACTCGAAGTAAGAACACCCAGAAAATTCCAAAAGCCCGACCAGACGACCGCCACTATGGGCCTAAGGCTGTGGGTGTAGATTACTGTGGCGACGGCATTGGCCGTATCATGAAAGCCGTTGACGAACTCAAAACCCAGGGCTAGCCCAAGCGCCAACACCAAGAGAACCATGCTTGGAACCGTCATCCCCGCATCGACCATAAAATCCATAACGAACCTCGTCCGGTGAACCAACCCTCTTAATACGAGTGGAAGAGGAACTTTTTTGTGAAAGTTGCGTGAACTATCCATTTTTCCGGATATTGGGTGTTAGGGGATGTCGCGCGGCCGGCCAAGCCGCCCTGCTTTCCGGTGTGCTGACATCCGTTTGTAATGAATGAAAACACGGCTATGGTGGAACAGGAGGAACGGGCAGGGCCAGTGCGGATGAACAAATCGGCGGATAGCATCGATAGCCAGCGGCTCAGCGTCTTGTTGGGGGGGCTCGATCCCGGGCTAGTGGAGCGGCTGCTTCACGGCGCCGATATTCTCGAGGTCACCGCCGGAACCGTGCTGATCCGCCAGGGCGAGCCCGGGGACTGCGCCTTCGTGATCCTGACTGGCAGCGTGGATGTCGAGGTGCAGACCAGCTTGGGTCGGGTCGCCATGGCGCGGTTGGGGGCACAGCAACTGGTCGGCGAGATTGCAATCTTTACCGACCTGCCTCGTACAGCCACCGTCACCGCCAGCGAGGAATCCAGCCTTCTGCGCATCGGCCGGGGTGCCCTCGCCGAGTTGATCCGCCAGCATCCCGACATGGCCTTCGGGGTCATCGGCGCTTTGGGGCGGCGGGTCGATGCGCTGAACAAGCCGCTGGCCCTGCTGACCTTGGCAGCGCAAGCCCTTGAGCAGGAGGATCTGGATCCAGCCACCATCGGCGAGATGCTGGGGGCGGTGGGCGACCAGAGCCCGTTTGCCCAGTCGTTTCAGCGAATCCTGCGTGAAATGCAGGCAAAGAGCGCGCGCCGTCACGAAATGGAATTTGCGGCGCGGCTGCAGCAATCCATCTTGCCCCGCACCCTGGAGTTCGGGGCGGATTCGTCCTACCGCGCCGCCGCCTTCATGCGGCCGGCACGCGACGTTGGCGGCGATTTTTACGATTTTTTTCAGACTGCGGACGGCCGTAAAGTGATGGTGGTGGCCGACGTGTCGGGCAAGGGCATTCCCGCTTCACTGTTCATGGCCGTCAGCCGTACCTTGATCCGGGCGATGATTCAGTCCTCGGCCAGTCTGGAAGACGCCCTGGCCCGCGCCAATGCCCAGTTGGAATCCGAGAATGAGGAAGGCCTGTTCGTCACCGTATTCGCGGTGGAGCTGAGTCCGGCCAGCGGCGCTTTACGCTATGTCAATGCCGGCCATTGTGATGGTTACCTGCTGGGGGTTAATGGAGACATCCAGACCTTGGGGCCAACAGGTCCGGCCCTGGCCATGATCCCTGGCCGCGCCTTTCCCGCCAACCAGGTGGCGCTGGGCGAGGGCGAATTACTGTTCGTCCCCTCGGATGGGGTGACCGAGGCCTTCAGCAACTCCGGCGACATGTTTGGCGAGCAGCGGCTGATTGCATTGCTGTCCGGTCTGTCGCGGCCAACTCCTGGCGAAGTGCTGGCTGGGGTGGATCGGGCGGTGGTGGCGTTCGCGGATGGCTACGAGCAATCCGACGACATTACCTGTCTGGCGGTGTCGAGGACCTAGAGTGCTTCAGTTTAAAACTGAAGCACTCTAGCACCCCTGTGAGAACGAAAAATCTCCGATTTTTCAATGCTCGAGCGCCCCTCTGGCTTAAGAGTTTTTCAGCTTTTTGGATCAGTCAAAATGCGAAAAACTCTAAAAGAATAGGGTCAGGTGGTTCCGCCCATCCCGACGATCGTAACGCATCGCTTTCGTGAATTTCCGCATCAGGCGGATGCCCCGCCCCCCGACGGTGGCGTCAAGAATGTTGCCCTCGCGGCCCGGCTCTTCGGCGGCCACCGGGTCGAAGGGGCGGCCATCGTCGGAGACAATAAAACAGGGGGCGCCGTTCTCGGTTCCGCTTTCAACACGGATGACGTGGTGGGCCGGCCCGTCGTCATAGGCATGGCGGATGATGTTGGTCACCGCTTCCTCGATGCAGAGACGGATCAGACTCTGGGTCTCGTCGTTCAGCGCCAACCGGGCGGCGCGGGCCTCGGCCCATTCCGCCAGGTCCGTGATGACGTCCTTATCCGCCTGGGCTTCGATGCGGGCCAGTCCGTCGCTCATGGCTCAAGCCAGTAAGGCTACAGCCTGATCCCAACTGTCGACCAGGGGCACGATTTCCGTCAGGCCGGCGGCGGTCAGCACCTTGGACACGGTCTCGGGGGCGCCAAACAGGACCAGCTTGCCACCGCGGCGCGCCAAGGTCTTGCCGGCCATGACCAGGATGCGGATGCCGATGGAGGCGATGTAATCGACAGCGGTCAGGCTCACCGCCACCCGGTCCTTATTGGAGACGCTTGCGGTGAATTTCAGTTCGATGGCCTCGGCACCCTTGGCGTCCAGTTTGCCGGCCAGAGTAATCTGAAAGATGCCGCCATTGTCTTCGACAGTCATGTCCATGATGGTGTAATCCTCGATAGTGGCTCTCCCGCCATATACCTTATCCGCAAAGGCCCGTCTGTTTCAGTTCTGTGACATAGGTGGGCCCGCCAGCGGCAGCAGGCATAGTCTGCAAATTTTAGCAGATGAGCGTGAATGGAGAGTACGCCCGTTCGGATTGGCGCCTATGCTTACCAAACGCATCAAGCGCGCGCCATTCTTATCCCCCCTTGCCAATACTAAGCCAATGACGTATATGCGCCATTGACCTAGGGCTTTGCGAATGTTTGAATGGGACGACGAAAAGAACGAGGACAATCTGCGCGAGCGCGGCTTTGACTTCGCCCATGCGGCCAGGATTTTCGAGGCTCCGGTTCTTGAGATGGATGATACTCGAACCGACTATGGGGAACGGCGCATTCAAGCGATTGGACGCGTGGGAGCCGATATCTTGTTTGTCGTCTACACATGGCGCAGAGAGGTGCGGCGAATTATTTCCGCCCGTCGCGCCAACCGCAAGGAAAGGGATGTCTATGGCAAGGTATTCGGCGGATCAAATCCGCACTAACGCCCGCACTGACCGCAAGATTTTGTCGGCGACGATGGATGAAGACATTGCCCGCCATGCCGCCGAGGACAAGAGCGAGACGGAAGGCGTCGATTTTGAGCAGGCACTGGCCGATGGCCGCTTGCGCGTGGTGATGCCGATTGACGTCGCGGCGATCCGGGCAAAGACCGGCTTATCGCAGGACCGCTTTGCCCAGGCCTTCCAGATCAGCCCACATACGCTGCGCAACTGGGAGCAGGGGCGTCGCATTCCCGATGGCCCGGCACGGGCGTTGCTGATGGCGATCGATCGTGATCCGGCAGGGTTGATGCGGGCGTTGCAAGCGTGACCTTCAGCAGTTGACCCAACGGTACCGGCGGGGTCGGCAAAGGCTAACTTTAGGAGACACCGTTCCGCCTGATGCGTTTTTGATAAATCGCTCAAGGAAAAGGAAAATTAGGGCCTAAACCTTGTCGGGAATGGTGGGCGCTACAGGGATTGAACCTGTGACCCCATCCGTGTGAAGGATGTGCTCTCCCGCTGAGCTAAGCGCCCATTCCCAGAAGTGGCCGGATATGTACCGGTCTGATTGGAAGGCTGTCAAGCAAGCTCTTGCGGCGAAGGTAACCAAACGACACAAAGATTGAATGGTCAGCGCGGCCGGTTTGTGGCACTTTCCGGTCTGTCTGCTAACAGCCGCCGGTATCGGCTTGCCATGTCTCATCAGAACCTAGCCATCATTCTGCTTGCCGCAGGGATGGGTACACGCATGAAGTCCAACTTGCCGAAGGTCATGCATCCTTTAGCGGGAAGGCCTATGGTTCAGCATTTGCTGGATGGCGTGTCATCGTTAAAGCCCCAGCAGGTGGTGGTGGTGGTGGGGCCGGGCATGGAGAGCGTGGAAGCCGCGGTGGCGCCCCATCCGACGGTTGTCCAGCAGCAGCGTTTGGGTACCGGCCATGCGGTGGCCCAGGCAAAGCCGGCGCTGGACGGGTTCACTGGAACGGTTCTGGTGCTCTATGGCGACACGCCGCTGATCAGCAGCAGCACATTGCAGGCCATGCTGACGCGCCGGCAACAGGCCCCGAACCCCGCGGTGGTGGTCCTCGGTTTTCGTCCAGACGATCCCGGTGAATATGGCCGGCTGGTCATGGGAGCGGCGGGGCTGGAGGCGATTGTCGAATATAAAGACGCCACCCCCCAGCAAAGAAACATTGGGCTTTGCAATTCCGGCGTGATGGCCGTGGATGGCCAAAAGCTGTTCGATTGGGTGGGGCGTTTAGACAATCGCAATGCCAAAGGGGAATATTACCTGACCGATCTCGTCGCTTTGGCGCGTGCCGAGGGGGCATCCTGCGATGTCGTTGAAGGTGCGACATCAGAATTGCTGGGAATTAATTCCCGCGCTGAACTGGCGGTGGCCGAATCCATTGTTCAGGACGCCTTGCGCGCCAGGGCCATGGCCAATGGTGCGACGCTTCTTGACCCGAAAACCGTTTATTTCTCCTGGGATACGCAAGTGGGTCAGGATGTTACCATTGGCCCCCAGGTCTTTTTCGAGCCAGGGGTCCGGGTTGGTGATGGCGTGCAGATCCGGCCCTTCTGCCATTTGTCCGGCACGGAAATTGGCGCCGGTGCGCAAATCGGACCCTTTGCCCGGCTGCGCCCGGGGGCACGGTTGGCCGAGGCGGTCCATGTGGGAAATTTTGTCGAAATCAAGAATGCGGATCTGGCAAGCGGGGCGAAGGTCAATCATCTGACTTATATTGGTGACGCGCGCATCGGCGCCGGGGCCAATGTTGGTGCCGGCACGATTACCTGCAATTATGATGGCTTTGTCAAATCAACCACCGAGATCGGGGCCGGCGCCTTTATTGGGTCTAACAGCTCTCTGGTGGCGCCGGTCAGTATCGGTGATGGCGCGGTGATCGGTGCCGGATCGGTGATTACCAAGAATGTGGCGGCGGGGGCGCTGGCCGTGGCGCGGGGTTCGCAGATGGAATTGCCGGGCTGGGCCGATCGTTTCCGTGCCCGCAAGCGCGCGGAAAAAGCCGCGGACAAAAAGAAATAGGGGCAGGAAATGTGCGGTATTGTCGGTATTATCGGCCAGTCCCCAGCCGTTCCCTTATTGCTGGATGGGCTGAAGCGGCTGGAATATCGGGGGTATGATTCCGCTGGGATCGCTACCTTGGTCGATGGGCAGATTGAGCGGCGCCGCGCCCAGGGCAAATTGTGCAATCTCGAGGCTTTGCTCGTGGAACAGCCGATGGCGGGAACGATTGGCATCGGCCATACCCGCTGGGCGACCCATGGCGTTCCGAACGAAATCAATGCGCATCCTCATGCGACCCGTCATGTGGCGGTGGTGCATAATGGGATCATCGAAAATTTCCTGGCTTTGCGCGCCGAACTGACGGCGGCAGGCCATCATTTTGAAAGCGACACCGACACCGAGGCAGTGGTGCAATTAATCAGCCATTTCCTCGAACAGGGCTTTGAGCCCGAGGTGGCAACAGAAAAGGCGCTGAAGCGGATCGAAGGGGCCTTTGCGTTGGGCATTCTTTTTGCCGGACGTCCCGATCTGCTGATTGCGGCCCGACGGGGCAGTCCATTGGCGATCGGCTATGGGGCCGGCGAGATGTATCTGGGGTCAGATGCGCTGGCCCTGGCCCCCTTGACCCAGAAGATCAGCTATCTGGCCGATGGCGACTGGGCCATTTTATCCAATCAGGGGGCCAGTATTCGGGATCGAGAAGGGCATCCGGTGGTTCGCGAGGTCAAGCAGACTTTGCTGTCCGGCGCGCTGATGGGCAAAGATGGTCACCGCCACTTCATGCATAAGGAAATCTTCGAGCAGCCGCAGGCCATCGGCGATACGCTGAACACGATGCTCAACCCGACCAGCCGGACCATCAGTCTTGCCACTTTGCCCTTTGCTTTGAAGGCCGTTCAGAAGGTCAGCATCATTGCCTGCGGTACGTCTTATTATGCCGGTATGGTGGCTAAATACTGGATTGAGCAACTTGCCCGCCTGCCGGTCGAGGTCGATATCGCTTCGGAGTTTCGCTATCGTAATCCGCCCATGACACCGGGCGGGTTGGCCCTGTTTATTTCACAGTCGGGTGAAACCGCAGATACGCTGGCGGCTCTGCGCTATTGCCGGGCGCAGGGACAACATATCCTCTGTTTGGTTAATGTTCCCGAATCCACCATTGCCCGGGAATCCGATGTGGTTCTGCAAACGGTAGCCGGGCCGGAAATCGGCGTCGCCTCGACCAAAGCCTTTACCACCCAGCTGACGGTTCTGGCTTGTCTGGCCCTGGCTCTGGCCCGCAGCCGAGACAGCATCGATCATGCCACCGAAGCGCGGCTGTCCTCGGCATTGGTCGAAGTGCCGGCGCGGGTCGCCGATGTGCTGGTGCATGAGGGACGCTTCAAAGCCCTCGCCGATGATTTGGTCGGGGCCCGCGATGTACTTTATCTGGGGCGGGGCAGTAATTACCCCATTGCCCTGGAGGGGGCCCTGAAGCTGAAAGAAGTCAGCTATATCCATGCCGAAGGCTATGCGGCCGGCGAGTTGAAGCATGGGCCGATCGCTCTGATTGACGAAGCGGTACCGGTCATTGTCCTGGCTCCCAGTGATGAGCTTTTTGATAAGACGGCGTCAAATGTCCAGGAAGTGGTGGCCCGCGGCGGCAAAGTGCTGTTCTTCTCGGATGCTGCGGGGGTCGATCGGTTGGGCGTAAATGCCAGTTGCGTAGCCTTGCCCGATGTCGATTCCTTTGTTGCGCCAATTCTTTATGCGATTCCCGTGCAGTTGCTGGCTTATTATGTGGCGGTGGCCAAAGGAACCGATGTTGATCAGCCGCGCAATCTGGCCAAGAGTGTGACGGTGGAGTAAAACGCGCCGGTTTCTAATGGCGAAATGCAAGCGGCTGTTTAGGTGGGGCGATGCTGTCGAGCAAGGCAAAATATGGACTGAAGGCGATGGTTCATCTGGCAATCAACGAGGGCAAGGGGCCCAGTCTGATCGCGGATGTTGCCGAATCTGAACATATTCCGAAAAAATTCCTTGATGCCATTTTGCTGGAAATGAAGAACCAGGGTCTGCTGTCTTCGAAAAAAGGCAAAGGGGGTGGCTATGTGCTGGCGCGTCCGGCGACGCGGATCACGGTTGGCGAGATCGTGCGTATTCTCGACGGCCCCTTGGCTCCGGTCGCCTGTGTGTCGCACACCGCCTATCGGCGCTGTACCGATTGCGTTGACGAGGCAGGCTGTTCGGTGCGCAGTGTAATGCAGGATGTCCGCGATGCCATCGCCAGCATTCTTGATAACACCTCGCTGGCCGATATGATTGCCCGGATCGGCCAAGGTAAGCCAGTTCTTGTCTACGATATCTGAGCGTTCAATGCCCCGCTCTTTCCAGCCGGTCTTTGATTACGGTCCTCTTCTGGTTTTTTTACTGGCCTATTTTGCCGGCGGCATGTTTGTCGCCACGGCCGCGCTGATGGCCGCGACGATCCTGGCGATTATTGGTAGTCTGGTGATGGGGCTGCGGGTTTCCCCGCTTCTGTTGATCACCACCGTGATGGTCCTGATTTTCGGAGGGCTGACCCTTTGGCTGCAAGATGAAAACTTCATCAAGCTTAAGCCCACCATCATCTATGGTTTGTTCGCCACGCTTCTGGCCGGCGGTCTGGCTAGCGGGAAGCCGGTGCTGAAATCGCTGATGGGATCGGGGTTGCAGTTGGATGATGGAGGATGGCGGCGCCTATCCTGGCGGTTCGTGATCTTTTTTCTGGTGATGGCCCTGGCGAACGAAGGGGCGCGGCGATGGCTGTCCACCGACCTATGGGTGATTTGGAAGGTGCCCGGCAGCATTATGGCTACGATTTTGTTTATGCTGGCGCAATGGCGCTTGCTGCGTCAGCATCAGGTGACGGGTGACTGACAGGAAGGAGTTGGCGGATGGCAGGCTATGACTTTGATCTCTTGACGATCGGTGCCGGGTCGGGCGGGGTCAGGGCCAGTCGCATGGCCGCCAGCTATGGGGCCAAGGTAGCCATCGCTGAGGAGTCGCGGGTTGGCGGCACCTGTGTTTTGCGCGGTTGCGTGCCAAAAAAGCTTTTGGTCATCGGCAGCCATTTCGCCGAGGATTTCCATGATGCCAACGGCTATGGCTGGTCCCTTGGGGCCGCCAGCCATGACTGGCCGCGGCTGATTGCGGCCAAAGATCAGGAACTGGCCCGCTTGAACGGCGTCTATTTGCGCATGCTGCACGAGTCCGGGGTTTCGCTGCTGGAAGGGCGAGCCAAGCTGGTGGATGCCCATCGGGTCGAGATCAATGGCCAACAGCATAGCGCCGAGCGCATCCTGATCGCGACCGGCAGTTGGCCGCATTTACCGGCAATTCCTGGCATCGAACTGGCCATCAGCTCAAATGAGGCGCTCGATTTGCCGCAGCTGCCGCAGCGGGTGGCGGTGGTGGGCGGAGGCTATATCGCCGTCGAGTTCGCTGGAATTTTCAATGCCTTTGGCGCCGAGGTGGTGCAACTGGTCCGGGGTGATACCCTGCTGCGCGGGTTTGACGATGATATTGCCGTTTGTCTGGCCGAAGAAATGCAGAAAAAAGGTATCGATTTGCGCTGGGGAACCCAGGTGACCTCGATTGAGCGGCGGGCCGAGGGCGGGCTGCGACTGAAATTGAAAACCAAGGACGCTGCTGCGCCCAGTCTGCTCGAGGTTGATCAGGTGCTTTACGCCACCGGACGTAAACCCAATAGCCAGGGATTGGGGTTGGCCGAATTGGGCGTGAAATTGGATGGCGAAGGCGCGGTGGTGGTGGACCGGTTTTCGCAAAGTTCGGTTCCCTCAATCTTTGCCGTGGGGGATGTCACCAACCGGATGAATCTGACGCCTGTGGCCATCGCCGAGGCGCGCTGTCTGGTCGAGACCCTGTTTAATGGCACGCCACAGCCGGCGGATTATGAAAATATTCCGTCGGCGGTGTTCTCGCAGCCGCCGGTGGGGACGGTTGGCTTGGCCGAGACCGAGGCGCGCCAGCGTTTTGGTGCCGTCGATGTCTATGTGACCCGCTTTCGTTCGATGCGCCACACCCTGTCCGGCCGTGACGAACGGACCATGATGAAACTGGTGGTCAGGCAGGAAGATCAGACGGTTGTCGGCTGTCATATGGTCGGCAGTGATGCGCCGGAAATCGTTCAAGGACTGGCCATTGCGATGAAGGCCGGGGCCACCAAGGCGCATTTTGACGCCACCATCGGCATCCATCCCACGGCCGCCGAAGAGTTCGTAACCCTGCGTGAAAAGCGCGCTGATCCCCCGCCGCCGTCCTGATGTCCTATCATATGCCTCTGTACCGACCGCCTTCGGAAGGAGACAATCTTATCCTTCAGGCGACGCTGGGCTGCAGTCACAATCGCTGCAGTTTCTGTTCGATGTATAAGCAAAAGAGCTATCTGCCGCGGCCTTTGCCGGCGCTCTTTGCGGAGATGGAACAGATGGCAAGGCT
>Ga0007854_10000783_pt1 | contig 20495 bp, 20 predicted proteins | sample CryBogCBH12Aug08_FD_60382 | JGI IMG/M metagenome (GOLD analysis project Ga0007854, IMG submission 60382) | Freshwater microbial communities from Crystal Bog, Wisconsin, USA - CBH12Aug08 | ecosystem: Environmental > Aquatic > Freshwater > Lake | place: Crystal Bog, Wisconsin, USA | collected... | reverse complement strand
GACGGGTAATGCCGAGTTTGGCAAGCGCTACCTTGAATCGATCGAGAAAGTCACTCCCGAGGATGTTCACCGTGTGGCGTCCCTCTATCTCAGGCCCGAGGGGCTGACAGTGACTTCACTCGATCCGATCAACGAAGCAAAATCAGGTGAGGCGGTTGCCGTTACACCGCTCGAGTCAGGAATTCACAAGGAAACACTCTCCAACGGACTCCGCGTCCTCATCCACCAGGATAACCGCCTGCCGCTTGTCTCCATTATTGCGGCCTTCCGGGGCGGTCTCCTGGCTGAGACGCCGGGGAACAATGGCGTCTCCCTGCTCACGGCCAGCACCATCGTCAAGGGAACAAAGACCCTCACAGCTCAGCAAATCGCCGAGACTGTCGAGCATGTCGGAGGCTCGATTGGGGCCACCTCGGGGAACAACAGCTTCTCCGTAGCCGTCGAAGTCATGAAGGACGATCTCCCCCTGGGGATGAAGGTTCTTTCGGATGTCCTTCTCAATGCAAACTTTCCCGAAGGCGAGGTCGCGTTGGAGAAGGATTCCCAGCTCGCCTCCATCAAAGCCGAAGACGACCAGATCACGACAACTGCACGAAATCTGCTGAAGCCTCGTCTCTACGGCGATCACCCGTACGCCCTGCGCGCAACGGGTTCCCCTGAGAGCGTTACCAAGCTGTCATCTACTGATCTGAAGGCCTATCGGGACAAGCTGGTCACGGGAAAGAATGGAGTTCTCTCCATTTTTGGGGCGGTGAATCCCGATCAAGCGCTTGCCCTTGCAAAAGCAGACTTCAGATCCCTCCCGTCAGGCGAGATCGCACTAGCGCATCCTCCAGCCTCCTTACCAGTAGCCCAGTCGATCGAGACATCCGCAGAGCGGCAGAAACAGCAGGCAGTGATCATGAGGGGATTCCTTGGCACAACGATCGATGCGGCTGACAGGCCGGCACTGGAGTTGATCGAAGAGGCCTCCAGTGATCTTGGTTCACGCTTCTTTGTTCGGATTCGCGAGAAACTTGGCCTCGCCTACTTCGTCGGGGCATCCAATTCCACGGGACTTGCCCCTGGAGCCTTCGTCTTTTACCTCGGCACCGATCCGAAAAAAGTCGATCTGGCCAAGCATGAGTTCAATGACGAGATCGATAAACTTGCCGCTGATGGCCTCACCCAGGTGGAGCTCGACAGGGCAAAAGCGAAGCTTCTGGGCGCCGAAGCCATCCGGAATCAATCGAGTGCCGCGCTCGCCGGCATGTGTGCGACCAACGAGCTCCTTGGTCTTGGCTACGATTACGACAAGGTACGCAAGGCCGAGATCGAAAAAGTCACCCTTGAAGATACAAGGCGCGTCGCTAATAAATACTTCCGCGATGCCAAGAGTGTCGAAGTCGTTGTTGGCCCTCCTGCGGCAAAGTCGACAGCTCCCTTGCACGATCCCTCAAAAGCGCCTTGAAGCTCTTGATCCCCATTCCCCATTTGACGTCATTTGCTTCCCGGCAAGCTGTGTCGCCCTAAGGGTCCCGCTTCCCACCGGCTTGGTTCCCAAATCCTCATCTCCGATCTTCCAACTCTTAGCTCCAAACTCCTAACTACCAATAATCCCATGGCCGAAATCCAACAATCCACCAACTCCGCTGACCTCACCCAGCGTTTTATCGAACTCGTCATGATGAATGCGCAGCAAGCCGCACTATGCCTCGGTCAGATGGCGCATCCCTCCACCGGAAAGGCCGAGGTGAATCTCGATGCCGCGCGGATGTTCATCGATCACCTCGAGATCATCAAGGAGAAGACCCGAGGCAATCTCAACAAGGATGAAGAGAAGATCCTGACCAGCGTTCTCTCGGAACTCCAGTTGGCCTTTGTTCAGGTGGCGCAGGGTGGAGGAGGTCACTCCGGACATGTTCACGATGAGAATTGCGACCATGGGGGTCATGACCATGCGGAATCTTCAGCTCCCGAAGCCGTCGCCCAGTCCGAGCAAACGAAACCAGAGTCCAAGCCGGAATCCGCGTCTGTTCAGGAAGACGAAGGAAAAAAGAAATTCACCAAGAGCTACGGCGCTTAGAATCCAAGGCAAAAGTAGGAAGGCAGAAAGAAAAATGAAAAAAGTGCTCGCTGGAACTTTTGCCTCTTTGATGATCTTTGCCCCGTTGCATGCCATGGAGATTCAAGGGGTGAGCGTCCCTCCGACGACTCAATTAGGGGGAGAGACACTCCGGCTGAACGGCGCAGGTTTGCGGACATTCAGCCTTCTCATGATTCCGATCAAAATCTACGTTGCATCCCTCTACACACCCGCAGAGATACGGACGGACTCTGGGATAATGTCATCGCCTGGACCCATGCAGTTCAACTTCACCTTCCTTAGGGCTGTGAACCAGTCGGATGTCACCAAGGCTTGGGAATCCCAGTTTGCCGAGAGTGTCAGCTACACCTATCCCGGCTACACACGCGATAGGGATGCGTTCATCGCCATGTTCGGACCGCTTCAGAAACTCGGTGTTGAAAAGGTTCAGTTACTGGGAACGAACACCGTGATTTTCGATCAGGGCACGCAGAAAGGAATCATTCCCGGTCGCGATTTTCAGAAGGCTTTCCTTAGCCTCTGGTTCGGGGCAAATCCCGTGGCGACAGATCTCAGAGATGCGCTTTTGGGAAAATAATCGAACCTCTGCAAGAAAGTCCTTATTTTAGTTCCTTCAGAGCTTTCAAGACCAGGCCTGTGTGTTCGGCTGGTTTTACTTTGGGTAAGATGGCTGCGATCTTACCCACGGGGTCGATGATGAAGGTGGTGCGCTCTGTTCCCATGTACTTCTTTCCGTACATCGATTTCTCCACCCAGACGCCATAAGCCTCCACGATTGATTGATCGGTGTCGCTCAACAGGGGGAAGGGGAGGTCGAACTTGGCGATGAATTTTTCATGGGACTTTACCGGATCAATGCTCACCCCGAACAGGGCGGCACCAGTCGCCGTGATAGCCTTCCATTCGTCCCGAATCCCACAAGCCTGAGTTCTGCAGCCCGGCGTGTCATCCTTTGGATAGAAATAGAGAACGACAGCCTGTCCTTTCAGGTCGGTTAGCTTTAGAGGGGTTCCGCTGCCGTAGATTCCGCCGACGGCGGTGGTGGTGAAGGATGGTGCCTTGTCGCCGATTTGAAGTGTGCTCATGGAGTTATGGTTGTTTGAATATTTAATCTGGAAATTAGGAAGGCAGGGATAAAATCGCGAAGTCTATACTTTCATTTCTCTACGTCCCTACGTCCCTACGTCCCTGCGCGATAAAATATTCATTTTTCTCCTTCCTCCGAAATTGGGGGAAGAAATCGAACGCGACGGTCATCACGGGGGAGGCGGATTGTGAAGAGCATTCCCTGGCCCTGTGCGCTCTGGATCATGATCTCACCGCCATGGGCACGCACGATGCGCTGCACGATATTGAGTCCCAGACCGGAGCCGTTCTCCTTGGTGGTGTAGTAGGGTTGGAAGATGGTGCCGACTTTGGAGGGATCGATCCCTCCACCTGTGTCTCCGATGCTGACCCAGACATGGGAGTCATCACAGGCTGTGCCGATACGCAGATGCCCGGTGCTCCCCATGGCTTGGAAGCTGTTCCTGATGACGTTGTAAAGAGCCTGCCGGAACTGATCCCGATCCAGCGAGACCTTTGGGAGATGCTTTGAGGGAAAGAGGTCCACCGTGATGCCACGGTCCTCCACTTCGTTGCGGAGGAATTCGACTGTTTCCAGAATCAGCGCATTGAAATCAGTCGGCTTGTATTCCAAGGGGGCCGGTCGGACAGCCTTCAGAAACTGGGTGATGATTTGGTCCAGACGTTTCACCTCCCCGCGGGCTACCGCGACGGAGTCGGCCAACTCTTTCTGATCCTCTTTGGAGAGAGAGGGCTTCCTTAGGCGGCGCTCCAGAAGTTGAAGCTGGATGTCGAGCGAGTTAAGGGGATTTCCGATCTCGTGTGCCACGCCTGCGGCAAGCAGCGTCACGGCGGAGAGACGCTCGCTCTCGATCGTTTCCTGAGTCTCACGCCGTTCCTCGGTGATGTCGCGCAGGATAATGGCTCTGCCCACCAGTTCGCGCTGAGCGATCTCCTTCTCGTCACTCATCAGAGGACTGACGTAGAAGTTGAGAAAGCGGTGTTCGGGGTAAAAGACCTCCAGGTCCCGACTCATGACATCCCCGGGACGTGCCACCGACTTGAGTTCCAGACCGGGAATAGCCTGAGCCAGACTTCGGCCCATATGCTCAGCGCCATTCATCCCGAAGAACGAGCAGGCTGCCTTGTTCATGTAGATGATGTGATCCTGCGGGTCGGTCACGACAACGCCCTCCAAGATGGCATTGAAGATCGTTTCCAGGAATCCCTTCTCCTTGGAGAGGATCTGAAGGTAGTGGCCGATATCGGCCGGTTCCACAAATCGGATCCGCTCGACAAGCCTGTCGATGAATCCTGCGTTCATTAGTTGGTCCCGCTGGAAATAGTGAGGAGTTCCTCAAGTTCCATGACCCTACGCTCGAAGAGCGCCAGGGCTGCATTCACCGGTTCAGGTGAACCCATATGAACCCCCGCCTCGGCCAGCGTCTCAATCGGGAACTTGCTACCCCCGCTCTTTAGGAATCCAAAATAGCGCTCGGTATCGCCGGTCTTGAGAACCTGATCCGCCAGGGTGATGGCGGCCGAGATTCCGGTGGCGTACTTGTAGACATAGAAGGCGCTGTAGAAGTGAGGGATGCGTAGGCACTCCAGTTCCAGTTCCTCGTCGATCATAACGCCGCTTCCGAAGTAGGTGTCGAGCAGCGAGCGGTACATCTTGCGGAAGCTCTCCAGGGTCAGTGCCGCTCCGGATTCCTCGGCGGCATGAGAGATTTTCTCAAATTCAGCGAACATCGTCTGGCGGAACAGCGTGCCACGCAGATCGTCGATCTGACGATTGATCAGGTATGCGCGCATGGCGCGGTCGTTGGTCTCTGTGAGCAGATGCTCGGTCAGGAGGATCTCGTTGAAAGTCGAGGCCACCTCGGCAAGGAAAATGGGGTAATGGTAATTCTGGAAGCTCTGAGTCTTTCTTGAGTACCAGGTATGCATCGAGTGACCCGCCTCATGAGCCAGCGTGTAGATGTCGGAAAAGACATCCTGCTTGTAGTTCATCAGAATGTAAGGAGGGGCCTGATAGGTTCCGTAGGAGAAGGCACCGCTGCGCTTCCCCTTGTTCTCGTAGCGGTCACACCAGCGCTCTTCCCGAAGACCTCGCCCAAGAGTCTGGGTGTATTCGGCTCCCAGCGGATGGAGTGATTGGAGAACCATACCGATCGCTTCATCAAACGGGACATCGCTCTGAAGCGCCGACACCAACGGGGCATAGGTATCGTAGACGTGAAGGTCGGGGAGATTAAAGATACGCTGACGGAGGGCGTAGTACTTATGAAGAACTGGAAGACGTGAGCGAACAGCCTCAATCAGATTGTCGTAGACGGCCACAGGGACATTGTCTGGGAAGAGGGAGGCCTCACGGGCCGAGGGATAATGACGCGCCTTGGCAAGGAAGACATCCCCCTTGATCGAGCTGGCGAGCGAACTGGCAAGCGTGTAGCGATGGGCCGTGAACTCTGTGTAGAACTTTTCGAAGGTTTCCTTGCGAACACTACGGTCGGGGCGCTGCAACAGGGAGGAGAAGCTGCTCTGGGTCAGCTCGACTTCCTGCCCACGATCGTTACGCACCGTGCCGAAAGTCATGTCGACATTCGTGAGTTGGGAGAAGGTTTCGTGATGTCCTCCGATCGCTGGCATTGAGAGAGAAATCAGTCGTTCCTCCTTATTACTAAGGATATGAGGCTTAAGACGACGAAGGCATTGCAGGGAGGTCTTCCAATCCGCTAGGAGCGGGTCTGATAGAAATTCCTCAAAGGTCGTATCAGGGATCTCCTGAATCTCCGGGGCTACCCACGAACATGCCTCGCTGATCTTTGTACAGAGCGAGGAGAGGCGCCCATCGCGGTCCAGTGCCTCGGCATTCGAGCTATCCTCGGAGAGGCGAAGGCCCGCATATTGGGCAAGTCGTTCGGTGGAGCGGTCGAGTGAGCTTTCGAAGTTTAGCACGGCGGCAAGATCCGTGGCGCTTTTACCTAGAGTACCCTTGAAGGCATGGATGCCTTCACAGCGTGAGGCAAGGTCCGAGAACTCGGCTTCCCAAGCCCCATCATTGGCAAAAATGGGTGTTAGATCCCACGTGTCGCCGGCGGGGACTTCGCTGCGGCTTTTGAGTGTGGAGAGCGGTGAATCTCCGGAGAGATCAGCGATCCAAGCGACCTGATGGTCCCGACCGTGGACGAGAGACATGAGATGTTACTTCTGAGCCTTGCCCTGTGAGGCTACGGCTGCCGCTGCTGCTGCGATAGCCTCCTGATCGCCAAGGTAGTAGTGACGAATTGGCTTCAGATTCTCATCCAACTCATAGACGAGGGGGATACCGGTGGGAATGTTCAGGGCCAGAACCTCCTCTTCACTCAGGTTGTCGAAGTACTTCACAAGAGCGCGAAGGGTATTCCCGTGAGCGGTCACCAGAACCTTCTCTCCGCGCTTCACCGCAGGGGCGATCTCGCTGTGCCAGTAGGGGAGAACACGTTCCACCGTATCTTTCAGGCATTCAGTCTGTGGCAGTTCCGCCTCGGGCACATCCTTGTAACGAGGATCATGGCCAGGGAAGCGTTCGTCGCTCTTCTCCAGGGCTGGTGGCGGCACATCGTAGCTGCGGCGCCAAATGAGAACCTGATCGTCTCCGAACTTTGTGGCGGTTTCGGCCTTGTTCAGTCCCTGCAGGGAGCCGTAGTGACGCTCGTTCAAACGCCAGGAGCGCTCGATTGGAATCCAGAGTTCATCAAGTTCATCCAGGATCATCCAGTTGGTGCGCAAGGCGCGCTTCAGAACGGAGACAAAGGAGCGATCGAAGGAATAACCCTCTTTCTTGAGAAGCTGACCAGCAGCCTTGGCCTCGCCGAGGCCCTTGGCGTTGAGATCGACATCAGTCCAACCGGTGAAACGATTTTCTTGGTTCCAGGTGCTTTCGCCGTGGCGGATGAGAACAAGTTTGAACATTTCTGTATTTTACTCAGAAAAACCCACCCTTGGAAAGGTTGGGTCTTAAGGCGCTTCCACCTTAGGCTAGGGTAAAAAACCTGCTGATGTAGAGGAGGACGAAGATTGCGAGGATGATGAAGATGCAGCCAGTTACGAGGACGCTTCGGATTCCGTAGGTTTCCTCCTTCTCACTCTTCAATCGATGTGTGGTGATGACGAAGCGTCCGGTGGAGAGGAGCATGATCAGCAGACCAAGTGCCGCGAGAATGATCCCTGCTTCACGACCGAAGGCTGAGCCCGGCGGGATCAGTCCCTCGTTAATGCTTCTGGCAAAGTAACGGACAAGCAGGTCAAAGCGCTCAAGCAGGAATCCAAAAGCAATCAGCGCCAGAGCTGTCCGCATCCAGGCAAGGTAGGTCCGCTCGTTGGCAGCAAGATCATTATAATGAGGAATCATGGATTGGTGATTTCTTAAAGAAAGGGGTTCACAACCCGTAGTCCGTCGTAATCCTGGAGATGATTTAGATCCTCCGTAATCAATTCGGATGCTCCCGATGAGCGTGCCGCTGCGAGGATCATTGAGTCCCAGAAGGATAGCTTCCAGCGGGATTGCTCTGCCATCCCGGCATGAAGAAGCGTGAGGGTTGATTCCACGACTGGCCAGCGTGAGTAGTCACTGATCACAGCACGGATTTCCTTTTTGGAAATGCCCTTTTTCTCGAGGTTCACATGCATTTCCTGCAGGACTTGTACGCTGATAGATGTGCTTCCAGGAGAGATCCATCCCTCCTCAACAATCCTCAACGCTTTTTCCCGTTTTTCAGGAGCGTCGAGATCGTAGGCATAGAGGAGGATATTCGTGTCAAGGAATCTAGCGGCGTGCATGCGCTTCTTCCCTGCTGAATGGTTTATTACCCAAGTGGAATCCCTGCCGTATCCGATTCAATGCGGCTTCACTTCCGGTCTGTTCTGTTTCCAGACTCAGGACATGATCCAATCCGGCAATGACCAGATCCTTGAGCGTTGATTTCTTGCGGGTGGCGAGGATCTTGGCTCTTTCAAGAATCTGGGGAGGAAGGTCGATGGTGGTTTTCATCTGTTAATAACAGTAATAAGCCATAAAAATGGCTTAAAAGCAATATTGCTGTATTAGTCCTAAGACTGGGAAGACTCGATCGTAGGAAGCCTGTGCCGGTGGTCGCCAAGCCGCGGGATGCAGGCGATCAGGGCCTTGGTGTAGGGATGCTGGGGATCTTTGAGGACCTGCTCGGTTACACCGTATTCGACGATCTCTCCCCGGTACATGACCGCCACGTGACGGGCCAGTCCTCGGATGATGGCGAAGTTGTGGGTGATGAGCATGACGGCCATCCCCAGATCGCGCTGGAGTTCCCGGAGTTTGTCGAGGATCTGCTTCTGGATTGTGACATCAAGGGCGGTGGTCGGCTCGTCAGCGATCAAGAGATCGGGCCGGGCAGAAAGTGCCATGGCAATCATCACACGCTGCTGCATGCCTCCGCTCAATTGATGGGGGTAGTCGTTCAAACGCATTGAGGGATTAACAATCCCTACAGCATCGAGCCATCTGATGATCTCGGCATTGATATCCGTGACGTCGGGACGATGAAGCTGGATCATCTCGGCCATCTGGCTCCGGATCGAATAGACGGGATTCAGCGAGGTGGAGGGCTCTTGGAAGATGTAGGCGATCTTACCCCCACGCACCTTGCGGAGTTCTGCATCGGATGCGGAGAGCAAATCGTGCCCCTCGAATGTGATGCTTCCTCCTTGATAGATGGCGGGGGGAGAGGGGAGTAGCCTTGTGATAGCTAGGGCAGTGACGCTCTTGCCACTTCCGCTCTCACCAACGATCGCGAGGGTTTCACTACGACCGATTTGGATTGAGACGCCTTTGAGAGCAGGTGTGATGCCATTTTGAGTGGCAAATCCAATTTGGAGGTCTTTGATCGTTAACATGGGGTTCAGCTTCTGGATTCGGCGGCCTCACGAAGGGCGTCACCTGCTAGGTAGAATGACAGTGAGGCAATCAGAATGGCGAGTCCTGGGAAGAGGTTCAGCCACCAAGCATCGAGGAGGTAGGTTTTTCCATCTGCGATGATATTCCCCCAGGTCGCCTGAGGGGGCTGGACACCGAAGCCAAGGAAGCTGAGTCCTGCCTCCTGAAGAATTGCATCGGGGATTCCCAAGACTGCGGTGACAAGGATTGGAGCGGCCGCATTCGGCAGGATGTGACGGGTGATGATGTGCCACGCTTTCTGCCCCAGGACTCGGGCACTCTTTACATATTCCGTTTCCCTGAGCGTCAGGAATTCACTGCGGACAAGGCGGGCCGTTCCGGTCCAGCTCACCAGGCCGATCACGACGACAATATTGAGCAGGCTGGGGCCGAGGAGCGCCACCACGGTGAGGATGAGGAAGAAGGTCGGGAAGCAGAGAAGGGCATCGACTGCACGCATCAGGACCTGATCGATGATGCCGCCGAAGTAGCCCGCGATGGCACCCACTGTCATGCCTATCCCGAGAGAAACCGCCACGGCGACCAAGCCGACAGTGAGTGAGATCGAGGCTCCGTGCATCATTCGTGAGAGGACATCCCTTCCGAGATTATCGGTTCCCATCCAATGCTGTGGCGAAGGCGGGAGGAGCTTTAGCTCGAGGTTCGTTTGGTTGGGATTGCAGGGCCAGTCATGTCCGGTCGCCGATAGAAGGACGATTCCCCCCGCGATGAGGGCGGAAAAGAGGATGACTGCAACTGAGGGGATCGCCACCGGATTCGCCCAAAAACGCCGGAGCACCCGTGATGTCGGGGTCTCGGTGAGAGGTTGTGTGCTTTGCATGATTTTATTCCAGACGGACTCTTGAGTCGACCGCCGCTGAGAGGAGATCGGAGATAAGGTTTCCCAGGAGTACCAAAGCTGCGACAACGAAGTTCAGTGCAACCAGCATGGGGTAGTCGCGTTCCAACACGGCCTCGTAACCGAGCCGTCCCATGCCAGGGTAGGCAAAAATGGTCTCGATGACGACGGCACCGCCAATCAACGCCGGCAGAACCATTCCGATACCAGCTATGATGGGGCGGATCGAATTACGGAGGGCATGCTTGTAGAGGATGAAATCCTCGGACAGGCCCTTGGAGCGGGCTGTGCGGATGTAATCCTCGCGTAGCGATTCAATCATCGAAGCCCGGATGTAGCGTGACTGCGAAGCGATACCACCGAGAGCCAGGATCGTGGCCGGCAGGAGAAGATGCCAAAGAGTGTCCAGACCCGAGGCGAGAGCACTCGGAAAATTAATGCCGTAACTGTGGGTGCCAAGAATTGGCACCCCGAAACCCTTCACCAGTGCGATCACCACCACATAGGTGATCCAGAAACCCGGTAGGGCTATGAAGAGAAAGGCGATGAAAGATCCCGCGGCATCCTGCCAATGACCACTGTACCGTGCCGCAAAGACGCCTAGTAGGGTTCCGAAGGAGAGTGAGATCACGATGGAGGTGAGGTTCAGGGCCACAGTCGCAGGCAGTCGCTCCAGGATCCGCGACATGACGGGGCGGTCGTCCTTGATGCTGCGCAGATTTCCCGTGAAGAGATCTCGTACGATGAGGGCGTATTGCTCATGAAGGGGGCGGTCGAGGTGGAACTTCTTCCGGAAATTGGCCTTCACTTCCGCTGAGATCTTCGGATTCAGTTCTCCCCACGGATAGGGGCTTCCCGGAGTAAGGGTGACGATGAAGAAGGAAATGATGCTGATGATGAACAGCATTCCCGCATTGATAGCGAGGCGTCGGATGATGAAAGAAATCATGTTGTCAGATCGTGCTTACTTGATCGTCGCGGTAGCGGGAATCTTTGGAGAGTATTCCGCTCGATAGAACCACTCCATGTCGTAGTTCCAACCCGCCTTGGTCATGGTGACCGGCGAGTCGATCCATTCCCCAGGCTGGGATCCCGGACGGCGGATGCGATAGCTGTTCTTCCACATGACGGAGGTGCCTTCCGGCACAAAGAGGAAAATGTAGGGTTGGTCGGCATAGATCGTCTGCTGGAGTTTGGCAGTCAGTCTTAGAATCTCAGGACGGCTGTACTCCTGACGTAGGTCTGTCAGGAGATGGTCGACCTCTGTGTTCTTGTAATGGACAAAATTCAGCTCCTCAGGATGGGTCTTGCTGGAATGCCAGATCGCATACTGATCGTAGTCATTGCCAAGTCCCCATCCGAGGACGATGGCATCAAACTCTCCCTTGTTCACAAAGCGCTTAAGCAGGACCGACCACTCGTAAATCTCGACCTTCACCTCGACGCCTATTTTCCTGAGGTCATCCTGAACAAGCGTGGCAATATCGCGCCGGACATCGTTGCCGTTGTTGGCCAGGAGGGTGAAGGAGAGGCGTTTGCCATCCTTCACTCGGATACCGTCCGGGCCCACCTTCCAACCAGCTTCGTCCAGTAGCGCCGCCGCGGCCTTGGGATCGTAGGGAAGAGGTTGGACCTTCGGGTTAAAGAACCACATTTTCGGAGTGAAGATGCCGGTCGACTGCACGCCCCGTCCGTAGAGGATATACTTGATCATCTGGGGGATATTCACCGCCTCGGCGAGAGCTTTCCGAACTCGTAGATCCTGAAACATCTGTCTTTCGAGATTCCACCCGATGTAGTTGTACATGTTGCCTGCCGAACTGAAGAGGTCGAAGCGTTTGTCATTCTCCACGCCCTGCACGGCCCACGGCTCGACGGCCCAGAAGTCGACCTGCTTGGTCTGGAAGGCGAGTTGCAAGGTGAGAGGATCGGGAAGAACGCGGAAGACGACGGAGTCGAGCCATGGGGATCCTCGGAAGTAGTCGGGGTTTTTAACGAGACGGATGTACTCGTTGGTTTTCCAATTTCCGAATTTGAAGGGACCTGTTCCGATGGGATGACGGTTGTAGATCTCTGCCCATTTGGCAGGTTCCACCTTCTCAAGCAGATGCGCAGGAAGCATGCTCTGCATCCAGCTCAGAAGTGCCGGAGAGAAGGGCTTCTTGTAGCGGACGACGACAGAATAGGGATCGGGGGTTTCCAGACTGGAGACGAGTTCGAAGTCCGAACTGCTGGGGGAGGCAACCCGCTCGTCCATGATCGCATGGTAGGTGAAAGCGACATCTGCCGAGGTAAAGGGAGCGCCATCGTGCCACCGGACATCCTTGCGCAGGGTAAAACGGATGATCGGCTCGGCTTTGAAGGGGCGCTCCTTGTCTCCCTTCTCAAGTGGAGGGAATGGGAGGGGGTGGAGGTTCTTTTCAATGAGGATTTTTTCAAGTTCATCCGATTGCTTCAGTCCTGGCTCCTGCAGTTGGATGATTAACAACTTGCCTGCGAGTGATGTTTTTAAGGGAACTTCCCTGCAAATTCCGTCCAGCGTTGAGTGGGCCATCTTTGCTTCCTCGTCACTCACAAACTGAAAAGTTGTCTCCTGTGACAGTTCCCACTTCGTTGCCAGATCCCCCACGATTTCCAGATCCTGATTGTACTTCAGAAGGCCATTGAACATGAATCCGGCGACCTGACCCGAGGCCGAGTCGGCCTGCTGGATCGGATTCAAGGTCGAGGGTTCCCCGATGGTGCCGATCGACATCTCGTTCTTCTTCGCCACGGAGAGGAACGATGCATTCACGAATGCCGCGATCAGCAACAGGATCAGTGCGGCCGGAATCCCGTAGAGAAAGAGACGGATGGAGCGCATGAGAGGATCAAAAGGCTGTTAGGCTGAAGGCTTTTAGACTGATAGGCCAGAGAAGAGATGCTCGCTAGGGAAATTGGGCTTCGTCATTGAATCCACATTCAATTCCTTTCCTGACTTCCTGCCTTTTACATGAATCTTTCAGCAACCCAAAAAATCACCTTTGGAGATTGTCCGGTGAGGGACTCCCTGCTTTGCTACTGGGCTCATCATGAAAGTCACCACAGAACAGAAAGAGACCTGCATCGTCGACCTGCATATTGAACTTCCTCCCGAGCGCTTCCAGTCGGAGTGGAGGGAGGTCGGTAACGAGTATCGCCGTCTGGTAAACCTTCCCGGCTTCCGCAAGGGCAAGGCACCTCTCGCCATCGTCGAGAAGAAGTATGGGCCTGACATCGAGCAGGAGGTGACCCGCAAATTGCTCGACACCGCCGTGCGCGAGGCGCTCAATGAACAGAAGCTCTCACCTGTCCAGAGCCCGAATCTCCGCGACATCAAGCTGGAGGGTGACCGCTCCCTTCGCTTCACCGCCACAGTGGTGATCCGTCCTCCAGTGAATCTCCCAGAGTACAAGGGCCTGGAAATCACGGTTGAGAAGCCTGTCGTCGACGAGGCTCAGGTCGGGCAGTTCCTGGATGGATTGCGCGGCGATCTCGCAGAGTTCAAGACCGCCGAGGGACGCGATCTGGCCATGGGTGATTTTGCGGTTCTGGATTACGAGGGCTCCATCGAGGGGAAGACATTGGCCGAAACCTATCCTGATCTCCAGCCGACCTATCTCGGCCGTAAGAATTTCTGGATCAAGCTCGAGGAGGATCGTCCTATCCCGGGCCTCGCCGCCGCCATGGTGGGTATGAAGACCGGTGAGACGCGCGATTGCACGGTCAGCTTCCCGACGGAATTCGGTGAGGAAAAGCTGCGCGGCTACAAGGTCACCTATCAAGTGATACTCCACGAGATCAAGGAGCGTGAGTTGCCCCCCCTGGATGATGCCTTTGCTGCAAAGCTCAGCCCGGGCAGTACGCTGGAGCAGATCCACGAGCAGGTGCGTGAGCGCCTGACGGTCAATGCGACCCAGAACTTCGCCAGTGCTGTTCGCGGCGAAGCCGTGAAACAACTTCTCTCCATGGTTTCGATCGATACTCCTTCCTCAATGGTTCAGCAGGAGAGCACCGCGATTCTCAAGGAGATCATTCAGGAGAACCAGTCCCGAGGTGTGAGCGAGGAGGAGCTTCGTTCCCATCAGGAAGAGCTTCTCGGAGCTGCCCGTCAGAGTGCGGGTGATAAGGTGAAGCTGAATTTCATTCTTGGAGAAATTGTCACCAAGGAGAATATCCGGGTTTCCCGTGAGGAACTCGCCTGGCGCATCACCAACATGGCCGAGCGTTATCAGATGACCCCGCAGAAGCTCCTGAAGGAGCTTCAGAAACATCGTGCGATCGCCGGGATCGAGGAGGAGATTGCTTTGGGTAAGGCCCTTGATGTGGTCGTTTCCCATGCTAGGGTGAACGGAGAAGATCCCAAGCCAATCGTTGCCAATCCAGAAATTACCCACTCCCATGATGAAGAACCCCATGTCCATGGCCCCGGTTGCGGGCATGACCACTAATATGTCCAATTCCAATCCTAAATCCTCGATGCTCGTCCCGATGGTGGTCGAGCAGACAGGCCGCGGAGAGCGGAGCTATGACATTTACTCCCGTCTTCTTAAAGACAGGATCATCTTCATTGGAACCGGCATTGATGACTATGTCTCCAATCTGGTCATCGCCCAGTTGCTTTTCCTTCAGATGGAGGATGCGAAAAAGGACATCCACATTTACATCAACTCTCCGGGTGGATCCGTCACGGCAGGACTCGCGATCTATGACACGATGCAGTTCGTCACGTGTGATGTGAATACATACTGCATGGGAATGGCCGCCAGCATGGGGGCCTTCCTGCTCTGCTCCGGAACCAAGGGCAAGAGGTTTGCTCTGCCTAATTCGGACATCATGATCCATCAGGTCTCGGGTGGTGCCCAAGGTACTGCCAGTGACGTGGAGCGCAGTGTCGAGTTCATGTACAAGCTGAACCGTCGCTTGGCCCGCATCATTGCGGAGAACACCGGCAAGACTGAGGAACAGGTCCGAAAGGATGCTGACCGCGATTACTACATGACCGCGGATGAGGCCAAGGAATACGGCATTGTTGATGAGGTCGTGAAGTACCGCAAGGAACTCAAGAATCCACCCGAGAAGGCTAAGGATTCGGTCGAGTAGGGTTTTTCAACGATTCGAGACCTTCTCCGGAGATCATGGCCAGAACCAGCAATCTCACGATGTGCTCCTTCTGCGGAAAGAGCCACGCCGAGGTCCGCAAACTCATTGCCGGACCCGGTGTTTATATCTGCGATAGCTGCATCACTGTCTGCAAGGGGATTCTCGACAAGGAGATGGTCGAGGGGGGTGGTGATCACGGTTCTCCACTACTCAGAGTTCCAAAACCCTCTGAGATCCGTCGGGAACTGGATGCCCATGTCATAGGCCAAGATCTGGCCAAGCGAACCCTTTCCGTTGCGGTTCATAACCACTACAAGCGGATTGCCTTGGAACGCGAGGGCTTCTCTCCAGGACTGCTTTCCGAGGGGCTTGCCGATGTGGAGATTGAGAAAAGCAATGTGCTTCTGATCGGTCCGACCGGTTCTGGTAAAACCCTCCTTGCCCGCACGCTGGCGCGTATTCTCGACGTACCCTTCTGCATCGCCGATGCGACGACGCTTACCGAGGCCGGATACGTCGGTGAGGATGTCGAGAATATCGTCCTGCGTCTTCTGCAGAATGCCGATTACGATGTGAAGAAGGCTGAAGTCGGCATCGTTTACATCGACGAGATCGATAAGATCGGACGCAAGACGGATAACGTCTCCATCACGCGCGATGTCTCCGGCGAGGGGGTTCAGCAGGCCCTGCTCAAGATCCTCGAATCCACCACCTGCAACGTGCCTCCCCAAGGTGGGCGTAAGCATCCGCATCAGGAATACATCCAGCTTAACACGCAGAATATCCTCTTTATCTGTGGTGGTGCCTTCGTGGGACTCGATAAGATCATCCAGAGGCGCACCGCCGGGAAGACCCTTGGCTTCCATGCCAAGTCGCATGATCAGGAGGGGCCCATGGATGAGCTGAAAATTCTTGAATCCGTCGAACCCGAGGATCTCCTGGCCTTCGGCATGATCCCCGAATTCATTGGCCGCCTTCCGGTGCTGACGACCCTGCAACAGCTTAATGAAGGAGAGCTTGTTCGTATTCTCACTGAACCTCGAAATGCCTTGATCAAGCAATTCACCAAGCTTCTGGCTATGGATGATATTTCTCTCACCGTGACCAAGGACGCGCTTGTGGCCCTTGCCGAGTCGGCTCTTAAGAAAGGGACCGGGGCCCGTGCCCTCCGCTCGCTTCTCGAGAAAATCATGCTGGATGTCATGTACGATGCTCCTGATCGCGAGGATTTTTCCGGGGTAACGCTCAACCGAGCCGTGGTCGAGGGGAGAAAATCCGCACTCATCCGCCGTCGGCAGGAGAAGGACGCCGCTTGATTTTGTGGTCAGGAAGGTAGATCTCGAAGTGATTCCGACCCCCGGGCGGATGGCGCCCAATCAGGATCTCAAGGCGGCTAGGGAGGAGCTGATTCTCAAGTCCCGCCCTTTTTCCAAGGTCGAATGTGATTTCGGTGCTTCCAAAGGCAAATTTTTGAGCGAAAGCGCAAGCCTCAACCCGGCGGTTTTTTTCGCGGGGATCGAAGGCATCTCGGATCGGGTGAAGCGTGGAAACAAGAAGATTGAGCGCCTAGGAATTCCGAATGCGGCGCTCTGGAGGGGATGGGGGAAAGAATCGCTCGATGAGCTTATCCCTGACGGTTTTCTTGATACGCTCCACGTATCCTTTCCTGACCCGTGGCCCAAGCGTCGTCATTGGTTTCGGAGGTTGGTGAATGTTTCATTCCTGGAGGTAGCTGTGACCAAGTTAAAACCGGATGGTGTTCTTCGGCTTCAGACCGATCACCTCGGATATTTCGCTTCCATGAAAGAGCAGCTCCTCCTTCAGGGGGGGTGGCTCGAAACCTCTTGGGATGATGATCTGGTGAGACCGGTCACGGAGTTCGAGACAATTTTCCGGGAAAAGGGAGATCCTATCGGAAGAATTGCGGTCAAGAGGTTCCTTGGGAGGGGTTGATTAGCTGGCAAGATGAAGGCACTCTGAAATATGTGACGGAGATTCTCCCAGAGTCCCAAGAGACTGACGAGCAGCTGATGATTCGCATCGCTTCGGGGGATACCTTGGCGTTTCGTCAGCTTGTGGAGAGGCATCAGAACCTTGTGATCGCCACAGTCACCCGCATGATCGGATCGGCTGAGGCCGAGGATCTGGCCCAGCAGGTCTTTATCAATGTCTGGAAATCAGCTCCCCGCTGGCGTCCGGAGGCCAAGTTCACCACGTGGCTCCTGACCATCGCAAAGCGCTTGGTTTTTAACGAATCCCGGAGAAGGGGTCGTACACGCTTGATTCCCCAGGCACGCGAACCGGACGGGGATCTGCCCGATCATCCCGATGGAACACCCGGGCCTGATCAACAGCTTCTTGGCAAGGAACTGCATCTGGCCATTGAGGCCGCCTTGGCATCACTCTCCGAGAAGGAACGTCTTGCGGTGATTCTGAGACGCTATGAAGAGATGCCTTACGAAGAGATTGCCGTCGTGCTCTCCCTGAGTCTTCCTGCTGTGAAAAGCCTGCTTTTCCGTGCCCGCAACACACTTCGTGAGAAGTTGGGTCCTTACCTTTCAGGGTGATCTTTTGGCGCTTGCCTAACCATTTTCAGCCTTCAGTCTATCTACCTTATCATGTCTTCCACCGAACAAGTCCTCGTCATCCGCCGTTCCCTTTTCGATGAACTCGGTTCCTTTCATGGCCTCAATCCGGAGATCAACCGATATCTTCCTGTCTTTCTTCAGCCGGGCAATCATTTCTTTGTTCCCCGGGCCGAGGCGGAGGAAGATCCGTCGCTCAAGCAGTTGATCCCCTACGTTGTGGTGACTGCCGCGGAGAAGATACTCCATTACCGCCGCGGCAGTGGATCGGGAGAGACTCGTCTGCTGAAAAAGGGATCCGTTGGAATCGGTGGGCATATCAATGACGGGGATGGCCTCGGCGATGCCTTTGACACCGCCGCCTATCAGCGGGCCCTCATGCGCGAACTTCAGGAGGAGCTTTCCATCGGCAGTCCTTTCATAGAGAGGCCTCTGGCCCTTCTCAATGATGATACGAATCCCGTGGGAGCCGTGCACTTGGGAATCGTCCATCAATGCCATCTTGCCGAACCGGCCGTCACCGCCAACGAGGATGCTATTGCCGAACTGGGCTTCCTAAGTCGTGAGGAGCTTGCCGAGCGTAATGATCAGCTCGAAAGCTGGTCCCAACTCGTGCTGGAGGGATGGGGGAATCTCAGGACGATCGGTTAAAGAGGAAACTTGCCCTGTCGGAGCCTCAGAAAAACATTACCAATTTTTGATCCAGTGGACCGAATTGGTATCGGTAATTTGCCCCGCCGTGGACCAGAGATCGTAGTTGTTCGAGCCGTTATTGGATGAGCCGTTGGTGGTGTAGATGTAATTGTAGGAATATCCGAAAGGATCAAGAAAGTTCTTATTGGCATCAATCCACTTGGTTTTGAACTCAAAATAGACTTTGCCTCCATTGGTCGGCATCAGATTGGTCACCAAGCAGGCCGAGGAGTTCGTGACACTGTTGGTCGGATAGTCGCCGTTATCAGCCTTGAAGCTCTCCAAGGCGGCTCCAAGGGCTGCTATTTCTCCTTCGGCACGGGATCGGGCTCCCTTCTTCTGAACCCCGCTGGCCGCTGCCAAGACCAATGAGGCAAGGATCGCGATGATCGCGATGACGATGAGGATTTCGATGAGTGTAAAGGCGGATACGGGCCGGTGATTTTTTTGGAATATCATGATCTTTGTTACTGTTGCATGCCGCTGATGATGCTGATGAGCGGGAGGAAGAGCGCGATGACGATCGATCCCACCACCACGGCCAGAAAGACGATCATGATAGGCTCCATCAGGGAGGTGAGTCCCGCAACGGCACTATCGACTTCGTCGTCGTAGAGATCGGCGACCTTCAGGAGCATTTCGGGTAGCTGACCCGTTTCCTCGCCGACGTCCACCATGCTGATGACCATGGCCGGGAAGACGCCGCTTCCCTCCATCGGGCGAACGATGGATTCACCTTCCTTGACCGCGTCATGGATTTTGGAAATCGCGGTGGAAATGACCGCATTGCCGGCTGTTTCCTTCGTGATATTGAGCGCCTGTAGAATAGGGACGCCGCTGGTCACGAGGGTTCCGAGCGTTCTTGTGAAGCGGGAGATGCCATTCTTGCGTGTCAGGTCGCCGAAGAGGGGTGCCTTAAGCATGAACTGATCCAATAAAACCGCACCCTTGGGCGAGGCGGCGATGAATTTCAAAGCAAAGACAAGGGCGCCGATGGCCAAACCGATCAGGATGAATTGATGCTGAACGAATCTGCTGGAGCTGATGACAATTTGTGTCAGCAGGGGGAGAGGTTTTCCGCCGAGCATATCGGCGAAAATCTGCTCGAATTTCGGCACGATGAACACCAGGAGGAATCCCATGATGATGACAGCGATCACCATGACGATAGCCGGGTACATCATGGCGGATTTGACCTTGCCCTTCACCTTCTGTGCCTTCTCCTGAAACTCCGCAAGGCGGTTAAGAACAACCTCGAGCACGCCGCCGAGTTCGCCTGCCTTCACCATGTTGACATAGAGCTTGTTGAAGATCTTGGGATGGGCATTAAGGCCGTCGCTGAACGTTCCGCCACCTTGTACCGCTTCGGCAAGCTGGGTGATGGTTTTCTTCAGGACGGGATCAGGCTCCTGCTTTCCAAGAACGGTGAGGCCGCGAAGAAGCGGAAGACCTGCATCGATCAGTGTGGCCAATTGTCTGGTGAAGACCATGAGGGTGGCACTCTTGATCGTCTTCTTTTCAAGAAAGGGAATCGTGATGCTCTTGCCCTTGGCGGAGGCGCTCTTGGTGGTCTTTGCACCCTTTCCAGCCTTGGCCTTGGTGGTTCTGGCCTGCTCCTTGACGCTTGTTGGAAAGAGTCCCTGGCCCCTTAGGGTATTGACCGCCTCGGATTGGTTGGCGGCATCGATGTAATCGTTGACTTGTTGACCTTGGGCATCGAGGGCTACGTACGCAAAGGAGGGCATATCACTTCACTACTGCAATGGGAATCCCTCTGTCGAGCGGAGATCGACCAAGAGTGCAAATCTTCAAGGCATGAACCTCGCGTTCTTAAATCCCCTGCAGGTAGGGGTTGTTCGCTTTTTCCTCGCCGATCGTGGTGGAGGGACCATGCCCTGGCAGCACAACGGTGCGACCGGGGAGGGGAAGCAGTTTTTGGGAAATGCCCGAGAGGAGGAGATCGCGATCTCCTCCGGGCAGATCCCAACGTCCCACCCCGCCGGCAAAGAGGACATCCCCGCCGAAGAGCAGATTCGCCTCGGTGTCATGGATGCAGAGGCTTCCCGGGCAATGACCGGGTACCTCTAAAATGTCGAAGGAGCGGCCGAGAAGTTTTTGAGAGGCCCCTTC
>Ga0007854_10000782_pt1 | contig 20496 bp, 17 predicted proteins | sample CryBogCBH12Aug08_FD_60382 | JGI IMG/M metagenome (GOLD analysis project Ga0007854, IMG submission 60382) | Freshwater microbial communities from Crystal Bog, Wisconsin, USA - CBH12Aug08 | ecosystem: Environmental > Aquatic > Freshwater > Lake | place: Crystal Bog, Wisconsin, USA | collected... | reverse complement strand
GCTCTGTGGGATGCAAATCGGCCCGGTCGCAACCCCTCGGAGTGATCAGAAATCGCTCCGCCGAGACCCGCGCCGAGAAACTCCCCTCGGTACTGATAAGAAGCCTCTGGCGGTATCCCCTCCGCACAAAATCACTCAGGTCGCGCCGGAGAGCGCGCTCGCACGCGCTTGCCGTCAGAGGCTGAAACTCTTCAGGGACTGCGTGATGATCTCTCTCGGCACCAAGTTCGGCATCGTTTAAATAATGAACCTCCCCGAGCATCGACGCCTTGATGATTGTCTTTGCCGTGAACTCTAGTGTCTCGAATCTCCTGAATGCCTCATGGAAGCTTGCCCCACCAACAACGATGCCGTGGTTTTCTAGCAACACGCAGGAGACGCCCCGGGCAAACTCCTTCGCGACATTTTCCCCAAGCACCTCGCTGCCGGGCAGCGCATAGGGAGCAAAGCCCACTTCGCCGCAGATTAAGCGCGCCTTAGGAAAGAGGCGGGTGTCCGGTCGTTTGCCGCAGATGCTGAAGGCTACTAGCGCCACCGGATGAGCGTGGATAATGGCACGGATGTCATGCCTTGCCTGATATATCTTATGGTGAAATGGAAATTCCGACGATGGTTTGTGGCGGCCGAGTGTTTCCCCGTCGGGGCGGATCTCCACGATGTCCTCACGCTTCAAGCCCCCCTTGTCAACCCGTGCTGGAGTAATCCAAATCGAACCCTCCTCATCGAGAACCGAAAGATTACCCCCGGAAGTCGTTGTCATCCGGTAATTGTAGATCCGCTCCATCGCCGAGGTGAGGAGATCGGATGGATGAGTTGTCTCTCTAGTAGTGTTCATAGCTGGCACTGTGGCTGGAGTCAGGATATCCATTCTGCAGACGGTCTTGCGAGTTCGGAGTTTGTTTTCGATGGTTCCCGGCATAACACCTTGTCGTCGTCCAGGGTCCAGTTTAGTTTGCAGTTATGTCCGCTGCCTTTCGCCCGGGTGAAAACGAGCCCCTGTTTTGTATCGGAGAGTTTCCCGTCCGTTTGATCACATTGCTGGTAGCACTGCACAGCACTGCGATGGTGACGGTGTCTTTGCTGCTGGCCACCGGGCAGCATGCCGGATGGTTAGATGCACTTACCTATAGCAGCACGGAGGTGGCTCGCGGCCAGATTTGGAGGATGGTCACCTATGCCTTCGTAACAGGTCCTTCGATCTGGTTTCTCCTCGAGATGCTAATGCTCTACTATTTTGGACGCGAGGTGGAGAACGGCTTGGGATGGAGGCGCTTTGCGCTGCTCTATACGGGACTGATACTACTAGGCCCATTGCTGCTTCAGGCTTTTGGATATTCCGGAATTCCACAGACATTCAGCGGAGCCCAGGAGGTGAACTTCGCCGTCTTTGCAGCCTTTGTCGCGATGCATCCTGGAGCCCAATTCTTCTTCGGGTTGGCCGCACGCTGGGTTTTTGTGGGACTGCTTGCCATTTCTTCCCTGCAGCGACTTGCAGATCATCAACCTGCTCAGGTTCTCGTTCTCATCGCTTCAAGCATCATGGCTGTTTTCCTGATGCGGCGTGCTGGATTTGAGGAACCAATGTTCGGCTATTCCTTTCGCTGGTCGCTACCGGGCTTGCGTCGTCCTCACCCCCGTTTTTCCGTTATTCATGGAGGAATTTCGAGGACATCCGACCAGTCACCGTCCATTCGGAAGGACGTACCCGTGGATCCGGAGCAGGAAATGGACCGACTGCTTGACAAGATCGGCCGTAAGGGCATCGGAAGCCTCAGTACAGAGGAGAGGGCTTCCCTCGAGCAGGCGCGTCAGGCCATCCTGCTGCGCAGCGGAGGATCGTCAAACTAGCAAGACGACGGGCAAACCTGATGAGCCGTGCCCTTATACAACTCAGGGAAATCATAACCCGCTTGAGGGCTCCCGGCGGATGCCCTTGGGATCGGGAGCAGACTTCACTCACTCTCCGCTCTTCGCTTTTAGAGGAAGCCTACGAGGTGGTCGACGCAATCGCGCGCGGGCATCAGGCCGATCTCGAGGAGGAGCTTGGAGATCTTCTGATCAATATTCTTATGCAGGCAGAAATCGCTTCGGGACATGGCTCCTTCACTCTCGATTCCATTGCCTCCTCCGCCTCCGAAAAGTTGATCCGGCGGCATCCCCATGTCTTCGGAAACTCTTCCGTCGATACCAGCGCTGCCGTCCTGAATCAGTGGGAGGAGATCAAACGTGCCGAGCGACAGACCAAGGACCAAAACGAGAGAGACACGGAATCCCTACTGGATGGAGTCGCTCGGGCGTTTCCAGCCCTAATAAGGGCGCAAAAGATTCAGAAAAAGGCCGCCAAAGCAGGATTCGACTGGGAGAAGCAGGAGGATGTTGTAGAGAAGATTCAGGAGGAACTCATTGAGGTGGAGGCAGAAATGTCCAGGAAGGATCGAGGGGCGGCCAACCATCGACTTGCCGAGGAAGTAGGAGACCTTCTTTTTTCAGTCGTAAATCTGGCTCGAGTACTCTCGATTGACTCCGAGTCAGCACTTCAAGATGCCACAGATAAATTTGTTGAGCGGTTCCGAAGTATGGAGGCGGAGATGCCGAACAAGGATTCCTTTTCAAAACTCTCACTCTCCGAAATGAACATCCTCTGGGAAAAGGCTAAGACTCAAAAAAAACATCATGAGCAACCGCTCTGAAATTCCTCCCCTATCCCTTGCTGTAACTTCGCTCAATGAGGCGTCGAGAATTGGCCGGTGTCTTGCAAGCGCCAGCAGCTTGGTGCGCGAGATAGTCGTAGTCGACAGTGGGTCAACCGACTCGACAATTGCCATGGCTGAAGAAGCGGGAGCCAGAATCATCAGGCAGGCATGGCTAGGGCATCGCGAGCAGAAGCAGGTCGCGTTGAATCAATGCACTCAACCTTGGGTGCTGATACTCGATTGTGATGAAGAATTATCGGGAACTCTCATCGACTCGATACGGAATTTTTTTAGCAGTGGCGATGTCGATTGGTTTCATGGATGCAGATTTAACCGCAAGGTTCGCTTCCTCGGGCGCTGGATAACGCACGGAGACTGGTATCCCGATACAAAGCTGCGGCTAGTCCGACGCGACAAGGCCAAGATGGGAGGGAACGCTTCCCATGATGTGACGCTGGTGGATGGAGACGTTAAACACCTGCACGGGGATCTCCTTCATGACTCCTTTCCAACCATCCGTAGCTACCTCGACAAGATAAGTCCGTTTGCCGACGAGTTCGTAGAGCGACAAAGAAATGAGGGGCGCCGATGGTCGCTGGCACAAAATCTTTTGCGCCCAATCTGGCGCTTTTTCCGCGCCTATATTTTAAGGCTTGGGTTTCTCGATGGATTCCCAGGACTATGGATCGCATATGCAACTGCCTTTTCGGTCTTTGTCCGCTACAGCCGGAAATATGAAGATGAAGCGAACGAAGTCTCTGGAAAATGACTGGTATTATGCTCAGACCATCCCTCAGAGACTTCTGTATGCTTGCCTTGTGCATTCTCGCTGGATTCGTGCCTTGCTTTTCGTTCAGAAAGAAAAGCACGTAATCAAGCAGTCCCCAACTGCAGACTGAAAATCAGCTTGAGAACTGGCGCTGAAGCAATGATCCTTCGCCTATTTAAGCCCTGATTTGCTCCAGCAACGGCCTCTTAACTGCTCACTCTACCTTCTTTTATGCAAGCAGGGAGTTCAAGTAGGCCGATGGCTCGTAATTCTCTATCAGGATCTCTTCCTGAACGCCCCTTTTCATCCTAGCGCATCTGACCATAATCTCCGGTGTTTTATGCGGTGCGAAGAGAATGTCATCATGCGTAGCGTTGATCTTTTTAGCAAACATCCCGGGCACCAAGTGACCGCCGAGGTGGTCGCTGCGACCTGTGGCAACATGGAGCGTTCCCCGCACTTTCTCGTCCTGAATGTCACGCCCACTGACAGGCAGAAGCTGTGTGCCGAAACCAAGTTCGCCGAGTTCCCCCGTGACAGGATCCGAAGCCAATTTTTCGTTGTGAGCGGCAACCGTGTCTGGGTTTCCCTTAATAAACTCGGCTCTCACAATCCGCCCGCCCGAGACGGTCATCTTTCCTAGGGTTCCATCCTCATACTTTAACGGAAACTCCCCCTCCGCACCCTCTGGAACAAAATAAACCTCTCCTGCGGGGAGGTTGGCGACATCGGGCTCATCACCGAGGCAGAGTCCGTGGCTCTTTTGAGCCTCCTGCCCATTCAAGATAAGGCGCAGGGAATAGTCCTTCCCCTCACAACCAAATTCGATATCAACCCAGTCGGCTTTGGTAACTCCTCGGCGGAGTTTCTCCGCCTCAATACTCACCTCGTTGTAATCAACGGCGAGGCCAGAGGAGAGAATGATGTCGTTGACGCCATGCAATGTGGCCCCCCGGAAACCATATTGTTTTGCAAAAGCCGTCAGGGGCGCAGTTGCGGAAAAGGTCGAGATGCAAAGAATGATGTCGTAGTTCGGGTAAACATCCCTGGAGAGGCTGACCTGATTTCCTGATTCATCGAAAGCCTCATCGGGAAGATCGAGATTACTGCCCCCGGTAAGCTTATAGGCAAAGATTGCTCCACCCTTGAGTCCCATCTTGACGAGAAGACCTCCATTGAGTGGGGCATGGAATGACTCTATGGCATGGCGCTGGATTGAAAGCTCAGGGTTCTTGAGAAAGGCAAAATCCTTGATGTCTGCCGGATTTTCCAAGTCTATGAGAATTGCGAGACTTTGGCCCGCCCTTGGCGAGAAAGTGGTTTTGAGCAACCTCTCCAGGCTGAACGGCGGGAAGGTACGCAATGCAATCTGCTGGGCGATCGGTAGTGGCATGAGAGGGTTTGGGTGTATGGATGATCGACGGATGAATCTGAATCGGCCTTTTCAAGGCAAGGTTTCCAATCAATCGTATTCTCAGGATTCGAGATTAACTAGCCCAGCCAAAAAATTTGGAAGGAGGTTTCTTCGCGAACCCTGAAAACACCTACCTCACAATACCCCTCTCGCTGCTGGCGATAAAAGAGAGCAATTGCTGAACCAGTTCTGAATCAGGGAACTGGTTCCCGAGAGCCTCCAGTCCCTGCGTGGTATTCAAATTGCTGCGATAAAGCACCTTGTAGGCCTCCCGCAACTCGCGGATGGCTTCTGAAGGGAATCCTCTCCGCTCCAAACCGACATTATTCACACCTCGAATTTCGGCTGGATTGCCATCAGCGATTAAGAAAGGGGGGACATCCTGTACGATCTTCGTGCAACCACCCACGATCGCGTGAGCACCAATGCGACAAAACTGATGAACTCCGCTTAGACCACCAATGACAGCGTGATCTCCCACAAGGACATGCCCGGCCAAGGTGCCGTTGTTAGAAAAAATCACATGATTGCCGACAATGCAGTCATGGGCAATGTGAGCGTATGCAAGAAAGTTTCCATTGCTTCCGATTTTTGTACTTCCTCCCGGCAACGTAGCTCGATGCACCGTAACAAATTCCCGGAAACAGTTGTTATTCCCGATCTCGAGATGGGTCGGTTCGGATATATATTTGAGATCTTGACTACGTTGGCCGATTGAACTGTGAGGGTAGAACTCATTGCCGACACCAATTATGGTGGGCCCGGAAACGGTGACATGGCTGTGGAGATTACATCCCTCGGCAATCGTAACCCCCGCGCCAATCACGCAATAGGGTCCTATCTGTGTCGTAGAACCCACGTGAGCCGTTTTGTCGATCACGGCCGTTGGATGAATGCGCGGCATTATTTGTTCACAATGCCAAAGAGAAGGACTCCCTCGGAGACCACATCCCCGTTGACGACGCACTTGCAAGTTGCTTTCCCGAGATTTTTCCGAGCCTTCAGCATCTCGACATGGATGAAGAGGGTGTCTCCCGGAAAAACAGGTTTCCGGAACTTTATCTCGTCAGCACTCATAAAATAACCGATTTTTCCGGAGTTCTCGGTCTTCCTCATCATGACGATCGAGGCGACTTGGGCCATCGCCTCGACCTGCAAGACGCCCGGCATGACGGGATGGCCTGGGAAGTGCCCCTGAAAAAATGGTTCGTTGAATGTGACGCTCTTCACGCCGACGGCCTTTGTGTCACCGTCGAATTCTACAACACGATCCACCATCAGGAACGGGTAACGGTGTGGCAGCACCCGCATCACCTCGTTAATGTCCATGACCGGCACGGAGGATGTGACAGGGCTGGGAGCCATGGCCAGAAGGTCGCGGTGGCGCTTCACAATCGCTCGGGCCAGTTCCGTATTAGCGCCATGGCCCGGCTTCACGGCCACAATGTGGCCCCTGAGCGGCCTTCCAGCGAGGGCGAGATCGCCAATGATATCTAGGATCTTGTGACGGACAAACTCATCCTGAAAGCGGAGAGGCTCCATGCTCAGAACAGACTCTCCTCGGATCACGAGGGCGTTTTCGAGACTCCCCCCCTTGATCAAACCTTTTTCCATGAGATGTTTTACATCCTCGTAGTGAACAAAGGTCCTGGCGGGAGCGATTTCTCTGATGTAAGTCTCCGGAGTTATTTCCAGCGAAAGATACTGAGTGAAGAGGCCGTTGGGGCCTACCTGTGTGCAGGAAATACGCAGTCCTGGATGAGGGAACACTGCCATGATTGATCCTCCGCTATTCTCGATGTATATCGTTTCCCCGGGTTGGAAATGGGTGCGTGAGGCCTCCTGTTCAACGATTCCGGCCTTCTGAATAAGGGCAACATAGGGAGCGGCGCTGCCGTCTCCAATAGGAGGCTCATTGGCATCCATCTCAATGAGTGCATTATCGACACCTAGGCCGGCGAGGGAGGAGAGGACATGCTCCACTGTCTGGATCTTGGCGTTCCCCTGCACCAAAGTGGTGGCCCTTTCAACGGTTTTTACGTTGTCGGCAAAAGCATCTACAACAGGCTCGTCCACCAAATCCGTGCGACGGAATTTGTAACCATGACCCGCAGGAGCAGGATGGAGAGTAAGGGTTACATTGCCGCCGTTGTGCAGGGATCCTCCGCTCAGGCTGGCGGAGCTCGCTAGGGTGCGTTGGTATTCCATTGGAAAGTCTATATGTGTCAGTAGGTTGAAGCGGAATCGGGTTCAATGCCCCGGCGGGTCAATTCCTCCGTCGGGATTGACATCTGTAAGCATAATAACCGCAAAGATGCGGATGGAAGCAATCTTTGCCATGATTTCAACCTCTTGGGAAGTGTTTCCAGTGTTGAGTTTCGGGAGCATTCAGCTTTCTGAAGCAATGAGTCTTTGACGAGACAAACCACCGAGTTCACAACTTAAACTTCTCCCATGTCCGTTCCATCATCCTTCCGCATTCTTGGAGAATCTGCGGACTTGCTGGCCGTTGATAAGCCACCATTTCTTCTGGTTCATCCAACAAAACCGGGCGGACCGGTGACGCTCTGGGATCGCCTCCGCGAGTTGCTAGCATATGAGCTTGCAAGTGGCGGCCAGGTTTCCCTTATCAACCGCCTGGATCGGGAGACGAGTGGCATCACCCTTGTTGCGAAGACCGCAGCAGCAGCCAGATCCTGCGCCATGGCCATGGCACGAGGCGGGGTCGAGAAGGAGTACCTCGCCATTGTCACCGGATGGCCGGGATGCAGCGAGTGGAGTGTGAATGAGCCGATCTTAAGACTTGGAGCAGTGGAACATTCACGAATCTGGCTCAAACGAGGCGTACATCCGGATGGTGCAAGCGCATCCACCTCTTTCTGTGTTCTGAAACGACTCGACCATCCCATCCATGGGAAGTTGGCCCTTGTTCAATGTATGCCCCATACTGGACGCACCCACCAGATAAGAGTTCACCTGTCTTTCTCTGGACACCCAGTAGTCGGTGACAAGATTTATGGCCCTTCAGAAGATTGCTACTTGGAATTCATTGAAACAGGTTGGTCGCATGCCTTGGAGGAAAAGCTCTGGATTCCCCGCCATGCACTCCATTCCTGTTTCATTTCAGTTACCCTCAACGGGAGACGTCATCATTGGAAATCAGGACTCCCTGAAGACCTTCTTGATTTTCTCAATGCGACTGCCTAAGTCCAGGCCTTGTCCTGTACCCAAGCTCGTTTATCGAATGGCACTAAATCCTTTGACTGGAAAAGGATCTTCTTCTCAAGTTGACTCATGCTTCCCAATCTGACCTCCCGAAGAAAATTCTGTCTGATGATTGCCCTGATCTCCTCATTTCTAACGGGTTGCTCCGCAAATAAGTATGAGTCTCCGTCATACAGGGTGCTGAAATCGGACGGCTCCTTTGAGATTAGGGATTACCTGGAAATTACCACGGTCTCCATTCCCATGCAGAAGCGTGGATCTGATGGGGCTTTCATGAAACTCTTTGGCTACATTTCCGGACAGAACGTGTCCTCGGAAAAAATTTCCATGACCATTCCTGTTATCATGTCGGGAAGTTCTCCTCAGATGATGAGTTTTGTGCTTCCGAAGCTTGTTGTTGAACATGGTGTTCCCTCCCCATCCAATCATGATCTGATGATAACCAAAGTTCCAGCGGGCAGCTATGCAGTCTACCGTTTTGCCGGTTCGACGGCTTCATCGAACAGCAATAAGTCGGCTCTCAAGCTGCGTGAGTGGACCGATCGGAATACTTTGAGAGTCACTGGATCGCCGCTATTTGCCTACTATAATCCCCCGTGGACACCAGGGTTCCTGCGCCGTAACGAGGTGCTTCTCCGGCTTGTTCCGGAAAAATAGCAACGAGAGGAGAGGTGCAACCCTCAGGAGAAATGGATCTCTGGCTGTCACCCCACGATTTTAGAGTCCGTTCCTTGCGATCATCCGGCAAACTCACATGCGGCTACGGGTCGTCACCTTTCGGCGACTGTGTGGCCCTTGCAACGGAATCCCATCTTCTGGCCCTCCACTTCGTAAATAATTCCGTGCAGCTTGAGGATACTATGTCCTCCTTTCGGACGGAATGGCCCAGGCTTTCTCTAAATCGGTCGCTGGAAACCGAGACTCTTATAATACGTGCGTTCCGGACACCGATGAAGGTTCCAGTTATGGCCATCGGAACGCCGTTCCAGCTCTCGGTCTGGGAGTTTCTTCGATCCAGCCTCGATCCGGAGACTCTGACCTACGGAGAGGTAGCCAAAGCCATCGGCCGTCCTAAAGCAGCGCGTGCGGTGGGCAGGGCTGTGGGTGCCAACGGCATCGCCTTCCTTATTCCCTGCCACCGAGTCGTTTCACGTGGAAAACAGACCGGTTACCGCTGGGGTGTGGAACGCAAAAAACAGATCCTCGCCTGGGAACTGGAACAGCGTGACCCCCTGCAAATGCCGTTCTGACACACATCGATTTCATCCAAATCTCTCTTCGTTATATTTTTATGACGAAATTGTAAGCTATGAACATTTGCCCGAGCCTTCTTTCTGGGCTATCTCCTCATCACTAATTGCTATGAGTCATCCATCCACGAACGAGCCTAGAAGGACGTCCATGTCGTTTCCATCTGCGAATCTCTTCATGGGAGCACTTGCTACGGTTTTCCTGATCACTTCGGTTGGTACATCCAATGCTGTCGAAGTCGTGGCCGGCGGAACTACAAACTATAATACCACTGATAATATCGGCGGTACCGTCTCGGGGTGGACCAATGGGGTGAGTGCCGGCAACACCAATACTGGATGGAACTACGTCGGCCAAGCCGGCCTCTATGATTTAAGTGCTGTTTATCTTGGAAGCGGTTGGGTCCTCACCGCAGCGCATGTCTATCCAGAAAACACCAACATCTTCACTCTCAATGGGAATGCATACAATCTCACTGGTACTTCATTCACCAATTTTACTTACAGTGGCAATTCTGCGGACCTTACACTTTTTCAGATTTCAACCGTCGCCACCAATGGGTTCAACCTCTCCTTGCCCTCTCTGACGATTGATTCCAACTCCCTTACCAACAATCTTTCGAAGGTAGTCATGATTGGCTATGGTGGAACTGGTCAGGAGTCTTGGGGTTATAATACCGTAACCTATTCGAGTGGATATTTAGGTGATTCACCTTGGAATTCCGTAGGTTTTGAAACTTCATACGGTACGAATTCTTTTCCCAGCTTTACCAACAGCGCGATACTGGTGAATGGCGACTCCGGTGGTGGCGACTTTGTAAAGGTTGGAACGAATTGGGAACTAGCGGGAATTAATGTCGGCGTGGGCTCGAGCAGCAACTCTGGCTTCGTGCAACTCGGCTTCTACGATTCTCAGATTCTGGCAGACATGAATTCCGTACCGGAACCCTCCGCCTATCTTCTCATGGGCGTTGGACTGCTGGTGTTAGTGACGATGCGAAGAATGTTTAAAGCCTAGTGGAAATCTTCTCGGGCATATAAATAGCTGCTTGGGATTTCTTCCGGAATCCCGTCTATCTGGCTAATGCGGAAGGAGAGCGGTTTGTAGATGGAGTCAGGATCCGAATTGCGCAGGCTGTCCCGTGGCCTCCAGAACGGAAAGCCACAGGTCACCCTGAAGGCTTACCTTACGTCGGCGAACCGTGACGACACTTATCGGCAAATTGACATGATGCCCATGCCAGCGACCGACGACCATGTTTGTCTTGCCAGCCATCGCAGCGTGGACAGCATGTTGGGCGAGGCGGAGGCAGTAAATCGCATCCTGAGGGGAGGCCGGCACACTGCGGATGACATAGCTAGGATCAATATACTTGATGTTGATCTCTTTCCCCGAGGCCTTGAAATGAGCTTCGATCTTGTTTTTGAGAAAAGGTCCAATGTCTCCGAACTTTGCATTCCCAGAGGCATCCTTGACCGATGAGTCGTTTTCCATCAGATGCTGCCCCGCACCTTCCGCCACGACCACAACGGCGTGTCCGCGACTGGAAAGTCTTTTCTCCAAGTGTTCAAGCAGAGCGTTTTTGCCTTCCAGATGAAAGGGGACTTCTGGAATGAGGACAAAGTTGACGCAATTGTCAGCGAGGGCAGCAAAGGCGGCGATAAAACCCGAATCGCGGCCCATGACCTTTACTAGTCCAATGCCGTTAGGGCTCCCCTTCGCCTCACTGTGCGCACAGCGGACGACGCGTACTGCTTCTGCAAATGCTGTTTCGAAACCGAAACTTTTATCAATGTACTCTAGGTCGTTGTCGATAGTCTTCGGAATGCCGATCACGCTGATCCAGAGTCCACGACTAGCAATCTCGGAGACGAGATCTCCCGCGCCGCGCAGCGTTCCATCGCCTCCGATAACAAAAAGGATGTCGACTTTAAGTTGGACCAGTTTGTCGACTATTTCCTTGCTGGATTGAGGACCGCGTGAACTCCCCAGAATAGAACCTCCGTCGGTGTGGAGATCACTGACAAAATCGGGGGTAAGATTTATGATAGGATGTTTGTATCGTTCCACAAACCCCTCGTATCCATAAGGAATTCCGAAGACAGTTTTGACTCCGTAGGCATAATTTAGGGTCATCACCAGTCCACGAATCACATCGTTCAAACCGGGACAGAGACCTCCACATGTGACTACCGCACAAGTGGTTTTAGAGGGATCGAAAAAAATCTTCTCTCTCGGGCCCGAGCGTTCGATGGTGAGAGGCTCACTTCTGCTTTCAAGTGCTGCCCTTACCTTCTCAAGAGAGTGATCGAAAAGGACACGGTGACCGTCGTCGGAAACAAAATTGGCATCCGCTTCATTACGAAGTCCCAGTAACGGGGAGGAATGCCTAGGGTGGCCGAGGTTTTGGATTTTAAAATCCTGCTGTGTGAATTTGGGCATTGTGTGGAATCTCAGAGTAGGTCAGTTGACAGCAAAAATCATTCCCGGATAACACTTTTGAATCTCGTGACGGTTGCCAGCGATTCTTGCGTCAGTCAAACCTCGTCTCTCGCTGCAAGTAATGCAGCAAGAGATTGCCAATCACTGTAATTTTTATAATCGGAACATTTCAATAAACTTCATACAGCATTCCAATTTTTGGCCGAGATGTTTTCCTACATGATGTTGGTAACATCCGGTGGCTTGCGTTTCTCAAGTATAAGATTCCCCTCTCATCTCTTCCGGGTGCAGATTATGTCTGAGCATGCAAAGGACACCTAGCTTGCGGCAGAACTTTGATCCCAGAATTAACCGATTTGCTTTTTCTAGTGGCCGTTTTATAAAATTCTGAAATGAAAAATCCCTCCTCTCTTTTACTTACTGCAATATCCACATTTCTTGCTGCAGGCTGCACGACGGAAATAGGACCAAACGGCCAACCTCGATCGGTCATGACCCCGTTGGGGGCGGCCGCCGTACAAACTGTAACCGCTGCTGGAATCGGAGCAGGAACAGGGGCCTTATTGCATGGAGTTAATCCCGTCGCAGCAGGAGCCATCTCGGCAGGCGCTGGCAGTGTTGGATCTCAGGCAATCAATGCATTTATCCCAAAGGCCGGTTCACAGACTGCCGCTCAGCCACAGGGCAACCCGACCTTATTCGTACGCACATCGGACGGCTCATTCGTGCCAGCTAAGGTTAAATATGTGCAGCAACCAGATGGCAGCTATGTCCCCACTTATCCAAGTGGAAAGCAACTCTTCCGCCAACTGCCCAACGGTTCCTTTGCTCCTGCTAATTGAGCAATTAGGGGTTCCTCCGAACTGAACGATCTGTGCTTTTGATTGCCCACTACTATGTACAGTCGTCTGACGCGACTCAGGCGATTTGAGAGGTTGATGTGCATTCTCGAACGTGTCTTCCACTTAAAATGACAGACAGGGACTTGAGTTAATCGGAAACTAGGAAGATATTGTTAACTTGGACAAAGAACTTGCCCTGCCGTTCTAACTGTCTCTACATCCGCGTAAATTCCCCTCACAGAAACCATTATATCAATCAATTTATCATATGATGAAACGTATCGGCATTATCACCTCGGGCGGTGATTGCGGCGGTCTTAATGGAGTTATCAAGGGCGCTGCCAACATGGCTCTTTCCCATGGTGCTGCCAGCTTCATCATCCCCAGCGGATATGCAGGATTATATAATCTGCTGGATTTTGAAAAACTTACCGAATTAACACCACTCCGTCTGGATCAGATAAATGCCAATATAGCTGGTTCCGAGGCTGGTCATTCACGCGTAAAAATCAGGCAGATTGACGACGCTGAGAAATACGGGCGAATCAAAAGGGGCATGGAAAAATTCGGGCTCGACGGCCTGATCATCTCAGGTGGCGATGATTCCGGCAGTGTTCTGGTAGACCTGTCTGAACACGACATCCGTTGCGTGCACGCTCCCAAGACCATGGATATGGATCTGCAGTCTTACTCCGTGGGGGCGGATTCAAGCATCAACCGAATGGCTGTTTTCATCGAAGATTTAAAAACAACCGCAGCCAGCCACCAGCGCATCCTTGTGATCGAAGTCTTTGGTCGCTACGTGGGGCATACAGCATTTCGTTCGGGGGTCGCAGCTGACGCTGATGCAGTCATCATTCCCGAAATCCCCTGTGACTTTGACGTTCTTTATCAACACATGAAGGAGCGTTACTTTTGGCGCATCATGAATTCGGATGTACGCTCTGGAACTTACATGATCGTAGTGGCTGAAGGCATCAAGAACGCATCAGGAGCTGAGATTGTTGATGAAAGCGCTCCCGCCGATGCATTCGGGCACAAACGTCTGGCCGGGGCCGGAAAATATGTATGCCAGGAATTGACCAAACGCCTAAAAGCGGATCTTGCGATCAAGGATCTGATGAAAAAAGGAGGCACGTATGTTCCAGGGATCAATGAGATTCCAGAGGTCCGAGCAGTCACACCGGGGCATTTGGTGCGTTGCGGACACTCGAGTGCTTTCGACGTCAACTTCGGCAAGGAAGTTGGCGCGGCTGCTTTTGTTCTCCTGAATCAGGGCATTTCTGGCGTGACGGTTTCCGGTATTAGCAATGGAAGAATTCGATATATGGACACCAAGGAGGCAATCAAGCAGCGCCTTGTGAATATCCATCAAATTGCGCTCTACGAAACCCTTGGAACATGCTTCGGTCGCAGACCAGAGAAATTCCACGTAGAGACCGAAAAATTAACCGAAGCCATGGAAAGGCATTGGTAAAAGCTTGTCCTGATACACCCTACGAGTTGATTTCGATCCTTTCGATTAACGGATGTTTTTAACAGCATCTGCAATTATACCGATATTGATGAGCCAATTCATTCGCGCAGCTCCTCTGAATACGACCTTCTGATCTCCCAACAATGCCAGATTACAGCCACATGCCTCCACTTACCCGGCGCGAGATGCTACGGCTTTCAGCAGTAGGAGCCACTGCTCTGGGCGCCAACCTCTGCTTTCCGGCAATCGCTGCCGCGACTGCCAGTTCCTCCAACACCGCTGCACACAACTCGACCTCTGCCACTCTCTACGCGAGCTTGCTGAAGGACTGGTGCGACGGCCTAATAGCTCACCAGGTGATCAATGTGCGGGATCCAGCGCTGCACGGCGGCCTTCTCTGCCCTGCATGCGGCATCATGCACGGACGCTGTGGAGATGCAGTCTATCCACTGCTTCGCGTAGCTCACTCGACCGGTGATGAAAAGTACCTGCAAGCAGCACTGCTAGTTTATACATGGACGGAGCGCAACGTCAGTCGCACGGATGGCAGCTGGGTAAACGATGTCACTCTCAGTTCGTGGCAGGGCATCACGGTCTTTCACAGCATCGCACTGGCCGAGGCACTTGAACATCACGGCAGCATGCTTTCCTCATCCATCCGTAAAGAATGGAATGATCGCTTGGCCGCTGCTGCAAAGTTTCTCGACAGCTTTATCACCATCGAGACCGGCAATATCAACTACCCCATCAGCGCGACTCTTGCCTTCACGCTTTGTGGTATTCGATTCAACAACGCACACTATCTTGAGCGAGCAAGGGAACTCGCGCATACCGCCCTAGACTACTTTACGCCCAACGAATTCCTCTTTGGTGAGGGGCATCCTTCACACGGTATCTTCACCCCCAAAGGGTGCCGTCCTGTTGATCTTGGCTATAATGTGGAGGAATCGCTCCCATCACTGGCTCTATATTCACTACTCAACAAAGACAACGACGTGCTTATGCGCACCATTGCTGCCATGCGCACTCATATGGAGTTTATGCTGCCCGACGGCGGGTGGGACAACAGTTGGGGGACGCGCAACTACAAGTGGAGTTACTGGGGCAGCCGTACCAGCGACGGTTGCCAACCCGCGTTTCTTCTTCTCTCGCAGTACGAGCCGGTCTTTCGCGAGGTAGCGCAACGGAATCTGGAGATTATGGCCGCATGCACTCATGGGGGCCTCCTTTACGGAGGTCCAGATTACTTCGCGCATGGTGACCACGCCTGCATCCACCACACATTTACCCACGCCAAGGCACTAGCGACGGTGCTGGACCGTGGACACGACCTGCTCAAACCCAGCCAAAGGTTCCCGCTGCCGCGCGATGCAACCTATGGCCTCAAGAGCTATCCTGAGATCGGCACCCACCTGTCCGCCGTCGGCAAATGGCGCGCCACCGTCACCGAGTACGACTGGAATTATGTGGAGCATGTTCAGTCCGCTGGCAGTTCACCCGGAGGAGGCCACGCTACCGGTGGCGCGCTATCAACACTTCACCATTGCCAACTAGGACCTGTTTTGACCGCAAGCATGACTGAATACTCGTTGGTCGAAATCTCCAATCAGCAAGTCTTCGGCGATGCGCCACATATGCCACTCACTACACGCATCGAATATAGCAACGGCAAGACCTATACCAGTCTCAGCGACTTTGCTGCCGTACTTACGGCGAAAACTGCATCCGACGAGGTCTCGTTCGACGCACGAGGCCGCATGCTCACTGCCGCGCATCAACCAGACGTTGGTAGCGGCATGAAGTATCACCTGACCTACCGTATTACAGAACCCACAGTAGAGATTACAGCAGCTTCAGATGCAACCGGCATGCCTATTCTCTCAACTCCACCTCGATTTATCCTGCCGGTCATCTCGGGCTCTAATGAGAAGATTGAGCATCCTGACAGCAAGACCGTTCGGATACATAAAACCAATGGCACGCTGGTGATATCCACGGACGCAACTCAGGGTTTTGACCCCATTCCTGCAACGCGCACTTTCAATCTCGTGCCAGGATTCGAATGCATTCCGCTCTGCATCACCATGCCGCATGGAAAAGAGATTTGCGTCCGTCTGGAAGCACTGCAGAAAGCATAGCGTTTTCTGTAGATTGTGGGTGACGCTCGAGGTAAGGACCCGGCGATTCCGTTATTCACCGACAGCCCCCTTCGACCGAAAATTACTGCCATTGGATTTACTGTCTGCCACCCTGCTCTTTTGTTTTTTCGTTTTTCTGCGGAAGGATCGGCCCCACCTGCTGGAACTCACCTCTCATTGTGATCTTTGGGTGGACGACTATGGCTCGGTAACGGTAGGTCTTTCCAGGCTTTAGGCCATTGATTTCAGCATGAAAGTCGCCTGGGGAACTGAGTTGCTTCATAGGTGTACGGGACCATTGGTCGTTATAAAGAGCCTCCGTGAAGCCCAGATATTCCTGGTACTCGAAACCTACCTTTACTTCGTGGACTTTACCCAAGTCGACCAACCTCCCTTTTAAAGTCGCTCCTCCATTGCTGTTTGTTAAGGCATTTTCGGTATCCACGGCTGGAGGCACTATTGCCGGTTGGACATGCTCCATCTTCAGCACCATGGGATTGGCATAATTTCCGGATGTTGTGAATCGCAGCGTGCGCATCGCTGAAATTTCGAGTCCCTGTGAGGTTTGCCTCCATTTAGTGGAAGGATCGGCACTCGGTTGATATTCTAGGGTTTTTTCATTCTGCCCGAGGAATGTTATGCGAGTGCGATCAGTTACCTTGGCCGATCGGATGGTAATGGTTCGGCGTTGGCCTCGCTCCCAGTTATCCACCCCGGTAATGATGGCATAAATGGTTGCATCCTCTACTGGGGTCTCCTTCCTTCGGGTAAACCAGATGTTTTCTTCGTTTGTGATGATCCATGGCCGAGTGTCATGGATGCACTCACCGTTGAAGGCATGCCATAACGCCATGTCACGTAGCCGGCCCTCCTGTTCTGGTGGAAGTTCTCCGTTTGGCATAGGTCCAACATTCAGTAGCAGCGCTCCACCCTTGGCCCGCGTCTCCACCAAGATTTCCAGAAGCTTGCTGCTAGATTTGTAAACCTCACCAGTCGGTTTATAGGGCCACTGGATTCCCATGGTGACATTGGCTTCCCATGCTCCCGGCAAAGCCCGACCGGGCAGGTGTTGCTCTGGTGTGGTTAGGGCACCTCTTGTAACCAGTAGATTAGGATTGCAGTTCCAGCCTTCATCTCTGCAGGGCTCCTTCGGAGAACCGTCGATAAATAGTAGGTCTATGGTTCCATAGCGGGTCATCAACTCACGGGTCTGGGTTCGTATCAAATCTTTGAAGCTGGCCTCCGTGGCTGCATCCATGGCAGGTGCTGGCCGAGTAACCGGCAGCCCATGCCGATACAGGAAATAAAAATCATCAGGCGAGTAATAGATCCCTACAGCTAGCCCAGCGCGACGGGCCGCATCGGTAAACATTTTCACAACATCCCTCGCGTAAGGTGTCTTCATGACATTGTAGTCGGTGGTGGACGTGTCCCACCAGCAGAAGCCATTGTGATGTTTTGTAGTGAATACGGCATATCGCATGCCAGCAAGTCTGGCTAAGTCCATCCAATGAGTCGGATCACACTGCGTAGGGTCGAGGGTCTTTGGAAGTTCGTGGAAATACCAATCAAGAACTTTGTTGTCTGCATCGGCCACCACATGACTGATATCCCCACCAAGTTGGCAATCGACGCTCCAATGAATGAACATACCGAAGCCGGCGTCTTGGAGCCAATCCATACGTTCCGGCTTATTGCGGTTAGCCACCGCGTTCTGGTCAGTTATGATGGCGTCACCTGGGCTGGCGGCAAACAGGAGTCTTGAAATGAGAACCATGAGAGCGACAAAAGAGATTGCGCGGATAGCGATACCTGATCTGCCTGATCTCAGCGGTTTAGATTCTGGTGCTACTTGATACATGAGGGTTGCTGAGTAGTTAGCAGCAACGGACTTGCCTAAGTCTTTTGCTGTCTGTGGGTGTTATACTTCGAATCTCCCAATATGTTATTTGATCCTGCAAGAAATACGATCAATCCTCGTCCCTGGAGCGCGGATAGACAAGGGTAGGAATACAGAGTCCGATACCAATGGCCACCAGCGTAAAGGTAACCACAATCAGGTTCTGCAGTGTTGAGAACAAAGGAACGATGTCATTTTTAGGAGAGACACGGACAAGAGTGAACAACCCCATGAATGCCTTGGCGGCCAAACTACCGGGCACCATGGCAATACATCCCACCGCTGCCAAAACGGAACCTTGAGGAGATTGGGTTCTTTGCCAAGCACGGTCGGCAATAGCCAGTGAGAGGGCTGCAATAAAGGAGGCGGCCGGCAGACTCAGGTCGAAATCCTGACACAGAGTCCGGACCGAAAGAGCCAGAGCCCCCGAACCGAAGCAGAGCCAGAGCATTCTGGGGGGAGAGTTGAAAAGAACCCCAAAACCTGCTGCGGCTATTCCACCGAAAAAGGCCTGATGGATAACATGAACAAGAAGCGGCGTCATGGGTGCGGGATTTTCAAGAAGATGCTTTGCGCCATGGCAAGACCGAGCGCCATGAAGAGCAGTACATAGGTGATCCGCAGTGCACGTGCGGCAGCAAGGTTCGGCTTTCCCTCAATGACATCGATTTGAGCATTGAGAACAGGAATGCCGGGAACAAGCAGAAGGACCGCCGCAACCATTGCCAACTCGAGATCACTGCTTCCCATGAACCGCCCACCTATAGCTGCTAACGATGCGGCAACAAAACTGACAGTGCCAGTGGTAAGAAAGAGATTGGTTCCACGCTTGAAGAGGAGATGCCTGATCCATTGCCCGGTTGCCGCTCCCACTAAGGTTGGCAAAAACGCACTGCCGTCGGAGTTTAGAAGTTGTCCGAAAGCACTGCAGGCTAACCCAGTTGAAAGACATACAAACCAGATGGGATATGCCTTTGTCGTCCTTGTCACACCATCAACTTCTCTCTGGGCATCCTCACATTCCACTTCGCCGCGAGCCACACGATATATGGTCTCCTGCAGATTCTGGGAACGCCGTAAGTTAACGCCATGTTCTCCAACTTTTCCCATCTGCGTGCATGCTTCGTCCCCCCGTCGCAGCATGACGATAATGGCCGCATGCTGGCAGAATGCCTCGGCAGAATCACAACCAAAGCCACGCGCAATATTTGAGATTGCCTCATGCACCACACGGGCATTCGCCCCCCATTCCAACAACATGCGTCCGCAGGTTAGCGACAATCGGGCAACCGCCGCGAGCGGAGGTCGCTCCAAGCCTTTCTGGATTATTGTCATATTGTTCCCAGATATTGTTCGAGTCGGTGCAACGTAGATAAACAAGCTACCATACCAATTTCCTTTTCACTCGAAAAGCACATACAGCAGAAAATACCTAGGCAAGGAATGTCACTTGCAGCACTTCAAAAAACGCCTCAAAACAAATCCATGAAAAACACTTCAGACAACACAGGCAAACTGGGCACACATCAACCCGACATCAAGCTGGTAACGGATTGGGTGAAGGAAATCGCTGAGCTGACCAAGCCGGAAACCGTCTTTTGGTGCGACGGTTCCGAGGCAGAGGACAAGCTCATGCGCGAACGCATAGTTGCTTCGGGAGCTGGACTTTGGCTCAACGAAGAAAAGCGTCCGAACTCCTTGCTCGTCCGAAGCGATGTGCGCGATGTCGCACGCGTCGAGGAACGCACCTTCATTTGCTCCAAATCGAAGAAGGATGCGGGTCCCACAAACAACTGGGAAAACCCTGTCGTCATGAAGAAAAAGATGACGGGACTCTTCTCTGGATCGATGAAGGGAAGAACTCTCTATGTCGTCCCCTTCAGCATGGGCCCGATTGGTTCCCCCATCGCGCAATACGGAATCGAACTCTCCGACAGCCCCTATGTGGTAGCCAACATGCGCATCATGACACGTATGGGGGCGAAGGTTTATGACGAGATTGCCAAAACCGGAACCTTCGTGAAGTGCCTCCATTCTGTCGGTAAGCCTTTGGCGTCCGGCGAGAAAGATGTTCCATGGCCATGTAATCCTGAAAACACCTACATTACCCACTTCCCCGAAGAGCGGCTGATCATGAGCTTTGGATCTGGTTATGGCGGAAATGCACTTCTTGGGAAAAAATGTTTTGCACTCCGCATTGCATCAGCAATGGCCCGCGATGAGGGATGGATGGCCGAACACATGCTCATCCTCGGAGTGAAGGATCCTTCCGGAAGCAAGACTTACGTCTCAGCCGCCTTCCCGAGTGCCTGTGGCAAGACGAATTTTGCAATGATCATCCCGCC
>Ga0007854_10000780_pt1 | contig 20539 bp, 22 predicted proteins | sample CryBogCBH12Aug08_FD_60382 | JGI IMG/M metagenome (GOLD analysis project Ga0007854, IMG submission 60382) | Freshwater microbial communities from Crystal Bog, Wisconsin, USA - CBH12Aug08 | ecosystem: Environmental > Aquatic > Freshwater > Lake | place: Crystal Bog, Wisconsin, USA | collected... | reverse complement strand
TTGCTGGCGGAGGTGTTTTCCAACGAAGGCATCGGCACGCTGATTTACGCGAACGAATACCAGCAGATCCGGCGGGCGATGAAAAAAGATGTGCGGGCGATCCAGCTTTTGACCAAGCAGGGCGTGGATTCTTCCGAGCTGGTGAAACGGACGCGGGCGACGATTGAAAAAAACTTGTCGGATTATTTCATTTTTGAAATTGATAAAAATCCCGTCGCGTGCGTGGCGCTGCACGTTTTTCCCGAACAGAAAAAGGGCGAGCTGGCATGCCTTTACGTCGCTTCGTCGAACGAAAATCGAGGCATTGGTCGGAAGCTGATCCAGTTCGTCGAGAACAAGGCGAAGGAGATGAACCTGACGGAGCTAATCACGCTCTCGACGCAGGCGTTCACTTATTTCCAGTTGAAGGGCGGCTTCAGCGAAGGCACGCCGGACGATCTCCCGCCGGCGCGGCGCGAGAAATACGATGCGAGCGGACGCAACTCGAAGGTGCTGGTGAAAAAACTCGTCAAGCCGTGACCGATGCAAGCGCGCGTTCTCATTTTGACGATGAGCGCGGCGGTTCTGGTTTCCGGCTGCGCTGTTTTCCATCCCATGAACGAAAAAACTTTTCCTGAAAAGTATCTCACCACCTGCCAAAAGCTCGGTGTCGCGACGACGAAATACGTTTTGACCGTGAGCGTCGCGCGCCAGACGGTTTCGCTTTTTGAGGACGGCAAGTTTGTAAAAAAACTCCCCTGCTCCACCTCGCGCTTTGGCATCGGGCAAATCATTGGCTCCAACCGCACGCCGCTCGGATTGCATCGCATCGCGGAAAAAATCGGCGGCGGCGAGCCGGTGGGAACCGTTTTCCAATCACGCCAGCCCGTCGGCCACACGTCGCAGCCGGAATTTGCCGACGCGAAAATCACCACGCGCATTTTGTGGCTCGAAGGTCTGGAACCGGGTTTCAATCAAGGCACGAATGTGGATTCGCATGACCGCTACATTTACATCCACGGCACGGCGGATCAAAAAACCATCGGCGAACCGGCCTCGTGCGGCTGCGTCCATCTCGCCGACGCGGATTTGGTGGAGCTATTCGATTTGCTGCCGGCGGGCACGCTCGTGTGGATCGCGGAAAAATAAATTCCGTTGCTATTTTTCACCGCCGGTTTAGCTTGCCGACAATGTTCGCGCGCGGCGGCAAAATCCTCGTGGTAATCGCGCTGGTCTTGATGACCGGCGCGCATTGGGTCGCGCTGCAAACCGTCGCGTGGACAACGATGCTGGCGAATAATCTCTGCACGCAATCGGTTTCCGAGGCGGTTTCTGAAACTTTCGACGGCGAACATCTCTGTCCGCTGTGCAAAGCGATCGCCGCCGCCAAAAAATCGGAGAAAAAATCCGAGGCCGTCGCGCCGGTGCTGAAATTGGAATTCCCGCCCGCGCCGGAAAATTTCCGCTTCATTTCGCCGGAACCCATTTCCGCCTTTTCGCTGGTTGATTTTTCCGAAGACGCATTTTTCTCAAAGCCGCCGCTGCCGCCACCGCGCGGCTTCTTCGCCTGATTCAACGTAGTTTTTCCGGCCAACGTCGTGAGGCGTGGGCGTAATTTATTCCTTTTAATTTGAGGATGCCTCCTGGCGTTCTCGCAATCTTGAATTTTGAAAATGAAAAATTTGAATTCGCAGATGAAAAAAGTCGGGGTCGGTTTGGTGGCGGGCGTTTTGGCTCCGGGCGCGGCGTTCGCCTGCGCCTGCGGCTGCGGCGTGTTCGACGTGGGCACCAGCTCGATGTTTCCCGAAGATTCGGGCGGCACGGTGTTTCTGGATTACGATTACCAGGATCAAAACCACAACTGGAGCAACAGCTCATCCGCGCCCAACGCGAACAACGACGACAAAAAAATCGAGACGCATTTCGTCACGTTCGGCGCGCAATATATGTTCAACCGCAGTTGGGGCGCGCAGGTGGAACTGCCGTTCGCCAACCGCACGTTCGATTCCGCCGGCAACGCCGCGTCGCTCAACTGGACCACCATCGGCGACATCCGCATCAAGGGCATTTACACCGGCTTCTCCGAAGATATGTCCAGCGGCGTGACGTTCGGCGCGAAATTGCCAACCGGCAGTTTCGGCCACGCCATGTCGCTCGGCGACATTGACCGCGACACGCAAATCGGCAGCGGCAGCACGGACGTTTTGCTCGGCGGCTTTCATCGCGACCGTTTTGGCGCGTCGCACTGGAACTGGTTTGCGCAGGCGGAATTTGATTTGCCGGTGTTGACGCAAGGCGATTACCGGCCCGGCTTCGAGGCGGACGCGGCGGCGGGAATTTATTACGACGGCCTGTCGCTGGGCCGCGTGAAAATTTCGCCGGTTGCGCAAATCATCGGTTCCTGGCGCGACCACGACCACGGCGCCGACGCCGCGCCGGCGGATTCCGGCTATGAACGGGTGCTGCTCTCGCCGGGCATCGAATTCCACCTGCATCCGGTGAAAATCTACGCAGACGTGGAAGTGCCGGTGTTGCAAAGCATGAACGGCAACCAGCTCGTCGCTCCAGTGTTGTTCAAAGTCAGCGTGAGCTATATGTTTTGAAAATGCCGCCGGCATCGGGCAACAAAAAAAAATCCAGCGGGCGCGGGGACGAGAAATTATTTCTAACCATCGTCCTCGCGCTGGCCGCCATTGCCGGCCTCGGCAGTTGGTTTGCCGCCGGCGCGTTGAAACGGCATGACGACGCGCGCGTCATCGCTCCGGATGAATCGCGTCGGCTGGAAAATTTTTCTTTGATCGACAGCGCTGGTCGCCGCGTCACGCGCGAAGATGTGCGTGGGAAAATTCTCGCCGTCAGTTTCCTGTTCACGAGCTGTTCGCTGACCTGTCCCGAAGTTAGCAAGCGCATGGCGGAAATCCAAAGCCTGACCGCCACAGATGACGACGTGCGCCTGCTTTCGCTGACGGTGGATCCGCGCACGGACACGCCGCCGGTGCTGGCGAAATGGGGCGCGCGTTTCGGCGCGGACACGAACCGCTGGCGGCTGCTCACCGGCGACAAGGCGCAGTTGCTCTGGCTCGTCGGCACCAGTTTTCTCGCCACGGAAACAAACAATCCGTTCAACTCCATGCCCGGAAATTTCGCCGGCACGGAACGCATCGCCGTCGTGGACAAACGCGGAAACGTCCACGCCTTTTTCGACGGCTTGCGCGTCGGGACGCCGGCGGCGGTCGCGGCGGAAATTGAAAAATTGCGGGGTGAATAATAAAACCACGAAATACACGAATCACACAAAAATGAAACCCGGAGATTTTTTGCATTTCTTTCGTGTGCTTTGTGTATTTCGTGGTTCCAAAAAATGAAAACAGAACTTTTACTTTGCGGACTGCTGCTGGCCGTGGCCGGCTGCAAACCGGCGGCATCCACGCCGCCCGCCGACCCGCCGCCAACCAAACTCATCCTCATCCCGACAACATACATCGTGCGTGGCATCATCCAGCAAATCCCGCCCGACCTTCGCCACGTCACGATCAAGCACGAGAAAATCCCCGGCTACATGGCCGCGATGACGATGGATTTTTCCGTGCGCGACACGAACGCGCTCGCCGGTTTCGCGCCCGGCGATGAAATTTCCTGCACGCTCGTCGTGACGGCGGATGACGACTGGATTGAAAATCTCAAGCGCACCGGCAAGATCGGCGGCATCGCTGGCTCGCCCGGCTGGCACGCGGTCGAGGCGGAATTGTCCATCGGCGACACGCTGCCGGACTATGAATTCACCAGTGAAACCGGGCGAACAGTGAAGTTCTCGGATTTTCGTGGTCGCGCCGTGGCGTTTACATTTTTTTTCACGAGCTGCCCGCTGCCGGAATATTGCCCGCGCATGAACAAGAATTTTTCCGAGGCACAAAAAAATCTTCTGGCCGACACGAACGCGCCGACAAATTGGCAGATGCTTTCCATTTCATTCGATTCCGCGTTTGACCAGCCGCAGATTTTGGCGAGCTACGCCGGAATTTATCGCGGCGCCAATGTCGACCGCTGGCTGTTCGCCGTCGCATCCACGAACACGCTCGCCAGCCTTGCGCCGAAAGTAGATTTAAATTTCTGGCGTGAGAACGGTTCCATCTCGCATAACTTGCGCACGGTGGTTTTGGATGGCAGCGGAAAAATCTCCAAGCAATTCGACGGCAACGACTGGACGCCGGAGCAACTGGCCGACGCCATTCGCGCCGCCGCCAAGATTCGGTAGGGCTGACCTGCGGGTCAGCCAGCCCGCCGGTTTAATTCTTTTCCGCACGCCAAAAATTTTTTATCTTGGCGGCGTGCATCGCGACTCTCTCAAATCCGCCACGCGCATCGTGGTCAAACTTGGCACCGGCGTTCTCACGGACAGCCGGAAGCTGATTGATCCCGCGCAGTTGGAGCAAATCGTCGCGCAGGTCGCCGCGCTGCGAAAGGCTGGCAAGGAAGTCGTGGTCGTCACCAGCGGCGCGGTCGGTGCGGGCATGGGCGCGCTCGGTTACAAAACGCGTCCGACCGATCTCGCGGAAAAACAGGCGTGCGCTGCTGTCGGCCAGACGCGGTTGATGGCGGTCTATGAAAAACTTTTCGCCGCGCATGGCTTGGTCGTCGCGCAGGTTTTGCTCACGCACGAGGATTTGGAACATCACGAGCGCCACTTGAACGCGCGCAACACGCTCGTCACGTTGCTCGGTCGTGGCGTCGTGCCTATCATCAATGAAAACGATGCGGTGTCGTTCACGGAAATCAAATTTGGTGACAACGATAAATTATCCGCGTTGGTCGCATCGCTTTTACCCGCAGATTTGCTGGTGATTTTGACGACGGTGGATGGCGTCATCGAAAATTTTGGAAAGAAAAATGCGCGGACACTTTCCGTCATTGAGAAAATTGACGCGGCGGTTCAGGACATGGCCGGCGGCACGACGAGTGAAACGGCGGTCGGCGGCATGAAGTCGAAAATTGACGCGGCAAAAATCGCCGTGCGTTCTGGCATTCCGCTGGTCATCGCGTCCGGCAGCAAAAAAGACGCGCTCGCCAAAATCCTCGCCGGTGAAAATGAAGGCACGCTGTTTATCGCCAAGCCGAACCGGCTGCAAGGGCGCAAGCGCTGGATTGCATTTTTTCATCATCCGCAAGGCACGTTGTTCGTGGACGACGGCGCGAAGCTGGCCTTGCGCGAAAAAGGCAAGAGCCTGCTGCCGCCCGGCGTGGCGCGTTGCGAAGGTGAATTTGCGGCGGACGACGTGGTGCGCATTTGTGATCTGGACGGAACGGAATTTGCGCGCGGCATCGCGCGGTTCGGTTCTGCCGCTGTGCGGGAAAATAAATTGCCCAAGGAAGAACTCGTTCACCGCGACGATTTGGTGATTTTGTGATTCTTAACCGTGTCAAAAAGGTGGTGCCATGAAACCAACCAAGAAATTTATGTCAATATCCGCAACCCGGTTAGTGCTGGCGGGGTGGCTGTTTGTAGCGTATGGAGCGGCGGCACAGGGATCGCTCGACCAATCGGTTTTGAACACATCCGGTTCAAGTGGCGTGGGGCAGGTGTTAAGTTCGAGCAATCAGTTGGCGCAGACGTTTACCGTGGGCATCGCCGGCCAGCTTACCGGAGTTGATTTGCAGGTGTTTCAGGCCGGAACTACTAATCAACTTACGGAGAACCTCGTTCTGGTGGTGTATGTGCCGGCGACTTCAACCAACCCGATTGGCACCATTCTGGCGACGGCAAATGTTTATCCGGCTGACGTTCCCAATTTACCCCAGATGCTTGCCGGGGCGCTGGTCTTCGTGGATTTGAGCGCGTTTTCAATTTCAGTCAATCAGGGCGATGTGCTGTCGCTGGCCTTGACGACGGCGCAACCGGTGCCCACTCCAGCCTATGTGCACTACACTTGGGTCACGCCGGGTGGCCTCAACGGCCCATACTCTGCCGGTCAAGCTTGGCGTGCCCTTTTACCGAACGGATTTGATGCGTTAGGCAATCGCGATTTTGGCTTCCAAACTTACGTTGATGCTGGCGCTATCATAACCGTCACTCCAGTTCCCGAGCCTTCGGTAGCCGCTTTCGCGGCAATGGGATTTTTCGTGTGGATTTATTTCAATCGTTGGTTTCATCGGGCTGGTGAAACATCCAAAAAATGAGAAAAGTTTCTGCCATCACCGACCTGCTCAAAGTCATGGCGAAGTTGCGTTCGCCCACCGGTTGCCCGTGGGACCGCGAGCAGAGCCACCACACGCTGCGCCGCCATGCGATTGAGGAAGTTTATGAATTGATTGATGCCATTGAGGCGCGCGATGACATCGAGATGGCGGAGGAGTTGGGCGATTTACTGTTGCAGGTGATTTTTCACTGCCAGCTTGCGAGCGAGCGCGGCGCGTTTGATTTTGAAAAGGTCACGAGGCATCTCGTGGACAAATTGATTCGCCGCCATCCGCACGTTTTTGGCACGACGAAGGTCAAAGACGTGGACGAGGTCTGGGCGAACTGGGAAAAAATCAAGAAGGCGGAAAAATACGGCACGCATTTGGAACGTAAATCGGCATTGGATGGCATTCCGAAACATCTGCCGGCGTTGCTGCGCGCGGAAAAATTGATCAAGAAGGCGCGAAAATCACGGCTCCTCGCTGAATATTCCCATATTGAAAGCCATCATCAGGCGGCTTCCCTTTTTGAAAAAAAGACCAAAGCGGCAATCGCGCTGCAATTATTTGCGTTGGCGGAACACGCGCAGCAGAATGGCTGGTGCGCGGAGGAATTGCTGGCCGGTGAAATCAAGAAGCGCGAACGGCGATTGCGGCAGTTGGAAATCAAATCCGTGCGCAGGCAGAGCCAGCGGTAGAGTTTTGTTGATGCGATTTTGCCTGATTTATCATGGCCGAGTCGTGTGGCAAAACAAACTTTGGATTGACAAACAGGCCACCGTCGCTCCGGGTTCTGTCTCGTAACGCTTGCAAATCTTCGCCTTTTCGCTTTTCCTTGTTTCAAGATGTTTCGACCCTGTGGTCTTCTCGCCATCATCGGATTATTACTGGCCGCGCCAGCCGGCTTCGGTGCCGAGTCCGTCGAGGTGAATCTCGACTACGTCGTTCAACGCGCCCTTGAACGCGCGAAAGCGCCGTTCCACTCGCCGCGCGCCGACCTGCCCAAGGTGCTGCGGCAGGACAATCTCGATTACGACAAATACCGCGAGATCCGTTTCCGGCGCGACCGCGCGCTGTGGGCGGCGGACAACCTGCCGTTTCGCGTGGAATTTTTTCATCCCGGCTATCTGTATCAGGAGCCGGTGCACGTTAATGAATTCACGCCCACCTACACGCAGCCCATCCGTTTTGTGCAGGATTTTTTTGACTACGGCAAGCTGAACATCGCTGGGCAGATTCCGACCAAGACTGGGTATGCCGGTTTCCGCGTGTTGTATCCGCTGAACCAGACCAACCAGCTTGACGAACTTGGTGCGTTTCTCGGCGCGAGCTATTTCCGGCTGCTGGGCAAAAACCTCCGCTACGGCGAATCCGCACGCGGCCTGGCGCTGGATTCCGGCGAAGGCGACCGCGGAGAGGAATTTCCGATCTTCACCGACTGGTGGCTTGGCAAGCCGCAACCCGACAACACGGAGTTGCACCTTTACGCGATTCTCGACAGCGTGAGTTGTGTTGGCGCGTATGAATTTTACATCCGGCCCGGTGATACGACGACGGCGAGTATCAAGGCGGTGCTGTTTTTCCGCGAGACCAACAACGTCGCTGCGGTGGATAAAGATCGCAAGCCGATCAAAACTATCGGCCTTGCGCCGCTGACGAGTATGTTCTGGTTCGGCAAGGACACGGAACGGAAATTTGACGATTACCGCACCGAGGTTCACGACAGCGACGGTCTGCTCGTCCACATGGGTAACGGCGAAATCTTCTGGCGCCCGCTCGACAATCCGCCGGCGACGCGGCATCAGGTTTTTCACGCGCCCGGCATCAAGGGTTTTGGCCTGCTCCAGCGAGAGCGGAATTTTTCCGCGTATCAGGATATGTTCAACCTCTACCATCAGGTGCCAAGCGTCTGGGTGGAACCCGAGGGCAACTGGGGCGACGGCGACCTGCATCTTGTCGAGTTGAGCACTGCCTACGAAGGCCTTGATAACATTGTCGCTTTCTGGGATCCGAAGGACAAGCCCGCGCCGCTCCAACCGTATCGTTTCGGCTACCGGTTGCATTGGGAAAGCGGCGACGCGGATTTGAAACGCTCGGAAAATCGCGTCGTCTCCACGCGCATCGGGCCGGACACGCAGTTCGATGGCCGGCAGTTCGTGATTGATTTCGACGGGCCGAAACTCGACGCGATTCCCGAAAACCAGCCGCCGGCGGTGGTCGCCAATTGCAGCGGCGGCGCGCGCATCGTGGACACGTTGGTCGTGCGCAACACCTTCGCCGGCACCTGGCGCGTGATTTTGAAGATGGTGCCGCCGGCCGGCAGCAAGGACGCGATTGATTTGCGCTGCTCGTTGCAGCAAGGCACGAACACCGTCGGTGAAACCTGGGTCTATCAATGGAGCCCGCCCTAAAAATTCTGCCCGACGTTTCCGGCGAGATCGCCGGGCGCTCGCTGGAGGAGTGGAACGCCGCGTATGTGAAGGTGGAAAATTATTTCCACGCGCTGCGCATTCGCAACAAGCCGCTGCTCGGCCAACTCGTCCTGCGCGTGCTCGAACGTGCCCAGCGTCGCGCGCCCGCCGAACCGCAGCGCACCGCCACCGAGCTTGCCGCCGAGGAGATGGACCGCATCGTGACCGAGTGGTTCGCGCAAGTCTTGCAGACCTCGCCCGTCGGCAGCGAACACACGCTTTCCACGCGCGGCCGGCTCGCGCTGCTGTTGGCCGATATGCCGGGCCGCTGGCAGGATCAATTTCTCCGCCCCGGCCCGTGGCCGGCGGAATTCGTCGAGGCGATGCGCGAAAGCTTCTTCCGCGCCGGCCCGGATTTTCAATTGTCGAAAATGATACCGCGTCCGCTGGATCTCGGCCCGATCACCACGCTGACCAATTTTGGGAAAATTCCCTATGTCCGCATGGCGTTGGTGTGGGGCGGCTACGCGTTGCTCCTCGTTGCAATTTTCTGGCTGACGCACGGCGGTTTTAAGCAGGTGCTTGACTGGTTCAAATAAATGCCCGGCCAACCAAACATCGAATCTGTTTCCGCGCCGCGCCTGCGCCGCGGCTGGCGGCTGTTTTTGTTTTTCTCGCTGGCGGTGCTGCTGACCGGCGCGGTTTCGATGCTGTTTGCGGATCTGCTCTGGCGCACCGGCTGGAGCGCGTCGCGCACGGTGTTGCTGGTGTTGTTCATCGTTTTATTTCTGCTCACGGCCATCGGTTGTATGCACGGCGTTTTCGGGTTTTTCCTCCGCGTTTTCGGCACGAACCGCCGCATCACCGGGCTGAAGGAGTTCACGGCGCAAAGCATCGAAGGCACGAGCACCGCCATCATCTTCCCGATTTACAACGAGGATTCTGTCCGCGTGCTCGAAGGCCTGCGCGCCACCTATGTCTCGCTCGAACGCACCGGTCAGCTCGACAAGTTCGACTTTTTCATCTTAAGCGACTCGACGAATCCCGACCGCTGGGTCGAGGAGGAAAAAAACTGGTGCGAACTCGTCCGCGACCTCGATGCACTTGGTAAAATTTATTACCGCCGCCGGCTGTTCAACGAGGCGCGCAAGAGCGGCAACGTCCGCGACTTCCTGAACACTTGGGGCAAGCGCTATCGCTACTTTGTCTGCTGCGACGCCGACAGCGTTATGCGCGGCGAAACGTTGGTGGACTTGGTGAAATTGATGGAAGTGCATCCGACGACCGGCTTGATCCAGACCGTGCCGTCGCTCGTGAACGCCGAGTCGCTGTTCGGTCGCATCCAGCAGTTTGCCAATCGCCTCTACGCGCCGGTGTTCATTTCCGGCCTGAATTATTGGGCGCTCGATTTTGGAAATTATTGGGGGCACAACGCCATCATCCGCACCGAACCGTTCATGCAGTTCTGCGATCTGCCCTCGCTGCCGGGACGCAAGCCGTTCGGCGGGCAAATCCTGTCGCACGATTTTGTCGAGGCCGCGCTCATGCTGCGCGAAAACTGGCAGGTGTGGCTGGCCTATGATTTGGAAGGCAGCTACGAGGAAGCGCCGCAGTCGCTGCTGGACAACGCCCAGCGCGAGCGCCGCTGGTGCCAGGGAAATTTGCAGCACGGCCTCGTGCTCTTCGCCAAAGGCCTGCGCGGCGTGAGCCGGCTGCACTTGATCTTCGGCATCTTCGGCTACGTCGCCAGCCCGCTGTGGCTGGCGTTCCTCATCGGATTTGATTGGATTTATTGCTTCCAAAAATATTCCGGCCTGTCGGACATCACCGTGCAGTCGTTCAATCCGTATCTGAAAGACTGGAGCGGCACGGCGCACGCGTTTTTAATTTTTATCATCTGCATGGTCGTCATCATGCTGCCGAAATTTCTTTCGCTCGTTGACCTCGCGCGCGACTGGCCGCGCCGCGCGCAGTTCGGCGGGCTGCTCAACGCCGCCGGCGGCGTTGTTGGCGAAACGATTTTTTCGACGCTGCACGCGCCGTTGCTGATGCTCTGGCACACGCGTTTCGTGCTGACGAACATCGCCGGCATCACCGTCGGCTGGACCACGCAAAACCGCGACGCCGAAGGCACGGACTGGTTTTACGCGGCGCGACGGCACTGGGGCCACACGCTCATCGGCGTCGCGTGGGGCTGGTTCACCTGGCAGCTCGACCCCGGCTTGTTCTGGTGGTTCACGCCGGTGCTGGCGGGCATGGTTTTTTCCGTGCCGTTGAGCGTGCTGACCAGCCGCCGCAGCCTCGGCGCGCGGGCGAAGGCCGCCGGACTATTTTTGACGCCTGAGGAAATTTGTCCGCCGAAGGAAATTGTTTCGCTGCGTTCGCGGATGAAAATCCACGAGCTGGTCGAGGAGGAATACGAGGCCAACCGCTGCCGGCCCCATGCCGGCCTCGCCGCCGCCGTGCTGGACCCGTATGTGAACGCAATCCATGTGACGCTGCTGCGCGAAAAACAGTTGAACCCGGTCTATGCTGAGCATTTCACGCGCATCGGCGCGGGCACGGACGCCGTGCGCGACTTGGGCGAAAAACTTCTATCCGCCGGCCCGGATAAATTGAAGTCATCCGAGCGCATGGCCGTGATGGCTGACCAACGTGTGATGGTGTGGCTGCATCAGCAGGCGTGGGTGCGGCCAGAAGAAAAGCTCGCACCGTGGTGGCGCGCGATGATCCGCGAATTCAGCTTCCGGGAAAATTAAAGCAGTTCCAAAACGCGGTGCAGTTCCGCATCCGTGTTGTAAAAGTGCGGCGAAAGACGGATGTAATTCTGCGCCTTCCGGTCGGTGCGCAGCGACGCGATGACGCCGGCTTCTTCTAATTTTTTGTGCAGCAGCGCGAGGTCTTTGCCCGGCGTAAAAAAGGTCGTGATGCCGCTGGCGTTCTCGGTTTTCGGTTCCGCGTTCAAAACGACAAAGCCCTTGGCCTGCAACGCCGGCACGAGCCACGCGCGTTTGCGGAGCAGTTCGGCGGCGATGTTTTCCACGCCGATTTCCAGCGCCAGTTCCATCGCGGCGAGCAGACCGACAAGACCGACGAGATTATGCGTGCCGGCTTCAAACTTGGCCGCGCCGCTGCGGAACTCGATTTTTTCCTGCGCAACAAAATTGGGATTTCGCACGTTGTGCCAGCCATAGACCGGTGGATTCAATTTCTCCTGCAAATCCTTTTTGACGTAGAATAAACCTGCGCCGCACGGGCCGAGCAGCCATTTGTGCGAATCGGCGGCGAGAAAATCGACGTTCTCCACCGTTGTCGGAAATGCGCCAAGCGTTTGAATCGCGTCGAGGCAAAATAAAATTCCGCGTTCGCGCAGAAATTTTCCAATGGCATTGTGGTCGAGCCGGTAGCCGCTGATGAAATGATTGGATGCCAGCGCGACGAGGCGCGTGTTTTCGTCCACCTGCCCCATCACGTCAATCGCGCGGATGATGCCGAGGCCGCGCGTGTTCAGGAGACGGACTTTCACGCCTTTTTCCGTGAGCGCCAGCCACGGATAGACGTTGGACGGATAATCGTCGTGGTAAATCAGGATGTTGTCGCCCTTGCGGAAATTCAGTCCGGCGGCGACGAAACTCAACGCGAGCGAAGTCGGCCCGACGAGCGAAACTTCTTCCGGCTGGCAATTAAGTAATTGCGCGCCGGCCTTGCGTGCGTCGGCAATCCGGTGCATGACGAAGGCTTCCTGGTCGCCGAGCGTGCCGCCGTTGGCGCAATCAATCATCGCCTGCGCGACGCGGCGCGGCAGCGCACAAACGCCGGCGTGGCCGAGAAAGATTTTATTTTTCGCAACGGGAAATTCGTGCTGGCGCAGTTCCTCGTTCGACAGAATTTCGGACAAAGTCATGGTGTGAAGTTAGCGGAAAATAAAAAACGGCAAAGCGGGAAAATCCGCCTTGCCGTTTGGTTTGGAAATAAATTACGCGATGGCTTTGTCGAGGCTGGCCTTCAAATCGCGTTTGCTCTTGGCGCCAACCATCTGTTCGGCCACCTGACCATTCTTAATGACGAGCAGCGTCGGAATCGCGCGGACCCCAAACTGCGCGGCGAGCCCCTGATGTTCGTCAATGTTGACCTTGCCAATCTTTACCTTGCCCTGAAATTCGGTGGCGAGTTCGTCGAGGACGGGCGCAATCATTTTGCACGGACCGCACCATTCCGCCCAGAAATCCACGAGCACCGGCGTGCTGGATTTCAGCGCTTCGGCTTCAAAATTATCTTGAGTCAGTATGACAATCAGCGGTGAGGCCATAAATCAGCTTTGGAAATTTTCAACGAGGTTTTTCAAAGTGAGGAAAACCCAGACCACGCCACCCACAGCGGCGAGGCTGGCGACGGCGGCGGAGAAAATCAAAACCTTGTCGAGGGTTTTGATGGCCGGCGCGGCCTGCGCAGCGGCGGGCCGGGACATCGCCGCCGGCTTGGATGCGGCGACGGGCGCACCGGCAGTCGGCGCAGCGGCACTCTTGGCGGGTGCGGCGGGCGCGGCGGCGGTTTTCAAAGCCGGTGCCGGCGCGGTGGCTGAAGGGGCCGCCATCGGTGCCGGACTGGGCGCGCCAGTCGGGCCGCCCGGCGGCAGCGTGGGCAGCTTGATGGTCGGTGCGGCGGTCGGCTTGGGCGGCAAATTGATGCGGACGGTTTCCTTTTTAGGTTGAACCTTGCCCGTCTCTTTTTTTGGAGGAAGCACCGCGCCGGTTTCTTTCTTCGGCGGTGGCACCGCGCCACCGGCGTCGGGCGTGGGATTGGATGGAGGAATTTCAGCCATAATGTTCGCGGCTCAAGATAAGCCGGGCAGGGGAGCTGTCAAATTAAAAACCAGACAGGCAACGGACTGTCCGGCTTGGGGAAAGAATTTTAATAACGCTCGCGCCGCTCGCCGCCGCCGAAACCACCACGGTCGCTGCGCGGCGGGCAATCTTCGCGCGAACGGACGACGTTGATGGCGATCTTGCGGCCTTGAAATTCCTGTTCATGGAACTGCTCAATGGCCTTTTGGGCATCTTCGGGCGTGGCGAATTCAACAAACGCAAAGCTGCGGGAACGACCGGTCATCTTGTCCGTCATCAGATTGCAGGCGGTGACGACACCCGTTTTGAGCAAAATAATCTTGCAGGTCATTTACGCCGGTTCGGAAGGACTGCATTGGCAGAATCGCTGAATGTCGTTTCAATTTTGCTTTCACGGACAATCTGTCAAACTCACACCACGTTCGTTCTGTGAACGAGACAGGATTTTTCCAGCAAAAGCGGAAATTCAGTCAATCAGGTTTTTTCCTCAATCAACTCACGGCGCGCGCCGTTGAGCATCTGCTCAACAAAATTTGTGGAATAGACGCCGCGGCGGAAATTCGGATCCTGCATGATGGCCTGCTGAAACGAGATCGTGGTCTTGACACCGGTGATCATGAACTCGTTCAGCGCGCGGTTCATGCGGTCAATCGCGTCACGGCGGTCTTTGCCTCTGACAATGAGCTTGCCAATCATCGAATCATAGGTCGGTGGAATCGTGTAGCCCGCATAAGCGTGTGTGTCCACGCGCACTTCGCGACCGCCGGGTTGGTAATACATCTCAATGCGACCGGGGCTGGGGCGGAAATCGCCAAACGGATCCTCGGCGTTGATGCGGCACTCAATGGCGTGGCCTTTCATCACGATATCGCTCTGCGAGTAGCGCAGCGGTTCGCCCATCGCGATTTCAATCTGGGCACGGACGAGGTCAATCCCGGTGACTTCTTCTGTCACAGGGTGCTCGACCTGAATGCGTTTATTGACTTCCAGGAAAAAGAAATTGCCGTGGTCGTCCACAATGAACTCCACCGTGCCGGCGTTTGTATATCGCGCCGCTTCGGCGATGCGGATGGCTGCCTTGCCGATCTTATCGCGGAGCTTGCGGAATTTATTTTCCAACAACGGCGAGGGCGATTCTTCGACTAACTTCTGGTTGCGTCGCTGCACGGAGCAATCGCGTTCACCGAGATGGATGATTTTGCCTTTGGTGTCGCCGAGAATCTGGATTTCGATGTGATGCGGATTCTCAATGAATTTCTCGATGTAAACGCCGGAGTTGCCGAAGCATTTTTCCGCCTCGGAGCGCGCGGTGTGATAGCCCTTCACCAATGAAATATCATTATGCGCAATCCGCATACCGCGTCCGCCGCCGCCCGCCACGGCTTTAATCATCACCGGATAGCCGATTTTTTTGGCGACGACCAGCGCGTCCTTTTCATTTTCGACAATGCCTTCAGAACCGGGGGGCGTTTCCACACCCGCCTTTTTTGCCAGCGCACGGCTTACCGCTTTATCTTCCAATGCACTCATTGCGCGAGGGCTTGGACCGATGAATTTAATGTTACAACTTTCGCAAACTTCAGCAAAATGGGCGTTTTCTGACAAAAAACCATAGCCAGGATGAATCGCATCCACATCGGCGATTTCCGCTGCGCTAATGATGCGGTCAATCCGCAGATAACTTTCTGAAGAAGCCGCCTTGCCAATGCAAATTGCTTCATCGGCCATCTGGACATGCATTGAATTCGCATCCACTTCGGAATAGACCGCAACGGTGCGAATATTCATTTCTTTGCACGCCCGAATGATGCGGACGGCAATTTCCCCGCGATTGGCGACCAGAACTTTTTCGAACATGATAGGAGGGACGGTTGAGCCGCTTAAAGCGGACGAACTTTGAACAGCGGTTGGCCAAATTCGACCGGCTTGCCATTTTCAACCATAATCTGGGTGATAACGCCTTTGACTTCGGCCTTAATTTCATTCATCACCTTCATGGCTTCAATGATGCATACCACGGTTTCTGCATTGACTTCAGCACCAACTTCAACGTAAACAGCGGATTCTGGCGAAGGTGAACGATAAATAGTTCCAATCATCGGCGATTTAATATCAATTTCCCCCATGTTTGCCACCGGCATAACTGGTGGAATGGCCGATTGTGCCGCGGCCGTCTGGATGGGTGCGGCTATTGGAACAAACTGTGTCGTATCTTCTACTGGCTGGACGGCAATGGATCCTCCGTTCAAACCGCGTTTCAGTCGCAGCTTGGAATCTTTTTCTTCCAGTTCAAACTCCGTGATGGAGTTTTTCTTCATCAAATCAATGATGGCTTTGATATCTTTTAAGTCCACGGCAGATTTTCGTTAAAGTTATTATAATGTCTTTGAAACTTTGCGTTTCAATCAGAAAAGAAGTGATTTTGTAAGCAGCTTCTTATTCAAATTTTTTAAATTGCGATGGCAATACTATTCAGTCAGCGGCTTACAGTCAAGTAATTATTATAAAAGTTATTCACCAATTTCACAAATTATTTGCTCATTTAATGGTTATATTTTTATTTCTTTAACGTAAAAAGCTGCTTCTAGTCCTAAAATATAGGATTTTACACCGAAACCGCAGATTTGACCTCGGCAAACCGGTGCAATGAGCGACTTGTGACGGAATTCTTCACGAGCATGGATGTTGGAAAGGTGGATTTCAACTGTCGGCACTCCCACCGCCGAGATGGCATCCCGCAAAGCAACGCTGGTGTGTGTGTAGGCGGCGGCATTGATGACAATCGCCTGAAATTTCCCCTTGGCTTCCTGAACCCAGTTTACCAGTTCGCCTTCCTGATTGGACTGCCGAAAATCCACTTCCACCTTGAGTTGTCCGGCGCGTTGGCGCACTTCGGTCTCGATTTCTGCCAAAGTCGTCCGGCCATAAACCTCCGGCTCGCGTGTGCCAAGCAGATTTAGATTTGGCCCATTCAGGAAAAGAATCTTCATGACGAAATCCTAGCTAACACCCGCTTTTTTGTCGAACCCAAACCCGGTTGCCGAGATTGACCCGCCGAGCAGAGTAAAAGCAACCCATGCTGTTGCCGGAATGAACAAACCGAATTCCCCGAAGCCTTGCGCAAACCAACCGAGCAGTCCGGCCAAAATCGCCAGATCAAAGACGCTTCCTTCTTTCCAGGTTTTTTTTGCCCCAACGGCCAGCGCCAGAAAGATCCACGCCGAATAAACCAACCCGCCAACGATACCGGAATCGGAAAATTGTTCGAGGTAATCATTGTGCGTCAGCCGAGCCATTTCGGATTCCGGCGATTTGATTTGCGCATAAGACCGTTGGAAAGTTCCCGGCCCGGTGCCGAAAATTGGATGTGTTACGGTCGTTCGCTCGGCGGCGCTCCAATAATCCAGCCGTGCACTGGCGCTATGCGCGCCGGTGGTAAAGTAGTGGTGAAAACGGATGGCAAAAATGCCCAGTCCGCCCATCAGCACCAATGCCACCGCTGCTAGCTTGAATTTTTTAGGCCAGTCCAGCCGCATCAAAAACAATCCGGTGCCGGCGACGGCGATGAGCCAGCCAAGTTTGGAGCCGCTCCAGAACAATGCCGCGCTGCCGAGAAAGATTACCAGCGCAATCGCGGCGAGCCGGATGGCTGGTTTCAGTTTTTTGGTTGTCCCAAAAACGAGCGCGAGCGACAGCGGCCAGAGCAGCAGGATGATTCCGGCCAGCGCGTTTGGATAGACGAGCGTGCCGGCCACGCGGCCTTTTTTGAATTTTTCCAGGATGGCTGGGTTGGCGATGTCGATGCCGTTCGTGGTGATGATGATGGCTTCGCGCTTCATTTCCGCGACCGTTTCTGGCGGGTAGTTGGTCCAGCCGTTGCGCTCACCCTCAACGAGCAGTTGATGGTTTAACGGGAATTCAAACAGCCGCTGATCCACTGCGCGAATCAGGCAAAACGTAAATGCGGCCAAAATGCCGACGAGTAAAATTCTTTGCACCGGCTGATTGTGAAAAAGCAGCGCGCCCAGAAAATAACAGGCCACGCAGCCGGAAAATTGCCAGAGCGTCGCCGCCGTCAAATCCGCATCCACCGTTTGCGTCGCCGAGATAAACTGCCAGCCGAGCCACGCGAGCGGCAGCCACCAAAGCCATTTTGATTGCGGCCAGACGATGTTCTTTTGGAAAGCCAAAATCGCGCCGGCGATGGCAAGCGGCAACAAAATCCAGTTCGCCCAATGCAGCGGCCATGGTTCGTTGAGAAATTCCGCCGGCGAATTTGGTGCGGAAATCTTGTGGTCGAGGATGACCGGGTTGCCGAATTTCCAGATGCACAGGCCGAGGAAAAATCCGAACGCGAGCGCGTAAAGTTTCGTCGCGGTGAGATTTTTCATCGCATCATAGCTGGAGTTTCAGCAGGCCGACCTCCAGCGCGAGCGCCTCCTGGACGTTCGTGTAGAGCAGCCGCTGAGTCTGTTCGATGACCGCCAGATTTTCTCGTGCCTGCCGCGTGGAAATGCGTTTGGCCACCTCGTCCGCGCCGGCGATTTGCGGCAGGTGCATCAGTTCCTCGCCCGCCGCGAGCGTGTGCAGCCAGACATCGCGGAACCACCATTGCAACAGCAATAAAATTTCCCCGCGCTGCCGGCGATACTCGGCCTCGATGGCAGCCTTCAATTCATCCTCCCATTTTTCGCGCAAATCTTTTTCCACGTCGCCGTATTTTTCCAGCGGCGAGCGGGCGGACATCGTCTCGTCCACCTTTTCGCGGATGCCGCTGAGTTTTTGCAGCAGCGAATCGAGCAGCCGGTAGCGGCCAAACAAACTTTTATGTCCCTCGGCGGCGGCGGAACTGAATTGTTGCAACCAGTAACTTTGCTCGGCGGAAAGCGGCCGCGCCGCGCCGGTGGCAAAATTCAGCCGCAGACAGCGCGACAAAATGGTTTCCAAAATCCGCGAAGGTTCCGTTGAAAGCAAAATGATGACGGATTTTTTCGGCGGTTCCTCCAGCGTTTTCAAAAATGCATTCGCGGCCTGCACATTCAGCCGGTCGGCACCGGCGATGACGGCGATTTTGTAGCCGGCCTCGGTGGGCTTGAGTTGGATTTGCTGCATCACGTCGCGCATCTGGTCAATCGTGATGACGCGCGATTTGGATTCGGGCCGCGCCCAGTGGACATCCGCGTGGTTGCCGTCCGCGACCTTGCGGCAGTTCAAACATTCATCGCAGCAATCGGTGGCGAGGCCGGAAGTTTTGACCGGCTGCAGACAGTTCAAAGTTTTCGCCAGATTGGCGGCGAGCACTTCCAATTCCTCCAGCGAATCGCCGGTGAAAAGATAGGCATGGCCAAGCCGCCCGCGCGCCAGCGAGCGTTGCAACAGCTGCACGCCTTGCGATTGCTCGGAGAATTCTTTGAAGGCCATGGTTCGTTACAAAAATGATCACCGTCAGCCGCGCCGGATTTCCGAACCCTGGAAACGGATTTCGATGCGATACACTTTTTTGGTCCGGCACGTCACTTTGCCCGTCTTGATATCAATGCGATCCGGAATTTCAATCCGGTGGATGTCCACGCCGGCGTGATAGCCGCGTTCCGAAAACACGTCAATCAACATCGCCAGCGCCAGCGGATTATCCATCAGCTTGTCCTCCGTGTTGATGTGCGCCGCGCCGGAAATCGCGTGGCGCAGCACGATGGGCAGGATTTTTTCCTCGATGAACGCCACGACGTCGGCGAACAGCGCGCCGTGTTCCAGCTCGTAGCTGTCGAGCCGCTTCACCAATTCCTGCCGCGCGTGGATGATGATTTGGCTCGCCACCGGCACGCCGCGCAGCCGATCCACCGTGCGCGAATCGAGTTCCAGCGTGCTCTGATATTCCAATTCGTGCAGGATGTTTTCCTCCACCTCCGCGACCGGTCCCTGCGCGTTGATGAAATGATAATGGAAAATTTCCTTCAGCGATTGCAGCGCTTCCCACGTCTGCTCCTTGAACACGCGGTAACGCCGGCGGGCGAGCGATTCGTCGTGGTCGGTCGGCCGGTCTTCCGGCACCGGCGCGTCCGGCGAACGCGAGGCGAGTTCCATCAGCGCCTTGGTTTCGCGCCCGCGCTTGAGCTGGCGCGCGACCGATTCCTTCTCGTCCACGAACAGCACCATGATGTGAATCGTGGGCTGGCGAAAATGAATGCTCAAATGCGTGTTGTAAAATTCCCGGCGCAACGCGTGCATCTTGTCCACGAGCATTTTCAGGCACTCGACCTGCACGTTCGTGCGCGGAAAACCGTCGAGGATGACGCCGTCCGAATATTCCGGCCGCAGCAATTCCCGCAGCACCAGCCCGATGACATCGCGGTCGCCGACCATGCTGCCGGCGTCCTTGAGCTTTTGCGCTTCCGGCGATTTCAGCAGCGAGCTGATGACGACCGGCTGGCAGGTCAGGCCGCGCACCTTCGCGATGAAATTGGTGTTCGTGCCTTTACCCGCGCCCGGCGCGCCGCCGAGCAGGATGAACTCCTTGGGGAACCGCAGGTTTTCGTGGCCGAACTCTGCCTCCAGTTCCCGCCAGATGGAACTGAAAATAATCTGCGCGTCCTTGATTTCGAGATCGCTGCGCTTGGGCGCCGCCGGGGTCGCCGCCGGCTGGGCGTGTTCGGAAATTGAAAGCATAATTCAGCCCCGCGATCCGATATCCGTCCTGAACGCAAAGGCAGATTCAGTCTGCGGGTAAATGCCGGCACGGTCAATCCGTCTTCGCTGGGGCCGTGCGCCGGCGGGAATCCGGTTGCGGGAAATCCTCCCGCCACCTACGATGGCCGGGAAATTATGCCTTCACCCGCCGAACATCCCCGCGACCCGTTGCACGGCATCACGCTGGAAAACATTCTCAACCAGCTCGTCCAGCGGCATGGCTGGGGCGAAATGGGCCGGCGCATTCCCATCCGCTGTTTCCAGTTCACGCCTTCCGTCAAATCCAGCCTCACCTTTCTCCGCAAGACGCCGTGGGCGCGGAAGAAAGTCGAAGACTGGTTCATCAGCGAGCTGTGAAAGGCAGCGTCCTAATTTGCGAAGGAGCGCGGGCTTCAGCCCGCTTCGACACACACATTTCAGGCGACCTTGAAGCGGCATAAATGC
>Ga0007854_10000777_pt1 | contig 20571 bp, 20 predicted proteins | sample CryBogCBH12Aug08_FD_60382 | JGI IMG/M metagenome (GOLD analysis project Ga0007854, IMG submission 60382) | Freshwater microbial communities from Crystal Bog, Wisconsin, USA - CBH12Aug08 | ecosystem: Environmental > Aquatic > Freshwater > Lake | place: Crystal Bog, Wisconsin, USA | collected... | reverse complement strand
ACAAAACCAACCGCCATCAGCAATGCCAACATCAGTGCGAATGACAGGAACAGACGCACACCAATGGGCAGTGTCAGACTCAGCAAAGGTTTACGCATGAAACGAATCTGTAATGCATCCGGCTATTCTGCTCCTTTTGGGCAGGACAGGCGAAGCGGTCATTTTGACGCGGGCTCCAACTGACCAAAACTATTCAATTGAATTTTGCAGCAAAATAATCCTACTGCCTGAGCATTAGTCGGGGCAGCGATTGTTTTCTTACAGAGAATTTATCAAAAGGTGCAACCTCCCCCAGAGTTTGAGTAGCAGTTAATTGGGAATCCAACGCTCAACGACAGGAGATTGGGCCAACCAAAAGTGAGGTCCCGCGCTACAGCTTCGGCTTGCTTATTCAGTTACTTCGCTGGCATCACCTGACCACGTACCTCGCCCGCTTGATTAGCAGCGGTATGCAAATTGACGTACCACTTTCCAGCCGTCAAATCTGCAACCTGAGCGGCCGTCAGCGTGGCAGATCCCTTAATAGGGCTCTCCAGACTTCCGGTAAAGCCTAGTGCCACTCCAGCATTGGAACCAGCTGCTGCCGGTCCATGGAAGTGCCCCGCTTTAACCGGGCCAGTAAGCCCCGCATAGGTCACTGTCCAGGTCAGAACATTGGTTTGATTGTCTAAACTGGCCTCCAAAACGCCAGAACCTGCACTTGCGTTGGCCGGTACCTCATTGCTGCCGGCAAGCTTTGCAGTCAAGGTCGTGGAGTTTGAACCCATTATTGAGCCACATGCGCCCAAGCCGAGTGCTACCGCAATCACGCTGAGTGATAAAAAAGTTCGGGTCTTCAACATGGTCAGTTCCTTTAAAGGTTAAACAAAATCGGCCCACCAATTGCTCAGTCAAACATGTGGCAAATGACGCCGCACAGGAGAGAGATGGAAACAGCAGGATCGGGTCAAAAATCATATTTTCACGGGATACGCCTCGCTAAAGGGTTGGCCCTGTCATAGTTGGCACCGCAGCATGGTTATCGTGCATCGTGATGCGGATGACTTAAAGCGCAACCAAAGGGTAATTCAGGGCCCCGAGCGGCGCGCGCCGTCTTGGATAAAGGCTGACGTCATGGCCGCTAGCAATCTCTAAGTGCCACGCATATTATTGGGATTCGGCCTCAGACCAGACCCGTTGTCGCAGCAAGCAGATAGCCCATCAGGCAGGAAGTGCTCACGCCGATCAGACCCGGCACGATAAAACTGTGGTTGAGTACGTATTTGCCGATGTGTGTGGTGCCAGAGCGGTCAAACTGGATGGCTGCCAGATCACTGGGATAGGTGGGCAGGATGTAGTAGCCGTAGGACGCAGCAGCAAAGGCCACGATATAGCCGGGCGGCACGCCAATGGCCAAACCAACCGGCACCATGGCACTGATGGCCGCTGCCTGCGAATTGACCAGCTTGGACACCAGCAGCAAGGCAATCGCATAGGTCCAGGGTTGCGTCTTGACCATGTCGGTCAAGACCAGCTTGAGCTGCGGAAGGTTGGCTTCGAACACCGTATCGGCCATCCAAGCGATGCCAAACACCGCCACCACGGCAACCATGCCTGCACGGAACACTTCCATCTTGCCGATGGTGCCGGGGTCGGTCTTGGTGCAGACAATCATTAGCGCGCCGGCGAGCAGCATGAACATCTGAATGGTCAGCACCATGTTCAGCGGCTTGCCGCCCACCAAGGGGCGTAGGTCCTGAAAGGCGCCTAGTAAGGCCACCACCACAATGGAGCCGATGAATATCCACATCGCCACCCATTGGTCGCGCGAAAGCTTCTTGCCGATGAGGGATGCGGTGTGACCGTAAATCCGCTCCCGCTTTTCTGGGTCGACAATGCGTTGCTGGAATTCGGTATCGTCTTTAAGTTCCTTGCCGCGGAACCAGCTGAAAATGCCAATCATCAACACGCCTGCCAAGGTGGAAGGAATGGTGATGGACAGCACCTGAACAAAGTCAATCACGTGGCCGTTCACCGGCACCTTGGCCAAGAACGCAACCAGCGACACGATGGCCACAGACACCGGACTGGCCAGAATGCCCATCTGACTTGCAATCGATGACGCCGCCATCGGGCGCTCAGGACGAATGTCATTCTTGATGGCAATGTCGTAAATGATGGGCAGCATGGTATAGACCACATGCCCTGTACCGCACAACATGGTCAGCGCGCAGGTGGTAAACGGCGCCAGAATGGAAACATACTTGGGGTTGCGCCGCAGCAACTTCTCCGCGCCAAGCAGCATTACTTCCAGGCCCCCAGAGGCCTGTAGGGTGGCAGATGCTGCCACCACCGCGATGATAGTCAGCATCACGTCTACTGGAGGCTTTCCAGGCGACAGATTGAAAACAAAGGTGAGCAAGACAATACCGATACCACCTAGCAAACCTAGTGCGACACCGCCCTTTCTTGCGCCATAGAAAAGACAAAGCAGAATGATGGAAATTTGAGTCAAAACACCCATGACTGACTCCTCTTGAGGAAGCCTTCAATGTATACCTCGCACGATCTGATTTCTGTTTTGACAATATCCTTGGTTGACTTGGGTCAAATAGCTGTCGTGTTGTTACAAGCCAAACCTGATTGATTCAGCGGGACATTCGCCAAATACCGCTCCGCGGCATTACTGTCGGCCCAATCATTGGAGCGTATGTCCGAAATGGGCACTGCACAGCCGGCGGGAACCGGCAGCTACTGAGCAAAGTCATCTTGCAAATTTCAAACTCTTGATGGGTGCTGCTCGCGAAAGTCTGCAACTGGCCCACAGCTTCTGTCAATCCGAAGTCGACATTGCGGTCATTGATATGACAGCCTAACAGCGGACATCCGCTTACCCTCTAAATCGTTGTCGCAACGACTGCTTGCGGGAGAACTGATCTACAAAGTGAGCAGTTGCTACCGAACAGCAGCGGTCTTAAGATTTTTCCGCCAGAACGTGGGCAATGGGCTGGAAGCGGCCATCCCAGCGCGTCTATTAAAACGACACTGACACAACGGAACGGGGGCCGGTGCCCGCAGCAAAGGGACTGCCAGTCACCTGCGTCAGCGCTCCCGTGGTTGAATTGATGCTGTATACACTAACATTGCTATTGCCATCGTTCGCCACAAATGCGTAGGTGCCCGCTGTGTTCACTACGAAAGAGGTGGGGGTGCTTCCCGCAGCAAAGGGACTGCCAGCCACCTGCGTCAGCGCTCCCGTGGCTGGGTTGACGCTATACACGCTGATATTGTCAACTCCTTCGTTCACCACAAACGCATAGGTTCCCCCAGTGTTCACTACGACAAAATTGGGGCCGTTGCCCGCAGCAAAGGGGCTGCCAGCCACCTGCGTCAGCGCTCCCGTGGCTAAATTGATACCGTATACACTGACATTGTTACTCAAGGGGTTTGCCACATACAAATAGGTGCCCGCTGCATTCACTGCGACAGAGTAGGGGCCGGTGGCCGCAGCAAAGGGACTGCCAGTCACCTGCGTCAGCGCTCCCGTGGTTGAATTGATGCTGTATACACTAACATTGCTATTGCCATAGTTCGCCACAAATGCATAGGTGCCCGCTGTGTTTACTACGACAGAGGTGGGGGTGCTTCCCGCAGCAAAGGGACTGCCGGCCACCTGCGTCAGCGCTCCCGTGGCAGAATTGATGCCATATACGCTAACATTGTTATCGCCGCTGTTCGCCACAAACGCATAGGTGCCCGCTGCATTCACAATGACAGAGTTGGGGTTGGTGCCCGCAGCAAAGGGACTACCAGTCACCTGCGTCAGCGCTCCCGTGGCTGAATTGATGCTGTACGCGCTGACATTGTTACTGCCGTAATTCGCCACAAACGCATAGGTGCCCGCTGCATTCACTGCGACAAAGTTGGGGTTGGTGCCCGCAGCAAAGGGGCTGCCGGCCACCTGCGTCAGCGCTCCCGTGGCTGGGTTGACGCTATACGCGCTGATATTGTTACTGTTGCTGTTTGCTACGTAGGCATACTGAGCGCCTGTGGATGGACTGGCTGGGCTTCCTGCGCCGCCGCCTCCACAACCAGATAATTGCAAAACGATGGTTGTGGCAAATGTCATTGCTGCTGTTAAAGACCATACACGCATGCCACCCCCTTGTTAAACGGTTGCATCTTAACAGGGGTATCAAAATTGGAGGTTTGTCGACCTTCCCTATAGTTGGTCGTTCACAGCGGCGATTGCCCATTCGGCTTCGATCAATCGTCGCAACTCCCGATCCGGTGAAATCTCCTTTTTGTACAGCGGGCTACAAGGCGTCTCAGACAATTTCATCGACAGCCAGAGCAAATCAGTGGTCTGGTTGTGATCACGGTAGCCCTCGACCAGATACGTGAACTGGTTCAGCATTCCCAGCAGGCTGCGGTTGGAGGTCTTGGCATATTGGAAATCGAGCATGGCAGTCAATTCATGCGCTACCAGCGCATGAGGCGCGCCGTGTGCGAACAGGACAGATGCAAGATGCTCGGGGAACCGTAGCGCCAATTCTGCAGCTGGGGCGAGTGGCATCAATACCGGCAGCAGTGTCCGTTCATTGATCAGTAATGCCACCTGCGGCTTCCAGAATAGGGCTGTGGCGTACCAGTTGCCAAGGTAAGTCGTTGGCGCGACTTGTTCAGTGCTCACGGGCAGTTTCACCCGGTCGAGGAGCTTCTTGGTGCAGTGGATAGTTAAGGTCATTGTTTTCTTAATTGTCCTTCGACTTTGGGCACCCAAGTGTCCTCAAAATTTGAGCAATTACCCTGCTTTCATACCAAAGGGGAGTAAAAAATGCCGAACTGCAAAGTGCCTTCGCCACTCCCCCTAGGCTCCCCCTTTTAGCCAACCTTTTACTCCCCATCGCAATGGGGAATAAGCATTTCAAAAGACATTCTGAATATGTGAAAATAGCTAAGCTATTGTTTTACAACAACTTTTTTCTGAAGCATTGACCAATAAGTCACCCCCGTAGTACTTTTCAGGCAGTGATATATACCTTGTGGGTGACTTTTCTGCCATCAACGCAAGTCATTGATTTATAACGATTTTTTTAAATTGACTACACCTCAAAAGGACCTTTCTGCACATACACCCATGATGCAGCAGTACCTTTGGGTGACTTATTTGATGTTGATTTATATGGGATTTATGTAATAAGTCACCCCCATACTCCCCGCTGACTCCCCAGATACCCTCCTAGGACACTGACGCCACTTGAACAGACGTAGTTTTGGCAATGTAGGGCTACTTGCCGCTTGTTTCACAGATACGAGATTGTCTGGGCATCAAGGCTGGATTTGTCTGCTGAGATAGTGCCCGTTACTTTAACGCTTGCACCAATCGTCAGGTTTGTTGCACTCCCCCCCTGATATGTCGTCTGACCAGTGTAATAAACCTTCATACCATGGACGGTAATGTAGTTTGCGACGCTATTGAGGGCAGTAATAGTGCCGTGCAGTTCGAACGTGGAGTTTTGGGCATTCTCGTCATTGAGGGCGGTAACGTCGGTAGCAATCAGAACCCCACCTCTTGAAGCTCCATTCACGATGACCCGAGCGCCGAGGATCACGTTTGACGCGGAGCTCAAAAAAGTTGCATTTCCAGCATTTACTGGAATGCCGTCGAGATCGAAGTTGCTGGCGGAATGCCAAGCTGTAATTCTTCCGCTCATGCTTACGTAGTTTCGGTCAGGCAACGCAATGCGGTTGATAAACAGGTTTGCCGCAGTCCAGATATTGCCGTTAGATGTGACGGTTGGCGTTACTTGCAACCTGCTTTGAATCAGATTACCGACCGCAAGTCCGGTAGGCAAATTTGCGACCGCTATGTTGGCATAGCTGGCGGTGATACCTCCAACCGTTATGGTTTTGTTCGTGGTGTCCAAACTGGTTACCAATCCACTGATCTTGAAGGCGCTGTGATCATGTGGCGCTATTCTCGTCGCGACGTAAATATGGCGAGCAGGATCAAACTGTCCATACACCTCGACCACCATTCCAACCAGGGCGGCGCTAAATCCGCCGGTTATGGTTGGGTCTATCCAGGTAGCCGGCGTAAGTTGAATAGTTTGACCCATCGCTGTCAATGTATTTGCCACTGTATCGGCGCTGTCCACCGGGCCGACAATCTGGCTTCTGACTTCAACGCTGATTGCCATTGCCTGTTTTTGGCCATTGACGGTCACTGGCGCACTCGAGGACTCCAGACGGGCCATCTGGCCGAGGCTTATCTGATCTGCTGTGAGAACAGTGCCCGCCTGATCGACGATAGTTGCATTCGTTAAATCGTACTCAACACCATTCACTATCGCCGAGCCCAGTCCGGTAACAGGGCCCGCACCAACGATGCCCGTTCCGCCGCTGTCAACACCCGATGCAAGCTGGCCACCTCCGCCACAGCTGCTTACGCCTGTCAGAAATGCGGCGGTAAATACTGCGGCCAGTAATTTTGCGACAGATGAAAAATATGGATTGATTTTCATGATTTTTCCAGTGGTGGCTCGTCCGTTGCCTGGCTGGTGGTTTTGTAGCTATAGAGACCCAAGCGAACGCGTTGATCTGCGGCTTTACCCGACGCCTTGTCCGCGTCGATGAGCGCTTCAATCTCAGGCACCATCGCTGACAGTAGCGACTTCCATTGGGCCTGCATCAAACGTTGTATTTGGGCGATTGATTCGGTTGACAGTTCGTCGGCGAAGATAGCCTGCTCCAAATGCTGCGATTTGTCGGCAAGCACGTTCTCCACGGCGGCCGCCAGATGGTCGCCCACGTTGTTGCCTAAAAAGCTGAACATTTTTGCCTTGTCTTGATTCGGCACAAACGATTCACGCAACAGATGTACCGTGTCGGTTTCAACGTCGTAGCGGGTTAGCCCGAGCCGGCAAAGCTCCTCCAGGTGGGTGCGATGATGTACGTCGCGCGTGATGGACTGTGACAGCGCCTCGAAGCTGGGCATGGGGCCCTGTCTTTTAAGTGGTGTCGGGTTGCCATCCTTATCCTTCAGCTTACGGTTGGCCAGCCAACTGGTGAATATTTTTGTCGCCGCTGAAGGCCGCACGGCTGCAGATCTGAATCGGTCTTGGGTGATGCGAGTCACCTCCCGGCGCGGCAGTCCGGTAGCTGCACTGATGCGGCTAATGTCGCGCCCGCCCGGCGCCTGGGACTGGCCCGCGCGCGCCTGTTCTACGAACGCACGCTTCAGCATTTCCTCCACCGCCGGGAACGTCAGTCCACGCGCCAGACACAACTCCGCCAGCGGTGCAAGCAAGCGGTTTAACGCTTCCTGCAGCGCGCGCTGGTCGCTGCCTTTCATTGAATCTACGGCGTCATGGGACATCGGTGGCGGTGGCAGGCGTGAATGAGCAAATATTGTTGAGTCACACAATTTTACCACCAATTATTTGTAAATGTGCAAATTGCACATATACTCCATTCCACGAAGCAAGTTTGAACAGACGTTTTCACTCGTGCTTCGGTGGATCCCACTAAACGCCCTAATTTTGGAGAATGCAATATGAAACTGAAGCTGTTAGCCCTGACCGCAATTGCGGCAAGTACGTTGATTGCCTGCGGCGGCGGAGGTGGCTCCGCCAGCGTCGCCTCTTCCCAAGGTACCGTAAACACACCAATCATGTTGAGTGACGCGTCGTCACAGGACTGGTCGAATATTGGGGTGACGGTAACGTCTGTCACGTTCACCAGTGCATCCGGTAATACTGCCAATTTGTTAAGTGCACCGTATACGGGCAATCTCGAAAATTTGGACAACGTTGCCGAATATTTGAATGCGGCAGCGTTGGTGCCTGGCACCACCTATACTGGCGCCGTCATCACGCTGAGCGCCAATCCGGGTGACGTTACATTGACAGTTTCGGGGGATCCAGAAGCAGGCTTTGTAGAAGCCGCAAACACAGTGGTGCCAAGCAGCCGGATTCAAATCCAAGGCGCCAGCGGAAGCGCCGGAAGTCAAACGGTATCGGTGCCAATCACTTTCAATACGCCATATACAGCGCCTCAACCAACCTCTGGCGGCAACCCTACCACGGCCACAGGTATCAACATCGAGTTTGACCTTAGCAATCCAGCTTTTCTCATAGCTCACACACCTGCAGGTGCAAATCCCACAACTATTTGGGCCGTCAATTTTGCTGGAGGCATCAAGCACAAATCACACGACACCCTGACACACTTGGTTTTGCGGCATGCCTACGGTCAGGTCGCCTCGATTTCATCAGACAACACAACGCTGACCATTTCCAAAGTAGCCCCGACTACTCCCGCAGTACAGCCAGAGACAGCAACGACCACCGCCATATCGCTGCCTATCACCGTAGATGCTACCAATGGAACTCTGTTCTACGATCTGGATAACACAGCGAGTAACGCGACGATTCATGATTTCTCGACTGTCGCCAGTATTCTGGCCAGCGGTGAGTACGTTCGCGTGGCCGCCCGATATCAACAAAACGGCACTTTGGTAGCCACCCGAATCTATGCGTCTTCCACTTTCAATAAGGTGTACGTGAGCCCTGAAGGTCACGTATTGCACGTCAGTAGTGGATCGGGTACTTTGACGATTGATTCAGCAAGCGGCACGCCTGTTCAGGTTAACGTAAACAGCAGCACGAATTTCTTCTTCCGCAATCCGGGCACTGGATCCGATGTGACACCGATTGCGACCGGCACTGCGGGTCTGGCGCTGGTCCAGCGTGGTTTCAAGGTTCGTGTCACGCCGGTGAACACCACAGCCAACCCACTGGTGGCCGCCGCGATTGATATTGAATCCGCGCCATTTGAGGGATCTGTGTCCAATGCCAGCACCACAGGATTCACGCTCACCAGCAATTTCAGCACCACCTCAGACAATTACACACAAGCCCTGAACTTCATTTCTGGGAGCACGCCAAATGGTGTAGATCCAGCTACCGGCAGCGCCATCACCGGCTTCAAATACTGGAACTTTGCCTACCCGACAATCGTTGACAGCGGCGTCAATGCAGTGAGCGACTTTGTGAGCGCAGTGGGTGCAAGCTCCGGTGCGGCCGTGACTTTAGGAACCTCAACCTACCCTGCAAAAGCGCTGAGCTATTCAGTGTGGAACACCGCAAGCAACAGCTACCTAGCGCCGCAAGCTATCATCATCCCAACTCAGTTGCCTGCTACCAAGGTTGCCGCCGCACCAGTCGCAAGCGCGACAAGCTTCACAGTGGTGCCAAACAGCGGCACCGCAGGTACACCGGTAACGGTGCGGTTCAGTACTACCCCAGGCTCAGCAACGCTGGTGCAGGACGTGGACCGCTCTGGCAGCAACATCGTTACCGTAAGTCCGGTAGACATTACTACCGCGAACGGCTTAAACGCGCTGACAGGCGCTTTGACCGTCGGCAGCAGGATTGTTGTTTACGGACTGCCACAGGCGGACGGCTCGATTAAGGCCTACCAACTCCGCTACTACACCGGCGCTACTGCACCGCTGTAAGTTAGCAGGGTGTTCCCATAAGGCCACAGCCGCATGGGGACACCGTTACCAGCAGTTACATGTCCACGGTCATCACTACGCAGGCCTATCTCGTTAATCACTTGCCGACATTAACCGGCATAACTAATCAAACAAGGTACACATTATGAAAAAATCATCCATCGCCATCGCTATGTTTGCGCTGGTTTCAGCAACTAGTTTCGCGCAGGCGCCGGCTGCAATTGACAAGGACGCCGCTTGGCAGAAGGCCCATCCCCGTCGTGAGCAAGTTAACGATCGTCTATCCAATCAAAACAAACGAATCAATCAGGAAGTCAAAGATGGAGACATGAGCAAAGCAAAGGCTGCAAAGCTGCGCAAGGAAGATCGCCAGATAAGGCGGGAAGAGCGCGAAATGGCATCTCAGAATGGCGGGCACATCACCAAAGGTGAGCAGAGGACGCTCAATCAGCAGGAGAATAAAGTTAGCAAGCAAATTGGCCAGTAAAAGTGTCGCATCACCTATTCAACTTGTGTTTTGGGGGCACTTAAAAAGTGTCCCCACTCTTTGAATGCAATGTCACTGGCAGGGTAGCCGCGCCCTTGGCGGCATCGTGAGCCACAGGGTTGCTATTCTCCTGAGGCGTCAGGCTAACAGTCACACCCGCACTGTCTTCTTCCTCGTAAGGCTTACACGCTTAGGCTAAACCCTAGTAGTATTTATACCCCTGTGGGTATATTCTTGCTACCAATGTTTAGCTTTCAGGAGCAATTTCAATGGCTAGAGTCGTCGTTCTAGGGGCGGGTATCGCGGGTCATACCGCTGCGAGGTATCTGCACATGTGGTTGCCCAAAGAGCACGAGATAGTGGTCGTCTCGCCAAACCAGACATGGAACTGGATTCCGTCCAATATTTGGGTGGGGGTTGGGCAACTGACAGAAAAGGATGTCACCTTTGATCTTGCCGAAATCTATAAAAAAACACGAATCGATTTTCGCCAGGCAAAAGGAATTTCGCTGCATCCTGAAGGAAATATTGCGAACGCCAGGTCATACGTTACCGTGGAATCTACCGTCGATGGACAGGTGGGGCAGGTAGATAAAATTGAGTATGACTATCTGATTAATGCAACGGGTCCGAAGCTGAATTTCGCCGCCACTGAAGGGCTGGGCCCCGAGCACGGACACACGGTTTCAGTATGTACCGCCGGCCACGCCGCTGAGGCAAATGTCAGACTCCAGCAAATTGTTGAGGCACTCAAACGTGGCGAGAGCAAAACCATCGTCATTGGCACCGGCCATGGTACCTGCACCTGTCAGGGCGCTGCATTTGAATATATATATAACGTTGACCACATACTCCGTGAGGCAGGAGTGCGGGAACGAGCCCGCCTGATCTGGATCAGCAATGAGTATGAGCCGGGTGATTTTGGCATGGGCGGCGTTCATATTCAGCGCGGTGGCTATGTCACTAACGGAAAAACTTTTGCCGAATCGCTGATGGTTGAACGGGGCATCGAATGGATCATCCGTGCACACGTCAGAAAAATAGAAGCGGGAAAGATTCATTACGAGACCCTGGATGGTGCCTTCCACGAACTTGCATTTGATTTTTCGATGCTTATCCCCCCATTTAGCGGCGTGGGGTTGAAAGCTTTCGACAGGTCTGCGAATGACATTACCCAGCAAATTTTTGCACCCAGTGGCTTTATGAAAGTCGATGCAGACTACACGGCAAGGCCCTACGCGGAGTGGCGTGCGCGGGACTGGCCTCAAACCTATCAGAATCCGACCTATAGCAACCTGTTTGCGATTGGAATTGCTTTTGCCCCGCCTCATCTGATCAGCAAGCCAATGCAGAGTGCCAATGGAACACCCATCAATCCAGCCCCTCCGCGAACAGGCATGCCATCAGCTGCTATGGCCATTGCCGTCGCCAAAAGTATCCGGGACATGCTCAAGGGCGCGCCAGAGCCAACGCATACAGCATCCATGGCCAGGATGGGTGCAGCATGCGTCGCATCTACAGGGGCTCACCTGTTCAGGGGCTCAGCCGCAACCATGACTGTCTACCCGATTGTTCCTGACTACGAGCGCTATCCGGAATATGGACGTGATCTGGAACTGACTTTCGGCGAAATTGGCCTAGCCGGGCACTGGATGAAATCCCTGCTACACCACACCTTTATCTATCAGGCACGCATGTTGCCTGGCTGGCGACTGCTTCCGGATTGACAGGCCCCTTCATTAGACCCAGGAAAGCTTATGCCACAGCCTTCAAACAAAGACCCCTACCAGCAAGCCTATTACCCACCCGTACCCACGGAGGTCACGCGTTACATGCGTAGTAATCTGCTTTGGCAACTTTATCGATTCACTGTAATCAATTTGAAAATGCTGAAGCTGATGCGAAAATCGCACTGACGTCCTGCAATTCGCAAATAGTCAGTTGGCGGTTGGCAGGTTGAATGTGCTTAACGCGAATCTGCAAGCGCGATACTTTTCTGGTCACGGTGTTCAAGCAACGTACCGACTTGACTTGGGCCCAATTTGAATTGATTGCAAATCTGAAGTAAGCGTCGGGCCTGCTCACTAAGACTTTCAGCCGCTGCTGCCGACTGTTCTACTAGGGCAGAATTTTGCTGTGTCATCTGGTCGAGCTGTGCAAGGGACTCGCTGATCTGCGCTATCCCACCAGACTCATGGGCACTAGCCGACTTTATGTCCTGCACGATTGTCGCAACATCTTGAACCGAATTCACGATTTCACTCATCGTCTTTCCCGCATTGTCTACGAGCTGCGATCCAGATTCCACCTTGCTGACAGAGTCCGCAATGAGGGATCGGATTTCTTTGGCCGCTTCAGCCGATCGGCCCGCCAGACTTCTCACTTCACTTGCGACCACCGCAAAGCCTCGCCCCTGCTCCCCAGCACGTGCCGCTTCAACGGCTGCATTCAACGCCAGAATATTGGTCTGGAATGCAATACCGTCGATTACGCTAATAATGTCCGCGATGCGCTTTGAGGACGCGTTGATCCCTTCCATGGTCGAAACCACTTGAGACACCACGCTTCCTCCGCGTGCCGCCACCTCGGCTGCCGATTCAGCCATCTGCTGTGCGCGGCTCGCGTACTCGAAGGTCTGCTTGACGGTGCCAGTTAGGTCGTCGATGGAAGCAGCCGTAGCGTGCAGGCTTGAGGCTGTCTGCTCGGTACGGTTTGCGAGGTCCTGATTGCCGGCCGCAATTTCTGATGAAGCTGTTGAAACCGCATCCACGGAATTTCTTATTTCACCAACCACCGTTCTTAACGACGCTTGCATTTGCCCCAAAGCGTTCATCAAACTGTTATTCCTGTTGAGCGCAGGAAGGCTGATGGATAGATCTCCTTTGGAAACTTTCGACATGGCATCCCGCGCGCTGCCAGGCTCCACTCCAAGTTCGTTCTGCAGAGTCCGTTGAACCACAATGCCCAATGCAATTGCAACCGATATCGCCAGTCCACCTATCACAAGTGCTATTCGAATAGCCTGACTGGAGTATTCCTGTACGTCCTGACGCGTCTGCTCCGATTGCTTGGCTGCGGCGTCGAGTTGTTTCTGTAGTTCAGCCTTAAGTTTTCTCCATGCCGGCGTCTCCTCAGCATTCAATATCCTGATGGCACTGGCACTATCCAGCGACATTGCTTCAATAACCTTTTTTTGACCTTCTGCATGTGCCGTTCTCAGAAGTGGAAGGGCAGACAGTCCCGTCTCAAAATTTGTGCCCCTGGCGGTTGTCGTGGTTTGCGCATAGGCGTGGTCGTAAGCCGTCTGGGCTGCTAATAAATTTTCTTTTGCTTTCGGATTAGCGGGATCAAGCACGATATTGCGTAATGCTTGGCCCATCTGCAGTCCCTGCGTGAGCATTTCCGACAATCCAACTCGTATACGCTCGTCAGTCCTTATGTAGCTATCGAATTGATTTTGTGTCCTGACCAAACTAATAATGCTTGCGCCCAGTGCAATGGCGAAAACCAGAGCCGGTATCGCTGTGCACAGAAAGAGGCGTGTAGAAAATTTCATTTGTAAACACCTTCAATTTGATTCGATACCTTCACACACACCTGAAAATGCCACCAGAAAAATAGGGATCCATCATCAACTGTCAGCCCTGAGACTGAGTTTATCCGGGTTGCAATTTCAATTCATTATTTTTTTATGCACTGATAAATATCAGTTGCTGAATCACTCTCGTGGAACACACTGCGTCATCCACTACTGGAGCATTCATGAAATTACTGACCGATCTTCTGACCACTGACTACGGACTCATGAGCATCAGTGGCATTGTTTTTATGTTGGGCATGGGTGTATTTTTTGTTCGCTTCTTTCAGCGCAAGATGGCTGAGGACGAAGCGGCGAGCCGCCTGAAATAAGCCCGCTAGCAAACATCGACAGTTATGGTGCAACCAATTGGTCCACTTTGAGAATACGGTAAATCCGGCCATTTCGGTCCAGCGGTTCGATGACCTTTTCTCGAACGAGGGCAGTTATTTCCCGGCTGACTGTTTCCATCTTTAGATCGATCATCGCCCCCATGTCCTCCCGGGAAAATAGCGAGACGATTTCGCTGTCCGTCGAACTTCGCATTTTGAGCAAAAAGTTACAGATACGGTTGCGTGCCGTTCCGAAATTGAGGTCGGTCAGCCAGTCGTCAGCCTCGCGCAATGTGGAGGACCATTTTTCCATCAGTCGCTGATGCAGGCGCGGCGACTCCAATCCAAGCGTGCGGATAACGTCAAGCGGAATGCGACAAACCGATGCATCGGTTAGGGCGACAGCGTCCGTGTCATACCGCGCATGGGCCAGACTTTCCATTCCTGCCACATCGCCAGCTCGCAGTACGCGCACGATGCGTTGACGACCGTCGTTAGTAACGCGAACAAGCTTGATCATGCCGCGACGCAATGTGAACAGCCCATGTGACTGACTGCCTTCCATATAGAGTGCCGTGCCAGCGTGGAACTCCATATCATCAATTGGGGCATGAATAAGTCGAAAATCATCTTCATTCAGGTCAGCGAATAGCACCATATCCCGAACGCCACAATTTCGACAGTCTGAGATGCCACGCCAGGCAGACTCGGTCTTAATCGGAATCATGCTGACGTCACCGCAAGTATTTTTATTCGAATGTTGGCGTCGGTGGCATCGACACTGGCTTGCCGGCGGCGACCCATGCGTCGTAGCCACCGGCTATTGAGCGCACCCGCAAATAGCCCATGTTCTGAAGGGTGGCGGCCGCCAGTGCGGCCCGTCCGCTGGTTTTGCAGTACAAAATCACATTAAGGTCACGTGATTGAAGCGCCGGATTGGCGCTGAACTGAAATTCGAGCAAGCCGCGTGAAATATGAATAGCGCCTGCCAAGTGACCCGCAGCAAACTCGCTACCCTCCCGGACATCCACCAGAACGTCCGCGTTCAAAATCGCCTGCTCTGCTTCAGGCAGCGCAATTTCCTCAATTCTGCTTTTAGCCTCAGCTACCAAATCGTGTGCTGTTTTCATGACTATTCCTTTTATTTTTTGCGACGCGCACCAACCAAACCAATCAGGGCAGATGGACCACTGTGGGCAGTCCCTTCATCCAATATTTCTTCGAACTCTTTCAAAACCTGAATATCGAGCATCGACAACTCGTCTTGTAACAATTCGGGGGTGTAAAGGTGTGACACATCGGAAGGTCCACCCGTGCGATATTCCACTTGCTTTGGCGTATAGCCCAGCAGCACAAAAATACCACCTGGCTTGAGACAACCAACAATACGATCAAAGAGGCGCCTGCGCTGAACCGGGTCGTTAAACTGAACAAATATAGCGGCAACGCCGTCATATTGATCTTGCGGCCAAGCGAAATCATCGCATCCTGCGACAGCAAAATTGACGTGGACGTTTCGTTGCTTGGCCAGACGCTTTGCTTTATCTACAGCGTGATCGGAGATGTCAAAAGCGTCTACTCGATGCCCTTGCTGCGCTAGCCAGACACTGTTGCGCCCCTCACCATCCGCTACACATAGTATGTGCGAACCAGCTTTCCATGATTCGGCATTTTGCCGAAGCCACGAATTGGGCTCGGTCCCAAAAAGGTAACTGTCTACGGCGAAACGGGCGTTCCACGTTTGCGCTGAAGTCAAAGTGGAATTGCTGCCAGTAGTCATGCTCGTGCGCCGATCACAAAAGTGTTACCAGCGGGGAAGTGTACAGGATACCTCTGGCAGTATGACAATGAAGCCCATTTGACATTACCGCGACATCCATCAATTTCTTTCTTGCGGGCAATTGCGCACATATACCCCATGGGGTAATATTCGATAAATTATGCACATCGTCAGGAGACACAATTATGAGCACATTTGATCACATTGGGTTAATTCAGAATATCAACGAAAATCTGGCGCCCTTTCGAAAATCACAGCCAGACGCTATGCAGGCATTCGGACAACTGGCCCGAAGTGCTATGGCTGAAGGACAAATAAGTGCCAAGCATAAAGAACTGATGGCGCTGGCCATTGGCATCACACAGCACTGCTCAGGTTGCATTGGGTTTCACGTCAAAGCATTGATAAAGCTGGAATGCACCCGCGCCGAACTGGAAGAAATGCTGAGTGTCTGTATTTACATGGGTGGTGGGCCTGCTCTGATGTACGCAGCTGAAGCACTCAAGGCATGGGACAGCATGGCTGGACAATGATTCAAAACTAAATCAGGTGAAGGGATCCATCGAGTCGGCGAATTGTTCCGGCTTTCTCCAGCATGGCTAGCGTCCGGTACAAGGCTTCGTGCGTTACGCCCAACTCACCCGCCAAAGACTTGAGCCCTGTAGTGACAACATAAGTGCCGCTTTGTCCCTCCGTATTGATAAGGTGGACCACCCGGTCCCTGACCGACTTCATACTCAGACGCTCACAATGCAGGCGTAGTCTCCGAACTTCGCCGTTTAGCATGTCGATCCACCGACTTGCAAATTCGGGGTCATGCTCGAGTTCAGACGACAAATCCCGGATAGGAATTTTCACGATCGTGGTGTCGACGACAGCAATCGCATCGCAGTGATACCTTGCCGATTTCAAGCTGGCCTCACTCACGAAACCTTGCCGTGTGCGCTGAAGCACCACTGCCTCGCCCTGCAGCCCAGTGCGCTCCAAAGTAACTTCCCCAGAAACGACATAAAACATCCATTCAGGCTTTGCCCCGGCCAGGAATATGCGATCGCTCTTCGGGATGCGGCCACCTACACAACGTGGGTGAAAAGTCGGCGGCAGCAGTGCCTTCAGGGCCGGCGGAAGAACCATGTGTTTCATATGACTTTGATCATATGGCAATCCGTTGATGAAATCCATACTTGCAACAAGCCGCAACGATTTTGGCAGCGCGGCGATAACCTGAAGGATCCAGAAATGAACTTGGCAATGCAAATCGAAATTGACAACCTCAAATGCGGTGGATGCGAGAAATCCATCCTCAAAGGCCTTTCAGAGATGCCGGAGGTATCTGACGTGGTCGTGGACCGCGAGCATAAAGCGGTCCGATTCACAGGCCCCGCATTGGCACGCGATGCGGTGGTTCGCAAATTGCACTCCATGGGTTATCCCGAGAAAGGCTCGACGAGTGGACTGGAAGCGGGCTTGGCCAACGCCAAATCATTCGTGAGTTGCGCTGTGGGCCACATGTCCTGATTTATTTTGTTCAACACATTTTGGAGATGAATATGAAGAAATACCTTGTTTCAGCGCTGGCTATCGCCCTTCTGGGAGCATCAATAGCCGGTATTGCGCAATCCGCACCAGCGGGCCATTTTCACCCGGGAATGCAGGGCATGATGGGAATGGATTACAGCGAGATGCAGGCGATGCGTGATGGAATGCAAAAGAAGATGAGTGCCGCTAAAACCGATGAAGAGCGCCAGGCTTTGATGGCAGAACAACAAAAGGTGATGTTGGAAAAGCGCAAGCAAATCGCATCCTCAAATGGTGAGGAGCATTGCATGTCCGGCATGGCCAGCAATATGGCTGAGCGTCAGCAGATGATGCACCAACAAATGGGATCAGGAATGGGGATGCGAATGGGGATGATGCCCATGTAAGTCAGGACTGGCGCGAGTTTCCTGTCGGACTTATTTGCGGAGGACGTAATATTTTTGCGTTTGACAATCAATGATATGGTTGATGGCTCAGATACCAGAGCACAATTTGCAATGCTTGAGGTCTGAAGGCAACCCAGTCTGCATGGTCTATCGGGTTAGACCTGCGCCCAACCTTATTAACGAAAAATGGTGACCCACAAATGCCGTATATCAATATTAAAGTTACGCCAGAAGGTTTGACGCCAGAGAAAAAAGCCGAGCTGATAGCAGGAGCAACACAACTTCTGGTGGATGTACTGGGCAAAAACCCGGCTACGACCATTGTCGTCATTGATGAGGTTCAAACTGATAACTGGGGTATTGCTGGTGAAACGGTTACTGTGCTCCGCCAGAAAACTGCGAATAAGTAATCAATTCAATACTGCTGCCAATAAAGCACTGACAGGCGATGGGGATTCAGAAAATTGATGCCCGCTTTGGGGCTTTGAAAAAGTCAGCTGCCTGCTCTGAACGGGTGCTTGCAAAAAGTACTTTTATGGCTGCCCAGACCAAGCCGCATCAGGTTTCCAAGCAGCCACCCAAGCCGGTATCTGCTGTGCTGGCATAGGACGCGCTATGCCATAGCCCTGTGCCAAGTCGCAGCCGAGTTGCAAAAGCAGTGTGCCGTGTTCTACTGATTCCACCCCTTCAGCAATAACATCGCGTCTAAACGCAGAAGCCAGTCCGATGACGCCATCGAGAATAGCCAGATCGTCTGGGTCGTCAAGCATGCCGCGCACAAAACTCTGGTCGATCTTTATCTGCGACACACGCAATTGCTTAAGATAGGTCAGCGAGGAATAGCCCGTTCCAAAGTCGTCCAACGCAAATTTCAGGCCGATGCTGGCGCAATCTTCAATCAACTGCGACACGTGCTCCATATCTGCCAATGCACTTGTCTCAAGCACTTCAAGTTCCAGTTGCGACGGGTTGACTTCACAGTGCTTTGAAAGCAGGTATTTCAGATGGTCCACAAAGTCTATCTGCTGCAACTGGCGTGCGCTCAGATTGACGCTAACAGAAATGTTCAAGCCCCCTGCCTGCCATTGTTCCATTTGACTCAAAGCAGCATCAATCACCCAGTCACCAATTTCCACGATGAGGTCGTCATCTTCAATGACTGGAAGGAAATCCGCCGGCGGCAATAGCCCGCGCTCCGGATGTTGCCAGCGAATAAGCGCCTCCGCGCCAATGACCTGACCAAGGCGCATATTGACTTTAGGCTGGTAAAACAGCACCAATTCCTTTCGCGCAAGACCTTCACGAATCCGCTCGATACTCTCGTGCCGGCAACGGATTTCACGGTTATGTTCGGCGTCAAAAACGTAATAGCGGTTCTTGCCAGACTGCTTGGCCTGATACATAGCCTGATCCGCTTGCCGCAGCAACTGATCAGCGTCTGTGTCTTCTACCTGCGGAAAATAGGTGACCCCAATACTTGCTGAAACACACAACTCACGGTCTTCAAATCTGACCGGTAGTGCTGCATTGGCTAGCAGTCGTTCAAGAATCGGCACGCTATCAGAGGCGCTTTGCAGATCACCCAAAACTGCAACGAACTCATCACCACCCAGGCGCGAAAGCGTATCGCTGTCACGCAGGGACTCGCGCATTCGATTGGCAAGTTGAACCAGCAATCGATCTCCCACTTCGTGACCATGTCGATCGTTGGTCAATTTGAAACCATCAATGTCGATATAGGCGACGGCGATCAGTGATTGCGTTCTGCTTGCCCTGGACAACGCCTGGCTCAAGCGGTCGGCCAGCAGTACACGATTGGGTAATTGCGTGAGAGCGTCGAAATGCGCCATGTGCTCCAGATGCTTTTGGTGCTCCTTGATGGCAGTGATTTCATTGGCAAGGCTGATGTAGTGCTGGATTACGCCGCGATCATCGCGTACCGTGCTGATCGTTAATGACACTGCATAGGCTTCGCCGTTTTTTCGTCGGTCCCATATTTCGCCGCTCCATTGACCAGTCTTCCTGAGCGCATTCCACACCCCCGCATATAAATCCGCACCTTGACGGCCCGAACTGAGCGCACGGGGATTCTTACCAATCACCTCGCTCCGGTTGTACCCGGTGATGCGGGTGAATGCATCGTTCACATCCAGAATCACCCCGTCTGGGTTGGTTATGCAGATCGCCTCGTTGGCATACTGAAAGACGCTGGCGGCTTGGCGCAATTTTTGTTCGGACTGTTTGCGTTCCCGCCGATTGCGAATAAGTAGTGTGAGAACCCACAGTATTGCCAGACCCATACCTATGCATGTGAAAAGCGCGAGCAATTTGTGATCTTCCCAAATCACAACCAGTGGCACCCGCTCATCAAACGGAGGCGTGCGCAACGCGCGCATCAGTCGGTCTACCGAGCGGTAGTCGCCCGGTATGGTAAACCCGCTTATCATCGCCGCCTTGGCCACCTCGCCGTCCTGCGGCATCGCCAGAACTGCACTCGCAATCTGTCTGGAGACACCCGGTGTCAGCCATGGCATTGCCGCAAGGGCCCATTGAGGATATAGCCGAGTGGAAAGCCTGACAGGGTAATCTGGAACATCGCCTGCCTTGATGACCTTCAGGTCGTCCAAAGAAATCTTCCCCTCCCGCGCCATCTGCTCAGTCAGACCGCTCCGCACAAACCCCGCATCTACCTTACCGGCCAGAACTGCATAAATGGCGGCATCCTGCTGAACGGTAGTGATAAGTTCAAAATCGCTTTGCTGAATACCAATAGTGAATAGTTCGAAAGCCTGGGCCTGGTATCCGCCCATTGATTCGCGCGAACTCGCTGCAATCCGCTTACCTTTCAAATCAGCAATATTGTCAATGCTGTGGTTTTGCGATTTCACCAGAATGACGCCACCCATATTTGGCAACGGGTGTCCCTGCTCGGACTCTATCAAGGTTGCCAGTGGCGAATAGAGGTTCT
>Ga0007854_10000775_pt1 | contig 20608 bp, 18 predicted proteins | sample CryBogCBH12Aug08_FD_60382 | JGI IMG/M metagenome (GOLD analysis project Ga0007854, IMG submission 60382) | Freshwater microbial communities from Crystal Bog, Wisconsin, USA - CBH12Aug08 | ecosystem: Environmental > Aquatic > Freshwater > Lake | place: Crystal Bog, Wisconsin, USA | collected... | reverse complement strand
CTCCAGACCCTAGTATAGCAAGTGAACCGCCTTTTTGTAGATAGCCATTGCCCAGATACAGGTCGCCTGCGTCAAATGTCATTTTAAGGATTTCCGAGACGGTGCGAAAAGTCAGTCCCCCATGCTTGGCAGATAATTCTTCGATTTGCTTAATCCGCGCCAGTGCCTCGGTCGGAGCCATCCCCTTGGTCATTTCGGCCCCAAGTTTTGCAACGCTGCGTTTTTCAAATAGGGAGCAAAGCCTGTTCAGAGAGCTTTCCAGAATTGCATCTGCCGCCTTGCCGGGACTGCTTACGCAGTCAACGGGAACTAGGACGGATGCACCCCCAATTGCGTCAAGGTTTCCGCTATGGCCTAATGATTCGGTGAGAGTGATTCCGTTTATATTCCGGCCAGCCCTCTCAAGCTCAAGGGCTGCTTCGATTGCAGGCCCAAGGTTCGGAAACAGGTGCGCGCCGACCCTTGGGCAGGCGTTTCGGATTGCTGACATTCCATGCCCGGCACAGAGCCAACCCAAAACAATTTTTTCGGATTCTAAGTCGCCAAAGCTGGCTGAGGGTCGGTGACCAAGTTCCGCTGCTGGACTCTTGTAAGTCCGAAGTGTGGTCGGGGCACTCATCGCTTGTCCCCCCTGCCATGGTTTTCGTCGCAATACCTCTGCAACTGCTTACGGGCTTCCTCCGCTTGCTCGCGGCCAAGTGGCGTGTCGGGAAAATCGAACGATGCAACTGGTAGCGGCTCGCTCCGCCTTAGCCTATGGCCTGCCCCGCCCCATTGCGTGAAAAGGCAAAGCCGGATTGAGATTTCGGCCTTGATCGCTTGCGGCCTATCCGTTAATTTTTCCATCGAAGTTTATTCAAAAAAGGTCGTGCAATGCTTCCCGGCAACACGGCCTTTTTGATTAGGAGATGGCCTTGATGGTTAGTTTATCCAAGGCCTTGCGAACTGCGGTAGGGTCGTAACGAATGGCCCTCCCCAGCCTGATGTGAGGGATAAGTCGCCGCCGCGTTAAATTATCTAGGTGGCGGAGGCAAATTTTAAGTTCGGCAGTTAGCTCCTCGCGTGTGATTAGCGGGTTACGCTGTTGGATTTGCCCTTGTGCGTCTCGGTTGGTGTTCATACTGTTCTAATCGTGTCAACTTTGACTCAATCGGTTGTCACTATCTCTTATGAACTACTCAGTAACACAACTTGCCATGACACTTGGCATTCGTCGTCAAAGCGTGGATAAAATGCTGAGAGAAAAGCGAATTCCGGCCAGCGTTTTCCTGAGGGGCAAAAAACGGCTTATACGTCGAACAAAGGCCCTTGATGATTGGCTCAAGACCCGCATGGCCCCTGATTTCATTTCTTCCCCTGCCAAAAAGAAAATGGGGGAACTTGAGGGTCTTCAGCTAGAACTTGAGAATGCAAACAAAGCAGTACTGGAGGCATCATCAATAGCAGCAAATGTCGCTCGCAAGCTTGGTTTTGCCTTAACTGCTCCATCACTCAGGAGAAAGGAACTTAACAAAATTTTGGATCACGTTGGGATTTCTGGCGACTCAAAGAGGCGACTTCGAAAATGGAGCAAAACAGGAGAGGTGACGCCGGAAAGCCTTAAAACTCCCGCCAGTATTTCGAAGGCACTCAAAGCGGCTGGTGCCATCACTCCCAAGACCAAAAGCGAAGAAAAGCTTCACACGATTCCGACAGTCACTGAAATCTTTATCAATTTTCAGATGGACTGGAACGAGGCGTTGAATGCCGCCCGTAAGATCCAAGATGTCCGAAAATGGGATCGCGATACATGCGAAAAGGTCAATCGGCAGCTTCAACCAATCGTGGATCTCTACAATACAAACGCTGCAAAGTGCCAATAGTGCCAATTGATTTATCATTGTTCGGCAAATCTCAGTGCCAATTAGTGCCAATAAAAACCGCTAAACAGTGCTTTTCGGTGCTTTTCGGTGCTTCTCAAGAAAAGTAATAAATCGCCTGTAGAGCCTCATAAACACTGCCTCTACACTGTAGAGGAGTGGAGCGGGCGAAGGGATTCGAACCCTCGACATCAACCTTGGCAAGGTTGCACTCTACCAACTGAGTTACGCCCGCATCACCAATAGTGGAGAATTATCGGAGTGGTGTAATAGTGTCAACGCGGTTTTCCATAAGCCAAATTAGTAAGTTAAACGGATACGGACGGCTATCAGTTGAGTACTTACTCCACTTCCTAGAATTAAACTATCAGAGACGCTGATACACTCGGCGAGATGAAAGCAATATTAAGCTGGGTAAAAGGGATCAGCGATCCCTAGAGACATCAATCGCTTGGCCAGAGCAGTTCATGACGAAACATATTGTCCGCTTGTGAAGTCAGACGAATCTATTAGATCTCTCGTCAAATGAAGCTTCCCCCCTTGTTACTCATTTACCTGCTTTTTGGAGTTCTAACCATTCACGCACAGCAGAGCCCGGATGATCCAAAAAAACCAGCTGGATACTCCAATGTCATTGAACCATCGGTTAACAAGTCACAGGAGATAGTCCCGCTTGAGATTGAGAAAATCCAACCCGTTAAGGTTTTGAAACGCAAAAATCTTCTCTTCGCCGACTTCGGCAAGGACGCCTATGGCAACCTTGAGATCACATTCGCAGGCACTCCCCCGTTAAACACCCTGATTGTGAGACTTGGGGAAAAGCTTGATGACAAGGGAGCCATCGACCGCACCCCTCCGGGAACCGTGAGTTTCCGTGAGATCACACTTGTCACGCATCCGAACCAGTACATCTACAAAATGGAGATACCGGTAAAACCGAGACATCTCAATCCAGAGGCGGTTAGGCCTAAAGTGGAAATTGGGGAGATTGCACCGTTCCGCTATGCAGAAGTCGAGGGAATGGGAATTGATGCAGGGAAATTGTCTCTCCGCCAGCTTGCCGTGCATGCACCATTCGACGAATCACTCTCCTCATTCGAGTCTTCAGACCCCACACTCAACGCGGTCTGGGCGCTCTGCAAGCAGACCATGAAGGCAACGACAGCCTTCGGTGTCTTCATCGACGGAGAACGAGAACACATCCCCTACGAGGCGGATGCCTACATCAACCAACTCTCCTTTGCGGCATATGATCCCAATCCTCGCCTCATCCGGGCCACCTTCGACCGCCTCATGGATCACCCCACATGGCCGACCGAGTGGGGAATGCACATGCCTATGATTGCCGCCGCCGACTATATGATGACCGGTGAACCCGCTATCGCCCTCAAACACTATGAGGACTTGAAGTCACGTCTTCTCTCCCGCCAGACCAACGACGACGGGCTCCTAGTAGCGGGAGCCATAGTTGACTGGCCGGCAGTGGAGCGGGACAATTACAATAACGGAGTTCCAGATCCAGAGCGAAAGCAACAGGTCGGCCCGGAGATCAACACAGTTGCCAATGCCTTCTACTGCCATGCGCTTGACCAGATGGCACTACTGGCAGATGCACTCGGAAGACAAGAAGACTGTTCCAACTTCATGTCCCGCGAGAAAGTGGCGCGCGAGGCATTCAACTGTACCTTCCTAGATCAGAAGACCGGTCTCTATGTGGATGGCGAGGGGAGCTCTCATTCATCTCTCCATGCCAACATGTTCCCCCTCGCCTTCGGGCTTGTTCCCAAGGAAAGAATCGCCGGAATCGCCGCCTTCGTGAAGTCGCGCGGTATGGGCTGCAGCGTCTACGGCGCCCAGTACCTGCTGGAGTCGCTTTTCGTATCCGGTTACGATCGGGAAGCCATTGCGCTGATGTCCGCACACACGCCGAGAAGTTGGTGGCATATGATCGACTCGGGATCGACCATGACTTGGGAGGCATGGGATCCCTCCGTAAAGCCCAACCTGACTTGGAACCATGCCTGGGGATCCTCGCCTGCCAACATTCTCTCCCGCTTCGTCTTAGGCGTGCGGCCGCTCTCCCCTGGATACTCTAGAATCCTAGTCGCTCCTCAGCCCGGCTCGCTCGCATGGGTGAGCGGAACTATTCCAACGCGACTGGGACCTGTCGTTCTCAAGGTTGGGAATGGGGAGGTCTTCCGGTTGGAGATTGAGATCCCCGCCGAGGCAGTCGCAACGGCACTCCTTCCGGTACGCGGGCAAGGACAGATCGTGATGGATGGCAGGCCTGCCGCTGCAACAAAGTCCGGGAATATCTGCTCTGTGGATATCAGTTCAGGACGCCACCTGCTCGAGTCACGCTGACACCTGAGGAATTCGGATTCCTCAGGAATGCGTCAGAGAAGTTTTGGCGACCCTTGTTTGAACTCGGCCTGCTTTGTTGAGATCTTCCGTTTGCTGTGCCAAGCCTTGAGTTGTATTCCTGCCAACTAAAGAAAGTACCGGCGTCGGTCTCCCGACGCCGGTATCTCAATAAAATCTATCTAGTACTTTGTATTAATTGGAGCCGCCTTCTGCACCTCCGGAATGTTTTCCCTGCTTCATCTTGTCGAGGATCGGCTGAACTGCCGGATCAACCTTAAGCAGCAGCTTTTCCCTAGTCGCTTGCAGGGCCTTGTGTGCCTCTTTCTTTGCTTCGGGAGTCTGGGCATCCTTCAACGCCTGTCGGTCGGCAACAAGTTGTTCGTTGTCCTTAATCTGCTTCATGTCAGCCTTGATTTCCTGTTTCTCGGCCTCAGTTAGGTTAGCGAACATGCGTTCCTCGCGCCCCCTTTCCTTTTTGACGGCCCCAGAATTCGGGCAGGAATTGGTACCTTGAGGTGCGTTAGTGCTTCCTCCCTGATTTTGGGCCCTTAAACCAGGAATGGTCAGAAGGGTAAGAGATAGCAGTGGAATGAGAATTTTATGTGGTGAGTTTGTTGTATTCATCAGCTGGTAGAACACCGGCTCATTAAAAAAGTTGCTGGATCATTTCTCTGTGAACATTCCACCGGATGCGATAATCAGCATTACCAACTCGCTTATGTTCAACTATCATACCGCGAAGACAACGTGATGACCGTTCCAAAACTGAAATTCACGACTTCATGAAAAAGACCAGAATACCCCATTGGAAGGACAAACCGGACGAGCACGACTATCCGGCTGCGGCCAATTATCTCTCACTTCTGATGGATCCTTCACTCTCAAGTGAGATTTCCGCCCGTTTTAAGGATGCTTCCATCTCAACCTATCTCGCCAAGGATCTTCTTCGAGCCAGCAAGCTACCCCTACTTTCCATAGACAATTTCCATGTCAAAAAGGATCTCAAGAAAGTTAAACAGGGAAGCCTGCTCTCACCGGTGCTTCTTGTGCGTGGGAACCTTCAAAATGATTCTCCATTGGTTATTGCGGACGGATACCACCGGGTTTGCGCGAGCTATTATTTGGATGAAAATGCAGGGGTTCCTTGCCGTATAGTGAATGCATAGAAGATCCATTCATGATGATAAGCTGGTTCTTCACGCAGGTAACATCAGGCGGCACCTGAGCGCAGGACGGCCAAGGCTTCGTGGAGGGTATCGAAGATATACCGCGAACCGATTGTTTCTGTGATATGATGTCTGTCCAAATCGGGCCTCAGGTCGGACTGCACATGAGCTAGCACCAATCTAACCCCCTCCTTCTCCAAATTGTCATGTAGCTCAATCAGCATGCGGGCGGCTGTATAATCCACATGTGTAATGGCTCCCGCATCCACGACAAGCCAGTGTACGCGGTGTGCATCTGGGCCATTGGGAACAACAAGACGGCTCACTTGCTCTGAAAAAAATTCAGAGTTCGCATAAAACAACGTTGCACTGAATCGGTAGACGATGATGCCTGGTTCGGTAATCGCTCCGTGGACTGCTGGTACTAGATTCCAAACCCCGCTTGCATCCTGCACAAGAACCGCCGTATGTGGATGATAAGTGTGCGATACCACTCGAAGCAGCGAGAGGATCATAGCAAGAATAATCCCCTGCTCGACACCTATAAACACCACCACCAATGCGGTTAGGATGGCCAACCACATTTCCCCCGGACTTTCCCTCCCGATGGCACGGAGCGCACGGAAGTCGATCAATCGGATCGCTATCACAAAAACCATCGCGTCGAGCGCACATCGCGGCAAGTATTCGAGCGGTTTTGTTAACAGGAGTAGTACAGCTCCGACGCACACCGCAGTGGTCAATTGGGCGATCTGACTGCGTCCGCCACTCGATTCGACCATCTCCGTCTGCGTAGGGCTCCCGTTCACCACAAAAGTCCCGCTAAGTGCAGCAGCCGTGTTTGCAGCGGCCAACCCCAAGATGTCTGCGTCCTCGTCCAGCACCTGGTGATGACGCTGGGCATATACACGCGCCGTGGCGGCGCTCTGTGCAACGATCATGACGAAGCAAGATCCTGCAATTGGCACAAGAGCCTCGAACTCTCTCCATCCCCCATGAGGCAGGACGATGTGAGGCAATCCGCCGACAACTGGTCCGATCACGGCTATGCCTCGCCCGGCAAAATTCCACAACACACTCGCAGAAACAGCTCCAGCCACAGCCAGCAGTGATCCGGGAATTTTTGGTGACAGCCGGTGCATCGCGAAAATCACGACCACGACAGCGATGGAAATCAAGAGCGTCGGGATGTTCACCCGAGGCAGTTGGCTGATGACTTCCATTAGCTGCGACAAGGTCCTACGCGATACAGTCTCCAGCCCCAGCATTCCTCCAACTACGGCAATGGACACTTGAAATCCAACGCCCGTAAGAAAGCCAACCAGTGCGGTCTGTGAAAGAAAATCCGCCAGAAAGCCGAGCCTGAGCACACGGGCAATTAACAATAAAACCGCCGTCATCATCGCGACCATTCCAGCCAACTCCGTGTAATAGGGAGTGCCGGGCAGGGCGAGCACCGAGAGACCTCCTGCCATGATCGCCGCAGTCGCTGAGTCTGCAGCAACGACCAAATAGCGCGAAGAGCCAAACGCTGCGAAGGCAATGAGCGGAAAAAGAAGGGTGTAAAATCCAGTCACCACCGGGGTTCCTGCGATCTTGGTGTACCCAAGTGCCTGTGGAATATTCATCGCAGCAAGTTGCACCCCTGCAACTGCATCATGCAAAATCTGGCCTGCATTCAGCGGGCGAATACTATTGAAAATCCACGAACTCCGGGAGACAGGCGGCTCTGGTTGATTAATGTCGCTTCTCATCGCATTAGGACCATTGGAGTTATTTCCTGATTGAATATCAACTCGATAGGAAGGCGGCCAATTTCATTAGGCCCATATGATTACTTCTAACTTCCTCGCGCGATAACATTACAAACTTAGCCATATCTTCCGTTGAAATCTTACATGAATGCTCATTCCACTTCCTTTGGATTGGACCCCATACCCCATTATGGACTCATCAAAAGGCTTTCACGCTGCTGTTTTGGATGATTTCATTTAAAACTTAACTTCCTCCCCCATGAAACTACCTCCGTATCAGCCCCTCGCCCTTGCCACACTGCTTTCGCTGGCCACCGCACTCGGTCAAAACACTAACCCAGTTTCATCGCTACCACCTTCACTCCTCACATCGGTTACTCCAACTCCCGCAGAGAACAAGACACCCCTGATTGATCCAGAACATCCCCTCTCCTCGGTTCCCGGGGAGACAAAAGCCGCCCGCGATGCACGCATGGCCTGGTGGCGCGAAGCCAAGTTCGGAATGTTCGTCCACTGGGGTGTCTACTCGGTGCCCGCAGGCAAATACGGTACAAATACCAACTACGGCGAGTGGATCATGAACAGCGCCAAGATTCCTGTCGCCCAGTACCAAGCCTATGCAAAGGATTTTAACCCAGTGAAGTTCGATGCGGCCAAGTTCGTGGCCGCAGCCAAATCCGCAGGAATGAAATATATCGTGATAACTTCAAAGCATCATGATGGATTCGCAATGTTCGACACCAAGGCCAGCGACTGGTCGATCGTCAAGGCGACTCCTTATGGCAAGGATCCCCTGAAGGCACTTGCAAAGGAATGCAGAAAACAGGGAATCAAACTCGGCTTTTATTACTCACAGGCCCAAGACTGGAACAACGGTGGAAGTGCCGCGCATGGGGGCCACTGGGACAAGGCACAAGATCGTGATATGGATGACTACGTTGACAAGATCGCGATACCGCAGGTAACCGAAATTCTAAGTCATTACGGTTCAGACACTCCCGCAGTCATCTGGTGGGACACACCGGTATCTATTACCAAGGAGCAGGCTGCCCGAATAGACGCGGTAGTACAGAAACTCCGACCTGGGCTCATCCAGAACAACCGCCTCTGTCATGAAAAGACCCCCGCCGGCGAGAAGTTCTTTCCGGGTGATACCGAAACCCCTGAACAGTTCGTTCCACCCCAAGGCTTTCCCGGACGTGACTGGGAAACCTGCATGACGATGAACCGTCACTGGGGCTTCAACGCCTACGACCAAGATTGGAAGTCAACCGAAACTCTGATCAGAAATCTCTGCGACATAGCCAGCAAGGGTGGAAACTACCTTCTCAACGTCGGCCCGAACTCAAAGGGAGAGATCCCAGATGAGAGTATCAAGCGTTTGGCGGAAATCGGCAATTGGATGAAGGTCAACAGCGTCGCAATATACGGGAGCGGACCGACACCCTTCAACATCGTTCAGGGAACCTACGACCCGATCAAGAAGGACAAACATGGAAACAGGATTTTCTACCCAGAGTGGAACTGGCGTGCCAGCACCAAACCGGGTCATCTTTACCTGATGGTCTTTGCTTGGCCGACCCAGGGTTCCATCACCATTCCTGCCCTTAATCATAAAATCACGAAGGCATCGCTACTGGCCGATCACAAGGTCTCCCTCTCCGTGACCCAGGACGACAAGGGAACCACAGTTTCCGGCCTGCCCGAAAAGGAGCCCGACTCCAACGCGACGGTTATCGATCTACAGTATTGAGCATTCCGATTCGTCCCTTAGTCCCCAGCACAATCGCCCAGTTGCGATCAATCTAGGGGAGCGAGGCTGACTGAGGTTAAGGTTATCTGGCCGTAACCCCCTGATCCTTCAGAAAGCGCTCAAAAGCTTCCAAGGTTTCCGGACTGACATGGTGTTCGATGCCTTCAGCATCAGAGCGTGCTGTCGATGGTGAAATGCCGAGGGCTTCCAGAAAAGCGATGACTGTCCCATGCCTGGCCTTCGCCTTCGCAGCGAGTTTGCGTCCGGCGGCAGTCAAAAAGATCGACCTATATGGCTGGGCTGTCACAAGTCCTTCGCGCTTCAGGCGCTGCACTGTGCGTATCACCGAGACATGCGTGATTCCGAGGGATTTGGCGAGATCCGTGGCGCGAGCCTCCCCAATCGTCACAATCAGATCGGCTATTGCCTCAACATAGTCCTGCGCACGCTCTTGGGCATGTTGCAGGCGGGTGCGGCGCTGAAAGATAGCGGTTTCGTTCCGAATCCGTGCTGCTTCCTTTCTTCGGAGTGCGGAACGCGCAGACTCTTCTGTTGTTGGTGGAATTTTTTTCACCTTCTTGAATTGGAGTGACAAAGAAGATGATTGACAGAAATTGTTTTCATGTCTAGCACTTATAACATATTGTAGCTACAGCTACAATGTTTTGCCAACTCTACCGCTCGATCAATCACGACTTTTCAATGAATAGCATCCCGACAGAACTGACAAAACAGAATGCGGTTCTTACCAGCGAGGATGTCAAACGCGCCCGGGATCGTCGGCATGTCAGGAGCCATCGCGAAGGAGGACGATGGTGGATGGTTCTCTGGCTTTTGGTCGGACCTGGCATCCTTGTGATGCTGGGGGAAAATGACGGCCCGAGCATGATCTCCTATGCTTCAACCGGTGCCTGCTACGGCATCGGCTTTTTTTTGCCATTTATCGCCCTTACCTTCGTTATGGCCTTCATCGTTCAGGAGATGACAGTGCGTCTTGGAGCCGTCACAAAACGAGGTCATGCAGAGCTTATCCATGAACGTTTCGGGCGGTTTTGGGGCTTCTTCGCGATGGGCGACCTTGTTGTTGGCAACCTCCTTACCCTTGTCACCGAGTTCATCGCCGTTCGGGCTGGTTTGGGCTTCTTTGGCGTGCCTCCCGCCCTCGCCGTGCTGGGAGCCTTCATTTTGATTGTCTGCATCGTATCCTCCCAACGCTACTGGACCTGGGAGAGGCTCGTTCTGAGTTTTGCGGTCTTCAATGTCATCTTTGTTCCTGTCGCGATCCTCGCGCACCCTGTGAGCGGCGAAGTGGTGCGCTCATTCTTCACATGGAGTCCCCTCGCCGGAGGAGTAACGACGGGATTTGTCCTCCTGCTGATGTCTAACATCGGCGCAACTGTCACCCCTTGGATGCTCTTCTTTCAGCAAAGCGCCGTCGTCGACAAGGGCCTGACACCCATTGATATACGCCATGGCCGCATTGACACAGCTCTGGGGGCCTTTATTGCAGCCGTCGCAGCAATCGCCACCGTCCTGGCAACAACCCCCTTATTTATCCACCACATCGATGCCTCTAACTTCCAGGGAGCTGACTTTGCCAAGGCACTCATCCCCTATGTTGGAAATATTGGGGCATCTTTGTTTGCCTTGGGACTCTTCGAAGCGGGTATCGTGGCGGCCATTACCATCTCACTCTCCTCGGCCTATGCATTCGGTGAGGTAACCGGTCATCCGCACAGCATGAATAGTTCTATCCGTGAGGCCTGGCCTTTTTATGCGGTACTGATTACCGCCGCTGGAGTAGCTGCCGTGCTGGTACTCATCCCTAACGCCCCCCTTGTCTTCATAACCCTCATTGTGAATGTCATAGCGACTCTGGCCATGCCACCGGCCATCGTTTTTCTACTGCTGCTTGTCAATGACCGCGAGATCATGGGAGAGCATAGGAACCGCGGTCTGAGCAATTTTTTCGGCATTTCCGTGACTGTTTTTCTGATTCTGGCCGGAATCATTTTTGGAATCTCCACGGTCTTTCCTCACCTTTTTGCATCCCAGTAAACGAGGGTGACTCAATATCTCTCAACCCCTTATCACATGAAAAACCAAGCAAAATGATATGATGAACACTCAATCAAATACAGGACCAGGGTCGCCTCCGCTAAAGGCAGGAGTGAAAAACTGGGTGCATGAAGAACTCGATTCCGATCAGCTATCCTCAGGCAAGCAGAGCTACGGCCGACGTAAACTGGGAACTGGCACCTTGGTTCTTTTCTGGGGCTTAAGGATCTATGTGCTGATTATGATACTGTTAGTCGGCCTTCAGGTCTGGAACGCCCTTAAACCAGGAAAGTGAGCGCCTTGATTGTCCTTCGTTCCCGATAGGATTTTTTTAGGATTTTGCCGGTGGGTGAAATCCCTGGAAAAAATCCATCCCTAGTTGCCCAGCTCACTCGTTCAAACACCCCTTATGAGAATTGAACACATCGCCTTCAACGTCTCGGACCCCGTCGCCATGGCCAACTGGTATTGCGTGCATCTGCAGTTGCGGGTCGTTCGCCACATTCCCCATCCGACACAAACCCATTTTTTGGCGGATTCGGGTTCGACCATACTTGAGATCTATTGCAATCCGGCGGATCAGGTTCCAGATTACAAGCTGATGGATCCCCTGCTCCTTCATCTGGCATTTGCCAGTTCAGATCCCACTATGGATTCCAGAAAACTGGTTTCAGCTGGGGCCACCTTCGTGAGTGAGACCCAGCTTGCCGATGGTTCTTATCTGATCATGATGAGAGACCCTTGGGGATTGGCCCTGCAACTTTGCAAACGCTCCACCCCCTTGCTTTGAGCTGTTGCTGAGCGTACGGACCGCTGCGGCCAATGAATGGATTTAAAGGAAAACGGCCTCGGGTTCCCCCCTCTCAGCATTAGAGGCCTTCCCGACTACGGATTCTGTTTTAATCCCGTGCTATTATGCCAAGCATGGCCAAATTGATTATCCTGACCGGCGCAGGACTGAGTGCTGAGAGCGGACTTCGTACATTTCGCGACGACAACGGGCTATGGGAAAACCATCCGGTGGAGAAGATCTGCAACGGAAAAACATGGCGGAGCAACTTCGAACTGGTACGCCAATTCTATAACGATCGCCGCACCCAACTAGCCACTGCGGAACCCAACGCCGCACACCTTATGATTGCGCGGTGGCAGTCCCGCTACGAGACAGTTCTGCTCACTCAGAATGTCGATGACCTTCTTGAACGGGCAGGTTGCAGTAACGTTGTTCACCTGCACGGCTTCCTGCCAGAAATGTGCTGTGCCGAGTGTGGAACCGTCTGGAACATTGGCTACAATGAATGCTCCACCGGAACTCGGTGTCCTGAATGCAGGTCCATCCATGACGTAAGACCGCACATTGTCTTCTTTGGCGAGCAGGCCCCGAACTACTTCAGGATGTGGAGAGAGTTGGATTCTCCAACAGACAAAGACGCCTTGGTTATCATCGGCACCAGTGGAAAAGTGCTGCCGGCAGGCGAGATGGCCAGATGTTTTCCCGGGTTAAAAATCCTAAACAACCTGACAACCGAATCTTACATCGACGAGAGCGTCTTTAACGAGGTGCTGCACATGCCGGCCACGAATGCTGTCGGCAAGATAGATTCCGCGCTCACGGAATGGTTTGATCAGAGAAAAACAAGACGCGTTGACAACTGATCTTCCAAGACATTTTTTGAAGCTAATTGGGTGGGTCAACGTCCATTTAAACCTTATTTTGAAATCTCCGCTTCATAGCATAATTATTTTCTCTGGTTTTTATTCTCCAAAGTGCTCTGAACGCACCTTTTGCAAGGCAAAATTCAGCAAATGCCTCGCCACATTATGCCTTCAAATAACTAGCAGCTCCCCCCGTGTCGAATATTTCTAAATACTAGAATGTCCTTACAGATTATTTTGTTTCTTATATATAATTCTTGCGTGAAATAGCTGCTTATACCCTAATAGCTATTAGGTATATGAATCTCTCAAATATTAACAGCAATTCGCTCCGCAACCTGGTCAAACTCATCAAGCGAAAGGATTCTCTCGCTAAAGAAATCGAGAAAATTGATGGTCAGCTCTCCTCTCTCTTTGGGGGGAAGTCCGTCCCGACTGGAAAGCGACCAGGTCGTCCTGCCGGAAAGAAAGTCTCAAAGCCGACCCCGTCAAAGAAGAAACGTGCACCCCGCGGCGCCCTCAAAAAAAAGATTTTTTCCGCACTCAGAGCCGCAGGTAACACCGGTCTTAAGGTTACGGAACTCTCCAAGAAGGTCGGAGCAAAGAGTGTCAATGTTCATGTCTGGCTGAGTACCACCGGCAAAAAACTTCCTGAAATCAAGAAGCTCGGAAAAGGACACTACAAATTGCAGGAAAAATAATTAGTCTGTGGGCATTCTGAAAGCAGTTCTCCCCTCGCTCAGAAGTGAAAGTTATTCCATGGGATAATAATGCCAACAACTGATCATTTTCACCCTCGCCTTTTTGATAATGAAAAAAATTAAATTGGAGCTGCCGGAACTTGTTCTGATAGTAGGTACACGCGCGATGCTCGGAGCTGGGATAGCTTTGTTGCTTACTGAACGAATGGAGAAAAGGGAGAGGAGATTGCTTGGCTGGACACTTGGACTTATCGGCGTCCTAACTACCATCCCATTGGCAGTTAACTTAATTGATGAAAATCGCCTGAAGAAGGATGATCAAGCCCGTTCGGAAGACGACAGGTTATCCTGAATTCGTAAATGGCCCCCAGACCGTCGATCACGGACGACTTTTTCTGTATGAAGGGATATCGGCATGGGCGTAAATGATTGACATCGCTCAAATATTGTAATTCCTAGTTTCTAACTAATTCTTCAATGAAAACCTCCCCATATTCCCTCCCCGTTGTCGCCCTTCTTCTCTCTCTGACCCCTGCATTCGGTCAGTCTACCAATCACCCAGCCTCAACCGAAGCCGTCGCTGCAGCAACACCTACAGCAAAGGACGAGGCCACTCCAGCGCCTGATCCCGATCACCCGGTCTCTTCGGTTTCCGGCGAAACCAAGGCTGCTCGAGATGCTCGCATGGCATGGTGGCGCGATGCCAAGTTCGGAATGTTTATCCACTGGGGAGTCTATTCGGTGCCGGCAGGCTATTACAAGGACCAGCCGGTGAAAGGAATCGGCGAGTGGATCATGAACAGGGGTAAGATTCCTATGGCTGAATATCAGGCCTTTGCCAAACAATTCACCGCTGACAAGTTTGATGCAGCCAAGTTTGTCGGCGCCGCCAAGTCGGCTGGCATGAAATACATCGTCATCACTTCAAAGCATCATGATGGATTCGCCATGTTTGATTCCAAGGTCAACAATTGGACTATCGTCCGAGCAACCCCCTTCGCAAGAGATCCCCTCAAGGAGCTTGCTGCAGAGTGCCGCAAACAGGGGATCAGATTGGGTTTCTACTATTCGCAAGCACAGGATTGGAATAACGGCGGCGCAGCTGCCGGTGGTAAGTGGGACAAGGCTCAGGAACACAGCATGGACGACTATATCGACAACACAGCAATTCCCCAGATCACAGAAATCCTCACCAACTACGGACCCGACATCCCTGCGGTTGTCTGGTGGGATACTCCCAAGGACATGACAAAAGAACGCGCGGCAAGAATTGATGCCGTGATTCAGAAACTTCGCCCCGGCCTTATACAAAACAATCGACTGGGCGGAGGGTTCAAAGGTGACACCGAGACACCTGAACAGAAAATTCCAGCCCAAGGCTTTCCCGGGCGTGACTGGGAGACCTGCATGACCCTCAACGGTACTTGGGGATTCAAGAAGGATGACAATAATTGGAAATCGACTGAAACAATCATCCACAACCTCTGCGACATTGCCAGCAAGGGTGGAAATTATCTCCTGAATGTCGGCCCCGACTCACACGGAGTGATCCCCGCAGAAAGCATCGCCCGCCTTGCCCAAGTGGGTGAGTGGATGAAGGTTAACGGGGCTGCGATTTATGGAACTACTGCGACCCCTTTTGGAGAAGAACTGGGAAAACCTGTTGAGACTCTTGACGGTTACGGTCACAAGACCCTCGTCTCCTCCGGGAAAACATGGCGCTCAACCAAAAAAGAAGGCCATATCTATCTAATTCTTTTTGAATGGCCGAAGAACAATACCTTCACTGTTCCATCGGTTCCTCAGAAAATTACTAATGCATCTCTGCTTGCCGATCCCGCTGTCAAGCTAACTGTAACTCAGGATGACAAGGGAACCACCATCGCTGGGCTTCCCGAAAAGGCCCCGGATGCCGTCGCCTCGGTGATCGACCTTCAATACTAAGCGCGAGAGATAGTTTTCTATCCAACCCGACGGAAGGGTTGTTCCGGGCATCTACTGCTGAAGTAGAGAGGCCAGGGCAAACACATAAGTTTGCCTTGGCGACTCTTGAGTTTTTTTGAAACTTATCTGCTTCGGGGGTGTTACAGCATTGATGAAAACAAACCATCTCCACCCCAACACACTAAAGGTAATCGCCGCAACTGCCCTGACTGCACTTGCTATCGCAGGTCAGACCTCCGTTCTCAGGGCTCAGGACCAAGGGTCATCCCCTCCATCGCAGTCGGGTAACAGCCCAGGCGGCGAACAGGCAGGACCTCCTCATCACCCCGGGGGACCTCATCTTCTACCGCCCCACGCTGCGGAAAAACTAAATCTTACGGATGAGCAAAAGAAGCAACTCGCAGATCTCGAGGCAGAAGTCAGAGTAAAAATTAAGAGCATACTGACTCCCGAGCAACTGGAGCAACTCAGGCAAATGCGCCCGCCCCATCCTGGAAGCGGACCGGAAGGGCCCAATCAATCACAGCCAGCAGCCCAGTCATCGACCCAGTCCACTCCCTGAACTTGATATTCCGCATTTTCCTTTGTCTAGGTTAGCTGATGAGCCTCTGCTCACAACCTATCGGAGGAATTCGCTGGACCTATCGAAACTCCCGCCCTCCAAAAATTGACTGAGGCGGGCGGGAGTTTTCCAGATCGTCTGCTTAATTCGCACGTGAACTCAAATAATCACCCATGAACAATTTCATCCACACATATTTACTCTCAGTTGCCCTTTTCATGGCCCTGGCCACAAATTCCCATGTTGTGGCTCAGTCAACGAATTCGATTGCGGGCCAAATCTCTCCCGAAAACACAGTGCTGCTTCAGGCTGCCTGGAACGATCTTTCCACCGCCGATCACGACTATGACGGTCATCGGGTCAAGGCATTGAAAGCCTTGAGGTTTTTTGCAAAAAAAAACCAACTCACCCTCCAAGAGGGACTGGGCAAGGGAGGAGAGGCTCAGATCACTTCGGATGAGCAGATGCGCGATGCACAGGCGAAGCTCCAGCAGGTTGCGTCATCTCTTAGCCTTGGGAAGCACCCTGCCTTGGCACATGCCCTATCCGAGATTTCCACTGCATTAAGTTTATCACCAGGCACCCCGACTTCCTCCGGGTCCTCCACCAGCCAGTCCCACTCATCTGAGGACACCAGCACCAAACTTTCCTCTGCTTCTGGCCTGATTCAATCCGCGTACGAGACACTGGCAAAAGCTGATGCCAATTATGGCGGACACAAGGTCGCTGCAATGACGACCATCGCCAGTGTTGCCCAGCATCTGGGAATCACATTGGATGCCACCAAAAGACAACATCATGGGCAGGGAGTCTCGGATGCGATGCTCAAGGAGGCATTGTCTCAACTTCAGCAGGCAAGCTCCATCCTGTCAGAAAATAAACACCAACGGGAAGCCAGTGCGTTGAACCGGGCGATCAACCAACTTACGGTGTCAGTGACTATTCACTGATTGGCATCCTTGGCGGAAACGGTTTTCACTGAACCCCGATGGGAAATTCATCAGGAGTTCAATCCACCCGCAAAAAGATGTATTTGAGTGCAGCAGGAATACGGACGGTAAGTTTATCGCCGGAAACGCTCGCATCCCCCTCGCCAGCAAGCTTGGTGACATGATGGCCTGATCCAGGGAAAAGAGTCAGATCCGTTGTCCATTCGGGGCTGGGATTCAGTTCACGGAAGACAAGCAGATAACCGGATCCCGGTTTTTGCGGGACGGATGCAAAACCCGTCCATGAGTGTCCGTCCGGTGGGTTTCCTATCGGCAGGATACGACCGGAGAACATCCGTGCACGCTCCATTCTCCAGACAGCTACGAGAGCTGACACAGAGGAGCGAAATTTTTCCGAAAGATTGGATACTTCAAACCACCCAAGAGGATTGCAGAACATGACGGTGGCAAAAAGCGTGTCTGGGGAATACTGGGCTGGCGCCAAAGGATCGCTGCCATACTTTTCAACATTACGAGAGTTATTAAGAAATTCCATGCGCAGGCGCAGTGGATCGACATAACGTGAGAGCATCCAGAGATTTCGAAGGGTCAGATGAGGCCAGTAATTTGGGTAGTCGGTGTATCGGTTTTCAACAAAGATTGGTCCGCAGTCGCTTCTCCCAAAGTATCCCGCACGGGTCCCAGCGGTAACATCCAAATCAATGGTGATCTTGCCTCCAGATTCCGTAAGCAACCGGTCAATGAGATGGTTGAAGTTTGATTCTGCAATAGGATTACCGATCTTCCACGAGTCGAATTTAAAATAGTTGATGCAATCCCGATCGTGGAGTTGCATAACGCGATCGACATCACGACTCCAGTAGGCTCCTTCACGTGAAGAGTCGGGTCCGTACCAGAGTCCTAGTTTCATCCCGTGATCAGTAGCTGCCTTGACAAGGGGAGCCAGACCGTTTGGAAAACGCTTGGGATTCGGTTCCCAGAAGTCGCTTCCAGCATCCCAGAAAGAACCCCAAGCCCCATTCTTTGTGAAGGCGGAGTTACCACTCAGCCCTTTCTGCCATCCGTCATCGATCTGCACAACGTCGACACCCATGCCGGCACCGGCTTCTATTTCCTTTAACACAAACTCCTCGGTGACACGTGCGTCGCGCGACCGATCACCCCAGGTATTGCTGAGAAACATCCCGTCACGATCCGGTTCGTAGCACCGGAGTCGCCGTTGGAAGTCTTGAAGCGCCATAGTCCTGCCCATGCTTCCACCCGAGTAGGAAAGCAGCACAAATGGATAACCTCCTCCGGTGAAACACAGATGTCCTTTCTTTGCATTTATTCTGCAATCGTCCTGAAACTGGAGGGCACGGGCATGCGGCAAGGGTGCCAGTTTCAAAAAGACAAGCCCCTCTCCGCTAAGAGGATCCTCCAAGGCAAAGAGATTGCCTGCCAGGCGCAGATCACTCTCATTGAGAAGCATCCATTCATTTTCCTGCACAAGTGCATTGTTGGCATCCGTCTGATCACGGAAAACCACCTGAACCAACCGCAAGTGGCGGTTCAGGAGCATGAGGTCTTCCAAGACATCGCCCGTTGGTTGCTGATCGCTGTGACCATCAATCTCCAATCCATTGACAGGAGTTGCCTCGTGTTTTGCTTCGGGTGAAGTAGGTTGCGTTGATGAAACGGCACTGATTCCTCCTTCGACGAAACTCTCCACTCCACCAACCTCGGGATAGACACGAAAACTTAGGTGTTTCTCCGACTTGGGCTCACCGCCATTTGCTCTAAAAACGACTTCCAGTCCCTCATCACCCGTAATACTCAAGCGACCCGCGTGAGTTGTGATCTTTACACTGCACGATTTTTGGTGAGAGTCGGCGGGTGCGAGGTTCGATGGTTCGTGAATCCACTCTGTTCCGGTCTTGAGATTGCAAAATGAGGTAGGAATCAGCACTCCTTTGGTGATGCTCCACCTCCGTTCAAAAAATGAATTTCCAAGGATAAGTTCGTGTTGATTCCACCTTGCGTAACAAGTCTTGAATCGAGCCTCCGCTCCTGAGGGTGAAGAGGCGGCAGATGCCGATGGCGTCGATTCTGTAGAGGCGGCTGCAGTAACAAACGAAGTCAACAAAAGAAAGCTGGCGATGAGGGGAATATTCATTTTGGAAATAATGCCGTGGAAGAACTTGACGCGCAGCATGAAAAAATTACGCCCAACCCAGAAAGTTCACTTCACTATCGTCACATGCCGATGAGCATTGCCTTATCCTTCACCCCCCTCACCCTATCTCTAGGCTGAATGTAAGGAACAATTTTTGGTCTGCAACAAAATGCGCTTCCTCCCGATGATTATCTGCAATCCGAGGTGATCCTTATTTGAATCAACCGTCCGGCGTGACCCCGCCGGAGCAATCTCATGAGATATTATTTCCCAGATGTAGGCGGGAGGTATTTTGTAATGCTCGCAATAACAAGATCGGCAAGCTGGTTGTAACCATCTTCGGTGAAGTGAACATTGAACGGGAGCTGGATTTCACCCGGCCTGCCTAGCACATGGCGGTGATCACCAGGTTTTGGCGCCTCATTGGCCGGGCGGGGAGGCATCTCCTTCTGCTTCTCGGCAACATAACCACCTAGGTCGTCAATCGGTATATTAAGTTCCTTCATGACCCCAAGAGCAACGTCGTTGTAAACCTTCTCATCGCCGGCGACACGTCCGGTCGTTCCGGGTGGGACTGGGGTCGTTGTTGCAAAGATAATTTTTGCCCCTGTTTTCTGGAGCCTTGTTGCTATCTCACGAAGGTTTTTCGCGTATACCTCAGGAGTTGCATCCCGAATTCCGCCTTCTTCCGGTGAGATATACTTGCCCTTGCCATCGGTATATTTCAGATCGTGAAGTCCGAAATTGAAATGGATGACATCCCACGATCCAGTACCAATCCATTTATCAAGCTTATCCAATCCTCTTATCGTATCACCGCAGTTTTCTGGAGGATGGTCAATGTTTGCCTTACCGGTCAGTTTGGCGCGAACAATCGGTGTGTACCCCATCGAGATCGAGTCACCGATGATCAACACGCGAGGTAGTCCTGGCACATCCGGCACCTGAACCAATCCCGGATTGATCGGTTTGGGAGCATGTTTTGCTCCCTTGTCGACGGGTTCGAGATTCTGGGCATTCGGATCCGCGGTAGTTGAAGGAGTCTGAGCCAATGCAGGCGAAGGAATCAGTACAGGTGCCAGAACGGCCATTACCGAGGCGAGGAGGAGGGGTTGGAATCTCATGACCCTTGAAAAACACGAGTTGGAAGATCCAGTCAATTTCATTCACCTTCTACCTCAAGAATCGCGACCAAGGAGACAGGCGCAACAGGCCCATTGATGCCCCATCGCCCGTATGAACGGTCAGCGCCAAACTGAAGTACCGTTAAGGAAGATGCTGACCACCGTAAATTGTGATATCAGCCCTGCGCGAGTCAGGTTCAACAGTAAGTTGATCCACCTTTCCTCCAGAAATATGTCCGCGGAGAGTCGTCTGGAATGGGGCGTGGAGTTTGAATGTGCAGTTCCAGTCGATTGGCCAGGCAGGAAGCAGGAGGATCTTCTTTCCCTCTGTCTGCATCAGCATGAGTTGAAGGGTCTGCTCCCCGTTGCCGCCGATATCCTCGTCGGGGGCGTAGTCATGTCCCTTATCCCAGAAGGCAACAAATTTCTGCCTTTTGTCCTGATTGGTGAGGTCATGGATGACTAGCTTCTTGGCCTCGTCGGTAAGTCCCAAATAGGCACAATCCATGGGATCCTGCCCCCAGCAGTGGAGACCCTTCTGACTGCGCAGAGCGTAGGTATC
>Ga0007854_10000774_pt1 | contig 20637 bp, 23 predicted proteins | sample CryBogCBH12Aug08_FD_60382 | JGI IMG/M metagenome (GOLD analysis project Ga0007854, IMG submission 60382) | Freshwater microbial communities from Crystal Bog, Wisconsin, USA - CBH12Aug08 | ecosystem: Environmental > Aquatic > Freshwater > Lake | place: Crystal Bog, Wisconsin, USA | collected... | reverse complement strand
CCCAAGGCCTGAGCCTGCCGGCAATTAAGCGCAATGGCCTCGCCCAGGCGTAGAGTGCCGTGCTCTTTCAGGGTGAACCAAACCTTCAGGGCGCGAAAACCACGCGACAATTCGATACCAAGGTCACAAGGCCAGGGTTCGCCGCCGGCCAGGGCTCCGGCGGCCGCCAGATAATCAGGGCGGCCACTGAAAGCGGCCTTTTGCAGGCTGCCATCCCGAATCAGCAAACAGCCGGCGTCATAGGGCACATGCAGCCATTTGTGAAAATCAAAAGCGATTGAATCGGCGCGTTCGATACCAGACAGCCGTCCCGCCAAATCGGGTGCCAGCGCCAACATCGCGCCAAAAGCGCCATCGATATGCAGCCATAAGCCTTCCGCGTGACAAAAATCGGCGATGCCGGGCAAGGGATCAATCGCCCCGGTATTGACGGTTCCCGCTGTGGCAATCACGGCAAAGGGTTGGAAACCCTCTTTCCGATCCGCCGCCACCAATTGTTTCAAAGCCTCGATATCCAGCCGAAAATCAGCATCGACCGGCACTTTGCGCAAGGCGTCATGGCCCAGACCCAAGAGCTCAAAAGCTTTGGCCAAGGACAAATGCGCTTCCGCCGAGCTGTAAGCGACCAAGGGCTGGCCGCCAAGGCCCTTGGCCCGCAAGCCGGCCCCGACGGCGCGATGGCGGGCTACCGTCAATCCGAGCAGATTGGCCATCGAGGTGCCACCCACCACCAATCCACCCGTTCCGGCCGGCAGGCCAAACCAACCCCGCGCCCAATCGACAACCGTTCGTTCCACATAAATGGCCGCGTGATCGCGGCCCCCGCAATTGGCATTCAGGGCCGCTGCCGTCATTTCGGCCAACAGGCCGCCGGGGGTGCCACTGCCATGCACCCACCCCCAAAAACGTGGATGGGTGTTGCCGGTGCCAAAGGGCAAAATCAACCGCTCGATATCGGCGAGCAAATCCTCTAAAGGCAGAGGCTGCTCCGGGCAGGGACCGCCCAGCTCTTGTTTGACCTGTTCGGGCAAAGGGCGCCAGACGGGACCGTCGGCGACATGTTCAAGACCATCGAGCAGCTGGTCCAGATGACGATGGGCCCGCTGGCGAAAAGCCGGCCAGTCGGCGGGATCGAGCAGGCCATGACGGCTCACTTTGCGCGGCCCTCGATGAGGCCGGCGCGGTGTTGCGCAATGCGTCCATGGATCATCGCCTGAATCGCATCAAAGATACGCGGTACATATTTATGTTTATGGGCGAACTGACGGGGGTCATCCATGGCGTGCACCACCGCCCCCACATCCACCTCGAACAAGAGCAGCCGGCCGTCGGCGGTAATCGCGCAATCCACGGCAAAAATTTCGATCCGCAGGCGGCGATGCATTTCTTTAAGCACCGTCTGCAGGCGCTCGTTGAAGACCGCCGGGAAATCGGCAAGGAAATGCTCTTCTTCCCGGTTCATCTGGGCCGGGTCGGCCGGGTCGGAATTGTAATAATGGACCATCCAACGCCGCGATAATCCGAGATGGAAGGGATAAGGGTGACCATCAACGACGATGACCCGGTATTTACGGTAGTGATCATCCTCATTGCGATAATCGACGAACTGACTGACATAAACCTCGCCAGCGCCGTAATTCCCCAGCACCTCTGCCAGAACCGGACCGGTTTCCACGAGACGCATGCCGTCCCCGGCATGGGTGCCGACCGGCCGGATCAACAGCGGAAACTGCAAAAGCCCTTCCTTCATGGCATCCGCCAAGCGCTGGGCGGCGTCTCCGGGGCCCAACCGCAAGGTAACCGGTACCAGCAGATCCGGAATGTCGGCAAGCAGGCGCGCCACGCGGTCACGGCAGGTTTCCGCAACGCAATGGGGATGATTGATCACGGGTAAGCCCAAACGCTCCAGCAGGCGGGCGGCGCTGGCCAGTTCCGGCCGGGTCAGGTCGGGTTCAGCGACCGCGCATAAGACGGCATCGACCCTAGGAAGTTCGATCAACTCGGGATCACGGGATGGATCAAGATAATATTGATGAACCGCGCCCCAGCGATCGCGGCGAATGATGAAGTCGGTGGGGAGGTTTGCCTTCCAATCTCCTGGCGCATTCAGAATCATCAATTGAGGCAATCGGTCATCCGCCCCTTTTTCCGTAAAGACCCGGGTAATGCCAAGAGCCAAGCTTTGATGTTCAAGCGCCAGCTCCGGCTGCCCTAGAATTTGCCCCAGCGCGAAAATACGCATATGCGCGGTGGCGCGTTCCGGATTGGATCTTACGGCGGTCTGTAATTGTGTCAGCGCTTCAAGAAAGCGTCCCTTGCGCATGTAAAGCGCCGCCAGCCTTTCCCGCAGATCGCCGTCATCGGGCCGTTCCTCCAGCGCCGCGCGCAGAATTTTACCAGCCTCTTCCAGTTGACCGGCGTCTTCAAGGAGGGGCGCCAGCCGTCCGGCAATGGCCGCATGTCCGTGCAGGCCAATGGCCCATTGCAGGAAAGTAATGGCGTCTTGCGTGCGCCCGGCCTGGGTCAGCACCGAGGAAAGATTAAGAAAGGCGGTAAGGCTGCCGGGATAGGCGGCGATGGCGTCACGAAAAGCCCGCTCTGCGGCGTCGAAGGCCCCCAGTTCCATTTCCACCAGACCAAGGGTGTTATAGCCGTCCGGAATAAAGGGGTTGAGTTCGACCGCACGGCGCAATTGCGGCACCGCTTCCGCAGAACGTCCTTGCTGCCATAATGCCAAGCCAAGATTGTAATTGGCTTGAGGGTCGCTGTCGTCCAGGGCCAGACCCTGACGATAATAATCCAAGGCTTCGCCAAGTTTTCCCTGCTTTTTTAGCATCAGGGCAAGATTAAAGTAATACTCTGGGGCGGTCTTGTCAATTTTTAGTGCTTTTTTAAAGCATAAAATAGCAGAATTTATGTCCTGTCCAGTATAGCAAAGAATACCCATTAGATGCAGTGATGGCGCATGTTCTGGAAAATCGGCTAAGATTCCTTCGCAACGTTGTAGTGCAGTGAACATCTGGCCGGTATTAAATAGTTCCAGCGCTTCTTCATATCGTTTCTGCACCATCACAGAACCCCTAAAATGAGCATTTTCATCGGCTATGCTGAGCCAAGGAATTATGACAAGTCAATCGCCTAAGCCAAATAGAATATGAAACAGCATTGGTAGCGGTCGGCAGCGACTTGAACTATATTTCCGGGATGTGCGAATTTATCAGACAACCAAACCGCCCGCGCCCGCTTCTGCTCTGCATCCTTGATGGCTGGGGCTATCGTCCCGAGCGCGAGGATAACGCCCTTGCCCTGGCCAAAACGCCTGTCTGGACTCAACTGCTGGCCAGCGCGCCGCACGCGCTTCTGGCGACGTCCGGTTTGGCGGTCGGGCTTCCCGAGGGACAGATGGGAAATTCGGAAGTCGGTCACATGAATCTGGGGGCGGGCCGTGTGGTCATGCAGGATCTACCCAGGATTGATCGGGCGATCGCCGACGGCAGTCTTGCCGGTAATCCGGCCCTGCTCAGCATGATCAGCCGCCTCAAGGCGACGGGCGGCAAGGCCCATCTCCTGGGGCTGTTATCGCCCGGTGGCGTGCATTCGCATCAGGATCATATGGCGGCTTTGGCCATTCTTATCGCCAAGGCCGGTATTCCAGTGGCCGTTCATGCTTTTCTGGATGGCCGGGATACGCCGCCCTCCTCGGCCAAGGGCTTTGTCGAAAAATTTCTTGGCGATGTTGCGGGGCATGACATCGCGATCGCCACTCTTTGCGGACGCTATTACGCCATGGACCGTGATAAGCGTTGGGACCGCGTGACCCTTGCCTGCCAAGCCATGATTGACGCCGAAGCTCCGCATTTCGAGACTGCACTGGCGGCGATCGAGAACTCCTATGAGTCCGGAAAGACCGATGAATTTCTGCTTCCTGCGGTCATCGGCGGCTATGACGGGATGCAGGATGGTGACGGGCTGCTGATGGCCAATTTTCGGGCTGACCGCGCCCGCGAAATACTCGGCGCCCTCGCTGATCCGAATTTTGATGGTTTTCAGCTCAAAAACCGACCGGCCTGGGCCAGTCGTCTGGGAATGGCGGAATATTCCAAGGAACTGAGTCGCTATTTTGAAGTGCTGTTTCCCTCTGAAAGTCTGGAGCGCTTGCTGGGCGAGGAAGTCGCCCAGGCGGGATTGTCGCAATTGCGCATTGCTGAAACTGAAAAATACGCCCATGTCACTTTTTTCTTCAATGGCGGGCGCGAACAGACTTATCCCGGCGAAGAACGCATCCTGATTCCCAGCCCAAAGGTTGCCACCTACGATCTGCAACCGTCGATGTCGGCTCCCGAAGTAACCGATCGTCTGGTTGAGGCGATCGCCAGTGGCCGATTTGATTTGATGGTGGTCAATTTTGCCAATGGCGACATGGTCGGCCATACCGGCATTCTAACGGCGGCAATCGCCGCTGCCGAAACCATCGACAGCTGTCTGGGTCGGGTCCGGGACGCCATGGTCAAGGCCGGAGGAACCCTGCTCATCACCGCCGATCACGGTAATCTGGAATTGATGCGCGACCCCATCACCGGAGAGCCCCATACCGCCCACACGGTGGGGAAGGTTCCGCTGGTACTGGTCAATGCGCCAGCCGGGATCACGGGGCTGTCCGACGGACGGCTGGCCGATGTGGCGCCGACGGTGTTGGCGCTGCTTGGGTTGTCCCAACCGGTCGAAATGACCGGCCACAGTCTGCTTGTCCGTGACGCCTGACCACCGGCCGGCCACTGTTTGGCTTGCGGCCTGTCTGGTCTTTCTGATCGCGGCTCTGCCGGCTTCGGCCCTTGCCGAAGAAACGGCCACCTCGCCGGACCGCCGTCTAAAGGAACTGGAAGGGCAGCTTAAGCAGGGGCAGGCGGAACAGGAACGGATCCGCCAGCATGCGGCCCTGCTGGCTGAAGAATTGGCAGCCATCCGCATTGACATGGTCAACGCCGCCAGGGCCGTTCAGGAACATGAGGAGTCCCTTTCGGATCTGGAATTGCAACTGCATGATCTTAGCGAAGTTGAAAAAGACAAATTGGCGGCCCTTGATCTCAAACGACAGCAGATGAACGGTGTCCTGACCGCCTTGCAGCGTCTGGCCTTCCGTCCGTCCGAGGCCTTGATTGCCCAGCCGACCTCGCCGGCGGACACGGTACGCAGTGCGATTTTGTTAAGGACCTTGTTACCGCAAATTGAAGAAGAGGCGGGAACGCTTAAGGCCGATATTACGTCTTTAGCCTCGCTTCGGACCGACATGGCCCGGCAAAAGACCAAAATATCAGCCATCACCATCAAGCTGGATGCCGAGCATCGCCGTCTGACCGCGCTGTTCCAGCGTCAGCAGACCTATCAGCAGCAAACGGAACAGCAAAGGCTTGAGGCTGAGCGGCGCTTGCAAAGCATGGCCGCTGAGGCCGAGGATTTGCGCGATCTCTTGCAGCGGATTGAAGCCGAGCGGCAGCGGCGCGAACAGGAAGCGGCTGCGCGGGCTGCCGCCGAACGGGCCGCTATAAAAGCCGCGCATGAGGCTGAGATTGCCGCCGCCAAAGCGGCTCGTGAGGCTGAGATTGCCGCCGCCAAGGCGGCCCGCGAACGCCATGATGCCGAAATGGCTGCCGAAAAGGCCGCGCGTCAGGCTGAACTCGAAGCCCAACGTCTGGCCCGGCTGGCCGAGCAAGAAGCCAATCGCGCCGCCAAAAATGCGAAAGAAAAGGCGGATCAGGCCGCCAAAGACGCCCAGCTGGCCGATGCCAAAGCGGCCAGAGAAAAGGAAATTGCGGTCCGTCGTGCCAACCGGCCCTTCAGTCAGGCCCATGGCGAGATGCCGTTTCCGGCGCGCGGCCATATCGCTCTGCGCTTTGGGCAAAACACCGAATTAGGCCAGCCCGCCAAGGGGATAACCATTGAAACCAGGGCCGGCGCCCAGGTTGTAACGCCCTATGACGGGCAAGTTGTTTTTTCTGGACCTTTCCGAGGCTATGGCCTTCTCTTGATCATCGAGCATGGCGAGGGATATCATACGCTGCTCGCAGGGGTGGCTCAGCTGGATGCCGCGGTCGGACAGCATTTACTTGCTGGCGAACCGGTAGCCGTGATGGGACAGCCCGAGGGTAAACCGCTTCTTTACGTCGAGCTGCGCCATAATGGTCAGCCCGTCAACCCGTTGCCTTGGCTCACCGCACGCAAAACAAAGGTCTCTGGATGATTCGGAAGGTTATGATAACGGTGGGCGCCTGCACATGGCTGGCCCTGCTGTCCACTCCCGCCATGGCGGCGGCATCTGACAAAAGCAACAGTGCAGACACCTATCGTTTGCTGAGCCTGTTCGGCGATGTCTTTGAACGGGTCAGAAACGAATATGTCGAGCCGGTTGGCGACGAGCAGCTGATTGAAGCCGCTCTGAACGGCATGCTGACCTCCCTTGATCCGCATTCCGGCTATCTCAATGCCAAGAGTTTCCGCGACATGCAGGTGCAGACCAAAGGCGAGTTCGGTGGTCTGGGCATCGAGGTCACCATGGACAATGGCTGGGTCAAGGTTGTCTCGCCGATTGACGACACGCCGGCGGCCAGGGCTGGGTTACGCCCCAACGACTATATCACCCATCTGGACGGCGAGCCCGTGCAGGGCATGTCGCTGAATGATGCAGTGGATCGGATGCGCGGATTGGTTAACACCGATATCCGTATTACCGTCCGCCGCGAGGGTCAGGCGGCCTTTGATGTTACTTTGACGCGCGCGGTTATCAAAATTCAGACCGTCAAATCAAAGCTTAATGACAAGGTCGGGTATGTTCGGATCAGTCAATTCGTTGAATCCACCGACACAAATTTGCGCAAGGCTATCGAGCAATTGAAAAAAGACTCCAACGGAACGCTCGAGGGGCTGGTGCTGGATTTGCGCAATAATCCGGGCGGCCTGTTGGATCAGGCGGTGGCGGTGGCCGGTGATTTCATCGAAAAAGGTGAAATCGTCTCGACCCGCTCGCGCCGGCCTGAAGATACCCAGCGATTCAATGCGCATGGCAAAGATCAGACGGATGGTCTGCCGATGGTGGTCTTGATTAATGACGGCTCGGCCTCGGCTTCGGAAATTGTTGCCGGCGCCTTGCAGGATCATCGGCGCGCTATTTTGCTCGGCACCAAGTCCTTTGGCAAAGGGTCGGTCCAGACCATTATCCCGCTCAATGGCCATGGGGCCATGCGGCTGACCACAGCGCGCTATTACACACCCTCGGGACGCTCGATTCAGGCGGTGGGGATTGAACCTGACATCAAGGTCAGCCCGGCAAAGGTTGAGCCGCTCAGTACACCGGCGGATCATAGCCGGGGCGAGGCCGGTCTGCGCGGCGCCCTTCGTAACGACACCTTGCCGAAAAAGGACGAGGCGAAGCCGGATGACGAGGGGAAAACCCCGATGCCGGCTCCGGAAAGCAAAGCCGCTCCGGACGGAAAGCCGGCGGCCGAGGGTAAAGCCCACGCCGATGGCAAGACCAGCCCAGAGGGGAAGCCCGCCACGGCGTCGAATCTTGATGCCGCCAAGATGGGTGACCCCGCTTCCGATTATCAACTGTCCCGGGCGATTGACCTGTTGCACGGTCTTTCTCTCTATAAGGGCGCATCAAAGGCCAATTGAAATCCGACCGTGAAGCTGTCCCTTGCTCCCGATGATCGACCGGCACCACCTTCCCCTCCCCAGGGCGGGGGGGGGAAGTGGTCCAGTTTGCTGGTTTATGGCCTGCTTCTGCCCTTTTCCCTGGCCATTGCGGCCGCCGCCGGCTGGTATGTGGTAACGGGCGAGAACCCTTTGGATTTGCTGGCTGGGCTTAGCATGGATGCCCGGATCGTTGAGCCAATGCCGCCCCGGCCAGGACCGGAAAAGCCTGAATCGTCGTTGATTCAGCCGCAAACACCGAAAGCAGCGGCTGCCGCAAATGCTCCGGCGGCCGATGTCAAACTGCCAGCAGCCCCGTCGGAAACGCCAGCCGTCGCATTGCCCCAGGCGCCGGCCGCACCGATTGAAGCCAAGGCGCCGGCCGTTCCTGGCGAGGCAAAGATGCCGACAGCGCCGAGCGAGGCCGCTGGAGCCCCGCCTGTAACGCCCCCTGTCGCTCCCATTGCACCGGCACCAGAGGCTTCTCATGGCAAACCCGCCGAGGAAAAGCCGCCGGCGATCACGGCCGTCTCTGACGCGGCGGCTCCGGCGCTGACGACGCCGACAATGCCACCCGGCGGCGATAGTTTGCCGCCGCCCAGCTTTGGGCAATTGCCAGCCCGGGAAGACCTGAAACCGCTTTCTCCCGGGCCTTTACCGGAATTATTGCGCCGAACCGGCAAAGCATCCTTGCCGGTCATGGCGGAAGGAAAAGAAGCGCGAACCGCCTATGCGCGGCCCTTCCTTGACGAGAAAAAGCGTCCCAGGCTGGCTGTAATTGTCACGGGACTTGGTCTTTCCAATGATGCCACCCAGGCCGCCATCAGCAAGCTGCCGCCCGAGGTTACGCTCTCGTTCAGTCCCTATGCCGGCAATCTGGCGGCTTTGGTGAAAAAAGCGCGCGAGGCCGGCCATGAAGTCATGCTTGATCTGCCGCTGGAACCCACCAATTTCCCTATGCGCGATGCGGGGCCGGATTCCATTCTGGTTCATCATGCCGCTTCCGAAGCTCTTGAGCATTTGGAAGCCGTTTTAGGCAAGGCAGACAGCTATGTTGGTCTGGCTGCCCATTTGCGCTCCCCGGTAACCGCCAGCGAAAATTGGGTGACGATCCTGCAGGCCCTGAAGGGGCGCGGCTTGATGTTCGTCGGTGATGGTCTGGTGGGGGTGCCGGCGAATGCCATGCCCGCCGCGGCCTCGGTGACCTTGGTGGCCGATGACGTCCCCTTCCGGGCCGCCATTGACGTCGGCCTGTCAAAGCTCGCGGCGGCGGCTCTGCGCGATGGAACGGCCCTGGCCTATCTGTCGGCGCGGCCAGTCAGCTTTGAAAGACTTCTGGCCTGGGTTGCCAGTTTGCCGCAGCAGAATTTGGTCTTGGCCCCGGCCAGCGCCGTCGTAAAAACAGAGGAAAAATGACCAATTTGCCTTACCGTCCAGGCGTCGGCTTGATGCTCTTTAACGCTGAGGGGCGTGTCTTCGTGGGGAGGCGCATCGACAGCACGGTTGAAGCCTGGCAAATGCCGCAGGGGGGAATCGATGACGGCGAAACCCCCGAGCAGGCGGCGCTGCGCGAACTGGCCGAGGAAATCGGTACCAATGATGCGGAAATTATCGCCAGCAGTCGCGACTGGCTGACCTATGACCTCCCGGCCGAATTGGTCGGTAAAGTGTGGAAGGGACGCTTTCGCGGCCAAAAGCAGAAATGGTTTGCGCTGCGTTTTCGGGGCAGCGACGCCGACATCAATATCGCCACCACGCATCCTGAATTCAACGCTTGGTGCTGGGCTCCGTTTGAAAAATTGGCCGAACTTATCGTTCCCTTCAAAAGAACGCTGTATCTTCAGGTGATGGAAGAGTTTCGGGACACGAGTGCACTGATTCATTCAAAAAGTACAGGAGCACCGGCGTCCCCGCCGGTGTGAGGTCGGCATAAAAAAGTCAATTATTTCAGTATCTTGTCGGCTGAGGCCGGCAGGGACGCCGGCCCTACTGGGTGAATCTTTTGTTTGCGTCAAAGCCCTAGCCGAAGGGTTGGCCAAGCCAAACAAATAATCGTCAAGGGCTCTAAGATCGTAAAATGAGCCGGTGGCCCTGCAATTGTTTTCCGACCAAGCCATCCCAAATGACATAGTGAACGGAGAGGATGCGGGCGGCTTTTATAACGGCCGCCGGACAGGAGGGGGCTATGAAGCCAATCTTGGCGTTGGTGGCGACGGTTTGTCTGCTGCTTTTTTCTTCCCCGGTCTGGGCCGGGTCGCTGATCTTGCAACTTACCGACAGCGATGGAAACCCGGTGTCTGACGCGGTGGTTAAGCTAACCGGCGATACCCCCGGAGCGGTTCTTTCCCATCAAAGCCATATCATCGATCAGCGGGACGAAACATTTTCTGTCTATGTTTTGTTAATTTCGGTTGGGGATGATGTGACTTTCCGCAATAGCGACCAGACTAGGCATCATGTTTACTCATTCTCGCCTTTAGGGCAATTTGAGTATCTTTTGGCGCCCGGCGAAAAATCCCCGCCAATTTTATTGTCGAAGCCCGGTGTTGTCGCTGTTGGCTGTAATATCCATGATCGGATGATTACCCACATTTATGTCTCGGACACCGCCTGGGCCGCGCGTTCCGATCCGCAGGGACAAGTGGAAATTAAGGATGTTCCTAATGGAACCTATGTCGCCCATATCTGGCATCCCAAATTGCGACCCGGCAAGCCAGAATTGGCTGAAACAGTCACTTTGGGCGATAGTCCGGTAAAACTTTCATCGGTTTTGCAGCTCCTGCCCGATCGCCCAAAGTCAGGCGGCGAATACCGACGTTACTGAGGAGCCTCCCTTGCGTCTCGGATTTCGAAACCGCCTTGCCGGCTTTCTGCTCGTCTCTCTGATCCTGGTGCAGACGGTAACGGCCGGTTTTGTCTATTCCTTCACGCAAAAGGCTCTGGTCGAGCAAGGCAAGAAGCAGCTCTCGGCATCGTCCGATTTATTTGTTCACCAGCTTGATGCGCTATCGCAGCGCGTTGCCGAAGGCGTGCATATCCTCTCCCTGGATTTTGCCTTGCGCCAAGCCATTGCCTTGCAGAACAGTCAGACCGTGCTCTCCGCCCTTCGCAATCACGGGCGAAGAGTGGGGGCGACCCGGATGCGGCTCATCGCCCTCGATGGCACCATCGAAGGGGACACTTTGGACGCCACGGCCGCTGGCAAGGCCTTTGGTTATGATGATCTCTTGGACGGCGCTGCGGCGGAAGGCCGGGCAACCGCGGTGGTAGCCTTTGATGGCCATGCCTATTGGACGGTTCTGGTGCCGGTTATGGCGCCGACGCCCATCGCTTATATCTCGGCAGACATTCCTTTGGACGATGCCATGATGGACACTCTCCGGCAGCTCTCCTCGCTGCCCCGGGAAATCCTTTTGGTCGCGGATCGGGGCGATGGCAAATGGCGCTCCCTGGCAAGCTGTCTGGAAAATGCTGAAATTCTTGACCAGCTTCTGCCCCTTGGTGAACCTCCCAGCGCTGTTCAGCCAAGTCTGATGAACAGCCATGGAAGGCGGGATCTGGTCTTGGCCAAATCGCTGCGGACGCCGGCAGGGAGTTCGCCGGTCCTGGTCGTCCTGGGGCTGTCGCTTGACGATGCCTTCCGGCAATATGAGCCGGTCGTCCTGGTATTGGTCGCCATCCTCGCTGCCGGTATGTCGGTTGCTCTGTTTGGGACAACGCTGATTGCCCGCAGTGTTGCCAAACCTATCGAGGCTCTGGCGAAAGTGGCAGCCCGGATCGCGACAGGCGATTACGCACCGCTGCCTTGGGTCCCGCAACCGGATGAGATCGGTCAACTTTCCAATGCGCTCGGCGACATGGCCTTGGCCATACAAGAGCGCGAGGAACATATTCTCCATCAGGCGCGCCATGATGTGATTACCGGGTTGCCCAACCGCATGGCGATGACTGACGCGATTGCGTTCGATTTAGCGAACGGACAACCGAAGCCGTTCACCTTGATGATGATCGGTCTGCCACGGCTTCAGGAAATCGTTAACACGGTTGGGCATGACTTCCGCGACCATCTCATGCGCCATGTCGGCGACCGCTTGCGGCGCGCGGCAGCACCCGAAGGCTTGGTGGCGCGGGTCGCAGATAGTGGCTTTGCAGTCTGGCAGCAAAGTGAGACGCCCCAGGTGTCACCCAAGCAGATGATCCAGGCAGTGGGGGAGATTTTTCGCCAAGGCGATATCGCCGTGGATATCGCTACGGCCATCGGGATTGTGAGGGTTCCTGATCATGGAACGGATGCCAGCCTCCTGTTGCAACGCGCGGATATCGCCCTCCATCAGGCCCTATTACTGCCGGATGATCGGATCGTCTTCTATGATCCCGGGCGCGACCCTCATAGGTCGGACCATCTCACTTTGATGAGCGACCTGCGCGAGGCGCTCGACCGGAATGAACTGCGACTTCATTATCAGCCGAAGATAAAACTGGCGGCCGGGCGGGTTGGCGGAGCCGAGGCCCTCGTTCGCTGGACCCATGCGCGGCGTGGCTTTGTCGCTCCGGATCAATTCATTGCCATGGCCGAGGAGACCGGCAATATCCGCAGATTAACCAACTGGGCCCTGGCGACGGGCATTGCGCAGGCCGCCGAGTGGCAGAGACGCGGTTTCGAACTCCGGCTGTCGGTCAATCTTTCGGTCCGCGACCTGGGCGATAAGAGTCTTCCCGACCGGGTTCGCGACCTCCTGGAAAATTATGGTGCCCGGCCCGAGAACATCGTCCTGGAAATTACCGAAAGCGCCATCATGGGCGAACCGGACGATGCCATCGCCGTCCTCAGGCGTTTGGCCGATCAGGGAATAGATCTGTCCATCGATGACTTTGGGGTTGGTCAGTCTTCTTTCACCTATCTGCGCCGACTTCCGGTCCGTGAATTAAAGATCGACAAGTCCTTCGTGCTCAATCTGGCCGAAAGTTCAGAAGATGCGGTCATCGTCCGCTCCATTGTCGAGCTTGGGCATAATCTGGGCTATAAAGTTACCGCCGAAGGAATCGAGACTGAAGCGGCCATGCAATTCCTGGCCGATTTGGGCTGTGATTATGGTCAGGGCTATCATATGGCCAAGGCCCTTCCTTTGGACGGGTTCGAGAAATTCATCGTCGGGGGGCGTTGGCCGGCTCTGACTTTGGTGACATCGTGATCCGGATCACTCTGGCCCTGCTGGGTGCACTGATCCTGATCTCTTCGACGGCCATGGCTCAGGAAATGCACGTTGAAGGCTATGCCGATTTCCGTTTTTTATCGGCCGGGCCACCGGACTCATTCCTTGATGGCGGCGTGGGGAAATTACGTTTCGGCCAAGGAGAGGGCGATCAAGCCCAGCAATTCCAATTCGCCGAGGCTTCGATGGCCGCGACCCTGTTGCTGACCGGGGACGTCCTGGCCTATGCCAATATCCGCTATGATAGCCGGCAAAGGACCGCTTTGGATGCCTTGGAAGCGTACGCCCGGTACCGTCCGGTTTCTGTCAGCCGTTGGCGCTGGTCGGTTAAAGCAGGCGCGTTCTTTCCACCGATATCCCTTGAAAACACCGGGATCGGTTGGACCATTCCATGGACTTTGACCCCTTCTGCCATCAATTCTTGGGTTGGCGAGGAACTTCGTACGATCGGCAGCGAAGCCAAGATCGAATGGCGGGGCGATGTCGACAGAATGGAATGGATTTTTGCTCTTTATGGGCTGGATGATCCGGCAGGCGCCCTGCTCGCCGCGCGCGGTTGGTCCTTGAATGATCGCATCACCGGACTTTTTGACCTTAACCGGCTTCCCAACGCAACCGAGTACAATCCGTCCGCAAGACGCATTCATCCCTTTCGGGAAATTGATGACCGGCCCGGTTGGTATAGCGGGGTCCGTTGGCGAAGCGAGGGCATCGGCAGTCTGGAGTTACTGCGCTATGACAATCAGGCAAATCCATCCGCCCGCCGGGATGGGCAACTGGCCTGGCGTACCAGCTTTTGGAGCCTGGGCGCTGAAACCGGCTATGATGACTTCGTCCTGATCAGCCAGGCAATGTTTGGCGAAACCGAGATTGATCCAACGCCTCAATTCAACGCCATCACCAAATTTCAATCCGCCTATCTCTTGGCAGGATATGATTTGACGGACTGGCGCCTTGCCGCGCGGGTCGATGGCTATGCCGCGCAGCAGCAGAATGCTGGCCGGAATGTTCCGGCCGGCGAACATGGCGACGCCGTTACTCTGGCGCTGACCTGGCTGCCGATTGAGGCTTTGCGGGTTACTGCCGAGGGGATCAGAAATAACAGCTGGCGGCTGCAAAGGACCGTCGTCGAAGAGCCGCCAAGAGCGGTCGAGACGGTCTTTCAACTGGGTGTCAGAGTGTTTTTCTGAACTGCGCCTAACGGAAGCCCTCTCGATCCCGTCAGCCCCCTTTGCGTGCCGGGATGAGGGCATAGTCGAGTTCTTTGGGGTCGACGCCCAGTGCCTCAGACAAGGCCGCCTGGAGTGTCGCGTCGATCAAGCGCTCGCCTGCGTCGATCTTCGTCATTTCCATTCTGCCAATCCCAACCATCGCCGCCAGTTCACGCAAAGAAAGACCGCGCTCGACGCGATAGGCGCGGATTTTATAATGGTGTCGCGTCTTCAATTCGTCTTTCCCCTGACCGCGGCCTTGCGAACCCTATATTTGAGTCGGCAAACCATACACTATATCTCCATAAAACGGTGATGGGTGCCTTCCGTCAGGGAATAAACCGATCCAAGGTTGATATTGTTTGGCGCCACGATCCAAGGAATAATTATTCTCATGTCTGACCAAACGCCGCCCAAAATTTCTTCCAACTATTATCAAGGCGTTCGCAACGAAATCACTTCGCTCCTTCCCGCCAATATCGGGACTGTTCTCGAAATTGGGTGTGGTGAGGGAGGAACCATGGCTTGGTTGCGATCAATTAAACAAATAAAATATGCAGCTGGTGTTGAATTTGTTCCAGAGGTTGGAAAGAAAGCGCAGGCAGTATTTGATGCTGTCGAAATTGGATCAATTGATGAGGTTCCACTGAATTTTTCTGTGCAACAATTTGATTTGATACTAGCCCTTGATGTCCTGGAGCATCTTGCTTGGCCGGGTTCTACAGTTAAGAAATTATTCAATCATTTGCGGCCGAATGGGATGTTTATTGCGTCGATTCCCAATGTCGCGAATTATCAAGTTGCTCTTCCTCTGTTATTTGGCGGCCAATGGAATTACACGGATGAGGGTCTTCTTGACCGGACTCATTTGCGGTTCTTTACGAAAAAAACGGCTATCGAGCTGTTTGAAAATTCCGGACTGCTGGTTGAAAAGGTTGAGGTTAATTATTTGTCGCCAAATATCTTCAAGTTCCTTGGCTGGTGTGGGCCAAATGCGCGGTGGTATAGTTCAAAAATTATCAGATTACTACCGCCTATTAGACATCTTGTTGAGTTTCAATATTTGATTGCGGCTCGAAAGCCAACCTAAGAACAAAGTAAAACCAAGTAAATTTGTCGAATATTTTGTTAAAGTTACGCGTGCCCGGACGGGCCAGGAAGACGAGGTTCTGAATGCCCTCAAGGACGGCGAGTGAGGCAGGCATCACTTCACTATGCCTTTGCCTAAACCAGAGCCAGGCCTTGAAATTTATCAGGTTCCCAAATTGCCGTCCGGCAGTCTTGCTGGTTCCTGTTCCAAAGCCCGACGATCGTTCAACTCGAATTGGCGAAGTGGCTGCGACGGGAGGTTGGAGAAGACAAGGCGGATCAGGTGATCGCCTTTACAGAGACCTGTTTCATCGCGGATCTGGACAGGTCTATTGCTTTGGCGGCCGCCGATTTTTGTGCCCGGTATAAGTTGGCTACGGCAGACGCCATCGTCTATGCCACTGCCTTGGCCCATGGTGCTGATCTTCTAACCTGCGACCGACATTTCGATGGGCTATCCGGTGTACGGTTCGTGCCCAAATCCAATGGCTGAAACCGGTACAGGCCCGGTACCGGGGGCTCTGGAATTGTTGACAATGTCCGAGAGTAAGATTGGTGCCCCAGGCCGGACTCGAACCAGCAAGCCCTTGCGAGCAACAATTTTTGAGTCCGGGGAATGAAACCGGAACAGGCCGGATGGGGCTGTCTTTGGCCAGACGGGGCAACGCACTACGCGACGTCTTACCGAACTCTTCCCATCCAGCCCAGCATCGCTGCTCTCGGGGAGGAATAGGGGAGGAAGCCGGTGGAGAAAAATCCCACCAAGGGAATTGCAAAAACGCGAAAAATGCGTATTTTACAAAAATACGACGAGGAGTGATCGTCAATGTCAGTCGCCGTAGCCGCCACCGAATTCGCCAGAAAATTCCGGCAGTACCAACGCCATGTGCTGCAGGAGCCGATCAAGGTTGTCAATCATGGCGAGGTCACCGGCTATTTCATTTCGCCGGAGGATTTTGAGCGGTACCAGCGTGTCCTTGCCGCTTCGCGCCGCGGCTATCATCCCAGCGAATTGCCCCACCATCTCAAGGCGGCGATCAAGGAAGCGCGGATGGGGCAGGAACACGAGAATCTGAATGCCCTCATGGACGGCGAGTGACGCAGGCATCATTTCATCATGCCTTTGCCAAAACCTGAACCGGGCCTTGTCATCCATTACGAATATCTGTGGCGCCATGAGCATGAACGAGGTGATGTCGAGGGACAGAAGCGTCGCCCCTGCGCAATCGTCGTCGCCGTCCAGAACATCCATGGCAATCAGGAAACGGTTGTCGCCCCGATCACACATCTGGAACCCCAGGCCCCGGCGGAAGGTATTGAGATTCCGCTGCGCGTGAAAAAATATCTTGGGTTGGACGATCAGAGGTCATGGGTGATCGTCTCTGATTTAAACGTCTTCCTCTGGCCGGGCGTTGACATTTATCAGGTTCCCAATTTGCCGTCCGGCACCTTCGCCTACGGATTATTACCGCCAGTTTTGTTTGAACAAATTCGTGCACGCATCGAAGCATTGGGAACCTTACTGACCCAGCGAAGCGAAGATCCTTAAACGTTCAAAGCGTCAGCCGCTCTGAAGCGGTCTAGTCCGAAAGTCCAGCCCAGGGGAGGCATAGGGGAGGACGCGCTACCGCGTCACCCGCCGAAGCGGGTCGCATCGTCCGTAACTTATTGAATTTATTGGTGCCCCAGGCCGGACTCGAACCAGCAAGCCCTTGCGAGCAACAGATTTTGAGTCCGGGGGACGGACCAGGAACAAGTCTGATGGTGCCGGAGGGGGCCAGACGGGACATCACGCGTCGGCGCGCGCGAGCCAGCCAGAACCGGCCGGTACCAGCCCAGTTCGGACCCTGGAGGGGAGGAATAGGGGAGGGCGAAGATAAAACGGTCGCTTACACCAGGCGAGGCAGATGGCGGGCACCGTGGACTACCCGCTCGATTCGAACGATGCTTTGGCCGGGCAGGTCGCGGAAGAAGACAAGGTAGCGCCCATGGACGGCCATCCGCAGGCCTGGCGCCAAGTCTTCGCGCGGCGTGTAGGCCTCCGGCGTTGCCGCCACGGCCTCGCATTTGGCCGCCAATTCGGAAACAAAGGAGGCCGCCCTCGTCGGCGATTCGCGGGCGATATAGTCGCCGATTTGCTCGATGTCTATGGCGGCGCGCGGTGACAGGACCAGCCGTCGATGCGCGCTCACTTAAGCGGTGGTCCCACCGAAGCGGGCTCGCAGACGATCGAAAACCAGTCCGGCGTCCAGTCCCGGTCCGCTGTCGATACCTTCGGCCACCAGGCGGCGAAGTTCCTCGATTTCAAGGGCATCGACAGTACGACGCATGCGCCAGTCGCGCAGTGCGTCGCGGACGACTTCGCTGACACTGCCATATTCACCACGCTCGACGGCGGCACGAACTTCTGCTGCCATTTCCTGTGTGAGGGCGATACTGACTTTCTCGACATTGGCCATGCCTCATATTGCCATGGAGCGCGGTCAGCTGGTAGGAAAAATTCCGACCAAGAGGAGGTGCAGATGGGGGGCTTCTGCAGGCGGTAGATACTCGAACAGCGATTCGACTCGACGAGCGCCAAATTGCGTCTTGACTGCGGCCTATGCGCAGTGGTTGTTGATTTTTTTTGTTCTTGTTATGTTCATCTGTTCGATTTTGGTCCAGAGGAGTTGCAAGATGGTCAGCAGATTGAAGGGGTTGTTCGCTTCACTGGCGATAGATATCCAGCATCTTCGGAAAAATTGGGTCGAAAGAAAACGATACGCGATAAGTGAGATGCCTACGCTGATGCTGTGTCTGCTCGGATCGGGAAGTTTTCTTGTTTCCGGCTATTATGGGCTCGTCGAATCGAAAACATTATTTGACACGGTCGCCATCACGAATTCAGTTGCTCTGTACCAGATCGGTCTGCTGGGAGCGCTTCTCTGGGTTTTGCACGCGATGATGGGCTTCAAGATTTGGTTTTTTGGCAATCTTGCGTGGAAATGCAATGCCGTCCTTCGAGACAGGATGTTTCCGTAAGGTAAGAGCTAGAGCGCTACCTCGGGACGTGCGGACACGAATGTCTGGGGCGGCGTTCTAATGGTCCAAAATCGTTCTTCCGCTTCCGGCCCGACTTGGGCGTGGCGGACTGCAAACGCGTGCCGGTCGACGGCACGGGCGCTGCAATAATGGGCCCAGGGGTGGAATAGGGGAGGACGCACGTCCGCGCCTCCCGCCGAAGCGGGCTGCATCTCCCGAAACTCGTTGGATTTATTGGTGCCCCAGGCCGGACTCGAACCAGCACGCCCTTGCGAGCAACAGATTTTGAGTCTGCCGCGTCTACCATTCCGCCACTGGGGCACCGTGGGGTAGGGCGCCGATCATAAACAAGCTTTTGCCATGGTCAATCCCTTCGAACAACAGATTTGAGGAGGGCCAAAATCTCATTCCTCCGGCCGCAAACCGTGACAGCATGAGAAATCCGGGCTAAACCAGAGGCACCGAAAAACCGATGGGCGCCTGGGATGCTAAAACGGCTTTATGAATGGATGATGGGGCTGGCCGGGCACCGCCATGCCGTGCTGTGGCTTGCCATTGTCTCTTTTGTGGAAAGTTCGATCTTCCCCATCCCGCCTGATGTGATGTTGATTCCCATGGTTCTGGCAGATCGGCGCCGGGCCTGGCGTTATGCCTTGATCGCGACCTTGGCCTCGGTGGTGGGTGGTTGGCTGGGCTATGCCATTGGCTATTATCTGTTCGAGACGCTGGGGCGGCCGATCATCGGATTTTATCATCTTGAGGGCAGTTTTTCGGCCTTTCAGGCTTGGTTCGCCCAGAATGGCGGCTGGGTCATTCTGGCCAAGGGATGGACCCCAATTCCTTATAAGCTGATCACCATCACCGCGGGTTTCAGCCATCTCGACCCGCTTATCTTTACCATCGCTTCCATCGGTTCGCGGGCCATGCGCTTTTTTCTGGTGGCCGGTTTGCTCTTTCGATTTGGGGCGCCGATCCGCGACTTTATCGAAAGACGTCTGACTTTGGTTACCACCGGCTTCGTTTTGGCGCTGGTTGGGGGCTTCCTGCTGATTAAGGTGTTTTGAGACCGCTATGATATCCCTACAACGTACATTGACGCTTGTTCTGCTGGCTTGCCTGGGGGCTTTGGGCGCGGCCTTTACCGCACAATATGGCTTTGGTCTGCGGCCCTGTGTGCTTTGTCTTTACCAGCGTGTGCCTTATGGGCTGGCCGCCATCCTTGCGGGCCTGGCCTTGTTGCCGGCGCTGGGCCCGACCGCAAAGCTGCGCCTGCTTGGCCTTTGTGTTTTGCTGTTCCTGGTCAACAGCGGAATTGCCTGGTTCCATGTTGGCGTCGAGGAACATTGGTGGGCTGGGTTGGCGGGCTGCACCGGCGGCAGCCCTCAGGCCAACAGCATCGAAGATTTGCAGCGGATGCTGGCCGGCCCGCCGCCGCCCCGTTGTGATCAGATCCCCTGGGCCCTATTTGGTATTTCCATGGCCGGATATAATGTGTTCGCATCCTTGGCTTTGGCGGCCTTTGCCGGCTTTGCCGCTTTAAGCCAGAAGGGAAAGACATGACCGATACATCGTCCCATCCTCGGGCCATGCCAGGGGATCTAAGCAAAGCGCAACTGGTCGAGCGCATTATCCGGGTTGATCAGGCCGGTGAATATGGCGCCGTGCGGATTTACCAAGGGCAAAGGGCGGTTTTGGGAAAGAGCGCCATCGCCGAGACGCTCGCCCATATGGAAAATCAGGAACGCCAGCATCTGGACAGTTTTAACCGTCTGATGGCCGAACGCCATGTTCGGCCGACCCTGCTGCAACCGCTGTGGCATTTGATGGGTTTCGCGCTTGGGGCGGGCACCGCCCTGATGGGCGAAAAGGCCGCCATGGCCTGTACCGTCGCCGTCGAAGAAGCCATTGACGAGCATTATGGCAACCAGGCCCGCCAACTTGGCGAAGACGAGCCCGAACTTGGTGCCATGATGGCTGAATTCCGTGATCACGAAAGAGCGCATCGCGACATCGGTTTACAATATGGCGCTGAACGGGCGGCGGGTTACCCGGTCCTGCATGCCTTGGTCAAAAATGGATCCCGCTTGGCGATCTGGCTGTCCGAACGGATCTAGAACGCTCTAACTCGGATCCAGTTCGCTATCCCAATACAGAAAGTCACGCCAGCTTTCATGAAGATAGTTGGGTGGAAAACCGCGCCCATGTTCCTGCAGCAAATGGCTGGTGGGTTGCGCCGGCGGCACCAGGGGAAACATCCTGACTTCGTGGGGCAGATGGTTGCCCTTCAGTAAATTGCAGGGCGAGCAGGCGGTCACCACATTGCCCCAAAGGGTATGGCCCCCGCGCGAGCGGGGGATGACATGGTCGAAGGTCAGCTCCTGCGTTGGCAGCGCGTTGCCGCAATATTGGCAGGTAAA
>Ga0007854_10000773_pt1 | contig 20637 bp, 8 predicted proteins | sample CryBogCBH12Aug08_FD_60382 | JGI IMG/M metagenome (GOLD analysis project Ga0007854, IMG submission 60382) | Freshwater microbial communities from Crystal Bog, Wisconsin, USA - CBH12Aug08 | ecosystem: Environmental > Aquatic > Freshwater > Lake | place: Crystal Bog, Wisconsin, USA | collected... | reverse complement strand
CCGCTGAGCGCCTGCTGCGGTCTGTAGTGGCGGAAAATCCATCGTTTATTGAAGCGAGAAAGTTGCTTACACAATTGCGTGAACAAACCTCGCAAATTACCGACCAGCCGCAACCAGCGCTCAAGACCGCCTTCAATACGCCGCTTACGCTGGAATTTCGAGATACGCCCCTTAAAACGGTGTTTGAAATGATTTCACGCAGCGCTGCGTTGAACTTCGTTTTTGATAAAGACGTTCGAACCGACGCAAGAGTCACCTTGTTTGTACGCAATACAAATATTGAAGACGTTATCAAACTGGTGCTTACAACCAATCAACTTGATCGTAAACAGCTCAATGAAAATACGTTGCTTATTTATCCAAACACGCCGTTGAAGATCAAGGACTACGTGGAATTGGTAACACGCAGTTTTTACTTATCAAATACCGAAGCCAAGCAGGCGCAGACGTTGATAAGGACAGTGGTTAAGACCAAGGACATCTTCATTGATGAAAAGCTTAATTTGCTCATTATTAAAGACACGCCAAATGCCGTGAAGCTAGCCGAGCGGCTTATTGAATCGCTGGACGTGGCCGAACCCGAAGTGATGCTTGATGTGGAAGTTCTTGAGATTTCACGCACCAAAATGCAGGAACTGGGTGTGCGTTTTCCTGATCAGATTGGCTATGGCTTGCTAACTCCCAGTCTCAATTCAACGATCGTAAACGGTAACGTCTCACAGTCAAGCACTACTTTGGGCGGTGCACTTGCGCCGGGAAATATTGACTTGAACAACACCAGCGGACTGACTGCCTATGTCGCCAACCCCGGCCTAATGCTCAATCTCAAAAATCAGATCACTGACAGCAATATTCTGGCTAACCCCCGCATTAGAGTAAAAAACCGCGAAAAGGCAAAAATACACATTGGCGATAAATTGCCGGTGTTTACAACTACCTCTACGGCCAACGTAGGCGTAGCCGCCTCTGTGGCGTATCTGGATGTTGGCTTGAAACTGGAAGTGGAGCCCAACGTCTATCTGGACGACGATGTTGGCATTAAAGTTGGGTTGGAAGTGAGTAGCGTTGTGAAAGAAGTTTCAGGGCCTGGGGGCTCAACGGCTTACCAGATTGGAAACCGGGCCGCCAATACCGTTTTGCGGCTAAAAAATGGCGAAACGCAGGTCCTCGCTGGCCTTATCAATGACGAAGAGCGTAGCAGTGCAAACCGTCTCCCGGGACTTGGAGATATTCCGGTACTAGGCCGGCTTTTCTCCAATCAAATGGACAACAAAAACAAGACCGAAATTGTGCTGCTGATTACTCCACGTATTGTTCGCAATCTATTGCAACCACAGGGAGTAATGGCAAACATTGCGGCAGGAACAGACGCCACGGTTGGCGCTCCTACGCTGACCATAAAAACCAATGTCGCTCAAAGTGTTGGAATAGCGCCAGAGTCTGGCCGCTCAGGTGTGCCTCGGCCCATTCGAGATACAGCCAATAATCCAGTTGATAGTGCAGCTATACGAGAGGATGCAACTGTTACGGAGCCACCTGTAGCGCCCGATAGTATGACTCCCAATACAGACAACGTAGGGGCACCAAAGCCAGCCGATGGAGCCCCGGTTGCACTGCCCTCGACCGTAACCCTGACACCTATGCGGCCATAATGCAAAAATTTCGGGGATTCACGTTAATTGAGTTGGTGGTGACTGTCGCCATTGTGTCGGTGCTCGCGTTAGTTGCAGTGCCCCTCGGTGAAGTCACATCCAAGCGTTTGCGTGAGTTTGAGTTACGCAGCGCGCTACGTCAGATACGTGAAGCTTTGGATGCATACAAGGTTGCTGTGGACAATGGACGCATCCAAAGAAATGCGTTTAGCAATGGCTATCCATCCTCGCTGGATGAATTGGATAAAGGAGTGGAGGATGCAAAAAGCGCTGCCCATCAAAAAATATATTTTTTGCGTCGACTGCCACGTGATCCGTTTTATCCGGACTCGTTAGTGCCTGCTGCTGCAACATGGGGTAAGCGGTCGTACGCCAGTGCACCTGATGATCCCGCCGAAGGTGACGACGTTTTTGACGTCTACTCCCGTTCAACGCGCATCGGTTTGAACGGTGTGCCTTACAGGGAATGGTGATGAAAATGCACCGCGGTTTTACACTGATTGAATTGCTGGTGGTGATGGCTATTATTGCTACGCTGCTGTCTATTGCAACGCCACGGTATTTTTCGCAACTACAGCACGCGCGGGAAGCTTCGTTAAGGGAGACCTTGGCTGTAGTTCGCGATGCGATAGACAAGTACCACACCGACACAGGCACATATCCTGCAGACTTGGAAACACTGGTAACGCAACGTTATCTTGCCAAGGCACCACTAGACCCAATCAATGAGCGAACCGATACCTGGGTGCTCGTGCCCGCTCCAGGTGAGGCTGGGGTATGGGATTTACACAGTGGTGCCGAGACCGAGGACAACAGTGCTAATGAAGGAAGCACCGAGCCCAGTAACAGATACAAGGGAGCCAAAAATTATGCGGACTGGTAATTTGCGATACCAGTCGGGCTTCGGATACCTGCTGGTTCTATTTGCAGTGTCAGCGTTAGGTTTGCTCGCAGCGGGTGCAGGTCAAGTCTGGAGAAGCACCGCTCAGCGAGAGCGTGAAGCTGAGTTATTGTTTGTGGGGCACCAGTATAGAAAAGCGATTGAATCGTATCAATCGGTTAACTTTAACGGCCAACACCAATGGCCGGCAAGGCTGGAAGATTTGCTGGAGGACCGACGCCTGCCTACCGTGCGACGGCATTTGCGGCGACTGTACCGCGACCCTATGACTGAAAATGGAGCCTGGGTGCTGGTCAAGTCTGGAGAACACATCATTGGCGTGCATACGGCGGTACATACGGCGACATTCAGAAAGCATTTTGAGGGAGAGGACGCCGCTTTCAATGGCACCTCTAGTTGTGACGATTGGGTTTTTATCGCCCGCCAACAGGAGGCTGCAAAGTGAACAGACCTATACGTTTTGATGAGCGTGATCGAGAGCACTTGTTGGTCACCATTGAAAGCTCACTAAATATTGTCAAGCGCTCGCAGTTCTATTTGTGGGCGCAGGGTGCCCTGCAGGGTTTTATTGGCCACGAGGTTATGTTTGCCCTGTCTGGAAATATTGGACGCATAAACTTTCGTCACGAAATTTTTTCTAGTGTTCCGCTGACTGCTCTTCAAAATAAAGACATTGGCGATCCGGTCCATGGCCTGTTGCCGCAGTTGGTGGACGACTGGCTTCATGCGGGCCGTATGCCCAGATTGCACTGTCCTGATGCCGATGGCCAAGTAGGACGCCGGCAGTTGCTGGTCGAATTAAAGCGTAGCGAACTCGGCAATGTGCTGGCGCATGGTGCCCGTGATGTACGCGGTGAACATGGAAGCTTTTTTGTTTTCGCGGGTCTTACGGCACCATCAACTGCTAGAGACTTTTATGTGCTGGAGTTGCTTATGCCATATCTGCATATGGCCTTGCATCGAATGTTAGCGCATGAGAACAACGAGGCCCCTGGCGCAATAGAGGCCACGACCCTGTTTTCCAAGCGTGAGATACAGGTGCTGCATTGGGTCAAGAATGGCAAGACCAATCAGGACATCTCGCAAATACTGCACATTAGTGTCCCAACCGTAAAGAATCATGTCCAGAACATCATGCGAAAGCTGAATGTTAACAACCGTGCACAGGCGGTTGGTAAGAGCGCGTCCATGCGACTGGTAGCGCCTGGCGACCAGATGTAAATGTAAGAGGATCAGCAACTTCCTCGTATTCGATTTGAATTGAACATTTCGATACATATAAAAAATGTTGTCTGAAAGGACTAGTGTTTTGTGAACGCAAAGCACTCTTTCTGTAACCTGACGCCCATAAAGTCCTGCCTGCGAACTCGGAACACGTATCCGGTGACGTATGAAAGGTGCACGGATTTCCTTGAGTGGAACTCGGTGAGCCTGAACACTTTGTTTGGAAACTCTTATTCAGGAATTACTTATATGAAACTCAAGATGATCGCTTTGGCTGCTGTTATGGTTGCATCCGGCGCTGCAAACGCTACATTGGTTGATCTGGGTGCAACAGCTAGCACCGGCTATAACGGATCCGTGGTTTTCTCGGTTTGGGACAGCGCTGGTTCTTACAGTCTGAACCTGAGCCCATCCATCGCTACTGCTTCCGGCACCGGCGTAGACGGCATCAACAGCATTGTTGCTGACGTTACTGCAGCCACTGGAAGCTCTGTCGTTTTCAACGCTGACGCAGCTCTGACTGCATTCCTGGGCGCTGCTGCAACCGCAGGTCTGGCTGTTCAGTGGGACGTGAACGCTCTCGGCGCCGTTGCTACCAGCGTAACCAACAAGGAGCTGCTGACCACTGCCAACGTGACGACTCTGCCAACCGCACCCAGCAACAGCCTGACCAAGACTGCCGCTGGTGACCTGACCACCATTTACACTGGTCTGAACAACAATGGTATTTCCAGTACTTCCAACGAAGCTACCATTAATTCCACAACCACCGCTGGCTACGCCAACACCTTCGGCACCAGCCTGACCAACTTGGCATTCAGCGACGCTGCAAACCTTGGCCAATCGCAAATGCTGGCTCTAGTGGGCTACAAGACTACCGGTACTGCTTCATCTACGTACACCAATACAGGTCTGACAGCTTCTGTAGACACACTGGGCAACCTGACTGTTGCAGCAGTGCCAGAAGCCGACACCTACTCCATGCTGTTGGCTGGTCTGGGAGCTATTGGTGCCATCGTTCGTCGTCGCCGCAACGCCTAATCTTGCACAAACCTCTTTTATTAATAATCGGAATTGATCATGAAACTCAGCAAAATTTCTTTCGCAGCCGCACTGGTTTGCGTAGCGGCCTCTAGCCAGGCTGCCATGGTTGCAGGCTCTGCCCAACAAATCCAACTGGACGATGCCAACAACCACGGTCGCGTTATCTATATCTCTGGTGCTTCGGCTATTCAGAAGGGTTTTGACAGCATCGTCGCTGGTCTGTTCACCCCCGGTACCACCAACTTCTATGCATCTGGTTCAAACAGCACCAACGGCACCAAGGCCGACTATGTAGCAGTTGTAGGCCAACTGGCTACTACCATCGGTTCATGGACTGCCGGTCAGAACGTGATCATCCAGTACCGCACGCTGGGTGGTTCTGGTATGGGCGTTTTCCCGCTGGTTCGTAATACAACTGCAGCGAACACTCCAGCAGGTCAGACCACCGGTATTACTTTTGCAAACGTCTCCACAGCAACTTGCACCCCTGCTACTGGCACCAACGCCTTGACTAACCCCCACGTCTGCACCGGCACTGTAACGCAAGTGCCTGACGCTGGTGTGGCTGACGTGGATCCTTCATACGGCGCGTTCGACAGCGCATACAACACTCCGGGCGAAACAGCCCAGGCCAACCTGACAACCACTGAAATCGGTCTGCTGGGCACCCCTAAGCACCTCTATGGTCTAGCGTTTGGTGTTGCAGTAACCAACAACGTCCCTGTTAGTGTTAACTTCAACAAGTCGCTGTACAGTGCCATTCTGGCTGGTAACGTCGGTACATGGGATCAGGTTGATCCTAGCCTGGCCGCGGATGACATCGTGATTTGCCGCCGCACCCCGGGTTCTGGCACACAAGTGATCGCAAATCAGGCTTTCGGTAGCTATCCTTGCACCACTGCTCACCCTAACTCGGCTCCAGCCGATCGCGCTTCTAACCCGTACTGGGTCCTGAATGCTGACGGCACCCAAACCATCAATGTTGGTGCAAACACTGGTGCTGCCATCGTGATCGAAAACGATACCTCTGGCGACCTGAAAAACTGTCTGGCTGCTACACAGGGCGGCACCACAGGTACTAACTTCAGCTTCACTACCCACGACCGCGACGGTGTCAAGGCTGTTACCGTAAACTTTGGCTCTGCACGCAAAGCCATCGGCCTGTTGTCCCTTGACAGCTTGAACGGCGGACCTTCTACCACTGGCGCATGGTCTTTCCGATCATTGGGCGGTGCTGGCCAAATCACCCAGTCGGGCAACAATACACCATCAGTAACTCCCGGTTCTACAGGCGTACTGCCAACATTTACTGACATCATTGCCGGTAACTACGACCTGATCAGCCAGGAAACCATGTTGATCCCGACACGCACTACGGGTGAAAAGGCTACTGTTCTCGGCCAGATCGCTACCTACGCTCAGAGCGCTACCATCCTCGCTGGTGTGCCCGCTCTGCAATTCGTTGCTGGTGTTTTCCCATCCGCTTCTTTGGTGGGTACCGCTCCCGCTGGCAACACCTTGCGCACTTCGTTGGTCGGTGGCGATTTCTGCTCGCCCCTGCAACGCAACAACTAAGCCCTTTACGGCTTAGTGCGCACCGGACCTTGTGGTCCGGTTGATATGCAAAAGCGACACGCGGGCAACTGCGTGTCGCTTCTCGCCTTATGCATGTACTGGCGTCAGTGTGTGCAATGGAAAAAAAATGAACAACAAGTTGTGGAAAAATGGGTTTGCTCGCCTAGTGCGTTTACTGTGTTTGCTATGTTCACTTAATGGTGTTTCATCGCAGTTTTCGCCGGCATTGGCACAGCAGGTAGCCAGTCAGGACGCGCATTTTGATGTGCTCGAGTTCCGGGTAAACGGGGTAACTAAGCTATCGGCCCTGCAGGTTGAGCAGGCCGTAACGCCTTATCTGGGTTTGAACAAGACCATCGAAGACGTTCAAAACGCCAGCGAAGCTCTCGAAAAAACCTATCACGACGCTGGGTACCTAACCGTGTTAGTCAGCATTCCGCCCCAAAAAGTAGAAGACGGCATCGTGCGGTTGCTGGCAACAGAAGCTTCAGTTAGTCGATTGCGAGTAGTTGGTTCGCACTATTACAGCCTTGGCCAGATACGCGACGCAGCGCCCGAACTTGCCGAAGGGCAAGTGCCAAATTTTGCTGTAGTACAAGACGAATTAGGGGCACTAAACCACTCACCGGACCGACACGTTACGCCCGTGTTGCGTCCCGGCAAGGAAAGTGGCACGGTAGAAGTTGACCTGAATGTTGAGGACCAACTTCCTTTTCACGGTGAAGCCGATATCAACAACCGGTATAGCCAGTTCGGCTCTCCCAACCATGCGTCTGCCACGTTGCACTGGGACAACCTTTGGGGCCAGCAACATTCCATAGGGCTCACGCTGCAGACGGTGGTGGCCAACCCCCAGGAAAGCAGTGTTGCTTCCGTAAATTACACTTGGCCGCTGCAAGGTGCTGATACATTGGCCTTGTATATGGTGCGTTCCAATTCCAATGTCACCTATTCAGGCCTTACCAACGTGCTGGGAACCGGCAATATTTACGGCGCGCGTTATGTCGATGTTCTGCCCGGGTATAACGGATTCAGTCACAGCGCTACTTTTGGTGTCGACTACAAGAGTTTTGGCCAGTCCGTGTCCTTGGTCAATGCAGGCGGCTTTAACACGCCTATTGACTATTTGCCGTGGATTGCAGAATGGGACGGAACTTGGACTGGCGTTCAGAGCGTCAGTCGCCTGGGCGCTTCTTTCAATTTTCATATGAGCCATCTGGTGGGATCAGACCAGCAATTTGCAGACAAGCGTTACCGAGGATTGGCCAACTATTTTTATATTAAAGGTAGCGCGTCGCGCAACGCAACCGACGACTCTGGTTGGGGGTTCAACCTGCGTAGTACCTGGCAGTTGGCCACGCAGGCACTGATATCGAATGAGCAGTTTTCCATTGGCGGTGCCGACACCGTGCGCGGCTATCTGGAGTCGTCGGCCATGGGTGATCTGGGGCTCGCGGCGTCCGTCGAACTAACCACGCCTAATCTGATGGGCTATGCAACCGCAAACTCTTTAAGTGACTTGCGCCTGCTGGCGTTTATCGATGCTGGTACGGTTGAGGTTTTGTATCCGCTGACCGATGGAGACCAATACAACATCTCCAGCACTGGGGTTGGACTGCGCCTGAAGGGCGCCAGGGGACTTAGTCTGGAACTTGATTTTGCAACTGCGTTGACCGACCTTTCCACGGTTGGCGTGCACAGCGGCGATGCCATGGTCCATTTCAAGTTGGCGTACGAGTGGTAGCTATCAAAGTTGAGTTAAGCAAGGCTGCGCCGGAGTAAATTATGAATCGCAATCGTTTTCGTTTGGTTTTCAAAGCCCGTCTGGGCCAATATGTTCCGCTATCTGAAGTTGCGAAAGGGCATGGCAATCAGGTAAACGGTGCCGTAACCATGTCACTGACACTGGCAGCTATTCTTGGCGTGCTGAGCACTAACCCCGCGGGTGCGGCCCTTCCAGTTCCATCGAACAATGTGAGTTTGCCGTTTAATTCACCAACGATCCCGGGACAATCGGTCAGCTATGTTGTTAATGGCAATACTGCCAACGTCAATCAGGTGGGCAACAAATCGATACTCAACTGGAATAGCTTCAATGTCAGCGCGGGCAACAAAGTACAGTTCAATCAGGTGGATGGCAACGGCATTCTGGTTCCAGGTGCCACGTTTACATCTCTCAATCGCATTTGGGACGCCAACCCAAGCGTGATAGCGGGCGCTATTACGCAAGGGGCAGGACAAAGTGCCAATGTTATTCTGGTAAATAACAACGGCATCGCCTTCATGGGTGGGTCCAGCGTCAACCTGAACAGCTTTACCGCCAGTAGTCTCAACCTGGCAGACACCTATGTGGTTAATGGACTGTTGGGCAACTTGTACGATCCCCAGTTTACGTCGCCTAACCCTACGGTAGGTTTTATCAAGGTATTTGAAGGCGCTAACATCACCGCAGGCTCGCAAGGACGGGTCATGTTGTTAGCACCCACGGCGTCAAATAGCGGAACCATTATTGCGCCCGATGGTCAGGTTATTATCGCGGCCGGCTCAAAGGTGTACCTGCGCGCTGCCGGCACTGAGGATTCCAATGTGCGCGGCTTGCTGGTAGAGGTAGATAACGACATAGACCTTAATGGTACCCACGTATCCAACCATACCACGCCCGTTACTGCAGCCAACGGACAACTTGACGGGCAGAGCTTGGTATTGGCTCAGGCCGCGTATGATTTCGTTGGACTGGCTACCAATCACGGGACTATCAGCGCCCCTCGTGGCAATGTCACCATGGTGGGCTACGCCGTCAATCAGGCGGGCCTCGCCAGTGCCTCTACGTCAGTGGTCGCCAACGGTTCAATTTATTTGCTCGCGAAAGACAACTTCCAGCCTACTAACGCCAATGGCGCTCTGCAGCCCAACTCTACCCGAGGTGGTCAACTGGTATTGGGTAGTGGCAGCGTGACACAAGTATTACCTGAGATTGCAGACAGCACCACCGCACAGGATGGCACTTCAGGGGCTGGCTTGACAGCGCAGTCACAGGTCAAGTTAATAGGACAAACCATATCCATGCAAACGGGCGCTGCAGTAGTGGCGCCTGCTGGGGTAGTCAATGCGAGTGCTGTAAGCGACCCTAGCACGATATTAAGCTCTTCGACCAGTCCATTTGGTGGCGGAGTAGCCAACTACGACCCGACTGTCTGGATTGATGTCGGCAGTGGAGCGCTGATTGACGTATCTGGGCTGAATAACATAGGAGTAGCTGCTTCAGCGACCGTGATTCAAGGCCAATTGCGTGGCAATGAATTGGCCGACAGCGTATTAAACCGCAGTGGCCCCATCTATAAACAGACCGTCTATTTTGACGTGGTACAGGCACTGGCCAACTACAACAATGGTTTGCCAACACTTATATCCGGTTCCAGCCTTCAATCGTATGCAGCGTTGATTCAGCGAACGGTAGCAGAGCGGTCCACAGCGGGTGGATCAGTCAGCTTGCAGTCCATAGGGCAGGTGGTTTTGGATAACGGATCGAACGTGAATATATCGGGCGGCTCGGTCAATCATCTGGCAGGTATGGTGCCAACTACCTTGTTGTACTCTGGCAAGAGCCTCACCACAGTTGCCAATGCCCGTTCTGACGTGTTGTACACCGGTCTTGCCAATGAATATACCGTTAATTATTCCAGATGGAATCGGTCCCAATCGTTCAATCTGCCACAGACCGAAACCTATAGCTCTGGCTACATTGAGGGAAAGGCAGCAGGCGCACTTAATGTATACGGATATGGTCATGTCTATATGCAGGAAAACCTGATTGCAGGCACCACTGTTGGATCGTTGCAAGCAGCGCAGGGAACATTGCCCGCAGGTGCCTCGCTGAATGTAAATGCGATTTACACGTATCTGGCAGGTAATGCGCCCCCTATTTTTGACAACGTAGTATTCGACTCGCATGTGCAAGCGTTGCCGACTGGCTACTACCCAGGTGATTTGCTAACTGACTATCAAACCCTCCAAATCAATGCCACCCAGATTGGATCAACCGCGTTTAAGTCGGTGACGATAAATACCAACGGAACGGTCAATATCAACGTACCTCTGCGTCTGGGTCAGGGCGGAACCCTAGGCGTAACAGGTAGCAATATCGACGTGCATTCGGACATCACTGCCCCATCTGGCAACATTAGCCTGACAGCAAAAAACAATAGTTGGCAGAACATCTACGCCATCGCCAACGGAACAGCGGTTGAGCCTGATTCTCAGTTGACCATCGATAATGGGGTACACATCAGCACTGCAGGTACATGGGTCAACAAGCAACCCAATATGGCTGGTGATGGTAGTGTCCCGATGCCCAATGGTGGCAGCATCCAGCTAAACGCCGGCTACATCTCTGATCTGGGCGGCATAAACTATTTTGATAGCAGAGGCTCCGTTAACATAGGTAGCGGCGCTGTGCTTGACACCAGTGCTGGCGCCATATTGAGCAGTACCGGGACCTTGGCAGCAGGCAATGCAGGAAGCATAGGCATCAATGCCTACGGCATCAATGGCCTGAACGATAGTACGTTGCAGGCATATGCTGCCAGAAAGGGTGGACAACTCAGCTTGGTGGACAACCAGATCACCATTGGACCGGGCATTTCCAGCGGGTTGGGGAATCTGGTGCTGGACGCAGGCTTTTTTAGCAGCGGCGGATTTGGGTCCATTAACCTAAAGGGACTAACTTCTCTGGAGGTATTAGCCAACACCAATGTTGCGCCCAGAGAAACCAACTGGATTTATAAACCGGAGGCAAAAACAGTACCCACCGGCACTGGCCTGACTTTGGTAACTACTATCGTTCCGTTATTGCCAGATTATTTGCGTCAAGGCGTCAGTCTGACAATGAATTCCTATGATGCGGCAATAGGTCAGGGCACTGTCAAAGTCGGTATTGGTGCCACCATTACAGTGGATCCTGTTGCCAGCATCAGCATGCGGGCACTCAATAGCATTGACATCGAGGGGAACCTTATAGCCCATGGTGGAAACATCAACCTATTGGTAGACCAGATGGACCCATCTGGTATCGTTTCGCAACAACCGGTTGCAGCCACTTCTAACACCCTGGTGCTGGGCAACAACGCGACACTTGACGTATCAGGCATAGCGATCAGCCTGGATTCACGCAACGCGCAAGGTATCACGTCCGGCAGCGTGCTCGCTGGCGGTAGCATCACACTAACGGCGGGAGACAACCAGTCTGGACTGACCGGCGGTTTCATCGTGACCCAACCCGGATCTATGCTGAGTCTGTACGGTTTATCGCCACAATACGTTGCGACATTAAATGCACAGGGCGGAATCGGCAATATGGTTGGTAGCGATGCCGGTAAAGTGGTCCTGTTTGCAGAAGAGGGCTTGCTACTAAATGGTGGCTATTCGGCTCGGGCGGGCAGCAGCGCCGGCAACCGGGGCGGTAGCATCAGCATTACTTTGCAAGGTAATGACGGCTTACATTCGGGCTTGGACACGCAACAACGTTGGTTGGAGTTGGCGCAGTCAACTGAGTTGGCCAATAGCACCGTGGTGCCGGGCATCTCTTTTGGATTGGTTCAGAACCAGGGAGTCGTGACCATCAACGGCAATGGCAATCTACGTGCTACGGTTGCTGCTGACACCCTGGCTGCTGCAGGCTTCGACCAGATGACTTTCTCCAGCAGCGACGCTATAGCGCTGACCAACCAGTTGGTACTCAATTCCGGGCGCGTAATGCCACTGCAGAGTGTGACGCTGGACGCGGGGCGCATTGTCACTCTGGGTGGCAATCCGTCCATCACAGCCTATAGTGTGCAACTGGGCAATTTTGATGCATCAGGGCGTGCTCAGCAAGATGAATCAAATATTTTCTACACAACTAACGGTCTCCCTACTGGCGCCACTACTGGTACGCTGACCGTCAATGCGACCAATCTGGAACTGGCGGGCAATTTGCGCCTGCGGGGCATGCAAACCGCAAACCTGACGGGCCAGCAGATGGTGGAATTGTCCGCAGTAGATACATGTATAGGGAATTCGTGCACCCAAAACACATATACCGCCAACATTGATATAGGTGCCAATGCCGTTTTCAATAGCGCAGTGATTGCCCCAAGCACCTATTCGACAGTCAACCTGTCAGCTAACGGTCATTCACTGACTTTTAACAGTACGGGTGCTGCAAATGAGCCCCTGATGGGCATGGGCAGGCTGACTATCAATGCAGCAAGTATTGACCAGGAAGGTGCTATCTGGGCCCCGCTTGGTTCCATCAGCTATGCCGCAACTAATTCAATCACACTAGGTGCGGGCAGCCTGACCAGCGTGGCGGCGAATAGCGTTTTACCGCTAGGAGAGGTGCAAAACGGTGTCACCTGGTTTGAAAACTTGACCCCCGGTAGCGTGAGTAACACACAAGGACAGATCATCCTGACAAATTTGCAGCAGAAGTCTATTACCCTCACTGCGCCAACGTTAAACACAAGGGCAGGTTCCACAATTAATGTAGCAGGTGGCGGCGGACTTCAGGCTTGGGAATTTACGGTGGGTCCAACCGGGACCAAGGATGTACTGGCGCAACCCAACACTTATGCGGTGATGACTACCACCAACAGTCAGGGCGTCACGGTTCCCTACGCTGGTATAGCCCCCGCAGACCCGCAGGAGCCAACCGGTCTGGCCGTGGGCAGCGCCATTTATTTTCACGGTGTGACTGGCTTGCCTGACGGCACCTACACGTTGCTGCCCGCGCACTATGCATTGCTGCAAAATGCGGCAACGGGTTCGCAGATCAACGCAATGGCGGTGGTGCTTAACCCCGGCAGCACACTTCAGTCAAACCAAGGCTATACCCGGGCAGACGGACTCAGCGTGGTTAGCGCGTACCTGAGTGATACACGCACATCAGGTTCGCCTCCGGTGTTTGCATCGCCCTTGGCCGTCACCCTGATGAACTTCAATCAGATCGAGAGCAGATCTGGAATAACAACCTATCAGGCCGGTTCGTTTTTCTCTACCAATCGTCCTCAGGATGCCGGCTACGTGGGTATTTCTGCCACGGCTAACGGAGCAGGGAGTCTGAACTTGGGTGCAACATTTGATACCGTTACTGCAAGTGGCGGACAGGGTGCGCAGATAGACATCAGCGCACCCAAGTTGGCCATTGTGGCCCCTGGCAGCGCATATTCCGATTCCACTTTCACGTCACTGGATGTGGGTGTACTAGACGCCTTAGGTGCTCAAAGCCTGTTAATTGGCGGCACTCGCAACACCAACTCCGGCGTGACCAACCTGATTGTTGGTGCCAACGCAGTGGTGCTGGGCAACACTGGAAGTACACCACTTCAGGCTCAGGAACTGATGCTCGCCGCACAAAATAGCGTGACACTGCAGCCTGGCAGCACGTTAAGTTCTCAGGGTGCAACCTCCGCAACTAATACGAACGCCTACAACATCACGGGAGACGGTGCATTTATTCGTGTGGCCAACAGTAGGGCAAGCTTCACCCGCACCGGTTCAAGTGGTGCGCAAGGCCTGCTGGCAGGCGACATTACCTCCAGCATCACTTCAGCCAGCGCTATAACGCTTGATGCCACCCTGAATAACAACTATTCCGGTGCGCTCAACTTCAGCAATAACGGGTCGCAAGTGGCGGGTAATTTGACGCTGAGTTCCTCACGCATTAGTCTGGGTGTTGTGCCAGCAAATACGTCGGGATTGGTGTTTAGCCAGTCGGCACTCGATGGATTCAACTCGCTTAACAGCCTAGCGCTCACCAGTTACAGCACCATTGACCTTTATGGAAACGTTCAGGTTGGGGCAATCAATTCCAGTGCTGGCCAACCCACCCTGGGTAGTCTGACACTTGTAAGCGCAGGGCTGGCAGGTATAGCCAATTCGGGGCAGACTGCCTCAATTTCAGCGCAGACGGTTACGCTTTCCAATGCAATAGGGGCCTCTTATGTGGCAGGTGGCTCGCTAGGAAATGGCAACCTGTCATTGATGACTACTACTCTAAAGCTGGGTACAGGTAATTCGATAGTACAAGGGTTTGATAGCATCACGGCGACCGCCACTGAAATAGTGGCACAGGGTAGTGGAAGTCTTGAGATGACGATTGGAGCTTCCCGTAGCGCAGGCTTTACTACCCAGCGTTTGCGTGCCGCAAGTGCTTCTGCCTACACGATCAGTTGCTCGCAGGCTTTGACATTTGACGCTCCTGCCGGCAGCTCCAATCTACCCGGCTTACCTGCAGAGGGCGCAATGGGCAATTTGGGGGCACAGCTTAGCTTGACTGGCAGCAGCGTTGTGGTGAACACGGCAGTGACACTACCTTCGGGAAGTCTTGCGGTGACAGCCAATGCGGGCAATGTACTGCTGGGCTCCCAGGCAGCAGTTGATGTATCGGGACGCACTCAGACTTTCTTCGATACGACCAGTTCGAGTAGTGGCGGCTTGGTAACGCTAACCAGCACCACGGGGAATATCAACGTCGCATCCGGTGCCAGTATCAATGTCTCGGGCATAGCTGGCTCAAATGCTGGCAACGTTTCTCTGAATGCCGTATCTGGATCGGCATTGTCAGGGATAACGGTCGGTACGATAACATTGGCAGCAGGTACTCTGATCAGCAACGCGAATATCGCAAGCGGTGGTGACGGAGCAGGCGGCAACCTAAGCATTGACGCGAACAATCTGTCTAATTTCGACAACCTCAGCGCAGTGGTTGGTACCGGTGGCTTTACGGGGTCCCAGAGTTATAGGGCACGTAACTATGACGTTACAGCTTCTTTAGTGCAGGATAGTTCCAGTAGTAGGCTGGCCACCATAAAGGCATACAATATCACGATAGAGGCCGATCAGGGCTCCGTCGCCGTAAACGGTTTGCTGGATGCGTCCGGCGCTACCGGCGGAAATATCCGGCTCATCGCCGGTGAAATGGTCAGTGGCGGCAATGTGAGCGGAGGTGTTGTCAATGTAGGTGCTACCGCAAGTTTGAACGCCAGCGCTAATGAGGTTGGCGCCAACGCCGGCAGCATCAATATTGCCAGCAATCTGGCGCAGGCCAACGGAAATCAAATTGGCGGTATCAACTTTGCTGCAGGCAGCACCGTCAACCTCACCGGTGGCACCAACGGTACTGGTGGCCTATTGGCACTGCGTGCCATGCGTAGCGGAATCAGCACGGGAAGTACGGCGGCAGGTAACAACATCAACGTCGGCACGTTAGCGGCAATTATCAGTGGTGAGTCGGCAGTCACGCTGGAGGGCGTCAAGGTCTATGGCGGTATTTCGACCCTCAGCACAGCCACGGGTAGCGTACCTGCAAATACATTGACACTCGCAAAGGTGACTAGCGACGACACCTCATTTGGCAATTCGGCGGCAGTTACCTCATTACGCAACACCTATAGCGCTTTGCCATTCAAAGTACTCGCTGGGGTTGAAGTAGATTCAACTGGAAACTTGACGCTTGCTAGTGCGTGGGATTTACACACAGCGCGTACGGGCCCTAATTCGGATCCTGGGGTCCTGACATTGCGTGCAGCAGGCAACATGTCAATTGGCGCTAACCTTTCAGATGGCTTTTTGACTTCGGCGATCACGACCGGCACAGGCAGTGCTACTGCGGCGGCCACGGTATTGAGCACGCCTTCGTGGTCGTTCAACCTGGTCGCAGGGGCCGATACCCACGCCGCGGACCCGATCCGTACTGCAGCAACCGCGACCGGTAACTTCACATTGAATGCGGGTAATCTGATACGAACCGGTACTGGAAACATAAACGTTGCAGCTTCAGGCGACATCACGCTGACCAACGCATCTTCGGTTATTTACACTGCAGGCGCGTTAAACAGTAATGTTCCCATCGGGTCGCTTTCTCCTTTGCGGTCGCAATATACGGTGGGCGGGGGTAATGTCAACTTGATGGCAGGTGGCAATATTGTCGAATCAACTGCTTCCAGCCAACTCTATTCCGAGTGGCTATTCCGCTCGGGCTTATCGGTAATAGACGCGAATGGAAACATAACCTATCCCAACGCCCAGCCTGCATGGTGGGTACGATTTGACCAGTTTCAACAAGGCGTTGCCGCATTGGGCGGCGGCAACGTCAACGTAAGCGCAGGTGGCAATATCGTTAATTTGTCGGCGAGCACGGTTACGGAAGCGCGCCTCCAGATTGCCGAAAATTCTAGCATGGTGATTACGGGTGGAGGCAATCTCAGCGTAACAGCTGGGCAATCTATTGAGGGCGGAAAGTTCCTTGCCGACGGAAACCCGTTGCAATACCCGATCGGAAGTACCTTGACGCTGAACGCGGGAACCAATATCGCAAGCGGTGGCAATGATATTTACAGTCTTCCGATGTATACACTGCTGGCACTGGGCAACGCGCGGGCCAGCGTCAGCGCGCTGGGAACAATCTATTACGCAGGAGCCATTAACCCGCAATTGCTACCGCAAAGCGTTACATCCATCGCCTTTAGTTCAAACATTTTTTCAAACAATGCGTCGAAGTTCTACACTACAATTTTCAGCACCTATACGGCCAACAGCAGTGTGAACATATCCAGCCTGACTGGAAATGTTGATTTTCTGCAAGGCAACGGTTCGGCGGCGCTCAATTCATACGATACCGCCCTTTTAAGTGGAAGCAATCCGCAGTATTCGGCGGCGCAAAACGCCTATGGCGCCGCAATTGAAATATTACCGCCTACCGTCAACATGACGGCGTATAACGGCAGCATTCTCATAAACAACCAGTCGGCGTTGACACTAATGCCGTCTGCCAGCGGTGAGTTGCGCCTGCTGGCACAGGATAACCTGATGCTCGGCGGTCAGTTGCTCATGAGTGACGCCGACCCAACTGCTACGTTAACTTATCTCAACCCATCGAACCTTACATTTCTTAACACCAGCATAAGCTCGATCACGCAAAGTCTGGCGGGTGGCCATGCTGCAACGCCGATACATGCAAACGATGCCACTCCTGTGCAAATGTACGCTGTTGACGGTAGTGTGAATCTGTCGACTGCCACAAATTCAGACACCACCGGTTACAAAATCTATCTGCCCAAGGCCGCCGCAGTGCGCGCAGGTATGGACATTATTAACCTGGATCTGCAGGGTCAAAATGTCAATTCGGCCCTCAACGCAAATGGCGCAGCCGGCGATGAAACTGTGCTGCAGGCCGGCCGGGATATCCTGTTCAGCAGCCAGAATGGCCGCACCGATCAGGATGGTGTTTTTCTGGGAGGCGAAGGCAAGCTGATATTAGACGCCGGCAGAAACATCAATCTGGGAACATCAGGTGGTGTGATAACCGTAGGTAATTCGTTTAACGCCAACCTCCCCAGTGACAGCGCCAGCATTTATATGGCAGCCGGTGGTGGTTCGGCTGGTATTGACTACCATGGCGCACTGGTGCGTTTGCAGGAGCAACTGAGTCAGTCGACGCCGTCTGACTCTACTTTGTGGTTGGCACGCTGGCTGCTCGACGACAACACGTTGACGGTAAATTCCGCCTTGACAGGTGTGGACAATTTATTGGTTACGAGCTTATATAACCAGCGCTTCAGAGTCGTAAGTATGGTGGACCTGGCGTTGCTGACAACCGGACGGGATCACAATAATATGAGCAGCCCCTATGCGGGAGACTATTCGCGTGGTTTTGATGCACTTGAGTTGCTGTTCCCCGGCATTAGTGAAGCGAGCGGAGTGAGCATGGCTGCCGGTGCTGCGGTCAGTCCTTATCAGGGTTCTATAAATCTGTTTGCTAGCCGTGTAAAAACCACTAGCGGTGGGGACATCAATATGCTCGATCCAGGCGGCAGCATCACGGTCGGATTAGCCAATACGCCATCTGCTCTGGTTGGTAGCGCAGCGGTTGGCAACAACGCGCTGGGTATCGTGGTGGCTGGGCCAGGAAACATCAACGCGTTTACGCGGGACAACCTCTTAGTAAATCAGTCACGAATATTGACAGTGGACGGCGGTAATTTGATGTTGTGGTCGAGCTACGGCGATATTGACGCTGGCAAGGGTGCAAAAACAGCCAGTGCAGTTCCACCACCGATTGTCTCGGTGGATAGCCAGGGCCGGGTGTCAGTCGAGTTGCAGGGGGCCGCATCCGGGTCGGGTATCGGTGCGCTAGCGCAAAGCGGTGGTGCGGCAGGTAGTGTGGATTTGATTGCGCCAAACGGAAGCGTTAACGCCGGCGATGCCGGCATCCGTGCAGGCAACCTCAACATTGCGGCACAAGTAGTGTTAAACGCTGACAACATCGCGGTTTCAGGAACATCTACCGGCACCCCGGTCGTTGACAACAGCGCAGTAACCGCAAGCACTTCCGGAGCCAGTTCATCTGGAGGTGATATATCCAAAACTGTCAATAGCCTTGCCAGTGCTGCCGCCGACGCCGCAAACGCTGCGAAGGCAATGGCTGATAGTTTTAAACCTAGTTATTTGCGTGTGGAGGTAGTAGGTTACGGTGATCAGACCAACTAATGAAAGTGCAGGGCGCGGCATCATTACACATTTGCGTCATTGCTCTGACATAGATATTTTATAAGCTCTAACACCATGCCGATCGCAATCTATTTAGACGACATTTGCCAGTCGGTGTAGCGGCACAATTTATATATACGAATAAATAATCATGAAACGCATTCTTGCCCCTTTAGGGCTATTGTTGGCACTGTGCGCGCCTGCGCATGCCTGGTGGGACTCTTCATGGACCGTTCGCAAGGCTATTACACTGGATACTCAGACATCCGGCGTAGGTGCTGATGTGTCAACTGTGCCTGTATTGCTGCGCTTGTCAACAGGTAGCTTTGATTTTCTGACCGCGAAAGATGATGGTTCGGATATTCGAGTGATTGCGGATGACGACAAGACTCCGTTGCGCTTTCACGTCGAGCGCTTTGACAAGGCCAATGAACTGGCATTTATATGGGTTCAGATTCCAAAGTTGGCCGCCAAGGATTCAAAACAACAGATCTGGCTCTATTACGGCAACGAAAAAGCACCGGTAGTCAATGATAGCAAGGGCACCTACGATGCGCCGCAACTGATGGTATGGCACTTTGGTGAGACGGAAGGTTTACCGAAAGACTCCACAGCCAATGGCCTCAACGCTAGCGAAGGAAAAATAACCAATGTAGTCGGTGGTCTGATAGGTGGAGATGCACGTCTGGCAGCTAACGGCGGGCTATCGGCAACAAGCCCAGCATTGCAGGCAGCCAAGGGCCTTACGTTCTCGAGTTGGATCAAGGCCGACAACCTCAACGGTGAGTTGTTCTCACTTGGCGCCATCAAGCTGGCACTATCCAACGGGCTGCTAACGTTGAGCGCAGGTAGCGCTATGGCTAAGGCTGATCAGCCCCTGACGCCTTCAGCCTGGCACCAGGTTGCTTTTACGGCTGGTCCGGCCTATGTGCTATACGTCGACGGCAAGCCCGTAGCAAACGCGAACGGATCGTTTGCGTCAGATTCAACACTCCGTGTAGGGGCCGGCCTAACCGGTGAATTGGACGAAGTGCAGGTGGCAAACGTCGCACGCAGCGCCGACTGGATTCTTGCGCAATACGAATCACAGGCACAAGGCGGCAAGCTAGTGAAAATAGGCGAGGACAAAATATCGGATAGCGGCGAAGGCGGCACTTCTTATTTTGCCGCCACGATGCACAATGTAACCCCGGACGGCTGGGTAGTGATTGGCGTTCTGTTTATCATGTTCGTGGTGGCTGTGTGGGTGATGATCATCAAGAGCATCCTGCTGTCTCGGATGGAAAAAGCCAACGAACTATTTATTGACGCGTTCGGCAAAATGTCGCGTGGTCTTGCGAGCCTGGACGAAAGTAGTACATCCTCTGATCATGTCGACGCCATGGAGTCACTTTCTCAAATGATGGAAGAATTCAAGCACTCTTCTATCTACCGGATTTACCATGTCGGCGTGACCGAACTCAAGCATCGTTTTCCCAATGCGCAGGCGGGGCAGTCGTTACTTGAAATTTCTGAGCGTTCGATGAACGCAGTGCGCGCAAGTCTTGACGCGCAACTAACCCGCGAAAGCCACAAGTTAAATAATCTGATGGTGCTGCTGACCATCGCAATTTCTGGCGGACCGTTTCTGGGTCTGCTGGGTACGGTGGTAGGGGTGATGATTACTTTTGCTGCTATCGCAGCAGCGGGCGACGTTAACGTAAATGCAATTGCGCC
>Ga0007854_10000771_pt1 | contig 20692 bp, 19 predicted proteins | sample CryBogCBH12Aug08_FD_60382 | JGI IMG/M metagenome (GOLD analysis project Ga0007854, IMG submission 60382) | Freshwater microbial communities from Crystal Bog, Wisconsin, USA - CBH12Aug08 | ecosystem: Environmental > Aquatic > Freshwater > Lake | place: Crystal Bog, Wisconsin, USA | collected... | reverse complement strand
CTGGGCCCAGAACGAGGAGGGAACCACGGGTAAAAAAGCAGATCCCCGGTCGTTCTGTATCCAAAAAACCTTGCAGGAAATTAGCCATTCGGGCGATGTGAACAATCAGTTGATGTTTGCGGGTCACCAGGCCTACCGCTTTGCCAAGGACCCCTTTTATGCAAATGGGTTCATTCCAACGGTCAAGCAATTGGTCGAACGCCTTCAGATGGGACTTTAGGGATAAAAAAATGTCAGAAGTCATAGTCCGCTTTGCGCCGTCTCCAACTGGGTACCTCCATATCGGGGGGGCTAGGACAGCCTTGTTCAATTGGCTGTTTGCCCGTCATCATAAGGGCAAGTTTTTACTTCGCATCGAAGACACTGACCGCGCCCGTTCCACGCCAGAGGCTGTTGAAGCCATTATAGATAGTCTGAAATGGCTAGGGCTTGACTGGGACGGTGACCCTGTTTTCCAGTTCGCCAGGGCAAAGCGCCATGCCGAAGTTGCGCATCAATTGCTGACGGAGGGTAAAGCGTATTACTGTTATTCCAGTCCAGAAGAATTAGAGATAATGCGCGAAGACGCCAAGTCAAAGGGTCTTCCCCCCAGGTACAATGGCCTTTGGCGTGACCGGGGTCCGTCCGAAGCGCCCAAGGGAATTGCGCCCGTCATTCGGTTCAAGGCCCCCCAAACAGGCGAAACGGTTATCGACGATCGCGTTCAGGGAACTATTCGGGTTGATAATTCCCAGCTAGATGACATGGTTCTACTTCGGGCTGATGGAACGCCCACATACATGCTGTCCGTTGTTGTTGACGACCATGATATGGGAATTACCCATATTATTCGGGGTGATGATCACCTGACCAACGCCTTTCGCCAAAAGCACCTATACTTGGCGGCTGGTTGGACCGTGCCTGAATTTGCCCATATTCCCCTAATCCACGGGCCCGATGGGGCTAAACTATCGAAACGTCATGGTGCCTTGGGGGCTGAACAATACCGGGACATGGGATTCCTGCCAGAAGCCATGCGTAATTACCTGCTGCGGCTGGGATGGGGACATGGGGACGAGGAAATTATTTCGGCCGACCAGGCCATTGAATGGTTTGATTTGCCTGCTATTGGACGTTCTGCCTCCCGTTTTGATATGGCAAAACTGACCCATCTTAATGCCCATTATATGCGTCAACATGGTGATCACGACCTTGCCCGAAGCCTGATTCCCTTTTTGACAAATTTACTGGGTGAGGTTCCGTCAAAAGACCAGCTTGACCTTCTGGAAAAAGGAATGCCTGGCCTTAAGGAACGGGCCAAGACGCTGGTTGAATTGGCTGAAAGTTCCCTGTTTTACTTTAAAGTTCAACATTTTGACGAAAAGGCCCAGAAGTTCTGTACAGAGGGCCACAAGGGTTATATCAAGAAAGTTAGTTTGGCTTTGAAAGCCTTGGAGCCTTTTGACCACGATGCAATTGCAGAGACAATTAAAAAGGTCGCCGAGGAAAATGGACTGAAGCTTGGCGATTTGGCTCAGCCCCTTAGGGTTGCGCTGACCGGGCGAACTGTTTCCCCCAGTCTTTTTGAAGTAATCGAGGTTCTAGGAAAAGCAGAAACCCTAAAGCGCCTAGAGCATTTTGCCCAAGGATGAAGGTTTTAGGCATTGAAACCAGCTGCGATGAAACAGCGGCTGCTGTCGTGCAAGACGGCGATTTGCCTGATCGTATTTTATCCAACGTCATCCATTCCCAAATTCAAGAACACGAAGCCTACGGCGGGGTTGTTCCTGAAATTGCCGCAAGGGCCCACCTTCATTATCTGCAGGGGATTATAAAGCGCGCAGCAGATGGGGCAAAGGTATCTTTGGACCAGCTGGACGCCATTGCTGTGACCGCAGGGCCGGGGTTAATTGGCGGTGTTTTGGTGGGGGTTATGGCAGCAAAAGCCATGGCGATGGCCCTTCAAAAGCCTTTTATTGCAGTCAATCACCTTGAAGGACATGCCCTGACGCCCCGTCTGAGTCATGATATTCAGTTTCCCTATCTTTTGCTTCTTGCATCAGGTGGACATTGCCAATTCCTAGAGGTTCTGGGGGTTGGTCAGTACCGACTTTTGGGGGCAACAATTGATGATGCCGCTGGCGAGGCCTTTGATAAGGTTGCTAAATTGATGGACCTTGATTACCCAGGGGGACCTGCAATCGAACAGGTGGCAAAGGGGGGCGACCAGAATCGCTTTAAACTTCCAAGACCCTTGAAGGGCAGGGAAGGGTGTGATTTATCCTTTGCAGGCCTTAAAACCGCAGCACGTCTTATGATTCAAAATAATAACCCCTTATCGGAGCAGGACAAGGCCCACATGGCTGCCAGTTTTCAAAATGCAGTCGCTGATTGCCTTTCGGAAAGGCTGCAAAATGCCATCCAAATGGTATCAGTGCCGGTTAAGAATTTTGTGATCGCGGGGGGGGTGGCCGCAAATCAAACCATTCGGGATCATTTGCAAAATGTTTGCGCCCGGAATAAATTAGAATTTGTAGCGCCCCCGCTTAGGCTTTGCACCGACAATGCAGCCATGATTGCGTGGGTTGGAATTGAAAAATTAAAACTGGGTCAAACGGATGATCTTTCCTTTGCGCCAAAACCCAGATGGCCACTTTAAAAGGACAAATTCAGTGACACAAAAACATATTGTGGTGATTGGTGCGGGTGCTTGGGGGACGGCCCTTAGCGTTGCTATGCGCCGCGTGGGTCACCGGGTTTCCCTTTTGACCCGTTGTCATGAACACGCTAAAACTGTTCATGAGGGCAGAGAAAACAAACGGTATCTCGCCGGTATTCCCTTGGACCCAGGGATTCTTGTTGAGGCAAATCCAGATCACTTGAAGGACGCCGACGTTATTTTGTGGGTTGTTCCAGCTCAGTTTGCAATTGAAACCGCCGACAGTCTTTTGCCCTATATCCAGCCCCACTGCCCCATTGTTATTTGTTCCAAGGGAATTGATGCCAAAAGTCCAATTGTCGATGAAAATTCCCTTTTAACCGCTGTGATTGGAAAGATTTTGCCCAACCCTTTGGCTATTTTATCAGGCCCTAATTTTGCAATTGAAGTGGCGCACGGGTTACCTGCCGCGGCAACGCTTGCTGCTTTTTCCCCTGACTTAGCTATTCAGCTGGTTCAAACTTTAAAGCATCCGCGTTTTAGGCTTTATGCCAGTGATGACCCGATTGGTGTTCAGGTCGCAGGGGCCGTCAAAAATGTGATTGCGATTGCAAGTGGCATTGTGTTTGGAAAAAATCTGGGCCATAACGCGAATGCTGCCCTGATGACCAGGGGGCTAGCTGAAATTAGGCGGCTTGGTTTATCTTTGGGTGGAAAACTTCAGACATTTTTGGGACTTGCTGCGGTTGGCGATTTGACGCTAACCTGTTCAAGTCAACAGTCACGCAACATGAGTTTAGGGGTCGCTTTGGGACAAGGGCAAAAGCTTGAGGATATTTTAAAAAGCCGCCACACAGTTGCTGAAGGCCTGTATACGGCAGCCGCTGTTCACAAGCTTTCGGCCCTAAAATCTGTTCCAATGCCTATTTGCGAAGCTGTTCATAATATCCTTTACCACCAAGGGAGTGTCGATGAAGTGATTGAATCGCTTTTAGATCGGCGTGAAAAGTGGGAGGATCTTTAGGGTGGCCTTTTGGTTAATCAAAACAGAACCCGGCGATTGGTCCTGGCAGGACCAGAAAAAGCACAAAGTCACCCATTGGGATGGGGTGCGTAACTATCAGGCGGCGAACAATTTAAAAGCCATGCAGGTTGGTGATCTTTGTCTTTTTTATCATTCGGTTACGGAAAAGAAAATCGTTGGCATTGTTGAGATTATTAAGGCAGCCTACCCAGACCCCAGCGATGAAACAGGGCGTTTCGTGATGGTCGATGTGCGCTATTTAAAGGACCTTAAAACGCCTGTTACCCTGGAAACTGTCAAAGGCGACCCTAGGCTTTCGAACCTTGCGCTGGTCAAGCAATCTAGATTATCTGTCATGCCCGTTAGTCAGGATGAATGGGCTGTGATAGAAGAGCATTCTTTATGATCCTGAGAGTATGCCAGAAGCATCAAGAATCACTGCTGCAAATCTTAGTTTTTATTTTTTGTCCTTTAAGCTTTTTCTTTTCAAGAAGTGCAACGTGGGTCCTGGCAGCAGGGGGGCTTTTGGGGTTTTTTGTCCTTGGGCGGTCCTTGATCCGGTTTTTTACCCAGCCCTTTATGCTTATAATTCTGGCTTTCATCGCACTTGGGGCCATCAGCAGTCTTTGGTCCCTTGATCCGCTTGGGTCCTTATTTTTAACCCTTCGTCTTTTAGGAAATTACTTACTTGGGGGAAGCCTTTGCGCCCTTTTCCTGAATAGCTCGCAGGACCATCTTCCAAAAATTCTTTTATCTTTTGTTTTGGGAATGGTTTTGGCTTCTCTTCTGATCCTTGGGGACTATCTTTTGGGTAATCCGTGGCAAATCTTTTGCAATACGACGTCGGCAAAGGCTTTTGTCCCCCTTGTCCTGATACTGACTATGGGCGCGTGGCCAGGGGCCTTTTGGTTGTCACGCAACTATCATTACGGGGTTTCCTTTCTTTTTATCTTAGGCATCTTTTGTTTATCGTTCTTGGTTGATTGTGATACGGCCCCTGTTTCCCTTTTGGTTGGGTTTTTGGTTGCGGCATGTGCCTTTGTTTCAGTTCCTGTGGCGGCAAAGATGGGGCAGGTTTTATCGGCAGTTCTGATTTTATCCTTGCCCTTTTTAATGGGGGCCTACCTGACCCCTGATCGCATTCACCAAATTAACGAAAAGATCCACGCATTCAGCCATATTCATCGCCTTTATGTCTGGCATGATATTAGTCAAAAGATTGAAAACAAGTGGGTGCTTGGGTACGGCCTGGACACATCAAGGCATAATTCTTTGGGAGGTGAAATTACGGACTGGCCATTTACAAATAGAAATGGCGATAAGATTCTTATCCATAGCAAGGCAATTCCGATGCATCCCCATAACGCCCCGTTGCAGTGGTGGCTAGAATTGGGGGTGATGGGGGCTTTGCTGGGGGCATTTATGAACCACCAATGCCTTAGGTCAATACGAAGATTTTCAAAGGAGGGGGCTGTCTTTGCCTTGGGGCTTTTTGCAAGTTCCAGCTGCATTGCTTGGGTTAATTTGGGCTTTTGGCAGAATTGGTGGCTTTCCAGCCTTTGGATTGTGGGCGGTTTGATGCTTGCCCTTGGGGTGTTCTTTCAAAGAGGAGTTGACAAATCACCGCGTAGACAAGGCCCTGCTTAGCCAATATAATCATCTTAATCTTTTTTTATAAATGCGGGCATCATGCAAATTTCATTTCAAAGAACAGCAGCACCTTCTAACGGCACTTTGGTTTTGGGTGTGTTTGAGGAAAAATCCCTTTCAAAGGCAGCTCAGGCGATTGACGCAAAAATCCATGGGGCTCTTACCAAGGCTATTGGTAAAAGCACATTCAAGGGGAAAAAGGATGAAACCCTTTTAATTGTTTCCCCCCATGGCGTAGAAAACAGCCAAATTCTATTGATTGGCCTTGGAAATCCTAGGGATCTAAACCCTTTGGCCCTGCAAGAGGTTGGATCCAAAATTATGGCAAGCCTTTCAAAATGCCAAGATGTCCACGTTTCAGTCGACATTGCTGATGATAAGATTAGGAACATGTCAGAAGCTGCAGCGTTTATAGCCTATGGCGTTAATCTTCGGTCTTGGACGTTTGATAAATATAAAACAAAGAGAAAAGAAAATTCACCCTTAAGGGAATTTGTGTTTACAAGTCCAGATGTGGATGCCTCTGAAAAAACTTTTGAATCCCTAAAACATATCAGCGAAGGGGTTGCTCTAACCCGTCATGTGGTTTCTGAGCCGCCAAATGTTTTGTATCCAGAATCGATGGCTGAAATCGCGGGTGAGCTTAAAAAACTTAAGGTTAAAGTCGAAGTTCTTGATGAAAAGCACATGAAGAAATTGGGCATGGGTTCCCTTTTGGGCGTCGGGCAGGGCAGTATTCGCGAATCCAAATTAATTGTTCTTCAGTGGATGAATGGACCCAAGGGCGAACCCCCTGTTGCTGTTGTTGGCAAGGGCGTTACCTTTGACACAGGCGGAATTTCCATAAAACCTGCGAATGGGATGGAGGATATGAAGTATGACATGGCAGGGTCCGGTGTGGTGCTTGGTCTTTTTAAGTCATTGGCCCTTCGCAAAGCAAAGGTGAATGCTGTTGGCATTATGGGAATGGTGGAAAACATGCCATCAGGGTCGGCGCAGCGTCCAGCTGACGTTGTAACCTCAATGTCAGGGCAGACAATTGAAGTTATCAATACAGATGCCGAAGGTCGGTTGGTTCTAGCCGACGCCCTGTGGTATACCCAGGATCGTTTCAAACCACAAATCATGATTGATCTTGCGACCTTGACCGGGGCGATCACAGTTGCCTTGGGGTCTGAATACGCAGGTCTTTTTTCCAACAATGATGATCTATCCAAAAAACTAACAGAGGCTGGAGCTGCGGTTGGCGAGAAATTGTGGCGTTTCCCTATGGGGGATGCGTATGATCGGGATATTGATTCCGATATTGCGGACGTTAAAAATACAGGGTCAGGGCGCGGTGCTGGCAGCATCACAGCCGCACAATTTCTGCAGCGGTTTGTGAACGATGTCCCCTGGGCCCATTTGGACATAGCGGGCACAGCCTGGGAAAAGAAAGATAGACCACTTGTTGGCAAGGGGGCGACTGGTTTTGGTGTCCGCCTTTTGAATGAGTTTTTGAAAAAGCATTATGAAAGGACACAGGGTATATGACCTATATTCATCGTTATTTCCTTCGAATTGGAATTTTCCTAAGTTTAATTCTTGTGACCGTTGGCTTTTTAGGGGCCCCTTTGCGCCGTATCTTTTTTCACAACTTTGCTTTGAATATGGTTATTCTAAGCTGTCTTGGTGTTGGAATTTTTCTCAGTTTCTTTAAACTTTATCGTCTTCAACAAGAACAAAATTGGCTTGATACCTTTGAACAGGGGAAAGAAAGATTTCCTGATGCACCAAAGGCCAAGATCCTCGCTCCCTTATCGATTCTGTTAAGCGACCCCAGTTTTAATGGAACCTTGTCCCCTATGGTTGCGCGATCGATTCTTTCCAGCGTTGAAAATCGTTTGGATGAAACCCGCGATTTGAACCGTTATCTGGTGGGGCTCTTGGTTTTTCTAGGTCTTTTGGGGACCTTTTGGGGTTTGTCTGAAACTATTGGTGCTATAACCGGTGTTATTGGTGGTATCGACATGGGTAGTGGGGATGTGCAAAATGCCTTTGGTCACCTAAAGGCGGGTCTGAATGCTCCATTGACTGGGATGGGTATGGCCTTCAGCTCCTCCATGTTTGGGTTGGCAGGTTCTTTAATCATTGGGTTTCTTGATCTTCAAAACACCAAGGCCAGTAGCGCGTTCTATCACAATCTTGAGGAACGTTTGGCTATTAGCACCAAAGTGGGTGGGGTTATTGATAAATCCTCTCAGGGAAGTGGGCCTGCTTACTCTATGGGGCTTTTAGAGCAAACCATTGAATCGATGGCCAATCTGCAAACCCAAATGCGCCGTTCCGAGGATAATCGCCTAAGTGTTGTTAAAAACATGCAAACGTTGAATGAAAAACTGGCACAAATGGCTGATCAGTTGTCGTCCAACCAGACTGTCATTAAAAAAATTGCGCAAAATCAGGTTGAACTGCAGGAAGGCTTGATTCAAATGACCAAGACGTCGAATCATGCCGGTCATGATGAAATGATCAAGCAGCTTTTAAGAAGCCTAGATACAACATCAAGCAAAATGTTGGAAGAAATCGTTGAAGGACGCAACCGATCAACCCAAGAATTGCGCACAGAAATCAGGGTCATCGCCCGAACCCTTTCAGCAATCGCCAATGGCCAAGAGGTTGCGGCGTGAGGGGGTTTATAAAAGTGAAATCAATTCTAAGCATTCCATTTTTTTATAATTTTCTTCAAAATATCGTGGGTGCCCAAAAAGCACGGAAGAATTTTGTGTCACGTCATCTGCCTCTAAAGCCTGGTGACCGCTTGCTTGATTTAGGGTGCGGTACTGCTGAGCTTCTTGAACATCTTCCAAAAGATATAATTTATCATGGCTATGATCTAAGCGAGGTTTATATTGAGCAGGCAAAGAAGAAATTCCCAAATCGGGGTTCATTTTGTTGCCAAGATGTATCAAAATTAAAAATTCCTGATGAAGACCGATTCGATTGGGTTGTGTCGACTGGTTTGCTTCACCATCTAAGTGATGAGGAAGTCTTAAGGCTTTCAAGCTCTATTAAGTCTTTGCTAAAGGATAGCGGGAAATTTATCACGCTTGATTGTGGTTACACAGAAGGTCAATCTAAAATAGCTAGGTTTTTTGCAAGGCAAGATAGGGGGCGATTTGTAAGGCGAGATGAAGACTACGTTTCATTGATGAAAAAGACTTTCTCGCGGGTTGAGAAATTTATCTATGAGAAACCTCTTCGTATCAGTTACACCCATATCATTCTGGAATCTTCGAATGTTTAAATCAGACTTTTTAGAAATCTCAAGGCAGCGCGGATTCATCCATCAGGGAACTGACCTTGAAGAATTAGATGACCTTTTGCAAAAGGGACCTGTGACGGCTTACCTTGGGTTTGATCCAACAGCGGACAGTTTGCACGTTGGTCACCTTGTTGGAATTATGTGGCTAAGGCTTCTTCAAAAGACAGGCCATAAACCCGTCGTTTTGATGGGCGGTGCGACTAGTATGATTGGTGACCCAACGGGAAAGGATGCCGCGCGCCAGCAGTTAACCAGGGAATTTGTGGAAGACAACGTCGCAAGTATTCAAAAGACCTTCACACATTTTTTTAATTTTGGATCAGGGACAGCGGATGCGGTGCTGGTCAATAATGCAGATTGGCTGGGTCGTCTTAATTACCTTGAGTTTTTACAGGAATATGGACGTCATTTTTCAATCAATCGTATGATGACCTTTGACAGCGTTAAGATTCGGTTGGAACGGGAAGAACCCCTTAGTTTCCTGGAATTTAACTATATGATCCTTCAGTCCTATGACTTTTGGCATCTTTATCAAAAAAACAATTGTGTTTTGCAGATGGGTGGGTCCGACCAGTGGGGCAATATCGTAAGCGGCGTTGAATTAACCCGCCGCATGAGTGGTAAGCGGGTTTATGGACTAACGGCGCCCCTTATTACAAACTCTGCGGGTGTTAAGATGGGCAAAACCTCAGGGGGGGCGGTTTGGCTGAAGAAAGAACGTCTTTCGTCCTATGACTACTGGCAGTTTTGGCGCAACACCAATGACCCTGATGTGGGACGTTACCTAAGGTTATTCACAGATTTGCCGCTGGATGAGATTGAACGGCTTGAAAAACTAGAGGGCGCTGAACTGAATCATGCCAAGAAAGTTTTGGCGGATGAGGCGACGATTTTGGCGCGGGGAGGGGAGGAGCTGTCAGGCATTCATGAAACGGCAGCTAACCTTTTTGAGCAGCAATCCGGCGACATGAGCCAATTACCCAAAGTTATTTTGCATGATGGGGATTTACCTATCTTGATTGATGAGCTTTTTGTTCGTGCAGGTTTTTGTTCCAGTAAGGGTGAAGCCAGACGCCTTATTCAGGGTGGGGGCGCACGCATTGACGATCAACCTATCAGCGACATCAAATCCAGCCTAGAAAAATCAGTGCTTTCTTCCCCTGTAAAGATTTCTGCGGGAAAGAAAAAGCACGCACTGGTTGTCTTGGAAAGCTAAAAGGGAAGTGGTGGGCCCGGCAGGACTCGAACCTGCGACAACTCCGTTATGAGCGGAGGGTTCTAACCAACTGAACTACAGGCCCAGACTGTGGATATTACACATAAAATACCGCTTCGAGTCAACTGAAATAAAACCCGATTGTCATGTCTCTAAGTCAAAAACAATGGGCAGGGAAAGGGTCACTTTTCCTTGCCCGCTATTTTTATAGTAAAAGCGCCATTGACGTACAGCCCTTAGGGCTGATTCTTGAAGGATTTCGCATGTTTCCCTGCCTTCGGTGACCTTAGCCTCAATGACAAACCCCGTTTTATCAACAACAAGCTCAAGGGTCATTTTTCCAGACAGCCCCCTTTCCCTCGCGCCTTCTGGATAGGTGGGCGGTTGATTTGTGGGGTAGGGGATCAGATTAGCAGCACCGCCATCACTTTCAAGGCCGTCTGTCATCTGTGCGCCTGAATTGACGGTTGCGGCTGAAGATAAGGCCCTAGAGGGCCGGGTTCTGGTTGTTTCCAAGGCAGCTTTCTTTTTTACCTGCCCCTTTTCGGTAAAGGTAGAAACAATACCCACTGAAATTAATCCTGTCTTTGGACCCTCTTCGGTTTTTGAAGAAAAATTACTGCCCAATAGCAAAAGCGTTCCCGCAAAAGCCAGGCTGTGAACAAGGAAAGAAATCAGAAGGGCTTTTATCATGTACGCACCCGAACGCCGCAGAAAACAGCAAGCCCAGGCTGGCTGTAACCGGACGGTTCTTCGTAATGCCTATTCAGCGCATTCTCGATACGTCCAAAGAGGTCACAGTGCTTGTTATAGTGGTAAGTTGTATAAAGTCTAATAACCGTCACGCCCTTTTGGTACACTCTGTCATAGGGGGAAAAGCGGGATATATCTGCTTGTTTTCCATTGTAAATGGCGCCCATACCCAATTCCCAAGCTTCATTGATTTTGAAATCTAACTTGGCCGCTACTTTATGTAAAGGGCGACGGCTAAGCTGCTGCCTGTTATTTAAATCCTTTGCGCGAAGGTACGTATGTTCAAGGCGTGCTGTTATTTCTGCGGTTGGTTTTAGACAAACAAATGATTCAAGACCCCGTGTTTCGGCATTATTGATATTCAAATAGGTAAATTTTTGCGGGGCTGTTTGCTGGTTTGCAATCATTCGGGAAATAAGGTTTCGAAAGGCCGCCGTGCCAACCTCAATTTTTGGGGTAATTGTTTGACGAACACCCAATTCATATCCATGACTTTTTTCAGGTTGCAGGTTTGGGTTTCCAGAATTGATATCAAAAAGCTGAAACAAAGCCGGTGCTTTAATGGCCGTTCCGTAGTTTGTATAAAATTCAGTTTTGGTTTCTGGGTGTCTATAGGTTGCACCTGCTTTGTATGTGGTTTCCCCGCCAAACTGGCTGTGTCTATGGTATCTGCCCCAGCCCTCTAATTTAACTCTCTGATGTGGGTTTAAAACATTTCCTAAAAAGACATCTTTTTCATCTGCCCTTCCTTGTATGGGGGATGTTTGGTGATTATCGGACCTATAGGACTGCTGTTCTTTCTCTAGCCCAAAATAAACGTCATAAATATCAGTCACCTTTATTTGATTCACTAGGTCCATCTTAAGGGTTTGGCCCTGGTTGGTGGTTTTGGGTAAAAAGGGCGCGATGTCATTTCCTGATCGGCGTTCTTGTTCCACGTATCCAATACCAAGGGTTGGTTTTAAACGGTCACCGAAGGCCCGGCCTTCCAGTTGAGCTCGGTTTAGGGATTGAAATCCAATGTCTCGCATAGACGGGTTTAAAAAGAATTCATTCACATAGCGTGACCGTGTATGTTGATAACGGTTCCATAAACTGAAATGTAGGTTTGGCGTAAGGTCCGCACCTAAACGAGAGGAGAAAGAGTCCTTTCCATAAGGTTCAGGGCCCCATTGCCGGGCAAGCGTTCTGTGCTGAATGGGGGTTGAGGGGGTTCCCTGTGTCTGCAAATGGCTGAGGTTTATGTTAAAGTCTAGGGCCTTGGCTTTACCTTGTGCGGATGCCGTTTGCTTAAGGGTTTCAAAGGACCCGCCTTCAGTTGTTGCCTTCAGTGATGGCGTGCCCTGTCCCCGGCCTGTTTTCACATGCACAACACCAGAAAGGGCGTCAGACCCATACTGGGCAGCATGGGGGCCCCTTATAACCTGAATCGTTTCGACCCCTTCAACCCCCAGGTTTGCAAAGTCAAAACTGCCATTTGGGGTGCTTGGGTCGTTGGCGCGCATTCCATCGATAAAAACCAGGGTGTCCCCGGAATTTCCGCCCCTTAGAAAGATCTGTGCGGTACGACCAGCACCGCCTTGCTGAACAACATGAACGCCAGGTAGGTCTTTGATGGCGTCCAAAACAGTTTCTTGTTGGTTTGTTTCAAGGGTTTGACTTGTAATAACGGAGATTGAGGAGTGGGGGGAAGGGTCCCGTTTCGCCCTGACCATTAAGGTTGGCAATGTGGGAACGGTGCCAGCATGTCCCTGATTCCAAAACACCAATGCAAAAATCAGGAAAAAGCGGAGCATGCTATATATGGTTAAAAATTTATCTTATTTGCACAATATATAGTGTTTTCTTTCCCTAGGCAAGGCCTTGGAGTTTATACCACAGGGCAGCCTTATGAAAATTTCTTCTACAGACTTACAATCCCAGAGCTTAGTTGAGCCGGGGCTTTGCCGCGCAGTGAAACTTAGCATCAGGGATCTGTTTCAAGAGTTTGCTCTGCCAGATCCCGGGTCATAAGCCTCAGAACCGCAGAAAATCTGCGGATCCGGCTAATGCCCGGGATGACATAAAGAGGATGCGGGACACCAAAGACCGATAGACGCCCCTTTGGCTTATTTTTTGTCCTTGCCGAATTTGGAGAGTAAGTCAGCCTGGTCGCCATATTCTTTCCTGAGCCTTTCTGCTTCTCTTTGTATTCTGTCGTCCTCCAGTCTTTTCTCAAATTCCCTATGTCTTCTTTCTTGCTCTTTTATTCTCTCTCTCTCAGCGATTATCTCATGTATATTTTCTCCTAGAGTTTGAATGAATACTTTTGCTGTTTCTATCTTATCTAAAACAACATCCCCACGAGCAACAAATAAGACTTTTGCACTTTCTAATTGTCCTGATGAATATAATAAATTGCCGTCACTTTCATAAAAAGGCTCATCCTCTGCCGGACGGGGGGCGGAATAAACCATATGTCCTGCGTCTTTATTCGCCCTTTCAGCTTTTGCCTGTAAATCTTTGGCTGCTTTTTCTAGCCTTGAGGAGAGAGGATTGTCCTGCCAAGGTTCCAACTGTGCTGAACCCCCATGACTTTGAGCTTTGGGTTCTGCCCGTCTTGCTAAAGCTTGATGACTTACTGCGTGATGGGGGGCTGCATATGGCGATGGGCTTATATGACTTGTTGATGCCTGATGGGAGGAAGATATTCCGGTTGCTTCACCCTCCTCCTCATCTGCAGGCACTGGTGGCGCTGAATCATAATCATCTTCATCAGAATAAGACGATGCCATAGGTTCGTGATAGCTTTCAGAAGATGGTTCCTCAAAGTGTGCTGATGATGGATACGTTGAAGTTGAGCCACCACTATAAGCATGGGAAGGTGATGCTGCTTTCGGAACTGGATGATGTCCCTGTTTCTCAGCAGGCAAAGGACGATGAACTGGCGCTGCTTCTATAGAGAGCATTGCAGGGGGTGAAATTAGTTCATGGCCAGAAACTGCTTCCCGCTTTCCTATAGCCGCAATCGCATCTTTTCTTTGGCTCTCAGGAAGTGCCATTAGGTCTTTTGCCAAACCAGCTCGTGCAACTGCTGAAGCGCTGTCAAAGTATTCCATCAAGGTTTCTAGTAAAATGTTGATCTGACCTATGCCATCACAAAAAACAGTTAATTCCTTGTTTGCGTTACTTTCTAATTTTTTATTGAGTCCGTTAAGAATTGTTTCTTTGTTATCAAACAGATCGGCATATTCCTTAATTTGGTAGGAATGTGATTCTGGGTCTTTTAACTTTTTGGGATCTAGTTTTGCGACATTATCCAGAAAAGTCTTAATCTTCCAATGTCTATTTCGTCCAAAGGTTCCATCCTTTACAGCTCCGAATGTCTTTCGAACCTCTAAAAGCATCTTGCTTATTCGTTTGATATTAACCCTTTCTATGGCAAAAAGCGTATTATTTTTGCCTTCAGCCATCTCCAATTCATCTTGGGGGGGTAAGATGTCTTCGAACGTTAGCCCGTCTACTGGGCCAATTCTGTCTTTAATATACTCTTCACAATCACCAACAATGACGCCTGTAACCTCCAGAATGTTGCCCATATCCTCTTGGAGTGATCCTCTTAACTTTCCCGCTGCTGCTCTTACGATCTCGATAAGTTCTACAAGGGGGTCGTTAACCTTGCTTATTGTTGAGTTTGAATCTAAATGCAATAGACTAAGGGCTTTTGTTAAGTCCATTAATTTTTGGGATATATAACCATTCTTTAGACTTAGTAATCCCTCCTGAAGCGTTTTAAACTCGTAGTAGACCTTAACAAGACTTTGATCGCATTCGGATTCTGCCTTATCTCTGCTGTCCATATCACTGCCTTCTACGCGCTTTGCAGCATCAAGAAGATGGCGAATCTTTGCACCTGCCTGCAGGTGAGGGGCATCATTATGCCCCCTTTCTAGGCGGTCGACTCGTGCCCCATCTACCGTCATCATAGAATAACGATATGATCTTCCTTCAGGGTCTTTAATAGCTTGATCTGCTACTCGAAGGGCTACTTCGTGGCCAGTCCCTCCTTCAATCTTTACAACAGTTAAAGGTCTTGAGGAATCGCGCGATGCCAGTTGTAACTGATTTGGAGTCTCTGGTTCTGCTGCGTATGATAAACTGACCCCCACAAAGCAGGTGCTAGACAATAAAAGTCCCATTAATTTTGTATATTTTTTCATTTTAAACTCCTTTTTGTTTGCTCCCCTAACCTGGGGAAAATTTTGAATCTCATATCCAATAAATTTAAAGATATCTATTTTTCTGGATTGCCGTCCGCCACGCAAGCTCGCGGTCGCAATGACGTGTTCTCTTCGTCATCGCGAGGCCGCTCGCGGCCGTGGCGATCCAGTGTTTCTCATTTGGGGCGAGTATCCTCACTAAAATTTTCCAACCTGCCATCCCTTATTTTTTCAATGTCACCTAGAATTCCTTTGCCAACTTTGATGGCACCGTCCATTCCCTGTAGGTAATCGTACAATTCCCCAAAGGTAAAATACTGTCTGTCCGCTGCAAAGAATTCTCTCAAGGCATCTATTTGTGCTGATTCCGGACGCCAGTAATAAAACTTCTTATCCCCTACATGGGCAATGAATGAGTACGTACCACCTGTCTGGATAACATCCGGATGAATACAGGTAACTTGACCATCATTATCCCTTTGTTCTGTTGGTTCAACTTTAGAAAGAACTTTTCTTTTTACCCCATTTCTTTCAGAGCCTTTTGTTACGTCCCAATTAATGCTTAAGTCCTGGGCTTTTTGACCCTGATAGAAAATGGTAGCTTTCGTTGTTCCCTTGCCCCCATCAGAAATTGAATCATTGGCGTCAACTTCCATATACTGGGGACGAAGGACGGGGTTGCGATCGCAAACTTCCGGCACCATAACAACAAAATAATGACCTGGAAAAACCTCTGCGGTTATAGAAAAAGTATCTGAACGCGGAACGTCGTATGATCCCAAAACCATGGTATTTGGAAATTTGGCTTGAAGGCCAGCATGAAGTCCGCTTGCTTTGATTCCTGGTGTTCCCCAAAGGTTCTTTTGTGGCTGCCTTTGATACAAAAGCTTGCTAATCACGACATCTTTTGGTTCTACTTTTGGTAAAAACCCTTCAGCATAACCTTTGATCTTGTCTTGAAGTTTACCCAAGTCTTTCAGATCTTTCGTGTACCACGTCCCCGTTTTTATTTCTGATTTATGCCCCGTCAACATATACAGGGCAGATATTTGTAGGTGTCGTTTTTGCTTAGGGGTTAATCTCGGAACCTTATGGGCTTCCTCAAGCTTTTTAAGTTCTGTATTGAACACACCATCTTCCATCGAATGACCAATGGTTAGCAATTCCCGTGCTGCTATGGCTTCTTCATCTTTGGTCAAAGACCTATCCTTTTTAAGGCCCAGACTTCCCGCAACAATGCTTAGCATTCCCGTTTTCTGAGCATCAGCAATAGGGTTATACTTCTTATCTGCATTATTCAAAATACCGCGGTGCGATGTTCCCATCGTTTCGAAAATCTTAAACGCTGTGGGGTTGTTGGTTTTTTTAGTCCAGTCTTTATATTTCTTATTCCAGTCTTCACGAGAATCCTTAGGATTTGAAAAGAAATCCATTTTTGATTTAGGATTTTCAGCAAAAGGCTTTGTTACGTGGGCTGCAAAATCGGAACCCTTCTTAAGGGCTGCTGTTGGAGTTTTTAGAGCAGCCTGGACATCGCCTGTGTCCTTATCGTAGTAAGCATTAGCGGAACCAAAGGCGGCAAACACTAATAAGACAAGGAAATGAGTCATCAGTTTAATCATGATACAGAATCACCCTGGAAAAATTAATTTAGTCTTAAAAATACAATAGCTTAAATTGTATAATACATAAACATAGTTTACGAAAGGTTAATTTTGTAATGTAATGGGGGGTGGGAAAAAGGCATGCAACCCTTCCTTTCCTATGGGTCCTGCCATAGGATTTAAAGGAAAGGCTTTTTTTAAGATTAACCCTAAATCCCCAAAGGGACCCCGGGAAGTTTTTTGGACGGGCGAATGACCATGCGCGTTTTAATCTGTGCGACTTTGTCCATTGTGGAAAGTTCTTGGGACAAGAAGGTTTGGTATGAATCAAAATCCTTAGCAACGATTTTTAAAAGAAAGTCAGACCCGCCGGTTACCAAATAGCATTCCCGAACCATGGGCCATTTTTGGACCTGTTCTTCAAAAACCCTTAGATCAGAGTCATTTTGACTGGTTAAGGCAACCTCAGCAAAAATGGTTACCCCAAACCCAAGAATCTGGGCATTCAAATTCGCTTGATAGCTTTCGATGATGCCCCGATCCTCAAGGTTTTTAACGCGCCTTAGGCAAGGGGGGGCTGAAATTCCAACCCGTTTTGCCAGGTCGACGTTCGTCAATCGCCCGTCATTTTGAAGGTCATTTAAGATGTTTAGGTCAATTCTGTCTAGTTTTCCAATCACTGTAATGTTTCCATTTTTCAACTATTAGGATTAAATTTCAAATTTTGCTAATTTAAAGATAAAGAAAGAGCAACTTTTAGTAAAATATAACAGAGTCAAGGCCTTATGTCACGAGGAATTCCTGTCAAAGCTACTCATAAAGCTGACATCTTATCTTAAAGTGTAAAATGTTTTTCCACTAAAGTTAATAAAATTTTAATAAAAAATAGCGATACTAATCCTAAGGGTAAGATAATTAGGGGAAAAAAAGATGACTGTTTTTTTATTAGATGCGTTGGTTGCATCCTTACTCTTGATGGCGATTACTTTTTGCTGGCAGCTTCATAAGCGGTTGTTTGAAATAAAAACAAAAACATTTTTGGACCCTTTTACGGTGCCCGGTTTGCAGCTATCAAAAGATCTTGAAGTTTTGATCAGGCAGGGGCAGAAAACAACACAGCAATTAAGCCAGGCGATTGAGGAGGCGACAAAAATTGAAACATCCAAGCACGCCGACTCTACCAGGTATCACCCCACTCTTTTTTAGAGGCAATTTTATAAACATCTTTTTGCTTTTTCGTGATAATTTCTCGCTTTATTCCGGCTGACGTACAGACATCCAATAACACATGGCCAGGTTTTCTGATCGGCTTTCGAATTAATCTTTCAAAATTTTTATGGTTCTTACTTTTTCCAACGATTAGATAAGAAAATTTTTCATCTTCAAAGGTTAGGGATGCTTGCTTAGCCATTTTGTGGGACTTTGTCCGGGTTACCCTAACCGAAAAATGGCACCAATCCTTCGTTTGTTCCAAGGGGCATGCATTTTGGTGGGGGCAGGGGGTCAAAACATGTCCGCCCCTTTCAATCAGAAAGCGCCTGGCAGTCATCAGATCCTGATAATCGCGGGGGGTTCCAGGGGTGGTTATGACAAGAAAGCCCCGGGCCGCCCTTAAAGCCTTTTCTAAAACAGATAGCTGTTGTTCTTGGGTTAATTCACCCAAAACATAGCTGAGGATGACAAGGTCATAGCTCTGCGTTGTTTCAAAAGCCACAATATCCCTTTGGATCCTATCAATGGGTTTTGTAAGTAATTGTTCGGCGAATTTGTTCATAAGGGGATGCTGTTCAACATTTGTGATTGTCCGAATGTCTGGCCATAAATCAAGGGCTGCCAGGGCCCCTGTTCCCGGTCCCGCCCCCAAATCAAGAACAGAATTTGGCTTAAAATCTTTTGGAATTTTCCCAAAACACTCAGAGAGAACCGCATAGGTTGAAGGCATTCTTGCAGCAAGGTAAGACCAGATATTGCTTTCTTTGGTTAGGTTACGTGTATTGCCCTTGTTTCGGTAACAGTCACTTAAGACTTCATAGGCGTTTTGAATTTCTCTTGCCTGAAAGGCCTTAAGATGGGAATAGATAAAATCAAGGGCTTGGTCTAGGTGCGGGTGCATAAAATTTGACTAATAATAAAAATGACAAGGTTAACAAGAATAATAGAAGCCCCTGTTGCCAAATTAAAGAAAAGGGATAAGGTAAGTCCCCCTGTTATGCCGATAACGGTAAAGACCCACGCATAAAAAACCATTTGTTCAGGTGTGCTGGCATATTTTTTGGCAGTCGCAGGGGGAATCACCAAAAGGGCAGGGACCAATAAAACACCAATAAACTTTAAGCTGACAGCAACGGTCAGGGCCAAGATGATCATAAACCCTAGCTTTAAGGGGGCTAAAGAAACCCCTTCTGCCTTAGCAAGTCCTTCATCTAGTGTCGATAAAAGAAGCGGTTGCCACTGAAGGGCGGTAAACCCCACCACCAAAATAGAGCATCCAAAAATCCAAAAGAAATCTTGGTTTTGAAGGGTTAATATATCACCGAACAGATAACTGGATGGATCAATACGTAAGCTTGGCATTTTGTTAATTAGAATCATGCCAATGGCAAGGGCACCGTAGGAGGTTATGCTAAGCCACGTGTCTGATGGAAGCCCCCCCCGGTCATCAACAAAAGTTAAAAGAAGGGTGATTGCAATGCATACAATAAGGACACCCCAATGCAGATTGACGCCCAGCATCAAACCAAGGACGACCCCCAAAAGGGCGCTATGGGATAAGGCATCCCCGAAAAACGACATCCGTCTCCAGACCAGAAAACACCCCATAGGGCTGGTGATAAAGGACAGTCCAATTCCAGCCAATAAACTTTGCAGCATAAACGTGCTAATCATGGGGGTCCCCGCAATCGTGCCGGTGATCATGGTGATGGGTATAGGGTATAAGGCTTTGGGGCGTCTTTCCAAAAAGGCCATGATATTCAGGGTCCTGAACAATTTTATCTGGGTGCCCCGAACAGCAAATATGCTGATTAAGGCACACAACATAATTGGTAGAGGCCATAACGTGATGCAGATCATGGGAAACAAGGACAATTCCGCATTTCATCTGATCCCTTAATGTCGATAAAAGCCAATAAAGGTCAGACTGACCAATGACATCAACGCCTTGTGCTGGTTCATCAAGGATTAAAAGCTCTGGCTTTCGAAGAAGGGCGCGTGCCAACAGGACCCTTTGCCATTCACCGCCTGAAAGACTGTGAACGGACTGATTTTTAAGGGCTGGAATTTGAACTTTTTCCAAAGCTTCATCGATGGACAATTCCAATACGTGTTTTTTTTCGGAAAGCTGTAAAAAGCGACTGACCGTTAGCGGCAAAAAGGGATTGATTGTCATTTTTTGGGGCATATAGCCAATTCTAAGATCTTCTTTTTTCTGGACAGTTCCTTGGGTTGGTGTAATTAGTCCCAAAATTATCTTAAGAAGTGTTGTCTTTCCGGCTCCGTTGGGGCCAATGATTGTCAGAATTTCATCTGCTTTGATTGACAGATGAATGTCTTTCAAAGCAACTTTACGTGTTTTTGGATCCTGAAATGAAACATTTAAAAGTTGAGCAAGGGGGGCTAACGCTATCATCTAAAATTTAACTTCGTTTGGATAAATGCCCCACAAAGAAGTCCGCTTTATCCAGCCCCGCAAAGATGTGCCGCTTGGCACCTTGACTTCGATGCGACACCAACTATTTTGACATTCGATGGCTTTTGCAATAACACCAGGTTCCAGCTTGGCAATAACCTTGGCCTTTGGATCAGGGTCTTTTCGAAGGTTTCTGATTTTGTGCAAAATCCAAACCGTTCTTTTGCCAGATAATAAGCTTTTATGAACCCACCCTTGTGTTCCTTGCCAATCGCGAATTTGGCGCCATGTGTCAAATTCAGCAGTGACTTCGACGGGCATTCCCTGGCGGACAAAACACCATTCGGTGGGGTAATTGTTTCCAGGACCAACGTGAAGGTTAACTGCATTCGCCCTTAAGGAAACAAAGCGGGGTATAGGCAAGGCGACCTGTTCTGCAAGCGTCACTGAGATGAAGAGTATGAGAAAAAATACTGTTTTCACAAGCCTGTCGACCCAAACCTTTGTGCGCCGCGGATTGTTTCCTCAAGGTTATCACTTTTTGTCCAGGTCACTTGCGTAAAAGGGGCAATGACCATTTGGGCAATGCGCATTCCGCGTTCAATGGTAAACGGCTCTTGCCCCAAATTAATCATAATGGCGATGATTTCCCCCCGGTAATCTGCATCAATTGTGC
>Ga0007854_10000770_pt1 | contig 20695 bp, 16 predicted proteins | sample CryBogCBH12Aug08_FD_60382 | JGI IMG/M metagenome (GOLD analysis project Ga0007854, IMG submission 60382) | Freshwater microbial communities from Crystal Bog, Wisconsin, USA - CBH12Aug08 | ecosystem: Environmental > Aquatic > Freshwater > Lake | place: Crystal Bog, Wisconsin, USA | collected... | reverse complement strand
GACCAGCCCCGAACTTAAATCTCATTCCCCCCTCAAGTTTTTCCTTCCCCCCGCCGATAGAGGGGTAGATTATGTTTGCAATCATCGGACTTGTCGTTGTCTTCGGTGCCATCCTGGGTGGCTACCTGATGGAAAAGGGCCCGCTGGCCGTACTGGTTCAGCCCGCGGAGCTGATCATCATAGGCGGAGCCGCCATCGGCACACTCCTCATCGCAAATCCGCTGCCGCTGGTCATTAAGATTTTCAAGAGCCTGCTCGGCATTCTTTCAGGCAGCAAATTCACCAAGGATTTCTACCTGGAGAGCCTGAAGATGCTGAATGATATCTTCAGCTTCGCCCGCAAGGCCGGTATGGCAAAGCTGGAGGAGGACGTCGAAAACCCCGAGAAGAGCGCGGTTTTCTCAAAGTACCCCAAGCTGGTGAAAGACCATCATCTCCTGCATTTTGTTTGCGATACGCTCCGAACGGCGGTTTCCGGGGTGGTCCCGCCGCATGATCTGGACGCAATGCTCGAAAACGATATCGATGTCCACCATCACGAGGCGCTGGCTACCGCCAAGGCGCTCTCGACGGTCTCGGACGCATTGCCCGGCCTCGGCATCGTCGCCGCGGTGCTGGGAGTCGTCATCACGATGGGCGCGCTCGGAGGTCCGCCCGAGGAAATCGGGCACAAGGTGGCCGCCGCACTGGTCGGGACCTTCCTCGGCATCCTGCTTTCCTACGGCGTGGTCTCCCCGATCGCGGCCAATCTGGAGAAATCCATCGAGGCCGAGGGACAGTTCTACCAGATGCTGCGTGCCGGTCTGATGGCCTTCGCGCGCGGGATGGCCCCCATGATCGCGGTGGAATTTGCCAGGCGCGCCACTCCGCACGAACTCCGGCCGAGCTTCAAGAGTCTGGAGTCCGCCTGCAAGGGCCCCAAGGCGGCCTGATCGACGAATCCGGCGAAGGACAAGGATCTGCAACATGGCACAGGCTGTTCAACCCATCATCATCATCAAGAGGAAAAAAGGCGGCCACGGCGGTCACCACGGCGGTGCCTGGAAAGTGGCCTATGCGGATTTCGTCACCGCCATGATGGCCCTGTTCATCGTCCTCTGGCTGCTCAGCAGCAGTGAACAGGTCCAAAAGGCTGTGGGCGGCTACTTCACAGATCCGCAGGGCAAGGGCAAGGACATAGGCAACGGCCTTCGCGGTGCGGGCAGCGAGAGCCTCCCGATTCACAAGGACGACATGAAGAAGCTCAAGGAAAAGCTCGAACAGGCCGTCAAGGACACGGGCTCACTCGAAAAAATCAAGGATCACATCGTCATCACCGTAACCGGCGAGGGCCTTCGCGTCGAATTGATCGAGGACGAAAAGGGCACGTTCTTTGAATCCGGCAGCCCCAGCCCGACCGTCTACGGCAAGGATCTGCTCAGTACGCTCGCCGAGGAGATCGGAAAGCTGCCAAACAAGGTCACTATGGAAGGGCATACCGATTCCAGGCCCTTCCTGAGCCGCACGGATTACTCGAACTGGGAACTTTCCACGGACCGCGCCAACGCGGCCCGCCGCTGGATGCAGGAACACGGGGTAAAGCCCGACCAGGTCACCCAGGTCCGGGGCTTCGCCGATCAGAGCCTCCGCGACCCGGCCAACCCCGAGGACGCCTCCAACCGCAGGATCACACTCATCATTCAGTATCAGAAGCAGGAGGGCAAGCCCGAAGAAGCCAAGCCTGAGGGCGGCAGCGGGGCCAAGGCGGAGGGCAAGCCCGGAGGAAAGCCCGAACCCAAGCCGGAGGCCAAACCGTCCGGGCCGGCGGCAACCGCCCCGCCGCACAAATGACACCCGGCCGGCCGGGAGCACCACCGTTTGAAAGAATGGAACCATGGGAACACTGAACGTCCTGGTAATAGGCGCCCATCCGGATGACTGCGAAATCCGCTGCGGCGGAACAGCCGCCCGGTTCGCCCGCGCCGGACACCGGGTAAAATTCGTAGCAGTCACCGAGGGATCGGCCGGACACCACATCCACCACGGTCCCGAAACAGCTCTCCGCCGCCGCGCGGAGGCTGCGGAAGCGGCCCGCCGTTTGGGGATCGCCGAAGTTGAGGTTCTGCCCCTCTCGGACGGGTTTCTCGAACCGACCATGGCCAACCGCCTGGAGATCATCCGGCTGATTCGCGCGTGGCGTGCCGATATCGTCATCACCCACCGGCCGAACGATTACCATGCCGACCACCGCTACACATCCGTTCTCGTCCAGGACGCGGCCTACCTCGTTCTCGTGCCCAGGGTCCGCCCCGACGTCGAAGTTCTCCGCGCCAATCCCGTCTTCCTCTACATGGAGGACGCGTTCCAGAAGCCCTATCCGTTCATCCCGTCCGTAGTGGTCGACGTGGCCCCGGTGTGGGACACGAAGGTCGCGGCTCTCGATGCCCATGCTTCCCAGTTCTATGAGTGGCTGCCGTGGGTCAGCGGCACCTCGGTTGACGGCAGTCTCGCGGGCGGCGTCCCGGGAGCCGATGCCGGCGGCATTCCCGCGGGGCCGGCCGAGCGCCTCGCCTGGCTCGACGGCAAGTTCCGCCAGGCCAAAGTGCAGAATTCGGTGCGCGAGGCTTACCGCGCGCGCTATCCCGACCACCCGGCCGACCGGCCAGTCCTCGCCGAAGCCTTCGAACTCTGCGAGTACGGCCGCCAGCCGGCACCCGCGGAACTCGACAGCCTGTTTCCCCGCTGAGTGATCCCCTATGCTGTAGTACAGGACTTACAGGTTGCGGATTCCCGGGCTCCAGTACAAACACGCAGCGCTCATCGCCGGTTTGGCTTTGTTTTTTCTCGACGCCGTACTCCTGGCAACCGGGACGCTGCCGCTTCCCGCATCCGTGCTGGCCGTCGTTCTGGTTGTGGCGGCCTTCCGTCAGTTCGGAACCGCCCTCATCCGGAGATTCCGGCTCGTCTGGCGTCTTCGAAACCGGTTGATCGTGACGTACATCTTCATCGGTGTCGTCCCGACCGTCCTGATCATCGCGCTGGCCTATGTGGGAGCGTGGGTCGTGGTGGGCCAGGTTGCCACCTACCTCGTGGGCTCGGAACTCAAGCGCCGGGCTCAAATCCTCGAAAACCCCGCGAGGTTTCTGAGCCGTGCCGCGCCTTCGGAACTGGCCCCCATGGTCGCGCAACTCGCGCCCCTGTTGCGCGACCGTGCGCCGGGCCTTCAGGTCATCGTCACCGGACCCGGCCGGTACGTGTATCCGCCGGACAGCAGGACTCCCGCCCTGCCCGAGGGCTGGAACAGCTTCACGGGAATCCTCCGCATCGATACCCGCTATTGGACCGCGTCCATTCTCCGAACCGGAGCCACCACCGCCGCCCTGCTGGCCCCGCTCGACCCGGACGTTCTCGAAAAGCTGGTTCCGGGCATCGGCACGGTCAGTATTACCGGCAGGGCTCCCGGCGCAAAAGGCGGGAACCTAACCGTAAGCTCAGCCGGCTCAGCTCCGCCGGCGTACAATTTTCTCGATACCCAGTTCCCTTGGGGCAACCCCATCGAGGTGGCGTCGTGGGAAAGACCGAACCGCACCGAACGCGCCCTCCTGTCGGTCGACACAAGACTTTCCGCGGTGCTGACGGCCGTTTTCTCGGACCGCTTTGACTTCGCCCAGGGCATCCTTGCCATCTTCCTGGCCATCGCCATTCTCCTCGCCCTGGCTGAACTCATCTCCGTCCTGATCGGCATTTCCATGACCCGCGCCATAACGGGCGCCGTCCACAACCTGTACGACGGAACTCTGAAAATCGGCCAGGGCGACTTCTCCCACCGCATCCCGTCCAGCGGTTCCGACCAATTGGCCGACCTAGCCGCCTCCTTCAATCAAATGACCGGCCAACTGGAACGTCTGGTCGTCGTCGCCAAGGAAAAGGAGCGCCTTCAGTCAGAACTCGTCATCGCCACCGAGGTTCAGAACCAGCTCTTCCCCCGCTCCGCCCCGGCAGCCCGGACCATTCGACTCATCGGAACCTGTCTCCCGGCCCGCTCCGTCTCAGGTGACTACTACGATTACCTCCGCCTCCCGAACGGACACCTCGCCATAGCCATCGGCGACGTCGCGGGGAAGGGGATCTCCGCCGCTCTGCTGATGGCCTCCATCCAGTCGATCATGCGCACCCAGCTCCTCGCCGGAGGAGAGTCCAACAGCGCCGCAGGCATCGTTGCCCAGCTCAACCGCCAACTCTACGCCAACACTTCGCCCGAGAAATACGCCACCTTCTTTCTGGGTCTCTACGACGAGTCGACCCGTATCCTGACCTACACCAACGCCGGCCATCTCTCCCCGCTGCTGATTTCAGCCGAGGGCGTGACCGAGTTGGAGGTCACCGGCACCGTCGTCGGCATGTTCCCGGCATTTCCCTACAAGGAACGTACCGTTTTCTTCGGCCCCGGGGACATCCTCGTGGCCTTCAGTGACGGAGTCACCGAGCCCGAGAATGCCTATGGCGAGGAGTTCGGCACCCAGCGGCTCATCGATTCCGTCCGGAAGAGCCAGGCCGGAACTCCTTCGGAGATCGCCGCCAAAGTCATGGAGGCGGTCCAGCTCTGGAGCACATCTCCGGAGCTGCCGGACGACATGACGGTCCTGATCGCGAAAGGCATCGCCGAATGAGGATACTCACCGCAGCCCAAATGCGTGCTCTGGACCGCGCCACGATGGACATCGGGATTCCAGGCCTGATCCTGATGGAAACTGCGGCCGCCCGCTGCGTGGAGTATATTTCCGAGCATTTCGGACCCGTCCGCGCCCAGCGCATCGCAGTTGTCTGCGGCAAGGGCAACAACGGCGGCGACGGCCTCGCAATCGCCCGCCAGTTGCATGTCCGGCACAACCCCGCAGCTCTCCACGTGATCCTCGCCTGCGACCCCGTCGAACTTTCCGGCGACGCAGCCCAAAATCTGGCGATGCTCCGGGCCTCCGGGCTGACCGCGGTTCGGCACGCCACACCGGAAATGGCCTCCGCGACCCTCGTCATTGATGCCATTCTCGGGACCGGCACGACCGGCCCGGCCCGCGGCGAAGCCCTCGACGCCATCCGGACCGTTAACTCATATTTCCCGTCAGCCAGGATCCTGTCGGTCGATCTCCCCTCCGGATTGGACGCCGACAGCGGGGCCATCCCCGGCGAGTTTGTCCGCGCCGACGCTACCGTCACCTTTACCGCACCCAAGCCCTGCCACGTTCTGCCCCCGGCCGCCAACCATATGGGCGACCTGAAAATCGTCCCCATCGGCTCTCCCGCCTCTCTCTTCGAGCACAACCCGGAGCTCTTCCTCGAACTGGTTACCCCCCGCCACGTCGCGCCCCTGTTCGCTAAGAGACCGACGGACTCCAACAAGGGGCGCTTCGGCCACGTCCTCATCGTGGCCGGTTCGCGCGGCAAGAGCGGTGCGGCGGCCATGGCCGGACTGGCGGCCTTGCGCGCCGGTGCCGGGCTGGTCACGGTTGCCTGTCCCGAGTCAGTACTTCCCGCCATTGCCGGGTACGCTCCGGAGCTCATGACCGAGCCCCTCCCCGAGACTGCCTCAGGAGCGCTGTCGCGTCATGCGCTGGAAAAAGTTCTCGAACTCGCCTCCACCCGTACTGTTGTGGCCGCAGGTCCGGGCATCGGACTGTCCGGCGACACGCGGGAGCTCATCCTCAACCTGTTTCAGGCTCTTCCCAAGCCCTTGATCGTTGATGCCGACGCGCTGAACTGTCTCGCCGGAGAACGGTGGTCCGCCGGTCCCGCCCCCCGCATCCTCACACCGCACCCCGGCGAGATGGGCCGCCTGACGGGCCTCGCCGTCCCGGAAATTCAGACGGACCGCGTATCCTCCGCGCGTGCTTTCGCCACAGAACACAAGGTCATCTTGGTGCTGAAAGGCGAACGCACCGTCACGGCCCTCGGCGACGGTCGCGTTTTCATCAACCCCACGGGCTGTCCCGCGCTGGCGACCGCCGGGACCGGCGACATCCTCACCGGCATCCTCTCCGGTCTTCTGGCGCAGTTCCCGGACGACCCGGCCCGCGCCGCCACCGCCGCCGTGTACCTACACGGACTCGCGGGCGAACTGGCCTCCGCCTCGCTCTCCGAGCAATCCGTCATCGCCACGGACCTGCTTCATTATCTACACGAGGGAATCCGTGCCATCGCAAACAATTAAGACAACTTCCGAGGAGGAGACGATCGCGTTCGGCCGTCGGATCGCCCCCGCTCTCTCGGGTTGTGTTCTGCTCATCGGCAATCTCGGTGCGGGCAAGACCACGCTCACCAAAGGGATCGTCGAGGGCCTCGGTGCGGCCGTCGCCTCGGACGTCACCAGTCCCACCTTTACACTGGTCCACCAATACGCCGAAAACGTCTTCCATATTGACCTCTACCGTCTTGATGAGCCCCGCGAGGTCGAAACTCTGGGCCTCGACGACCTCTTCGCCTCCGGGGCGCTCGTTCTCCTCGAATGGGCAGAGCGGTTCCCCTCCTTGCTGCCCCCCGTACGCACCGAAATACGCATTGAGGCCGCCGACGACGACACACGCACGATCACACTCGAAACCCCGCGCCCGCGCTAGTATCGAAGCATGTCCGTAATCGACCGCCTTGCCGCCACCCCCGAGATTCTGCGCCTCCTGATGGAAGACGTGCCCGAGGATGTTGCCGTCGCCAAGCCCGCGCCGGGCCGCTGGTCTGTCGCGGAGGTTCTGGAGCACATGTCCCACGTCGAAGGACACGTCTTCCGCGCCCGCCTGGACCTGATCCTGGAGACGTCCGGCGCCGAGATGGAACCGTATGACGAAAAAGCTTTCGACGCCGCCGGAACCTACACCGGCCGCGACCCCGAAGACTCCTTCGCCCATTTCGAAGAGCAGCGCGAAGACGCTGTCGAACTTCTGCGGGATCTCCCCGAGGGTGCGCTCGAACGAACCGGCGTCCACCCGGCCCTGGGCGCGTTCACGCTCCGCAACCTGCTCCACGACTGGGCCTGCCATGACCTCGGTCATATCCGGCAGATCGCCGAACTCGTGCGGGCTGGCGCGCTGATTCCGGAAACCGGCCCGCTTGCGGCCAAATACAGCCCGAGGCCCTAGGCGTACAACACAGATCTACCGGGGCCAATGCGGGTGGGCCAGGGCGTGAAACAACCCTAAATAGCGCGGCTGGAAAACCGCCATCGCCGCCGCGAAGAATCCCGTCGCGAGCGCAAAGGCAGCCAGGAACCGCACGCTGTCCGAAAGCGGTTTTTGCGGCAGCCGCGCGTACGCCCACAAGCAGCCCGCCAACACCAGGAAATTGCCCGTAAAGGCAGGCAGGGCAATCATCTGGTCCACGTGCTTCGGTTGCCCGCTGCTGATCCACGCCGCAAGCCATCGGAGCCCGCTCATCACGAAGTTGTTGACGAAGAGACTACTGAAATCCCAGAGGCCGGCCGCCGAGATCCCGATGAAATACCCCCAGCGATTGCGGCGCAACCCGAGCCAGACAGTAGCCGCATACATCCAGGCCTGAAAAAAGTGCAGCCATCGGATGTCCGCCTGAAAATACGCGGACAACCAGAGGATGAAGATGAAGAGTCCGCATCCGCACACGATCAGCCACTCGGGCGCCTTCTTCATGCACGCTGATACGGTGCGTGCGAACGAAAGTTCAGGAAAAGGTTTCCCGTGCGCGCGTGTTACCGGTCCGCCGGGCGCGGCCGCGCTCAGGCAACGCCCAGGAGGGCCGGCGTTTCCAGCGTCGCAACACCTTTGCCGCAACTGCTAAACTGGCGCTGATATCGAAATGGCGATCTCCCCCGGCGACAGACTCGGCCCCTATGAAATCCTCGCCCTGCGGGGCGCGGACGGCATGGGGCAAGTGTGGAAGGCGCGCGATACGCGGCTGGACCGCATGGTCGCGATCAAGACTTCGGCCGGACGGTTCAGCGACCGATTTGCGCGGGAGGCGCGCGCGGTCGCGGCTCTGAATCATCCGAATATCTGCCACCTTTACGACGTCGGCCCGGATTATCTTGTCATGGAGTTTGTGGAAGGGGCTCCGGTCTCGCCGCCCGATTCCCCGCGCAAACTGCTGGACATCGCGGTGCAGATGAGCGAGGGTCTGGCCGCCGCGCATGCCGCGGGGATCGTCCACCGCGATCTGAAACCGGATAATATCCTGACCACGCGGGAAGGCAGAGTCAAAATTCTCGATTTTGGTCTGGCGAAACTGGCCCGCGAGGAAACCGGCGGCGAGGACGAGACACGAACGCTGGGAGAGAACCTGACCGCCCCGGGCACAACGGTGGGCACCATCGCTTACATGAGTCCCGAACAGGCCCGGGGAGAAAGCAATCTGACACCCCAGTCCGATCAGTTTTCGCTCGGCCTGGTGCTGTACGAACTGGCTTCGCGGAAGCGCGCCTTCCGGCGCAACACCACGGCCGAAATTATGACGGCCATCATCCGCGAAGACGCCGAACCGCTGCCCGCGAGCGTCCCGGCGCCATTCCGCTGGATTGTGGAGCGCCTGCTCCACAAGGATCCGGCCGACCGCTACGATTCCACGCGCGATCTTTACCGCGAGCTGAAACAGGTGCGGGACCGGCTGTCGGAAGTGATGTCCGGGGGCATCGTTGCGGCGGCCGAGCCTGCCGTCCCCCATCGAAGCCGCCGCCAATGGCTCGCCTTCGCGGCCATCGCTGCCGTCTTCGCGGCGGCCGGAGTCCTCGCAACAGTCTTCTTCGCCCGCAAGCCGCATGACGCGGCGAATGACCGCTATACGCCTATCGAAACCTCGCTCGAAAATCCGGCCGACGCCTCGTGGTCGCCGGATGGCAAGGCGTTGATCTATACGGCAATGTTCGAAGGCAGGCGGCAGGTCTACGTGCGGTATCTGAACGCAGCGGTCTCCACCCGGCTCACCAGCCTCCCCGGCGTTTTGAAAGCGCTCGGCTGGGCCCCCGACGGCAAACGGGTCTTCCTGGCGGCCGCGAACCCGGCAGGCGGGCGGCCGGCACAGGCCCTGTTCTCGGTCTCGATCGCCGGGGGCGAGGCGGAGCTGCTCATGCCGCTGGACGTCAGCTCCGGAATCGCGGGGCTGAATGCGCGCGTTTCCCCGGACGGAAAGGTTCTGCTGGCGCTCCGCACGGAGCCGGCGGAAAAGAGGACCGCTCTTGTCTATTCCTCGCCGGTGGGAAGTCCGTGGAAGCGTTACCTTCCCGCGCCGTTCGTATGGAAGGGGCTCTCGAACACTCCGGCCTTCGATCTTTCGCCTGATGGCGGGAAGTTCGTCTGTTTTCTGACCGTCGCTGGCGAAAACCAAGCCTGGCTGTTGCCCTTCCCCCCGGGTACGGGCACGCCGAAAAGGATCCTGCAAGGCGAGGAGGGTGTGAGCGTCACGTTCTCCTGGTTCCCCGACAGCCGCCACATCGTGGTGAATACCCCGCGAGGGAATATCCGGTTTCTCCGGTCGCTCGATACGGAGGGGGCCGACAGCAGGGCGGTCACGGGCGGCGTGGTCAACCAGTCGGGCCCCGCGATCTCTCCCGATGGCCGGCGGATGCTGTTTCTGGGGTCCACGAATGAATACCGGATTGTTTCGGCATCGCTGAAAGACGCCGCTCTGACTACGCTGGCCCGGTCGCAATTAAGTATGGGGATGGCGGAGTGGACTCCGAAGGGCGAACGGCTCGTGTACGAAACTTCCTCGCACGGGGAATCCGAAATCTGGCTGCGCGAAAGCGATGGCGCCGAACGCCCCATCCTGAACCAGTCCGCGTTTCCCCCGGGAACGGGCAACAGGTTTATGAACCCTGCGCTCTCGCCGGATGGCGGCCGGCTGGCGGTGCGGTTGTTCCCAAAGAAGGGTCAACCCTCGATGTGGATCGCGTCCGTGGCGGGCGGCACTCCCGTGCGACTGACGAATGACGACGATTCCGTCTTCGAACGCTCCGGAGCCTGGTCGCCGGACGGCACGCGTATCGCTTATTCGCGGAACAAAGCCGGGGTCACGTCGCTTGTGATCGTGAAGACCACCGCAGGCTACGCCTGTGGAACTGGCGCGCACCACCGGGGGCCTGTTGCCCCAGTGGTCGCCGACCGGCGAGTGGATTGCGTATGGAACCGACAGCGGCAGTTGGGCCGTGATATCGCCGGACGGCAAGGACAAGCGGGACCTGGGCAAGATCGACTCGGAGTACCTGACCTTCTCCCGGGACGGCAAAACGCTCTACGGCATACGCGCCGAGGGCGCGCACCATTACCTTTTTTCATTGCCAGTTTCCGCCGGCCAGATGAAAACAATCGGCGACGTCGGCACCGAGTTTGTCCCGCGCGCCTATCTGGCTCCCGGGATCCGCTTCAGCGTGAGCCCGGACGGCGGGAGCCTCCTTTACTCGACGTACACAACGAAGACCGGGCTGTGGATGCTGGAAGGGTTTGAACAGCCCTGACACGCCGGCTGAAGAAGGAAAGCGGGAAAATGATCGAACGTGTTTGCGTGCTTTTTCTGGCTTGTGCCGCGCTATTCGCGCAGGAAAGGCCGGCGACTCCCGGCGGCACCGCCCCGGGCAGGCTTGATGTGTTTGCGCCGCTCATCGGACGCGACTGGACCGCACCGCTGCCCAACGGCATTCTGACAGACACACAACGCTTCGAGTGGCAATACGGCAGGAAATTTATCCGCAACACGCATGCGGTCAAGACCGCAAAAGGCGAAGTCGTCTACGAAGGCGAAACCATTTACGCGTGGGACGCCCGCGCCGGCCGCATCGTGTGGTGGTATTGGAACGTGTCCGGCGGCTATGTTGAGGGCACGGCCTCGATTGGCGCTGACGGCACGATCACGATAGAGGGCCAGAACCACGGCGACGCGAACCAACTCGACCGCACGCGGTCCATCATTCGCGTCACGGGTGACACTTGGACCTTTACCCCGTCGTATGAGCAGAACCGAGTCTGGCACAACGAGCCCATGCGCACCTACCGCTAGGTCGTTCGCACAGGCCCGTCGGTCCGATTTGAAGTCGGCGGAGGCGGTACGATGCCCGTCCCGTTTTCCGCACCTGATGCTGTCAGCGTCCGACCAGCGTCTGATATTTTTCCGGATAGCGCGCGCCTTCGATTCTGAGTTTGGCCGAGGCGCTCTCGATTGCAGAGAGATCTTCGGCACTCAGGGCAACGTCCAGTGCACCGAGGTTTTCGTCCAGCCGGGCGGGCTTCGTGGTTCCGGGAATGGGTACGATCCAGGGCTTCCGGGCCAGCAGCCAGGCCAGCGCGATCTGCGCCGGTGTCGCGCCCTTCGCGCGCCCGATTTCTTCGAGCAGGTGCACCACGGGCCGATTCGCCTTGCGGGCCTCCGGTGTGAAACGCGGCAGGCCTGTGCGATTGTCGTTCTCGCCGAAGACCGTGGTTTCGTCGATCTTGCCAGTCAGGAACCCCCGGCCCAGAGGGCTGAAAGGGACAAAGCCGATTCCCAGTTCCTCGCAAACCGGCAACACTTCGGCCTCCGGCTCGCGCCACCAAAGGGAATATTCGCTCTGGAGCGCGGCAACAGGCTGCACCGCGTGCGCGCGCCGGATCGTGGAAGCGCCGGCCTCGCTCAGACCAAAGTGCCTGACCTTGCCCTGGACGATCAAATCCTTCACTGTCCCGGCGACATCCTCGATCGGCATCGCGGGATCGACCCGGTGCTGATAGAAGAGGTCGATCGCCTCAACCCGCAACCGCTTGAGCGAAGTCTCCGCCGCGTGACGGATGCGTTCCGGGCGGCTGTTGGGAGCGCCTGAGCCGCCGGGACCAAGATCGTAGCCGAACTTCGTGGCAATCACGACCTCTTTTGCAAAAGGCGCCAAAGCTTCCCCCACCAACTCTTCGTTTGTAAAAGGGCCGTAGACCTCCGCGGTGTCGAAGAACGTCACCCCGCGCTCGACGGCATCGGCGAGGAAGGCGATCATCGCGTTTCTGTCCGGTGCCGGACCGCGATGATAGTTCATACCCATGCAGCCGAGACCCAGGGCCGAAACTTCCAGACCGCTCCTGCCGAGCTTGCGCTTTTGCATAATTTTCCTTCGATTGGCGTCAGCCGACGATTTTTCGTGCTCTCCCATTCGAGGATAGCCCTATTCCGCGCTGCCTGACTACTACCGGCCTCGCGAAGGCGCCGGGGACGGGCACGGCTGTCCTTTGGCCCGGCGTGGATCGGAAACAGAACGATAAGCGAACAGGTGGATTGGCGGTGAGTGCATTGCTGATGAATTCACAAGCCAAATGTAATCAATGGATGCAGGTTCGGCTCCCCGGCATGGATTCGACGGTGCCGGGTTCTAAGAAGAGGGGAACTTCTCTCCGGCCGGAAAAAACCCTCAAGAACACTGGCTCGGCAGCCCGAGTACCCTCGGCGGCAATGGTGGATTGCAGTGACTGGAGAGAGGCGACGATCAGTTGCCGAGCGACGATCACGGGCCGAAGCCGCGGTTCACGTCCCAGAGAGGAAAGTGCGGCAGCGCTCCGACGGGATCGCGGATGAACAGAGCGGTTTGTGCCACGCGATCACGCATGCGCTGCTTTGCCGCGGTTCCGACGTCGTGACGGCCAAGTGCCGGAGCCTGCGCTCCCGAACGCACCGCGCCTTCGGGTGGAATCAAACCTTCGGCGATCAGGAGCCTCTCTCCGCGGCGCGGCACGAACAGACCGGACAGAGATTCGCGGAGACGACGGATCTTCTGCTTTCCGAATTGCGTCTCCCATCGCTTTTCGATGGAGGATGTGACGTTGAAGTAGTTTTCGCGCGCAAGCAGGCCGAGCGGGGAAAGGCGAACCAGCTTGCCGCGGCGCGGGTTGGGGCGGATTCCACGACTATGAAAGGTTTAATCTGCCATCCGATGCCGGAGGTCTCCGGAGAACATCCGGTCAAATGCGGGATCTCGCTTTCGGGAATCGGCTGATCGCTGAGGACACGCAGCGTGTTCGCGCAAAGCCACAACGGGACGCGCGACTCGCGTTGGAAATCCAGGGTGAAGGCGAGCAGGAGTTGCGAGAGCAACGCGGACAAAGGCTGCGGAACGCCGTCATTTGTCGAAAGGGTCTTGGTTGATCGTGCCTTGTATGTCGTGTCCAGGTCCCCTAGCCCGGGTAGGCCATGGGGTAGATCCAAATCTATCTGGGCGGCGATGTCTTCAAGCGAGCGGCGGAGTGTCTCGATGTCGTCCGGGCCGAATCGTGCCAACCAGCGGCGCTCGATTTCATCGAACAACGGTGGCCAGATTTCGATGGCCCGGCGGCCTTTTGCGCTGGGTCGAACGATCCAGTCGGAACGAATACCGCGACCGCTGCCCCAACCGTCGCGGAGAAGCCGGCCGCCGAGGCGGTGCGACCGGATAGCGACGGGGCGGTCGTCCGCAGGATCGGCTTCGAGCGTGACAAGACTCCAACGCTCCAAACAGCCCAGTTCGAACTTCAACCACTTCCCAGAAGACAGGGACTGGGCAGCCAAGTTGCGCACGGAGGGGCTAGCACCCGCGAGGAAGCGCATCAGGGTGGACCAAATCACCACGGACAGCGCCGCGCCGGCGTAACCCGACTCGCGCATCTGTTTTTCGAACTCGTTGTCGAGTTCAAGCGTGAAGGCGACCAGTACCTGTGACAGTAAAGCAGACAGCGGTCGGATCGTTCCCGAAGGCATGTTCCACTACTCTATCGCGACTGAAATTCGCCCGGTGGTGAGACAAGCTGCTGATTGCAGGGGCGTAGTTCGAATCTACGACAGGGTGACGCGCTCAATCGAACGCAAAATGCCTTGAAATCAGCAACTGTTTTGTGGCTCCCCGGCATGGGCACGTCTCGAACTCGCCAAGGGGAGCTGCGATTCCCGGACGCGCAGTCATCCTGCAAGCCAACCGCGCGGATAGTCATACCCTCGGGTGACAAAGCAGGACTGACAGCGCACGTCCCGCCACACTCAACCCGCAGGGCGGCAACCACGGACTCCGGTCGAACCTCCCGGAGCGCTTGTATACTGAAACCTTTATGTCGAACGCCCGCCAATTGGCCATCTTCTTTGGCATTGCGTTTGCGTCTTCGTGGCTCATCGAGGCCTGCATGATCCTCATGCATCTGCGAATTGAGTTCATCATCTTAGCGACCCTGGGACCGACAATCGGAGCGGTCGTTACGCAACGGCTGGCATACGGGGGCTATCGGCCCTGCCGCCTTAACATCAGTTGGCGGAGAACGTTAGCCGCGGCCGGCCTCGGAATTGCACTTGTGGTTGTTTCGTTTGTGATCTTCCCGTCACTGGCCACGGTCAATGCGCGGGACCTCCGCTGGAGTGCCCTGGTCTCCCCTGGTTCTTACAACTACTCCACGCTGCTTGGCGGACCCCTGTTTGAGGAACCCGGCTGGCGCGGGTTTGCCCTGCCTCGGCTGCAGGCCCGTTTGGGGCCGTTGCCCGCGGCACTCACGCTGGGGATGATCTGGGCCGCGTGGCATCTCCCACTGTTTCTATACCCCGGATGGACGACTTTGCCCATCTGGCTGTACTTTCTGCTCGTGCTGCCTGTGTCAGTGATGTTGTCTTTTGCAGCGAATCTCGCCCGATTCGGTGTCATCGCACCCATTCTGCTGCACGCAGCCTTTAACTCTCAGGGTCACTACTTTGCGGGACTCTTTGTTCAAGCGGGCCCGGGCACGGGCGGATTCCTGCCCCTCCTGGCGCAATACATGCATATTGGAATGTCGGTACAGTTCAACGCGTTGGTTGTGCTCGGCGGCTGGACCGGAGCGGCGGTGCTCACTCTTAAAACCAAGGGCCGCCTGGGAACGGGACGCGGGAATTAGTTCAACAGGCAGCGAGGCGGGAGCGGGCCTGCGGAATCGTCCTGTTCCCGGGCGAAATCATTTCGGATAGTAAGCCCCCGGGACCTGCTCCGGTTTGACGTAAGGCGGCATCCAGTAGGCGCTCCGGCGCTTGAAGACCAGAGGCGTGTCCGGATACCAGTTCCGCCATGAAGCGGGATCCGTGGTAACGGAAACAGATTTACCGCTCTCTCCGACGCCATTGACCGCGGCCACGGCGTACTCGCGGAGAACAGGCCTTTCCGCGGGCTGCCGCAACGCATCGGCTTCGAGACCCGGCTCTGCCACCGCCGGGATACTGCCTTGCACAGAATCGCGCCAACTGCGTCCGGTGCCGCGATAGACCGCTTTCCATTCCCCCTGGGCCGATTCCCGCCGGTACAGCACGTATTCGCCCGCTCCCAGAACCTCGCCCCACGTCGCGGTAATCGAGTCCTTCGCGAGTTGCAGACGCAGGCCGGCCGGCGGGCCTGCGGGCTTGCCCGTCAGATACACCGGATAATCGCGTCCAGGACGACTCTCCGTCGTTCCATGAAGCGCGATCACGCGCAACTGCAGCTTCTCCGGCGCAGGGCCGCCCCGAAGCGCGAACTCCGCCGACTCCGATGTCCCCGCCGCCGCCCACGTGCTGCCACCGTCACGGCTGCGTTCGATGCGATAGCCAGTCGCGGAGGCGACCGCAGTGAAATAGACCGTCACCCCGTCCTTCGTGACGAGTGAGCGGGTTATCTCGGGCGCAACGGGCACCGTGGAGCCGGACGTCAGCTGCCAGCGGCCTGCGCCGGGCGGCAGCCTGACCAGAATGCTCCGGGCATCGGCCCTCATCGTGACCGAGGCGCCATTCACAAAGATCCGCGCGCCGTGCGGTGTCTCGCCCGGGAAAGTGATGGTGAGGTTGCCACCGGTTCGTGACGCGAACTGCCCGGACACCTCGTCGGGCTTCAGAAAAACCGCGCTGATCCCCAGCGAGGGGTTATCCACGGACAGTTGCATCTGCCGGTTGCCGATCAGCGCTCCGCGGAACAGATTGAGTTCCGTGGATCCATTCCCGCGTTCGCGAATCACACCCGCACGGCCGGAAAAGACCCTGCCCCCTTCGTCCGATCGGAAATCGCTCCGCTGCTGATAGAGGTAATCGCGGCCTTCGGGCAGGACCACTTCGACGACTGCCTGCTGCCCCCGGCGATTGACCGTGCCGCGTCTCACCTCATCGCGATGAGAGACCAGCATCATGCGGTCGCCGGAGCCCTTGTAGGGTTCGAAACGAATGCTGTCCGAGGACACGGTCCGGTGCCCTTCCACCGTTGTGTTCTGGGTGGTTCGATAGGACACCTCGCCCCGCATCGGGATGATATTGGGCATTCTGTCCTCGCCCTTCACGGTGTTCCAGGACACGCGCGACGGCCCGTTTACCGTGTCGAACGTGACGACGTAGTCATGCCCGACCAGCATCACGGAGCGGGCTTCATACTCCGGCCACGAGTACGCGTCCGGTCCGGGGCGCGCCAGGATTTCGGCGAACTGCGCGCTTCCCAAATCGTAGAACGGCTCGGTCAAATCATTCATGCCGATCCCGCGGAACGTCGAGTCCTTGAAGACTCCCGTGTTCGACGTCACTTCGGCATCCGTGCCATGCCGGTCGCCAGCGTCTTCAGTGAGGTGTCCGGCGTAACTGTTCCCGGCCGCGTAGTAGTAAATGTCGCCTCCGCCATTTTCGTTCCCGAAGCCCCAGCGGTAATTCGGGCCTTTGTCGACCTGCTGGAGGTAGACGGCAATCTCGTCCGGCGTATCGACCGCGGCGCGCAGGACAACCCCGTAGCCCGTATATTTGGCGCTGCTCAGCCGCGGGTTGGTGCCCAACGCCAGAAAATGCTCCGTGGCCGCTGGCGAGATGTCCTCGAATCCGAAGAAACTGCCGACTGGACGGCGGTTGATCCACAGCAGGTGCTCGGCAATCAGCGGCGCATAGTTGCTCAAGGAACGGGCAAGACTCTCGACGGTGCCCGGTATCTGGCGCCGCGCGGAATGCGCTCCCTGGGGCGGATGGACGCGCTGGAAGCCCTCTTCCGGAGTGAGCGGAGTGCCGGCGCGAAACTCGAAGGGCCTGCCCTCGGAACCCAGCTTCAGCGGGGCCGTCACGATCCCGCTGAGGTACTCTGCATGCAGCGCCATTCCGGCGGAAGCCAGACGGTCCCGGCCGTCAAACAGCAGTCCCAGTTCATTGGCCCTCGTCAGGGGTTCGAGAAACGCCCAATTGTAGGTGCCGATGTTCTCCGTCCACCGTCCACCTTTTGCGTCCCATGCGGGGACGTCCGGCCGCACGTAGAAGATGCCCGCCAGTTCCGCAAACTTTTCCCACTGGTCGGCCCATTCATGCGCCATGGGATGCTGGGGGAAAAGGTAAGCGCCCGCCATCAGCGGATACTTCCAATCGGCCATGAAATTCGGATGGCCGCCCAGCATGTGCCGGATCGGACTGATCTCCTCGCGTGCCGCAAGATAGCTCTGGAAAAGCAGCAGGGCAGTGGCGCGCTCGCGGGTGTCCGCCCGCATCGACTCCCGATACTGGTTGTATCCGGGCACAATCCACTGGCTCATTTGCCGCATCGAGACCGGTGAAAACCAGTTGCCTTCCACGTGAAGCGCCTCATGATCTCCCCACAGCGCCTTCTCATACGCTGCGAGACTTGCCAGCGTTTTCGCGAAGCGGCTGTTGGAGGGCATTTGGTATCCGGCGGATTTTGGAGCCGTATCGGGATATTCCAGCCGCCAGTCCTTGATCACGTCGAGGCTCATGCCGCCATAGCGGCTGTTGATCAGGGCCATCATCGTGTTGCCATTGACCACGCCGCGGTTCGCCAGCGAAGCCTGTGCCGACGCGGAGTCTTCTTCGCCGCCGAACCGGCGGAGCAGTTCATGCTGCGCGGGGTCCTGCTGATTGTAGGCCGCGATGCCCAATTGCCGGCTCCGGCCCGCCAGCGGCAAGAGCCACTCCAGCCGGGCGTTGCGGTAACGGAAACGCACGCTCTGGGTGTCGGAGGCCGCCCAGATGGAGTATTCCCCGTCATCCCATTTGGAGCCGTCCAGCACCGCGAGGCCCACGGTCCGCCCCGTGCCCGCATGGGAGAACTCGGCGGCCGTACGGCTGATGGTTGCGTCGGCGGAACAATGGCCGACGCGGAAATAGAAAGCTTCCGACAGTTCCTCGACCGATCCGGGGCCGGTGAAGTGGGGGTCTTCCCCGCGGAAGTAAAGGGTGCGCGGCTGGTCTATTCTCTCTTCCGGACCCCGGTGGGTGAGCGGCAGACCGGTCCACAGGAAGCGGAACATCGCCTGATCTCCGGCCGACAGACCCGAGAAGGCCTCGGTCAACTCGACGAAGCTGCTTCCCCTTGCCGCCTTGATGGTCGCGGTGTAGCGTGCCCCGCCATCAAAATCGTAACCGACCCGCGCGCGCGCAAACAGCGGTCCCTGATCCAGAATCTCGGTTGTGATCCTGACAACCTTCTTCTTCGGCGAATCGATGAAGGACTCGCCCACCCAGCCTTTCCCCTCATTCACCGACATGAGCGGCCCCGGCGCCTTCTGCCCCCCAGCATAAGGCCGTGAGCGGGGAATCCGCACTTTCAGAACTCCGGTGTCGAACACAATGCCCGCGTCTTCGGACCCGGCCAGTGGGTGTCCTTCCGTACCGGCCGTAGATCCGGCAGCCGCCGTGCGCAGCACGAAGGATCGCCGTCCGCCTGTGGGGAGATCCGCAAAGAAGCTCACGGTTGCGGCCACAATCGTCCCCCCTCTCTTTCGGATATCGGAGACCTGCACCGGCTCCGGTTTGCCTGTGCCCTCATCCACCAGAGTCCACCGCTCAACCGGCGCGGAAGGCCCGGGCAGAACAATGTGATAGTTCAACAGCGTTCGCGGCCACCAGAAATGCGGGTGCTTCGTGCGCTCCGCCAGTGCGAAGCGGACCGTGCCGTCGCCCGCGGCCCGATGCAGGTAGGGATTTGTCTGCCCGGCACCGGAGGGCGCCAGCCCGCACAGGAGCGCCACGCATGCCGTCAGCCGGTACAATGCGGCTTTCATCGCGCCGCCACAATCCGGAAGGTTCGTTTCACCATCACGGCCTCCTGGATCTTCGGTTCGGCGCTGCGCCCCCATTGCCATGCGGCGACGGTCACCGTGACCGGAAGCCGCGTGCGCGGCGGGAGTTTCGTAAACACCAGCATGCCGCCCTGAACCATCGCGGGTCCGGCGACCACGAAGAAACCGACCGGCAGCCCGCTATCGGCCCGGGCCGCCAGCGGGATCGACCGGGTCCCCGCCGTTACGTCCGCGATCGGCGGGAACGTGATGGACTGGGCCTTCCCTTCGCGATTGCGCCGCAGGTTGATGCTGACGGGCTGGACTGCCGCGCGGATGGAATCCGTGCCCCCCTGACGCGCGGCCAGAAAGACCGGACTCTGGGGAAACGAGCGATCCAGCGCAATCTGAAACCGATCGTTGCCGAGGGGCGATACGGGACCGCAGAGCCACTCCATGGACGGCGTTCCGGAAGCTCTGGCAAGCGGTTCGCCGGCGTCTGCAAAATTCCCCGGAATCCTCTCCAGCATCACGGGCCGCAACGTGAAGGTGATGCCGTCCTCTTCCATCTCGGGCGTCAGATCGGAAATTCCATTGTGGGTGAAGGGCGCGATACTGCCTCCGGCATCGGCAAAGGCCGGCAACTGGCTTTCGGCGTTCCAGTTGATCGCGGCGAAGCTCTGTGCCTCTCTCGCGCCGGCCCCGTCGGAATACCATGGCAGCCCGCGCTGGTCCTTCGCCGCTTTGGCGTAGGCAATGGCCGGATGCTTCTCGTGGCCGGGAACCGGAAGATCCGCGACGTAGCCCCGGTCGAGAGAAAGCGGCCGCAGGGCCATGCTGCCGTCTTTTGACAGACGCGCCTTCGCCATCCGGTCAATGTAGTGCGCGAAATATCGAACAAGCCGCTCCGAACATTCGAAGTGTCCGCTGTGGCCGTCAATCACGAAGCTCACCGGCCAGGCCGGATTGTCCTTCCGCTGTGCGAGCACCGATTCGTAGGGACTGACGTCCTTCCACCGCTCGCGGAGATCGGCCTTGTCCTGGGTCCATTCCTGGGCCGTGCCGTGCGTAATGAGGGCGGGCGTTGTCCGGTTCTTCGGTGGAAAGTGGGTGTTCTTGATCCAGATTCCTGCGATACATCGCTCCGGAGCCGCCTCCACCAGGGCATCCACCATCATCAGATGCATCGACTCGCCCATCGGCAGCCACGGCACGGTTGCGACTTCGTCGTAACCGGAGACCTTCGCCAACCCGTCCAGCAGTTGCTGCAGGAACGCCACGATCTTTTCGGGTTCATTTTCAGTGCCCGTTCGCCGCCAGAACGTCGGAGTGATCCAGACAATCCCGAGATCATTGCGCGCACACACCTCCCGGATTGCCGGATGGCCGGCGAGCCTGTGCTCCGGCACGTTCTGTCCCAGAATCAAAAGGCCGCGCAGGCGTTTCGATTTCTCCGGAATCCAAAGATAAGCCGTCGCCTTTGACCTGGCGCCGTCCGCCCACGCCGAGTAGTCGCCGCTCTGCATGAACTGAAAGACCTGATTGACAGGAGACTGGCCGCTGGCCGCGGCGGCGGCGCAGAGCAAGGCAGGAATTACCTGCGTCCATGGGTTCCGCAGCGTCATTGCTTGGTCGTGTAATGCGCTTAGTCGTGTAATGCCGTATGATCGAGCCAGACCGAAATGATGTCGGCCCAGAGATGTCCGTGCGCGAGGAGGCCGCTGGCGCTGAAGTGCACCCCTTTCCCATTGTTTTGCCGGTAGTCT
>Ga0007854_10000769_pt1 | contig 20746 bp, 17 predicted proteins | sample CryBogCBH12Aug08_FD_60382 | JGI IMG/M metagenome (GOLD analysis project Ga0007854, IMG submission 60382) | Freshwater microbial communities from Crystal Bog, Wisconsin, USA - CBH12Aug08 | ecosystem: Environmental > Aquatic > Freshwater > Lake | place: Crystal Bog, Wisconsin, USA | collected... | reverse complement strand
GTGAACTCAATGTCATTCCTCTCGTAGAGCATCTCAACGACTTTTTTGAGCATCTCACCCCGTGTAATCCGCTCGCCTCTTTTCAACGTCATCACCATTTGCTGGAAATCCTCAGGAGAAGCCAGTCCGTAAATGCAGGAAACGCTGGAGACCACAATTACATCGCGCCGTGTCAGCAGGGAACTGGTGGTGGAGAGACGGAGGCGTTCTATCTCCTCGTTAATCGAACTATCTTTTTCAATGTAGGTGTCGGAACGTGGTATGTAGGCCTCAGGCTGATAGTAGTCAAAGTAGCTGACGAAATATTCAACTGCATTGTCTGGGAAAAACTGCCTAAACTCTGAGTAAAGTTGCGCCGCAAGCGTCTTGTTATGTGACATGACAAGAGTCGGACGATTCAGATTCTGGATAATGTTAGCCGCTGTAAATGTCTTTCCGGAGCCTGTCACTCCCAGCAGGGTTTGATAGCGATTTCCGGTGCGAATGGATCTAGTTAGTTTCTCGATTGCCTGGGCCTGATCGCCTCTTGGGCTATAATCGGATCTCAGTGCAAATTGCATAAAATAAATAGTATCAGCTTTATATGGCTTCTATGCAACTTGAGGGATGATCGAACTTATCTGGCTGAGGGATAATGAAATTATTGCTGCTGGCAGCCGTCTAGTTGGGTCCTAGTAACGAGACAGTTGAGTTTAACGGATGAGCAGATATTAACGATGTCTGCCCCTGATTCATGAATTTCATGCTTGGTGTCACGAAAATCAAACTCTTGTCTCTTTTGGGTCGCATTGTTCTGGCCTGTGTATCTAACACTCTGGTGTGTTTGCTCTTCAAAAAATGCCTCAGCTCCGTGTAGTTTAGTTAGTCAGCCTAGAGAAACAATCAACGCGTCCAATATGCCCCCCATAACACCATCCGGCCAACCGCTGCCATCTTCAGATCAGGGAGGTAATTCTGGTCGCTTCACATTCAGTATCATGACGTCCCTCTTCTTCGTGTGGGGATTCATGGCGGTCTTTAATGATATACTGATTCCTAAGTTTAAGGAGGCATTCGCTTTGAATTACTTCCAAGCAATGCTAGTTCAGTTCTCCTTCTTCGGAGCCTACTTCATCGGATCTCTCCTCTATTTTGTAACTTCTGTGCTATCGGGCGATCCCATCGCCCGATTTGGATACAAGAATGGGGTAGTTGTTGGATTGATCATCTCTGCCTTCGGGAGCGGGTTGTTCTATCCAGCTGCTGTTATGGCCTCTTATCCACTTTTTTTGGGCGGTCTCTTTTTGATCGGAATCGGTTTTTCGGTTCTTCAGATAACGGCTAATCCCTATGTGACAATCCTTGGACCTGAGGAAACCGCTTCCAGTCGATTGAATCTCGCACAGGCTTTCAACAGTCTGGGAACGACCCTCGGACCCCTGATTGGAGGGTGGCTTATTTTCCATTTTTTCCATGTTGAAGGCAGTCATGGTGCGGAGGCTGTAAAGATTCCGTATCTTGTTTTCACGGGAATTTTTCTACTTTTGGCTCTCATCTTCTTTTTTATCAAACTTCCTAGTATCAGCGGAGAGAAGGTGGAGCATGGTGCAGGTGCACTTAAATATCCCCATCTTGTCCTCGGTATCGTTGCGATTTTTATGTATGTAGGCGGTGAGGTTTCCATAGGCAGCGCCATCGTAAACTTTCTTGGTCACCATGATGTGGCGGGACTTGCACCGGCTGAGGCAGCAAAGTTTCTTAGTTTTTATTGGGGCGGGCTTATGATCGGCCGATTTATGGGAGCTGTCAGTCTGGGCGATATGATACCTAGAAGGAAGACGCTCCTGATGTGCGTGATTCCGTTGATCGCTCTGGCCTTGATCGCATTTATCACCGGAGCCTCCACGGCCATCACCTATGCGCCGCTACTCGCAATCTGCTGGATTGGGTTTCAGTTGGGAGGATGGAAGCCCGACCGAACACTGGCTCTTTTTTCCGCCATTATAGTTTTTCTTATTATCTCAGCGATTGCGTTAGGCGGGCACGTCGCTATGTGGTGTATTCTCGGTATCGGACTATTTACCTCGATCGGATGGTCGAATACCTTCTCTTTGGCCATAGATGGGCTTGGGGATTTCAAGAGTCAGGGATCTTCACTTCTCGTAATGGCCGTCCTAGGGGGGGCTCTGCTTCCACCGTTGCAGGGGGCTTTGGCGGATCGTATTGGATTAAGACTATCATTCGTCGTTCCAATGATTGCCTACAGTTACCTGGTGTTTTATGGCCTCGTTGGATGCAAGCTCGGCAAGAAATCTTTGAGCGCAGCCTCACCTTAGAACGCACTATCCGTTCTGGAGGCATGATTTCTGCTCGCCGCTAGCTCTCCATTCTATCTGGTTCTTTCTTTGCCTTAAGCATAATGCTCAATGATGCAGAAACGACTGCTTGATCCCACACTCTTGCCCATCCTCGAAAAAGTCGAGGCCGGAGAGCGTCTGAGCGAATGCAATGGATTGGAACTCTATGCGTCGCCAGATCTTAACGGCATAGGCTTCATGGCCAACATTGTCCGAGAGCGAAAAAATGAAAATGTGGCGACGTATGTTTTCAATCGTTACATTAATTATTCCAATATCTGCATCTTAAGTTGTCAATTTTGCGCGTTTAGCGCAAAGAAACGCGATGATCATGCCTTTGAGATGGCCATTGCGGATGTGGCTGAGAAGACACGCGAGGCTTGGGACAGTGGTGCCACCGAGATCCACATGGTCGGGGGATTACACCCGACTCTTCCTTCTTCTTGGTATCTCGATCTTCTCAATGCCATGCGTGAGGCGGCCCCCGCAATCGTCCTGAAAGCGTTCACCGCCATTGAGATTCGACATCTGGCCGATCGTATATTCAAAAAACCGCTCCGTGAAACTCTGCTTATCCTACGTGATGCAGGTCTTGATTCCCTGACAGGCGGGGGAGCTGAAATCTTCGACCCCGTTGTCCGAGATACGATTTGCCGTGGCAAGGAAACCGCTGATGAGTGGCTAGAGGTACACCGAACTTGGCACCAGATGGGCCAGAGGAGTACGGCCACCATGCTTTATGGACATGTCGAGACAGCAGCACAACGCATCGATCATCTTCTTAAACTTCGATCCCTTCAGGATGAGACGGGCGGGTTCACTGCTTTCATCCCGTTTGCTTTTGTTCCTGAAACTACTGAACTAGCGCATATCCGTCCTGCCTCTGCAATAGATGAACTGAAGAACCTGGCCATCTCGCGTCTTGTACTGGATAACTTTGACCATATCACGGCCTATTGGATCAGCCTCGGTTTGCCACTGGCTTCCATTGCTCTCAACTACGGTGTTGATGACCTACATGGTACCATCAAAGAGGAAAAGATATTCCACATGGCTGGTGCCAAGACCCCGCAACAGCAGACCATAGTATCCATGGAAAAGGCCATTCGAGAGGCAGGTAGGCAACCAATGCAACGAGATACTTTTTATAAGAGAATCAAGTCTACTCACCCAAGAAATCCCGTTGGTACGCTAACACCCGAAAGAGTCCAGTCATGAGGGTGGGTGAGGGAGAGGCACCCGTAATTGGATGTGTTCCCTACCTGAATGCCCGTCCACTTGTTGAGGGGATAACGCTCCCTATTGTAGAGTTGGTTCCGTCACTTCTTTTCCAGATGTATAAACAAGGAAAATTAGATGCTGCACTTCTCTCTTCAATAGATGTTATATCTCTTCCTAAAGCTGAAGTTGTCGATGGGATATCAATAGCATCACGCGGTGATGTTCATAGCGTTATTCTTGCCTATACCGGTGAGATTAGGGCTATCGAGACAATTATATTAGATCCAGCTTCTCATACCTCCAATGCACTTCTTCAGATTATCCTTGAAGAGTTCTTTCAAATGAAGCCCACATATGTCCAGAATACAGATTCGATCACCTCTGAGTCACCCCCGTTGGCTCCTCGGCTTCTAATTGGTGATCCAGCTATCTCCTTTAGAAAAAGGACATCTAACCCGAAAATTCATTTTCTCGATCTCGGCAGGGAGTGGTTTTGCAAAACAGGACTTCCGTTTGTATTTGCTATGTGGGCACTTAAGAGAGAATTTACTAAAAAAGAAGAATTATCATATCTCCTTTTTGAGTCCAAGAAGCTGGGCCTTTCTCAACGTTCAGAGATTGCAGCGCGTCATTCCGATCCATCCTTCGCGCTACATTACATGACCGAATTGATCCGTTATGATTTGGGGGACGAGGAGAAGCGCGGATTGGATCTCTTTGGCAAGTTTCTTCAGAAATATAATATTCCTTCGACTGAGATCCATTCAATTACGTATTACTAGAACATTAGTAGATGGTCGCTTTGCTTAACATCCCAAATCCGTATCTATTGAATTAATGCAATTTCTGGTCCACACCCAAAGGACTGATAAAGGCATTCCTTCTGGGGATTGAAAGACATTTGCGCCTGCGCGAATGAGAGTGAAAGTCACGCCTCATCCATGCTAGGTGCAGCGATTGTTTTGGAATACAAGGGTTACAGAGAAATAATTTCTTTGAGAAACTCTGCCCAAAGTACCGGAGACGGAAAAACTCTTCTTATTCACCTCTAGTCACATGCCGGTATCTCTGTTACTCAAATGCCCGTGAATAAAACCAAACGCTTGACCACGATTTTGCCTATCGTGCTGGTACTTCTCCTGTCATCTCCCTCATGTAAGAAGGAGGTTGAGCCAACTGCGGTTCATCCACCGATTCCGGTGATTCTCGGAGTAGTGGAACAAAAAGATATGGCAAATAAAAAAGAGTGGATTGGTAACCTTCAGGGAACCGTCACTTCTTTGGTAAAACCGAATGTTTCCGGAAACATCATCCAGCGTTACTATACGGAAGGAAGTGTTGTTAAACAGGGAGAGCCACTCTTCCAGATTGATCCAGCTCCTTTTCAGGCAACGCTTGACCAAGCGAAGGCAGACCTTGCATCAGCACAGGCTTCGGAGACCAAAGCCCAGCAAAATTTCGTCCGCTACCAGAGTCTCTTCGCAGGCAAGGTGATTAGCGTGGAGGAATTTCAGAACCAACAGCAGACGTATCAGGCTGCAGTCGCTCAGGTTGCCGCTAAACAAGCTGCAGTACAATCTGCTCAAGTGAATCTTGATTTTACAAAGGTAGTTTCCCCGATCGATGGTCTCTCGGGCCTGGCAAATTATGAAGTTGGCAGCTACGTCAGCCCTCAGTCGACACAACCTCTGACGACGGTTGTAGCGATTGATCCTATCAAAGTGGTCTTTCAGGTTGGTCAGGATGATTACCTGAACTTTATCAGTGCCGGCCTGAAAGATCCTACGGCATCCGCAGATGAGAGAAAGGAAGACACTGCCAAGGGAATGAAAATGATCCTCTCAGATGGAGTAGATTATCCTCAAAAGGGCGTATTCAGAGCAGCCAACAACCAGATTAGCACCCAGACCGGATCAATTACCGTGGAGGGTCTATTTCCTAACCCAGGGATGCTTCTCAGACCGGGGCTTTTCGCCCGCGTGAAAGCAACCCTAGGATTCCAGAAGAATGCCATTGTAGTCCCATTAGCAGCAGTCAGTACGGTTCTGAATCTTCATCAACTTGCCGTTGTTGGACCCGGCAACAAGGTTTCTATAAAGAATGTCACCCTCGGCATGACCACGAGAGAAGAGGCGGTAATCCTTTCTGGGGTTAATGCGGGCGACAAGATAGTGGTACAGGGGATACAGAAAATGACCGAAGGCTGCATTGTTATGCCACTGCCGCCGACTGGGTCGCCCCCGCCTGATTCCAGGGTCGGTGGATCTGCTTCAGAAATCAGTGAGCAGACCAAGACTCTTCCGGCTTCCTCTGCATCCGTTGCGAGTCCCGCAAAGGCGGCCACCCCTTAGTCAGGTCACAGGCCCCACGCCAATGCCGAAGTTCTTCATCAACCGGCCCATTGTGGCCATTGTTATCGCCATTATCACGGTTCTGGTGGGATTAGTCTGTCTCGCAGGTCTGCCGATCTCGCAGTATCCGAACATTGTTCCTCCTCAAATTCAAGTGTCTGCCTCCTATCCAGGTGCGGATGCCATGACGGTGCAGCAGTCGGTTGCCACCCCAATCGAACAACAGGTCAACGGTGTGGACAACATGCAATACATGTATTCCCTGAACTCGAGTTCTGGGCAGATGAATCTGAACGTGATTTTCGCGAACAATACAGTTCCTGTGACCGATCAGATTCTGACCCAGATGCGTCAGTCTCAGGCCCAGTCGCAGTTGCCATCGCAGGTTGTCAAGCAAGGTATCAATGTCGTGAAGACGGCTCCATCCCCTCTGATTTGCTTTGCTCTCTATACGGATGACGACCGTTACAACAATGTGTTTCTTGCAAACTACGCCTATGTGAACATTGTCAATCCGCTGACCCGCCTTACCGGTATAGCGAGCGTGAGTGTTTTTGGTGCGGGACAATACGCAATGCGCATGTGGCTTGATCCGGCCAAGTTGGCGAACTTTAACGTAACGGTCAGCGAAGTTTACGAGGCGGTGAACCAGCAAAACACCGTCAACCCTGCCGGCCAGACCGGCGCGGAGCCTGTGCCCCCTGGCCAGCAAATGACCTATACGGTGAGGGCTCCCGGACGATTGGTGACGGAGGAGGATTTTGCAAATATCATTGTTCGCGCCAACAAGGATGGCTCCATCATCCGGGTGAAGGATGTCGCCCGCGTTGAACTTGGAGCCCAGACATACAATATCGACGGTCGATTCAAAGGCCATCCAGCTGCGATTGTAGCCGTTTACCAACTTCCTGGCAGCAATGCCCTTGAGGTTGCAAAACTGGCTAAGAACCTAATGGCTGAGTCTTCCCCTGCCTATCCTGCAGGACTGAAGTATGATGTGGCGCTGGATACGACACTTGCCATTAGTGCCAGCATGGATGAGATCGTCAAGACGCTCTTCGAGGCCCTTCTGTTGGTCATTCTAGTTGTCTTTATTTTCCTGCAGAACTGGCGGGCGACCCTCATTCCTGCTCTTGCAGTCCCGGTTTCTTTGGTCGGAACCTTCGCTCTCTTTCCGCTCTTCGGTTTTTCGCTTAATACACTATCCCTTTTCGGACTTGTTCTTGCGATCGGTCTGGTTGTCGATGACGCCATCGTCGTCGTCGAGGCCATCGAGCATCACATCGAAGAGGGTTTGGCCCCAAAGGATGCTGCAATCAAGGCGATGGAGCAGGTGTCGGGTCCGCTGATTGCCACTGCTCTCATCCTTTCCGCTGTTTTTGTGCCAACAGTTTTCCTGCCCGGTATCACCGGAGGACTCTACCAGCAGTTCGCCCTGACTATTTCTATTTCGGTCATTATCTCCACCTTCAATGCAATGAGCCTCAGTCCGGCTCTTGGAGCGTTGCTGCTGCGTCCGCGCACTGAGGTGAAGGGGCCGCTAGGGGCTTTTTACAAGGCTTTCAATAACACCTTTGATTTTTCTAGAAATCGCTATCTTGGTGTTTGTGGGACCTTACTTCGCAAGAGTTTTCTCGCCGCATTCCTCTTGCTTGGCATGGTGCTGCTTTCTGGATTCTTTGGCAGCAAACTGGCTCCTTCCTTTGTTCCGGAGGAGGACGAGGGGTATTTATACGCCTGTTCACAACTCCCGAACTCTTCCTCCCAGCAGCGCACCCGTGAAGTTTCCTCTCAGGTTGCTGACATCATTGGAAAACTTCCGGGAGTTCAGCAGGTCACAACGATCGTTGGTTTCAACATGCTCAGTGGTGTCCAGACTACCTACAGCGCGTTTTATTTCATAACTTTGAAACCGTGGGAGGAACGCAAGGCGCCTGGCGAGAACGCATTCGCCTTGCTCCAGACAATCAACAGAAAAATTGCCGGGGTGCCGGGGGCTATCAACTTCGCGTTCCCGCCACCTGCGATTCCCGGCATAGGTTCTTCAGGGGGCACGACCTTTATTCTAGAGGATCGGCTTGGCATTGACTCCTCCTTCCTTCCGAGGAACTTCGGTGCCTTTATGCAGGCGATCAAAAAACGCCCGGAAGTCGGCTCTGTCATTTCCACTTATCTCCCCTCGGTTCCTCAGGTATCCATGAAAATCGATCCTGCTCTCTGCCTAATGCTCGGAGTTGATCTGAGTCAAGCTTATCAAACCCTTCAGTGCTTTCTCGGTGGGGTACCAGTCAACTACTTTAACCGTTTTAACCTCCAGTATTATGCCTATCTTCAAGCTGAAGGTACCAACCGTATCGACCCCCAGAATGCCTCCCTGTTCTATGTTAGGAATCTCAAGGGTGATGCCGTTCCTCTTTCAAGCCTTCTTGAGATCAAGCCGATTCAGGGACCCGAGTTCACCATGCGATTCAACATGTATGACTGCGCCCAGATAACCATTAACAGCGCTCCCGGTTACAGCACTGGTCAGGTTATGAAGGCGCTTGAAGAGACTTTTAAGCAAAGCATGCCCCCAGGCATGGGATTTGATTATTTCGGCATGTCTTTTGAAGAAAAACTTGCTGCTCAAGGAGTTCCTCCAACGGCAATTTTTGCTCTTTCACTTCTATTTGTATTCCTGATCCTAGCTGCTCTCTACGAGAGTTGGTCGCTTCCTTTCAGCGTCCTCCTAAGCACACCCATTGCCGTTTTTGGCGCTGTAATGGCTCTCTGGGGGCGCCGAATGGACAACGATGTCTATGCACAGATTGGCTTGATTATGCTCATTGGTCTGGCTGCCAAGAACGCGATCCTGATTGTGGAGTTTGCAAAGGAAGAGGTGGAGAGGGGACAACCACTTTTTCAGGCCGCTCTCGATGCAGCCAAACTTCGTATCAGACCCATCCTGATGACTGCCTTCGCCTTCATTTTGGGATGTGTGCCTCTGGTCATCGCAACCGGCTCCGGCGCTGTATCCCGCCGTGAACTGGGCACAACTGTTGTCGGTGGAATGCTCGCTGCAACACTAATAGCCGTTTTTGTAATCCCAACCTGTTTCTCTTGGTTTGAAAGGGAGAAGAAAGAGGCAAGTGACAAGCTGAAGCCAGAAAAGCCTCTTGTCTCTTGAGCAGGAGCAGGGCATAGAGAGTTCCTTATGGATTCAAATAACGCCCTGCAATCGCCTCAATCGTCGCTTCCTCCAGTTTCCCGCGGGTGGGCAATTGCAGGCGGCATCGCCATGATCATCCTCGGGTTTTGTGCCCTCTCCGACCAGTTTGTATCAACAGCTTTCGTGGCCAATTTCATCGGTATCATCCTGATGTTCGGATGTGCCTTCCAACTCATCAAGTTGTTCACTATTCACGGATGGAAGAGCCACCTCTGGTATGGAGTTGTTGCAGTTGCCTACGGCATTGCTGGGTATGTTTTTATTGCACATCCCTTTCAGGCGGCCATAGCGTTTACTCTTTTTCTAGGGTGGGCCATTTTGATCGGTGGAATCTTCCGCGCTTTCCTCTCCTTTAAAATGCGCCATCACAGGGGTGCCGGATGGATTCTTTTCAGTTCAGCCATCTCCATTATCCTAGGAGGCCTGATTATCTCGCAATGGCCCTCAACAGGGCTCTACGTTCTGGGACTCTTTCTGGGCGTTGAGTTGGTTTTCGCGGGTGTGGGTTGGTTGGGCCTCGGTCTATCAACCCACAAGAAATCATAAAAGTGGATATTCTAGCCCATGTCCAAGGAGATTAAGTTGTACAAGTCAGGAGCTTGCCGTGAGTTTTTTCCAAGGGCTCTGCTATGACCAGAGAGATTAAAGAATGAACTAGCCAAGGCTTCGGGCTGATGGGGGAATGTATAATGAACGGGTATGTTTTTCTTATTACTCCAAAAGATTTAAAGTTCTTCACCGTGAGGGCATTCTTGACGCTGGCGGGGATACTTCCCTACCGTTTCAACCTCTGATGAGACACAATGGAATTTTTTATCCCCTGAAGGGGATACTGTCGGTCAGCATTCTTGCTGCAATATTTGCGGCAGTAACGCAGTCGGCTTATGCACAATCGGAGGGGTTGGTTAAGTCGCAACCGATCACCAACAGCTTTTCCCCAGCAGGATCCTCAAGTGATCAACTGGCTGCCGCCGATGCACTTGTTGCATCAGGTGATACCGACAAGGCTGTGACCACTTATCGTTTCATTGCAAGAAACTATCCAATGAGTAACGAAGGGCCGATCGCTCAATTCAAATTGGCGAAGACTCTCCAGAAGAAAGACGATTTTGAAGGTGCTTTCAAAGAGTACGAGGCCCTCGTCAAAAAATATCCCAAGTCGACGAATTTCGAAGAATCTGTGGCACAGCAAATCAATATTGCAAACGCCTATCTGAATGGGAGAAAGGTCAAATTTCTTGGCCTGCGCCTGACCCCCTCGATGGAAAGGGCTGAAGAAATGTATACTGCCATCCTCAAGGATTCCCCCTATAGCAAACACGCAGCTATCACCCAGTTCAACCTTGCCCTCTCACTGGAAAAACAGGGTAGAGCGCAGGAAGCTATCGCTGCATATCAGAAGGTTCTGGATAAATATCCCAACAGTTCTGCTTCTGATTCTGCCTCCTACCAGATTGGTTATGTCTACATGCGACTGGGAATGACTGGAAAATCACAGGATCTTTCCGCACTCAAGGAATCCCAGAATAACTACCAAGATTTTCTACTCCAGTACCCGAATAGCGAAAAAGTCCAGCAGGCCGGAGAGAACATGAAAAAAATGATCTCAAAGGAGTCTGCAGACACACTTCGAATCGCTCGTTTTTATGATTTTTCAAAGGACTACAAAGCAGCGTCCATCTACTACAATGACGTCATCCGCCGCTTTCCCCAGAGTGAGGAGGCCAAGGTTTCTAAGAGTCGTATTGACGAACTTAAGGCCCTCTATGGCGAGGACTCCCTTCGTATCGGTCAGGAACGGCCGGAATCGGGGGAGAGGTTGGCTGAGCGCCGCAGGCTTCAGGCCCAGGTTGAGGCAACAGCCCTTGCTACTTATGACGGACCTCCGAAGAAGGATATTGTTGGCGAGGAACTTCCTGCCCCAAAACCAGAAATGAAGGGCGACCTAAGGGATGCAAAACCGATCCCCTTGGATGAACCTCCAGTCCAACATCCGGTCCAAAGAACGCCGCTTATTCCATGAATCCAACGATCCGTCAGATTGTTTTACTCCCCTTGTTGTTTTTACTTGGTGGATGCGGTTACCATTTGGGTGAAATCAAGCCCACTCCAATGCGTCGTGTGACGACGATCGCCGTGGAGACCTTTAAAAACACCACGCTCATTCCCCGGGTCGAGGTACAGACAGCTGATGCTGTTGTGAAACAGTTCCAACAGGACGGCACCTATAGGATTGACTCAGCCGATCGCGCAGATGCAGTTGTCGAAGGCACAATCCAGTCCATTCAGCGTCAGCAGATGCGCGTCTTATCCAGCAATGTACTGCAAACATCCGAATTTGAACTGATATTAAAGGTCAAGTATCGGGTGTTGGACCGCATTACGGGTGCTGTTTTGATGGAGGGCGTAGCCGAAGGACGCACGCCTTATTTCACCGAGGCCGACATTGTGAACTCCGACCTAGTAACCAATCAGAACATGAACTACCCCATCGCTGCCCAGCGAATGGCAGAGAACCTTGTTAGCAAAGTTGCCGAGGGCTGGTAACTTCATTTGTGGAGAGTTCAGGCGAATCCTGCGGTGAGATGTCCAAAAATGAGGACTTATGTGTCGGGATGTCTATCCGACTCACTCTGATTGCTACCCCGATCGGAAATCTCGGTGATCTCACTCTTCGGGCCATTGAAACACTTAAGTCATGTGATGCGTTAATTGCCGAGGATACCAGGCGTGCGGGAAATCTACTTTCTCATCTTGGACTGAGGAAACCGCTGGTTAGTTTTCACGAGCATAATGAGAAAAGACGTCTTCCTGAATTGATTGCTAGGTTGAAGTCGGGGGAAAAACTCGCGCTGGTTACCGATGCAGGAACTCCTTCTCTCAGTGATCCCGGTTTTCGTCTTGTCAGGAGCTGTATCGCCGAGCAAATCGGTTATACAGTCCTTCCGGGACCGAGTTCAGTAACGACGGCACTCGTTGGAAGCGGTCTTCCGCCCGTTCCCTTTTGTTTTAAGGGATTTTTGCCTTCCTCTGGTCCTGGACGGCGCTCGGAGCTTCGAAGGGCTGCCGCCCTTGGAATGACGAGTATCTACTTCGAATCGCCGCATCGGCTTGTCAATTGTCTTAAGGATCTTGATGCCATTGCCCCCTTGTCACGCGTCTGCGTTGCACGTGAGATCAGCAAGATCCATGAAGAGTACATCCAAGGCAGTCCCTCTGAGCTTGCCTCCCATTATTCTGTCCATTCACCTCGTGGTGAAGTCACCCTGCTAATTCATCCCGGATTAGAACAGGACGAAGAAACAGAGGATCCTCATTCCGAAAAAACCCCCATTCCGCGGAACTTGGCATAGCGCTCTTGGAGTAACTTTTTCAGCGGGATTTCCTGAAGTGAGTCCAAGGCCGCTGAAACTGCGATGGTTAGAGATTCGGCCATTGCTTTTGGATCGCGATGCGCGCCTCCCATAGGTTCAGGAATAATTCCGTCGATGAGACCCAGTTCCTGGAGGTCATCCGCTGTCAGTTTGAGGGCTGCTGCTGCTTCCGGGGCATGTTTGCGGTGCTTCCAGAGAATTGCTGCACATCCCTCGGGGGATATAACGGAGTAGTAGGCATGCTCAAGCATGAGAACACGATCCGCAATACCGATTCCAAGAGCGCCGCCGCTGCCACCCTCGCCGATGATCACGGCAACAATTCTGGTTTTTAGCGACATCATCTCGCGAAGGTTGACGGCGATTGCTTCAGCTATGTGCCGTTCTTCAGCTCCAATTCCGGGATAGGCTCCAGGCGTGTCTATGATGCAGATGACAGGGAGGGAGAATTTTTCAGCCATTTTCATCAGCCTGAGCGCCTTGCGATATCCCTCGGGATGCGGACTGCCAAAATTCCGCAGGACATTTTCCTTCACATCGCGACCCTTCTGCTGGCCAATGATTACGCACCGATGATCACCGATGCGTCCGATTCCTGCAGGCATGGCCTTGTCGTCACCGAAAAATCGATCCCCATGCAGTTCCACGAAATCACTCACACAGGAACTAACGTAGTCTAGGAAGTAAGGACGGGTTGGATGTCGGGCGATCTGAACTCGCTGCCATGGGGTTAGGTTGCCGTAAAGAGTCTTACGCTCCTTCTCGAGGTCTTCCCTTGCAGCCATGAGGAGGGGATCCTCTGATTTTCTCAAAGCAGCCAATTCCTCAACACGGCGTTCAAGCTCGGCGATGGGTAGTTCGAAATCGAGCGGTTGTGGAGTCATAGTGTTCGTTCTATTCGGTTGCTGGAGGAGCGTCAGTGAATGATGACCGGTGTATTTCTGGAAACGAGGGGAAAAATCTCACCGAGATTCTCCTCTGAAAGCACATAGCCTCCCGGGACAGAAGGGGTGGATTGTGATGCAGGGAGCGAGTTTGTACGTGTAGGATCAGGAGACGGAAGCGGCGAGGGGGATGGGATTGCGGAAACAATCGCTGGGGATTGAACTAAGAGGATGCTTTTCGTGCTTTGAGGATACGCTTTGTCTCCGAAGGCGACGCGTTTTGCACCTGAGTTCGCCACCTTGTCGAGAACCTTACTGTTGATGGCAATAGGCTTTGCAGGAGGAGAAGGACAGGCAACAAATGTGTATTCCTTTAGAAATACTCCTTCGTTCTGAAGGATGAGTGTTTTGGCCGTGCGGTCTATTTCCAAGGAGATCTTCAGGACTGGAACAACGAGTTGTTGGCCGATCTGGAGGTTAATATTTGGCAGGCTGTTTGCTCGCTGGATTAGTTCGGCGTTGGACTTGAATTTTCCGGCGATTCGAGCAAGAGAGTCACCCTTGACTACAGTATAGGTTTGCAAGGAGGAGGAAGCTTCTTGGGGTTGGAAGAGAAGAGCCATATTAGCCGTGCCAAGATCCTGTCGGGCCTTTCCTAAAAGGGTGGACTTTGGATGGCTGTCGCTCCATGTCTTCAATCCATTCCTGGCTTCCACCATTTTTCCAGAATTTAAAAGAATTTCGAGCTTATGTAGGTCTTCAGCACCTTGATCCGGAGTCGGCGTGGGGGCGGCGACGGCAGATTTTTCAATCTTCTCTGCGTGATTCGGTTTGATAAAGAGTTCGTATCCGAAGTAACCGGCCGAACCAAAAATTAGAAAACCGAGTACAAGAAGTGTGAAGAGTTTAAAAGCCTTCATAATTCAAAGCAGACCACGGCGTTTCCACTCGGCAACGTTCCCTCCAGCAGAACGCTGGATCAAATCCATAGTGAATTTCATTAGGCAGACTTCCCATGCATCATCGACTCCCTCAATCAAGGCATCCATGGGGTCGTCATCACGGCGAATTTCCTGTTCCAACCTCCCGATGAAGTCTTCCTTCGGTTCCCTGAACAGGTTCTCCGAAAGGTCTGTTTTTTTCAGCGAAAAACCATACCGCAGGATATGTAAGTCCTTCTGCTCCTCCATCCAGCCCGCAAAGTCTCTAGCCCTTTCCCCAAAGCCTTCTAGCAGCAGTTTGCTTATGTATTGAGGAGCAACAAGCCTTGGTCGCTCGGCGTGGATTGTTCCGCGCCTAAGACGGATGCTTCCAATCTCATCCATCGGTTCGGTCACGAGACGGAAGCGGAAACTGGTGCGTCCGAAGGTTTCAATGGCATTGCTTGGTGCCACCACAACGCGGGTATTTTCCATCGCGTAATGAAAATCATCGGCTTTTATCATATGTATTATGTATAAAGTCTACGGGGTGACGCCCCGAAGGTCAAAGATGGAAGGTTTAAAAAGAGATGTTTAGAATTTCTCCCAGAGTCATTGCCCCGAGTGCCCGTTGACACGCCCATGTTTTCGGGTTTGCATATGCAGATGAGACGATTCCATTACTTATTGTTGTTGCCCCTTCTTTTTCTTGGGGGCTGTGCCCAACTCACTGAGAGATCGGTTTATGACAATCCGGCGTACAAGCCAAACGATCCCTCCAAGGTCGTTGTGAAGGTCTCTCTTTCAAAACAGATGGTATACGTGATGGAGGGCAAGCGGCCCCTTTTGGTTACCGCCTGCTGTGTTGGACTTCCCTCACATCCTACACCTAAGGGCAGTTTCTGCGTGACCCGCAAGGAACGAAACAAGCGCTCCGGCGAATACGGTTTTGCAGTATTGCGTGACGCCATTGTTCCCTGTGAGGTCTCCAAGGCGAGTGGACACTATGTCGGATACCCCATGCCCTATTGGGTCGAGTTTACACCCGGCTATGGATTTCATCTTGGATGGGTATGGCCAGTTCCCAAGAGCCATGGATGCATCCGCCTACATGCCAATGATGCGGGTAAGTTCTATATGCTCGTTCATGAGGGTACTCCCGTCAAAATTTCCGATTCCCAAGCCGAGGATGCAACGCTTGGGGCCAACTTCAAGCGACCTCAGGACTACAATGACCCTGATCTTCCCGCTGCACTGCTGACGGCCCAGAGATATTTTGAGCAGCTAAAACAACCTTTCCTTCAGTAAGTCGCGTGTGAAGACAACTTCCGTCCCCTCAGCCAGAATCAATCTCCGAACACCGGAGGTGATGGCCAGGGTACAGGAGCAGGTTGAGCATCATTACCGTAGCAGCCTTGTCGAGAGGATCCGTGACATCGGTTCAGTCCTTTCAGTGGGTAAAACCACCGTGCGGTTGGCCAAACAGTTTGGTTTTTGTTACGGGGTTGAGAGGGCAATTGATCTAGCCTATGCTGCGCGCAAGGTTTTTCCCCAATCCAGACTTTTTTTGATCGGGGAAATCATCCACAACCCTGAGGTTAACGCCCAGATAGCCGCACTGGGCATCAGCAACCTTCTGGATGAAACCGGTAGGCCGATGGTTGCGGATCTAGGCTCTGATGATGTGGTGATTGTTCCTGCTTTCGGGGTTGAAGTAGGACTACTTGAGGAGATAAAGAGCCATGGCTGCAGAATCGTGGACACAACTTGCGGGGACGTGATGAGTGTCTGGAAACGAGTCCGTCAAAATGCTGGCGAGCAAGTTACGTCGATTATTCATGGGAAAGCATCACATGAAGAAACTCGCGCCACGGCTTCCCATGCTTTCGATTCAGGAAAGGGTCGTTATCTCGTAGTTCTGAACCTTGAGGAGACCGACCGTGTCTGCAACTACATCATGGGACGCGGGGATCACCTTGAGTTTCTTCGCACCTTTGCCGGAAGGTTCTCCAATGGATTTGATCCCGATCTGCATCTCCGACGCATCGGAGTAGCTAATCAGACAACCATGCTTCGCGAGGAGACCGAGGAAGTCCAACGAAGACTGCGGGACGCTGTCATTGATCGTGACGGGAATGCGGCGAACTACCGTCTTTTCGATACTATTTGTGGTGCAACTCAGGAACGACAGGACGCTCTGAAGGAATTGCTCACATCTCCACCGGATCTTCTACTGGTAGTAGGCGGTTACAACAGTTCTAACACCACGCATTTGGCAGAGATGGGGGAGCAAAGAGTTCCGACCTGGTTTATCCGCAATCAGGAATGTCTTATTTCAACCAACAAGATTCATCATTTTGATCTTCATAAAAAAATAGAACTCACCGCGGAAGTGCCTTGGCTCCCTAGCCCAAGCGATGAGTGTGTGATAGGAATAACGGCGGGTGCCTCCTGTCCGAATAATTTGATTGAAGAGGTGATTCTGCGTGTCCTTGCAATCCGCGGGGAGGAGATACCTCTTCCGCTATAACTTTGTGTTTGTCACCGCCTCCCAGATGAAAACTGCCGAAGAGGAGGCTTTCCTCAATGGAAGAACCCCGATCGGACTCATGGAGATTGCTGGTGAGAAGATCGCAATGACGATCAGGCAGTTTTTTCCTAATCCCGCCAACCTCGTTGTCTTCTGTGGAAAAGGACACAATGGAGGAGATGCCCTTGTTGCAGCCAGATATCTTGAGACACTGGGGTGGAGTTTATATCTGCGCTGTGCAGTTGCCCCATCCGAGATGGAGGTGCTAACTCGGAAGCAGCTTGAACTACTACCGAGGGCAGGAATTGTCTCTACTGTTCCGAATGTCCGAGGTCCGCTGCTCCTCTTGGATGGTCTGCTCGGCATAGGTGCTAGGGGAGCCCCCCGTGGTTCAATCAGGGAGATGATTCTAGAGATCAATCAACTACGTAAGGGGAGGGGAGGGTTCACTGTTTCCGTGGATCTGCCTTCTGGTTTGGATGCTACGACAGGTGAAATTTCCGGATCCTGTGTGCAGGCTGATATCACAGTAACTCTGGGTGCTGCAAAAACGGGACTTGTTGCTGACAATGCTACGGCCTTCGTGGGGAGGGTCTCCCTAGTGCCACTCCCCGGGGTTTTGACATTACAAGGTGACCCTGCAATCCTTTCAACGCCGGAGGAACTCATGTCACTGCTGCCGGTTCGTGACTTCGACAGTTACAAGGGAAATTACGGACGGATCGCCATAATTGCAGGGTCCAAAGGATATATAGGGGCAGCGCTACTCTCTTCTTCTTCTGCTGTTAAGGCTGGTGGAGGTTTGGTGACCCTTTATGCACTACCGGACTGTTATGAACTTCTTGCAGCCTCCTGCATTCCCGAGGTGATGGTGCATCCGGTTAAATCGTATCTTGAGATATTGGAGGAAAAGAATGACGTTCTGGCACTCGGTCCCGGTCTGGGCCGCTCCCATGACGAGGATTTGAGAACGATCATTGCCGAGTCACTTATTCCGTGTGTTGTCGATGCCGACGCATTAAATGCCGTTTCGAGCGATGTCTCGATTCTTTCAAACTGTAAGGGCCAACGACTTCTTACCCCCCACCCAGGCGAGATGGAGCGACTTAGTCCTCGCAATGGAAGGCCGCGGCGTGACTGGGCTGCGGATTTTGCGAAACGCTATCCTGTTTCACTCCTCCTCAAGGGGGCACGCACGATCGTGACGGAAGGCAATAACCCTCCGATTTTTAACAGCACCGGCAATCCTGGAATGGGGAGCGGAGGTATGGGCGATGTACTGACCGGAGTCTGCGCGGCATTAATCGGAAGCGGGCATTCGCCTCGTAATGCAGCAATCCTCAGCGCTTGGATCTGCGGCAGGGCAGCAGAAATTGCAATATTCAACGGCAGTGAATCTCAGGAGTCACTCTCAGCCAGTTCTCTCACAGGACATCTTGGCGCAGCGTGTAATTCACTCAGAAACGGCGACTTTTAATTTTCAATCCTCTTCAGGCTATCAAGAACCATCGCAGCATGTTCCGAGGGTTTCACCTTAGACAAGATTGCCGTAATCCTTCCCTTTGAGTCGATAATGAAGGTGGTGTGCTCAGTTCCCATGTACTTCCGCCCATACATTGATTTTTCTACCCATACGCCGTAGGACTCGACAATCGCTCTGTTGGCATCAGCCAGAAGGGGGAAGGGAAGGTTGAATTTGCTGATGAACTTTTCATGGGACTTCTCTGGGTCAGTACTTACGCCGAAAAGTGCAACTCCGCTCTTCCTGATTTCGTGCCATGAATCACGGATGCCACACGCCTGCGTGGTGCAACCTGGAGTGTCATCTTTGGGGTAGAAATAAAGAACTACACAGTTCCCCCTGAAATCCGAAAGTTTGACGGGAGAACCGCTGCCATAGCCGCCACCAACGGCAGTGCTGCTGAATGAAGGTGCCATCTGGCCGATTTTAAGTAATGCCATCGTTAACAGTGTTTATTGGCTTGATAGTGAGGTTGAGGAATCAATGGGAGGGAGAAAACGGACTCTCCTGTCATCGCGAGGTAGGCGAATGGTAAAGAGCATTCCCTTGCCCAGTGCGCTCTGAATCATAATTTCTCCGCCATGAGCTCGGACGATTCTCTGGACGACATGAAGCCCCAGACCACTACCATTTTCCTTGGTGGTGTAATATGGCTGAAAAATCGTATTTACCTTGGAGGGGTCAATACCTCCACCGGTATCGCCGATGCTCACCCAGACATGATTGTGATCGAATGCTGTAATCAGTCGCAGATGCCCATTGTTCCCCATTGCCTGAAAACTATTGCGGATAACATTGTATAGGGCCTGACGGAACTGGTCGCGATCAAGTGAAACTGGTGGAAGACCATTTGCTGGAAAAACATCTACTGCAATACCCCTGTCCTCCACTTCCTTCCGCAGGAACTCCACGGTTTCTAGGATCAATGAATTAAAATCGGTTGGCTTGCAGTCAAGAGGTGCCGGGCGAACCGCCTTTAGGAACTGGGAAATGATCTGATCGAGGCGTTTGACCTCTCCGCGGGCTATTGAAACGGATTGGGTCAGTTCCATCAAATCCTGTTTGGATTGTGAGGATTTCCCGAGACGTCGTTCTATGAGTTGGAGTTGGATGTCGAGAGAGTTGAGTGGATTGCCAATCTCATGTGCAACGCCGGCAGCCAGAAGGGTAACTGCAGAGAAGCGTTCGCTTTCGATGGTTTCTTCCTTCTCTCTTCGCTCATCTGTTATGTCCCTGAGTATGATGGCCCGACCAACCAGTTCCCGCCGGGTCGCATCACTCTCGTCGCTCATTAGGGGGGTAACATAAAAGTGAAGGAATCGCCGGTCCGGATAAAAAACCTCCAAATCACGGCTCATGACATCTCCGGAGCGTGTGACGGAGTCCAGATCAAGTCCTGGAATAGCTCGGGCCAGACTCCGACCGATGTTCTCTGCGCCGTCCATTCCGAAGAAGGCGCATGCGGCCTTGTTCATGTAGATGATATGATCCTGAGGATCTGTGACGATTACTCCCTCGAGGATTGCGTTGAAGATCGTTTCCAGGAATCCCTTTTCACGGGAGAGAAGCTGCAGGTAATGACCTACATCATCCGGTTCGACAAAGCGGATTCTCTCGACAAGCTTGTCGATGAATCCACGGTTCATGAGGTAAGCAGTTCCTCAAGTTCCCCGACCCTCCGTTCGAAAAGGGCGAGCGCGGCATCCACCGGTTCCGGAGAGCTCATGTCAACCCCGGCTTCAGCTAGAGTCTCGATCGGGAAGCGACTCCCACCACTTTTCAGGAATCCGAAGTAGCGATCAGTTTCTCCTGATTGGAGGACCCCTGTTGCGAGTGTGATCGCAGCCGAAATGCCCGTTGCATACTTGTAGACATAAAAAGCGCTGTAGAAATGCGGGATACGTAGGCACTCCATTTCCAGTTCATCGTCTATAACAACACCACTCCCGAAGTAGGCATCGAGAAGAGCTCGGTACATGGTGCGGAAACTCTCAAGTGTCAGCGCCGCGCCACATTCTTCAGCGGCATGAGTTAACTTTTCGAATTCAGCAAACATAGTTTGCCTGAATAGAGTGCCACGAAGATCGTCGATCTGGCGGTTAAGTAGGTAGGCGCGCATGGCACGATCAGTGGTGCCGGCAAGCAGGTGCTCGGTGAGAAGGATCTCGTTAAATGTTGAGGCCACCTCCGCTAGGAAGATGGGGTAGTGATAGTTCTGGAAACTCTGAGTTCGTCGTGCGTACCAAGTGTGCATCGAGTGACCTGCCTCGTGGGCAAGAGTGTAGATATCCGAAAAAACATCCGCTTTGTAGTTCATTAGGATGTAGGGAGGTGCCTCGTAAGTGCCGTAGGAAAATGCACCGCTCCTTTTCCCCTTGTTCTCATACCGATCGCACCAAC